>Ga0315281_10011511_pt1 | contig 12124 bp, 8 predicted proteins | sample YL17G07_0_MG_FD_204540 | JGI IMG/M metagenome (GOLD analysis project Ga0315281, IMG submission 204540) | Sediment microbial communities from Yellowstone Lake, YNP, Wyoming, USA - YL17G07_0 | ecosystem: Environmental > Aquatic > Freshwater > Lake > Sediment | place: USA: Wyoming | collected... | reverse complement strand
CGGGCTGTAGTTCCAGGCGTAGATGCTGATGCCGGCGGCATCGAACTTCTTCTTCACGTCGCGGAAGTGATCGATCGGCGTCTCCATGCGCCACGTGCGCAGCTCCTCGCGGGATCCACGCGGCTCCACCATCGGCGCCCAGACTTCGCACTCGCCAAGTCCGCACGCCTTCATGGCGTCGATCATCGCGTCAACCTGATCGCCGCCCTGTGGACGCGGAAGCGCGCGAAAGCTGTACGTCTGCGCGCCGATCCGAACGCCGCCGATGCGCGAGTCGATGCCGGCGGCAGCCAGCGCGCGTGGAAGACCCAGAGATGCGACAGCCAGTGTTCCGAATTCACGTCGAGTGATCATGTCCATCCCCCGGCGCCCCTAAAAGGGGCGCCCTACGTACGGTATTCGTAGAGCGGCCCGGTCAGGGCCGCGGTCGTTGGTCAGGGCCGCGGTAATGCAAACGCATAGAGAGTGTCGCCGGCGCCGACGACGACGTACTGGCGGCCGTCGAGCATGTACGTTTCAGGACCGTTGCTGGTGTTCGTGCCGAGCCCCGCATGCCACAGCGGCTTGCCGGTCGCCGGATCGTAGGCGACGAAGTTGCCGCCGCCGTCGTTGCCGAACAGCAGCTTGCCGGCCGTGGACAGCAACCCCATCGGCCCGCCGGCCGGTCCGTTTGCGGTTGTCGCGAGCGGATGGGTCCACCGGACCTTGCCCGTCTTGTAGTCGATCGCCTTCAGCGCGCGGCTTGTGGCGCCAAGCCCACGTTCAGCGGCCGCCCATCCCTGCGGCCGGTCGTCGGTGTCGGTCAGGTAGAACATGCTGTACGACTGCACCGTGCTGACGTAGAAGAGCCCGGTGTCGGGATTGAAGCTCGGCGGCGGCCAGTTGGTGGCGCCGTTGGTGTCGGGCGACACGAGCACGCCGGGAATCGACGCTTCCTTGGCCGGGTTCGGAATCGGCTGGCCGGTACTGTTGAGGCCTTTGGTCCAGTTGAGCGAGTCGGTGTGGAGGCTCGTCAGGACGTGCTTGCCGTTGGTGCGATCGAGCACGAAGAAGTGGCCATTGCGGTTGGCCTGCGCAAGCAGCTTGCGCGGCTTGCCGTCGATGACGCCGTCGAAGATCACGGGCGTCTGCGCCGCGTCCCAGTCATGCGTGTCGTGCGGCGACACCTGATACCACCACACGAGCTTGCCCGTGTCCGGATTGAGCGCGACGATCGAACACGTCCACAGGTTGTCGCCTTCGCGGCTCTTGCCCGACAGCACCGGCTGCGGATTCCCGGTGCCGATGTAATAGAGGTTGAGCTCCGGATCGTACGTGCCCGGCAGCCACGGCATGCCGCCGCCGTTGAGCATCGCCTCGGCGTTCGGCCACGACTCCGCGCCGGGCTGCCCCGACCGCGGCGTCGAGTACCAGCGCCAGATCACGAGGCCGCTTTCCGGATCGCGCGACTCGAGGTAGCCGGGCACGTCGAGCGAGTCGCCGCCAACGCCGATAATCACCTGCTTGCCGATGATGATCGGCGCGCTCGTCGAGAAGTACTCGCGCTTGACGTTGGCGATCTCGTGGTGCCAGCGCTCTTTCCCCGTCGCCGCGTCGAGCGAGACGAAGTAGTTGTCGGGCGTGAGGAAGAACAGCCAGTTGCCGTACAGGCCGACGCCGCGGTTGCCGATATGAATGCCTCCGCGTGTCTTCCAGAAGTAGTGCCAGATCTCGCGGCCGGTGCGCGCGTCGACGGACCAGACGTGGTCGGGCGACGAGAAATAGAGGATGCCGTTCGCCATGAGCGGCGTGGCCTTGATCGTCGGCGCACCGAAACCGTTCGCCGCCGCCGGCGGCACGTCCGGCCCTTCGCCGCCGATATTCGCGAGCGCCTGCGACGTGTTCAACCGGTAGACCCACGCCAGCGCGAGGCTCTTCACGTTGTCGCTGGTGATCTGCGTCAGCGTGCTGTAGCGCCGGCCCGTGTAGTCGCCGTGGTAGGTCGGCCACGCGTCGGTGGGCGGCCGCATCAGAATCGCCGGATCGAGCACGGGCGCCTGCTGCGCGACAAGCGCGGCCGGAGCAATCGCCAGACCCAGCACGAACGCCAGCCGGAATCTGTTCGTCATTTGAGGCTCGCGAGATACGCCGTCATGTTGTGAATCTCCTCGTCGGTCCACTTCGGCCACAGGTCGAGATGCCCCTGCAGCGGATCGACGACATCCACCTTCGGCACGTCGCCGTTGCGGACAATGGAGCGCATCGCCGAGGTGTCGAGATCGTAGATGGTGACGTCGAAGTCGGTGAGCCGCACGAGCACGCCGCGAACAACCTGGCGGTTCGGCAGCGTGACGGTGACTCGCAGCGCGTTCTTGTCCATGTACGCCGGCTTCGGCGGCCCTTCACCGCGCCCGCCGCGCGGCATGAGGAACTTCTGCTGCAGGGCCAGGGGCTCGTACTTCCGGCCGATGCCGGCCAGATCGCCGGTCGCCGAATGGCACGCGCTGCACCGGCCGGCGCCGCTGAAGTACGCCGCGCCCTTCGTCGCATCGCCGACGAGGATGTCGAGGACCTTGTAGAGCCGCCGATTGGCGTTCAGAAAGATGTTGGCGTGCAGAAACTCGGCGGCGTCTTTCGTCTGCTGCGGCGGCAGCTCGAACGCCGGCATGCCTTTGTCGGGACGGCCCGCTCGAAGGAACGCGCCGAGCTCTTTCCCGCCCTCGTCGCTTTGCACCAGCTCGGACCGCGTCAGGTCGGGACCGCTCGCGCCGCCGCGCGCGTTCGCTCCGTGGCAGAACCCGCACTGGTTGACGAGGACTTCCCGGCCGCGATCGACCGACGCCTGATCGAATTGTCCATCCTGCGCTCGCACTGCCGCCATCGCGGCCGACGCGAGCGCGATCGCGGTGATCAGTAGCTTTCTCCTGCCCATCCTGCCCTACCTGCCCTTCCCGCCAAGTATCTTCTCCATCTCGTCCATCACGCGGTTCATCGACTTCACCGTCAGATCGAGCGGCTCGTCGGTGGTCATGTCGACGCCGGCGTCTTTCAGGAGCTCGATCGGATACTTCGAGCCGCCCGCGCTCAGGAACGCGAGGTAGCGCTTCGTCGCCGTCGGATCGCCGGCTTTCACCTTGGCGGCCAGGGCCTCAGACGCCGTGAACGACGTCGCGTACTGGAAGACGTAGAAGTCGCGGTAGAAATGCGGGACGTAGCTCCACTCATGCGCCACATAGTCGTCGACGAAGCAGATCTTCTGATCGTGGCCGTAATAGCGCTTTGTGATGTCGAGGTAGAGCTTCGCGAGCGAGTCGCCGGTGACCGGCTGCCCCTTCTGCGCCAGTTCGTGCATGCGAAGCTCGAACTCCGCAAACTGCGTCTGCCGGAACACCGTGCTCTTGATGTTCTCGAGGTAGCTGCCGAGCAGCGACAGCCGCGCGTCGTCGTCTTTGATCTGCTTCAGCATGTAGTCGTTGAGCAGCGACTCGTTGAACGTCGACGCGACTTCGGCGACGAAGATCGGATAGCCGGCCGTCGGATACGGCTGCGTGCGGTTCGAGAAGTAACTCTGCATCGTGTGGCCGAGCTCGTGGGCCATCGTGCTGACGTCGACGTACTTGCCGCTGTAGTTGATCAGCATGTACGGGTGGACGTCGTAGACGCCGCCGCTCGAGTACGCGCCCGACCGCTTGCCATCGCTCGGCAGGAGATCAATCCAGCGGTCGTTGAACGCCTTCTCAATCGTGGCCGCGTAGTCGGCGCCGAGCGGCGCGACGGCGCCGAGCACCAGCGTCTGCGCCTCTTCCGGGATGTATTCGAGCTTCACCGACGAGACGAGCGGCGCGTAGAGGTCGTAGTAGTGCAGCTCGTCGAGGCCCATCATCCGCTTGCGGAGTTTCAAGTAGCGATGGAACGACGGCAGGTTCCTGTTCACGCCGTCCACCAGCCTCGCGTACACCGACGTCGGAATGTTCGCGTCGTCCAGTTCGCTCTCGAGCGCCGAGCTGTAGTGCCGCACCTTGGAGAAGAACAGCACCTTCTGCACTTCGGCATTCATCGTCGTCCCGAACGTGCGGCTGAAGCCGCCGAGCGACGTGAAGAACGCCGACATCACTTTCTCGCGATCGCCGCGGCTCGACAACGCGCGAAGGTCGGCGAAGGCCGCCTGATCGATCTTCACGGACCTGCCGTCTGACAACGTGACCGTCGGATACGGGAAGTCGGCGTTCGACAGGATGCCGTAGATGCTTGACGCGCTGCCGGCCATCGGCTGCGCGTCGGCGAGAATCTTCTCTTCGCTGTCAGAGAGCGTGTGCGCCGAGCGCCTGACGAGATCGTCGAGGTCCTGCCGGTACGGCTTCAGCCGCGGCTCGGCGGCAACGAACGTCTCGATGGCGGCCTTCCCCGCTTTCAGCATCTCGGGATTGAAGAACGAGGCTTCGGCGCCAAACGTCGCCCCGACCTGCGTCATCTCCTGGCGCATCCCCTGATGCCCGCTATCGCGCGTGTCCTGATCGGCCAGCAGGCTGGCGTACGAAAAGAGCCGTCCCAGCTCTTTGCCCTTCGATGACAGCGTCTCGAGGCCATCGGCCAGCATGGACGGCGACGACATCAACTTGCCTTTGTACTTCCCAAGCGACGGAATCTCCGCGGCGAACGCGTCCTTGGCCGCGCGCCACGCCGCGTCGGACGGATAGATGTCGGTGAGATTCCACTTGTACTTGTCGGGGATCTTCGACCGGTCGCGCTCCTGCGCCCCGAGCGTGATCGTGAGGACGACGAGGGCGAATGCCGTGGCCAGCGGACGGATGAGCCGTTGCATGGCGCCTATTCTATGACTGGAGACTGTCGACTGGGGAACTGAAGACTATACTTCCGTCCCATGAAATGGTTCGTTCGTGGCGACATTGACGGCTTCTTCGGGCTGGCGCTCGACAACCTGGTACAGCTGCTGCTCATCGACACGCTGTGCCGCTTCGTCCTCGGGTTCCCGCCCGATTTGGTCTACGGACGCGTGCTGCCGGGCGCGGCCGTCTCCATCCTCGTCGGCAACCTCTTTTATGCGTTTCAGGCGAAGAAGCTGGCGGAGCGGACGGGCCGAACCGACGTCTGCGCGCTGCCGTACGGCATCAACACCGTCTCGCTGATTGCGCACGTGTTTCTCGTGATGCTGCCCGCCAAAGCGCTGGCGACGGCGGCGGGCGCGCCCGATCCCGCGCGCGTCGCCTGGCAGGCCGGCCTGGTCGCCACGCTCTCGTCCGGCATCATCGAGCTCGCCGCGGCCTTTGTCGCCGAGCGCGTCCGCAAGGCGACGCCGCGCGCCGCGCTGCTCTCCACGCTCGCCGGCATCGCGCTCGGCTTCATCTCGTTCGGCTTTCTCTTCCGCGCCTTCGCGCGTCCGATCGTCGGGCTGATCACCTTCGGCGTGGTGATGCTCACCTACTTCGGCCGCGTGCGATTCAAGGGACACATTCCAGGCGGCTTGGTCGCGATCGGCCTCGGAACCCTTTTGTCGTGGATGATCGGCATCGCGCCGTCGGGTCCGACGCCGGCGCCCGCGTCCTTTCACGTGCCGGTGCCGGTCATCGGCGATCTGATTGCGGCGATCAGCGGCGGACACCTCCTGCCGTACCTGTCGGTCATCGTCGCGATGGGCCTGTTCAACGTGCTCGGCTCGCTGCAGAACATCGAGTCGGCCGAGGCCGCCGGCGATTCGTATCAGACGCGGCCGTCGCTGATGGCCAACGGCATCGGCAGCATCTTCGCCGCGCTGTTCGGCTCGACGTTCCCGACGACGATCTACATCGGACATCCGGGCTGGAAGGCGCTCGGCGCGCGGGCCGGCTACTCGGTGCTGAACGGCGCGTTCATCACGATCATCTGCCTGACAGGCACGCTTGCGTGGATCGCCTGGGCAGTGCCGATTGACGCCGGCATGGCCATCGTCCTCTGGATCGGCATCGTCATCAGCGCGCAGGCGTTTCAGGCGACGCCGCGCGAGCACGCGCCGGCGGTCGTCATCGGCCTGCTGCCCGGCATCGGAGCCTGGGCGGCGCTCATGGCGAAAAACGGCCTCAAGGCCGCGGGCATGGGCACGGCGCTGCGGCCGTTTGGCGAGACGCTCGTCGCGGAATTCCAGAGGAGCGACACGTGGATCCACGGCGTCTTCTCGCTCGAGCAGGGCTTCCTCTTCACGTCGATGCTGCTGTCGGCCGCGACCGTCGGCATCATCGAGCGCAAGTGGAGCGCGGCGGCGGCCTGGTGCGGCCTCGCGGCGGTCATCTCCGCGACGGGCCTGATGCATTCGTACCAGTGGACGCCGGACGACACGATCCTCCGCCTGACGCCCGCGTGGCCGTTCGCAATCGCCTACGCCACGATGGCCGTCATGTTCTTCGCCGCGCGGTGGATTACCGAGCCCACCGACGGTCACTGACCTAAAGAGAAAATGTATTCCGTGCGTCTTCGTACCCTTCGTGTCTTCGTGGTTCCTCATTTGACGATCGAAGCAACCGTCGCCCGCGGGAGGTGCTCGACGACGTCCGTGAGCTCCGCGATTTTCCTGTCCTTCACGAACACGCCTTCGGGCCCAACGCGCAGGTTGTTGTCCTTGTAGATCATCTTCGCCGTCGCCGCCATCCAGGCGGGATTGTCGACGGCCATGTTCAGCAGCTGACGCTTCGGCAGGCCCGGAGCGCTGAGGTTCAGCACGACCAGCTCGGCGGAATCGAGGCGCACGAAGTAGCGCTCCACCGGCGCGGCGCCGCTGACGGTGACCGTCACGCGCGTGCTGGGTTCGAGGCGTCGCGCGCGCTTCCACATCGCGGCATTGTCCACAGGGTCATCCGATTCCGTCGACAGGCGCGCCTCTGCGATCACCGACTCGACGACCGGCGTCTCGCTGGCTCGCGCCGCGAGGCGGCGGCGCATCTTGGCGCCCTGGTCTTCAGAGAAGATCCAGTCGAGCGGCATGTCGCGACTCAGTTCGTCGGCCTTCCAGATCGCGCGCATCAGCCCGAACCGCGGGTGATCGGCCGTGCCCAGAATCAGATGTCCGATCTCGTGCGCGATCGCGCGGCCAAGCAGCTCTCCGCGATCGACGCCGGACTGCGCCGCCAGCGCGTCGACGCGATCGACGTAGAGCGTCGCCAGCGTTCCGGCCCGCTGCCCCACGTCAACCGCCGCGAATCCGAGAGAATCGCGCTCGCTGCGCGGCGTTGACTTCACGAGCCTGACGATCACTTCGCGTGGCTTCGGCTTGCTGACGCAGCCGGTCGCGTGACAGGGCGGACGCCAGATCGGCTCGATGCCGACCGCGGCGAGCGTGACGCCGGCGCCCTGCTGCGCGCGCTCGAGCACGCGAGCCGAGACACCGGCCGAGTCGTACGTGCGTACGACGAGGGGAAGATTGACCACGAGAACGGCTGTGAGGAGGAACGTCATGCAGGCCAATATGGCCGCCGGCCCGTGCTACCTCAATGACACGGAGGTGGACACGAGGTGAAACGTTGGTGACCGGATAAGTGATTGGAAGATATGGCGATTAGGCGACTTGGTGATAGGCGGGGCCGCCCTCTGGAGGTCCGCGAGAACCAGTCCAATCCACGATTGGACTCGACAGTTTCAACACGGTCGGCGATCCTTTCCAGGTGACGGATTTCAGGTTCGGACGCTTCGAGATCGACTCACGCACACGCGAGCTGCGCAAGGACGGCGTGCGGCTTCGCCTGCAGGATCAGCCCTTCGCGCTGCTCGCGCTGATGCTCGAGCACCCGGGCGAGCTCCTGACGCGCGACGAACTCCGCGATCGGCTGTGGCCCGACGGCACGTTCGTCGACTTCGAACACGGCCTGAACGCGGCCATCAAGCGGCTCCGCGCCGTCCTCGGCGACGACGCCGAACGGCCGCGCTTCGTCGAGACGCTGCACCGCCGCGGCTACCGCTTCATCGCCAAAGTCGAGCGCGTAAACGGCCAGGGCGCCTACGAACTGGCGCCGTCCGCCGACGGAAGGCAGCGGCTCGCCGTCCTGCCATTCACGAACCTCGCCGAGCCGAACATGCCTGGTTCGTTCGCCGGCGGGCTGACCGAAGAGCTCATCACGCAACTCGGCCGCCTGTGCGCCGACCGGCTCGGCGTCATCGCCCGCTCGTCGTGCACGCGCGTCCAGCGCGTCGATCGCACCGTTCGTGAAATCGGCGCCGCCCTGCGCGCCGACTACATCGTCGAAGGCACGGTGCGCACCGAGTCCGACCGCGTGCGCATCACCGCGCAGCTCGTCGAATCGCAGGGCGAAACGCAGCTGTGGGCCGACTCGTTCGAGCGGCCGCTGGCGGACATCCTGCTCGTCCAGTCCGACGTCGCCACGCGCATCGTGCGATCGGTCGCCCTGGAGCTGCTGCCCGATCGCGCGCCGACGCCTTCGTCCGGCACACGCCGGCTGGACGCCCATCAGGCGTACCTGAAGGGCCGCTATCACTGGCAGCGTCCCGGCGACGACGGGCTGCGGGAGTGCCTGGCGTACTACCAGGAAGCCGTGACGCTCGACCCGCAGTTTGCCGCGGCGCACGCCGCCCTGGCGCGAGCGACGGCGGCCGCCGCCGAGTACTACGTCTTGGATCCGAAAGCCGCGCTCGATGCCGCCGAGGCGTCAGCGTCGCGGGCGCTCGCGCTCGATCCGGCGGAGTCTGAAGCCCACGTCGCCCTTGCGGAAGTCCGCCGCTCGCGCGACTGGAACTGGGACGGCGCCGAAGACGCGTACCGCCGCGCGCTGACGATCAATCCCAACAACGAAGGCGCACGCCGTCTCTACGGCGTGTTCCTCGCGTCGCGGCGCCAGCCGTCGCAGGCCGCGGCGATGACCGACCGCGCGTGCGAGCTCGATCCGCTCTGCCTGGTCGCGAACACCAGTGCCGCGTGGGTGCGGTACGTCAGCGGTGATTACGAGGGCGCGATCGAACGCTGCAAACACACGATCGACATGGAAGCCGATTTTGCCGCGCCCCACCGCCTGCTGGCCGCCTCACGTCTGCAGATGGGAGACGTCGACGGCGGCATCCGCCACATCGAATCGGTGCCGTCCGTGCTCCACGACCCGACGACAATGGCCTGGCTCGCGCATGCCTTCGGCGTCAGGGGCGATCGGGGCAGCGCGACGAGCCTCCTGCGGCAGCTCGACGACGTGGGCCGCACGCGGTACGTGTCGAACTACCATCGCGCGCTCGCCTGGACGGGGCTTCGCGAGTTCGACACGGCATTCGGGCTGCTCGCGCGCGCGTGCGACGAGCGCGACCCGGCGCTCATGCTGCTGCCGACCGAGCCGCGGTTCGCCGCCCTTCGCGCCGAGGCCCCGTACGGCGCGATGGCGGCGCGCCTGCACCTCGATCTGGAGACGACTGTTCATGTGTGACGACACCCAGCTGCGGCTGCTCGGACTCGGCAACGCGCTGCCGAAGACGCGGCCCGTCTATCGCCATATCGCGCAGGCGATCGAGCGCAACATCACGACGGGCGCGCTGGCCCTCGATTTCCGGCTGCCGGCCGAACGCGAGCTCGCCCAGGCCTTGAAGGTCAGCCGCACGACCGTCGTCAGCGCGTATCGCGATCTCGAGACGCGCGGACTCGTCCGCGGCTACGTCGGGCGCGGCACCTTCGTCTCCGCGGCGCCTGAAGCCTCGGGCGCGCCGTTCGCGTGGCGCGGCAAGCTCGCGGCTGCGGCCGGACGCTCGAACGACGGCGTCATCCGCGATCTTCTGCGTCATGCCGCCGATCCGAGCGTCGTCTCGGTGGCGGCAGGCACGCCCGCGCTCGAGGCATTCCCCGTCGACGCATATCGGCGCCTGATGGATCGCGCGCTCAAGCGCGACGTGCGCCTCGCGTGGGGCCACGGTCCGACGGAAGGACTGCCGGTGCTGCGCGAAGCCATCGCGCAGCGCTTCGGCGGGCAGCCGCACAACGTGCTTGTCCTTGGGGGCGCGCAGCAGGGCCTCGACCTGCTGGCGCGTTGCCTGGTCGATCCCGGCGACACGGTCATCGTCGATCGCCCCGGCTACCTGGGCGCGCTGCATACCTTCAACGCCGCCGGCGCCCGCGTCGTCGGCTGGGATGTCATGCGCCACGATCTCGACGAGCTCGAGGATCTGATCACGCGCTACCGGCCGAAGCTGATCTACACCAACCCGACCTTCCAGAATCCCACGGGCTGGACGATGCCCCTGAAGCTGAGGCGGCAGATGCTGACGCTCGCCTCGCGACTGCGGGTGCCGATTATCGAGGACGACACGTATCGTGAGCTCTTCCTCACCACGCCGCCGCCGCCGTCGCTCCACTCGATGGACACCCAGTCCGTCGTGATTCACCTCAATACATTTTCCAAAGTACTGGCGCCGGGGTTGCGCCTCGGCTGGCTGTCGGCGGCGCCGCCGATCATCGAGCAGCTGGCGCTGCTCAAGCAGCGATCCGATCCGCACATGCCGAATCTCAATCAGCTGATCGTCGCCGACATGATTGCCGACGGCACGTTCGATCGGCATCTCGCCCACCTGCGCATCGAGCATCGCCGCCGGCGCGACGCGATGATGGGCGCGCTCGAGCGCCACGGCGCGAGCGGCAAGCTGCAGTGGACGGTGCCCGACGGCGGGCTGTATCTGTGGTGCCGGCTGCTGGGCCGGCTCAAGACGTCGCAAGTGCAGGCGCACGCGCTCGCCGAGTCGATCGCCTTCGTCCCGGGCGAAGCGTTCTACTGTGATCAGGCCGGCGAGCGAGAGATGCGGATCTGCTTCTCGGCTCTCCCTCCCAGCCGTGCCGATGACGCGGCCAACAGGATCATGCGGGCGATCAACGCCGCGAGACGCGACCTCGCGTCGCCTTCGCAACTCGTGGCTATCGTGTGATCGGGAGTATCTCGCTCAAACGATCGACCACAAGCACGTCGTCCAGCGTCAGCGTCCAGTACGGCACGCGTTTCCACACTGGCACTAACCCCGCATCCCGGGCCCCCGCGACGTCAATCTCAGGATGATCGCCGACGAACATCGCCATGTCCGCAGCCACACCGATGCGTTCGAGGGCGCGTGCGAAGATGCGCGGATCGGGTTTACTGACGCCTTCCGTCTCCGAGACCAGCACGACGTCGAAGACATCGGCCATCCCGAGCGCTTCCAGCTTCGCCATCTGCCAGTTCGTCGGGCCATTCGTGATGACGCCGAGCTTCTGCCCGGCCGATCGCAGCGCCCGAAGCGTCGTCCACGTGTCGTCGGCGACCTCGCAGCGTCGCATGTAACTGTTCCGGAAACTGGACTCGAGATCGGCGGCAAGCGTCTCGTCGAGGCCCAACTCTATGGCCAGGCGCTGATAGAGATCGGTCCGGCGCGCGTAGCCGTGGTCGTCGAGATCGAGCAGCCGGCCGGCAAACCGAGTCTCCTCGACGTGCTGCAGTCGATCCCTGAAGACGGCGAACTGGTCGTGCGCGACGGCCGACATCGCGGCGTCACGGTCGTACAGCGTGCCGTCGAGATCGAACAGGACCGCGCGGATCGCCGGCATCGAGTGCTAACTGATTCTGTAGAGCTTCGAGCCGACGGCCACGAACCACCCGGAGAAGAAGGCCTGACACACCAGCGTCGGAACCGGCCCGATCGCCCACGGGAACGAGCCGATCACATCGGCCGCCGCCGTGGCGACGCCGAGAAACGCGATCGCCTTGCCGTAGGCGGCGTGGCGCGCCATCGCCACGCTCAGGATGACCGTGGCAATCGCCATGCACTCGTTGATGGAGTGCATGCCCCCGTAGTAGACGGCCACGACAAACTGCGCGAGGTCGGCGGTTGCGACGCCGATGCCGTAGACGGGCCACGCAAGGCGACCGAGGAAGATGTCCAACACCGCGGAAATCGGAATCGTCACGGCGATGATGCCACAGCCGATCGTCGCCTTGGTCCGGTCCGTCGCCTCGAGGCTCCGATAGATGGCCACCACTGCGGGCACGAGGCACATGGCGGCAAAGAACAGCACCTCGCTCTCCGCCTCGAAGATGCGCGTCCGCGACACGGCCCATGCGAGCGTTTCCGCCCCGCCCGATGGCGGCTGGCCGGCCTGCAGGTCGAGCACGGCGTTCGCCAGAAACAGCGCGCCGCTGGCAACGAGCGC
>Ga0315281_10011510_pt1 | contig 12124 bp, 11 predicted proteins | sample YL17G07_0_MG_FD_204540 | JGI IMG/M metagenome (GOLD analysis project Ga0315281, IMG submission 204540) | Sediment microbial communities from Yellowstone Lake, YNP, Wyoming, USA - YL17G07_0 | ecosystem: Environmental > Aquatic > Freshwater > Lake > Sediment | place: USA: Wyoming | collected... | reverse complement strand
GCCTCCACGGCCGCACCCGGCCCATCCTCATTCCTTGAAGTTTGACCATATTGACCCTGCGCATCGCGCCAGACGGATCACTTCTTCCAGAACTTCATCACCGCGGCGTAGTCCAAATCCTCTTTCGACGCGCCCTTCACGCTGCTGTAGACCTCGCGCGCGGCGGCCGTGGCCGGCAGGGGCACGCCCAGTTGATTCGCCAGGTCCAGCGCCAGCCCCAGGTCCTTGTGCATCAGGCGCAGGGGAAAGCTGGGCGGGTATTCGCCTTTGAGCAGCAGCGGGGCTTTCACGTCCAGGACGGCGGCGCGGGCCATGCTCGACTGCAGGACTTCGACGAGTTTTTCTCCGGCGATGCCTGCGCCGCCGACCAGAGCGAGGGCTTCCGCCAGGGCGTCCACTTGCAAGGCGAGAATCAGGTTCATGGCCAGTTTGATGGTCTGCCCCGCGCCGTTGGGGCCCAGGTGGAACCATTTTTTACCGAGCACGCTCAGCACTGGCTCGGCTGCGGCCAGCGTGGCCGCTTCCCCGCCGACCATGAAGACCAGTTCGCCCTTTTCCGCGCCCCAGGTTCCGCCGGTTACCGGGGCGTCGAGGAAGCGGGCGCCGCGTTCGGCGCAGGCGGCGGAAATTTTGCGGGCCAGGGCGGGAGAGACCGTGCTGGAATCGATATAGATGGCGCCGCGGCGCAGGCCGTCCAGGGCACCGTCTTTGCCCCAGAGCACCTCTTCGAGAGCGGGCGGGTCGCTGACGATGGTTATCAGGACGTCGCAAGACTCGGCCGCCGCGCGGGGGGAAGCCGCGAGGCTGGCGCCCGCGGCCACGAGAGCCTCGGCGCGGGCTGGCGTGCGGTTCCAGACCGTCAGCGCGTGCCCGGCCTTCAGGAGATTCAATCCCATCGGCCGGCCCATCAGCCCCAGACCGATCAATCCAATTTTGGCTTTTGCTTCCGCTGCGTTATTCACCGGACTCCTCCTGGCGCGGCGCAAAGCTTCGCCGCGGCTCACTGGCAACGCATGAATTGTAGCGGAAAAGCGGGCGATTGGTCCGCGCCACGCGGCGAAAAAAAGGGATCAGCTTTCTTGCGGGCGGCGTCCGGGAGACAAAATATGGGGTTTCGTGGAGGGATCCAGGGCGGAATCGGGCGCCTTTTCCGCCTTCGTTTCCGTCTCCCATTCCGCATCCTCATCGTGCAGGACCGCGATCTGCGGCGCGCTCACCGGCGGCGGAGTGGCCCCCGGCATATTCACGACGATGCGCAGAATCGAGGAATAGGGGATCTCCCAGCGAAACTGTTTCTTGCGCCCGTCCTGCTCGAGGCGCTCTTCGAGAAAGATGGAGCGGCCCGAATCCGCCGCGAGGACGCCCGTGGCGCTCAGACTCATCTCCCCGGCGCGGTAGTGCACCTCGACGCGGCTCCCGATATGTGCGGCGTATTCGGCCATGTTGGAACCAGAGTGCGGCGAACGAAGGTACCAGTCAATGGTACGACGGTAGGTATCCTGTGGAACTTTGAGGAAAACGAGGAAAAGAGGCGCTTTTTGCCGTTTTCCGCGGATCTGCCGGCTTGGCAGGCCGTTGCTATTTTGTGCACTGGCCCGTGCAAAGGGCCCTGGGCCAGCCACCGGAGCGGAATGCCGGGTCAGAAAAGAGGAGCAGCGGAGGCAACTGCGGGAATGGCCGCAGCGTCTTGACATTTTCCCGCGTCGCGCTATTGTCCCTGTTCCGGCAAATTGGGAGCGGAAAAGGAGAAACAAATGCGGCGCAAGACAATGGTGACGCTGGTCCTGAGTTTGCTGCTTTCGAATTTCGCGTGCGCGCAGGCGGCCAAGCCGGCCGCCAAGAGCATCGTGCTGAAGGCGGCGCGCATGTTCGACGGCAAGAGCGACGCGGTGGTCAAGCCCGGCCTGGTCGTCGTGACCGACGGAAAGATCGTGGCGGCCGGCGCGGGCGCGGCGATTCCCGCGGGCGCGGAAGTGCTGGATTTCGGCGACGCCACGCTGCTGCCGGGGTTCATTGACGCGCACACGCACATGACCATGAGCCCCACCGAGGATTGGAAGCAGGACAAGCTGGACGATTTGCAGAAGACCGACGCGGAGAAAGCGCTGGAAGCCAGCGTGAACGCGCGCAAGACGCTGCTGATTGGATTCACCACGGTGCGCAATCTCGGCGCGACCGATTACATTGACGTGGGCCTGCGCAACGCCATCCGCAACGGCAAGGTTCCCGGCCCGCGCATGCTGGTCAGCGCTTATGCCATCAGCGCCACGGGGGGACATTGCGACTCCCTGGCGGGTTACCGCGCCGGAGTCTTCGGACACGAAAGCGGGCCGATGGAGGGAGTGGTCAACGGAGCGGACCAGGCGCGGCAGGCGGTGCGGCTCGACCATAAATACGGCGCGGACGTCATTAAGGTGTGCGCCACCGGCGGCGTGCTTTCCTCGACGGATGCGGTGGACTCCGCGCAATTGACGCAGGAGGAGTTGAACGCGATCGTGGACGAAGCGCACGCCTTGCATCTGAAGACGGCGGCGCACGCGCACGGAGCGGAGGGAGCCAAGCGGGCCATCCGCGCGGGCATCGATTCGATCGAGCACGGTTCGTTTCTGGACGACGAGGCGCTGGACATGATGAAGCAGCGCGGAACCTACCTGGTGCCCACGCTGATGGCCATTCAGGGATTGCAGGAAAAGTTCGACGCCGGCATTTACATGCCGCCGGCCATCGCGGCCAAAGCCCACGCGGCCATGAACGCGCTGCACGCCACGTTTCAAAAAGCCCTGGCCAAGGGAGTGAAGATCGGACTGGGCACGGACGCGGCGGTCTATCCGCACGGGCGCAACAACGAAGAGTTTCACCAGATGGTGGACCTGGGGATGAAGCCGGTGGACGCGCTGAAGGCGGGAACGTCGCGGGACGCGGAGCTGCTGGGGATTGCCGACAAGATCGGCACGCTCGAAGCGGGGAAGCTGGCGGACGTGGTGGCCGTGCCGGGCGATCCCACGGAAAACATCCGGCAGACGGAAAAAGTGTTTTTCGTGATGAAGGAAGGCGTGATTTACCGCAACGACCGCGCGAAATAGACGCGCGGCGCGGAGCGAAACAAAACGGAGAGGCGCATGGCGGCGTTTTCAGCGGCGATGGCGGAAAGTCTGGCGGGCTATTACGAATTCATCGGCGCGCAAGTGCACCAGTGGGCCGACCCGCTAACGCAGGAGCAGTTCTGGCGCAATCCTTACGGCTACGGAAACAGCGCGGGACATCTGGTGCTGCACGTGACCGGGAATTTGAATTATTACATCGGGGCGCGGCTGGCGGGGACGGGCTACGTTCGCAACCGGGATCTGGAGTTCACGGACGCCAGCCGGCGTTCGAAAGACGAGGTGCTGGCGGCGTTCGACCGGACGGTCGCGATGGTGACGAGGGCGATTCGCAGCCAGAGCGAACAGGATTGGATGCGGGAATATTCGGCGGAGCGCGAGCCGGAGGCCCGGGACCGCTTTACGATTGCGCTGCGCTGCGCGGGGCATGCGTATCATCACGTGGGGCAGATGATTTATATCTGCCGGGAACTGGAGAAGAAATAGGAGCAGACGAGTTACGCGGAAGAGTGGCGACTGGAAGTTCGCGCAGGCGGAAAGTTGAGATTCTTCGTCCCGGTAAAAAGCACCGGGACTCAGAATGACAATCGCCCTATTTTACGGCGGATTAGCGGCGGTCCACGGCGGGGTGGCGGACGTCGCGGCCCTGCACGAAGTAGATGACGTCTTCGGCGATGTTGGTGGCGTGGTCGCCGATGCGTTCGAGATTTTTGGCCATGAGAATCAGGTCGAACGCGGGATAGACCACGCTGGAATCGCCCATCATGTAGGTGAGGAGTTCGCGGAAGATCTGGTCGCGGAGATTGTCCACCTGGTCGTCGCGGGTAAGAACGGACTGGGCCAGGACGACGTCGCGGCGAACCACGGCGTTGAGCGCGTCGCGCATCATGCCCTCGACGATTTCGCTCATTTTGGGCAGGTCCACGTAGGGCTTGACGCGCGGATGGCGCAGGATGCGCTGGGCGCCTTCCGCGATATTCACGGCCTGGTCGCCGATGCGTTCGAGATCGTTATTGATGCGGGAGACGGCCAGGACGAAGCGCAGATCGACGGCCATGAGCTGATGCAGGGCCAGAACGTGAACGACGCGGTCGTCGATTTCGATCTGCAATTCGTTGATGGCGGTTTCTTCGGCGAGGACGCGCTGGGCAATCTGCTCGTCGGCGTTGAGCACGGCCTGCACGGCCTGGTGCACGGCGCGTTCGGCGAGGCCGCCCATCCACAGCAGGCGCTCTTTTAGTTCGTTCAGGTCTTTTTCGAAATGGCGTTCCATCGTTTTCCTTCCTCCGGCCGGCAAATTCCCTTCCGTTCCCGCGCTGCGCTCATCCAAAGCGTCCGGTGATGTAAGCCTCCGTGCGCGCATCGCTTGGCGTGGTGAAGAGCTGCGGCGTGGGGCTGAATTCGATGAGCGAACCGTTGAGCAGGAAGGCGGTGAAATCGCTGACGCGCGCGGCCTGCTGCATATTGTGGGTGACGATGACGATGGTGCAGCTGGATTTCAACTGCACGAGCAGCTCTTCGATCTTGGCGGTGCTGATGGGGTCGAGAGCGGAGCAAGGCTCGTCGAGGAGCAGGACTTCGGGTTCGACGGCGAGGGCCCGGGCGATGCACAGGCGCTGCTGCTGACCGCCGGAAAGTTCGTAGGCGGATTTGTGCAACTGGTCTTTCACTTCGTCCCAGAGGGCGGCGCGGCGCAGGCTGGCTTCGACGACGTCGGAGAGTGAGCGGGAGGTTCCGTTGATGCGCGGGCCGTAGGCCACGTTATCGAAAATGGATTTGGGGAAGGGATTGGGCTTCTGAAAGACCATGCCGATGCGGCGGCGGAATTGGGTGACGTCCTGCAGGAAAATGCTCTGGCCGTCGAGGGTGATTTGGCCGTCGAGGCGGGCGTTGCGGACGGTCTCGTGCATGCGGTTGAGGGTGCGCAGGAGGGTGGATTTGCCGCAGCCGGAAGGGCCGATGAGCGCGGTGAGGCGGGCGGCGGCGACGCCGAGGCTGATATCGAAGAGAACTTGTTTTTCGCCGTAAAAGAAATTGAGTTTCGAAATGTTCATGCGCATTGGTTGTTCGCTCGACATAGCACGACCTGTGGCGCCGGGCAAAGGACCGGCGGAAACGGAGAATGAGAGCCGGGTAGCGGCGCTCATCGCTCTAAGACCTCCGCGCGGCGGCGCCGCGCAAAAGAACCACTCTCGCCAAGAGATTGATCACCAGCACCAGACCGAGCAGGAGCAGGCCAGCGGCCCAGGCCTGGCGGTGCCAGTCATCATACGGCGAAACGGCGTAGGTATAAATCATCACCGGGAGCGAAGCGGTGGGCTGATTCCAGCCGGGGCTCCAGAAGCGGTTGCTGAAGGCGGTGAAGAGAAGAGGGGCGGTCTCGCCGGCGACGCGGGCGAGGGCCAGGAGGACGGCGGTGAGAATGCCGCGGTAGGCGGCGGGAAGGACAACGGTAAGGATGGCGCGGGATTTGCTTGCGCCGAGGGCCAGAGCGCCTTCGCGCAGGGCCAGAGGGACGGCGCGGAGAAACTCCTCGGTGCTGCGCAGGGTGATGGGAATCATCATGATGCCCAGGGCAAAAGCGCCGGAGAAGGTGGAAAAATGCTTAAAGGGGAGGACCAGGAGGGCGTAGGCGAAGATGCCGATGACGATCGAGGGAGTGCCGTTGAGGAGGTCGGCGGCGTAGCGCACGACAAAGCCGATTCCGTGGCCTTCGAATTCGGCGAGATGGACGCCGCCCATAAGACCAATGGGAACGCCAATGAGGGAAGCAAGCGCGAGGAGCTTGGCGCTGCCGAGGATGGCGTTGGCCATGCCGCCGCCGAGTTCGCCGACGGGCGCGGGAAGCTTGGTGAAGAAGTCCCAGTTGACGGAGCGGCCGCCGTGAATGACGAGGTAGCCGAGGATGAGGAAAAGAACGGAGACGGCGACGACGGCGCAGACGCCCGTGAGGGAGAGCATGACGGCGCTCAACGATTTGCGCCAGAGGAGACGGGGGTTTATGCGCGAGGTCATCATGCGCGCACCTCGGCGCCCTTGCGCTCGGTGAGGAGGATGAGCAGGCGGGCGAGGCCGTTGAGGATGAAGGTGAGCAGGAAGAGAACCAGGCCGAGTTCAATGAGGGCGTGGAGATAGAGGTCGCTGGTGGCTTCGGTGAATTCGTTGGCAATGACGGCGGCGATGGTATAGCCGGGAGCGAAGAGGGAGGCGGCGATCTGCGGAGTGTTGCCGATGACCATGGTGACGGCCATGGTTTCGCCGAGGGCGCGGGCGAGAGCGAGAAAGACGGAGCCGAAGATGCCGGTGCGGGCGAAGGGCACGACGACGCGCCAGGTGGATTCCCAGCGGGTGGAGCCGAGGGCCAGGGCGGCTTCGCGCTGATCCCGCGGAACGGAGAGAAGCACTTCGCGGGAAACGGAAATGATGAAGGGGAGAATCATGAGGGCCAGGACGATGCCGGCGGTGAGGAAACCGACGCCGTAGGCGGGACCGGTAAAGAGCGGGAGAAAACCGAGAGTGGACTTGAGGAAAGGCTGGACGTCCTGGCGCATGAGGGGAACGAGAACGAAAACGCCGAGGAGGCCGTAGATGACGCTGGGGACCGCGGCGAGGAGTTCGATGAAGAAGGTGCAGACCGTGGAGATGCGCTGGGGAGCGAGTTCGGCAAGGAAAATGGCGGCGCCGAGACCGAGGGGAACGGCAAGGAGCAGAGCCACGGCGGAAGTGAGCAGGGTGCCGTAGATGAAAGGAAGAGCGCCGAACTGCTCGAAGACGGGGTCCCAGACGCTGGTGACGAGGAAGCGCAGACCGAAGCGGTGGCGGGAGAGCGCGGAATCGGCCCAGAGCTGATAGACGATGGCCAGAGCGATGAGGACGACGGAGGCGGCGAAGAGCAGGGTGATCAGGCGCGCGATTTCATCGCCCTGGCGAAGACGGGAAACGAGCGAGCGCGGGCCCGAGGAAGAGCCCGCGCCGCGCACCGGATTGTTGTTCTCTGGCACGTTACTGAATCTTGGAAATGGCTTTCAACTCCTTGACGACCACTTCCTTGGGCAGTTTAGCGTAAGCCAGTCCTTCGGCGTAGTTCTGGCCGTCGGTGAGCATCCAGTGGAGGAAGCCCTTGATGGCGTCGCGCTTGGCGGCGTCCTGAATGCGGGCCGGAATCAGCAGCCAGGTGAAGCTGGAGACGGGATAGGCGGTTTTGCCCGGGGCGTTGGTGATGGAGACGCGGAAATCCTCGGGCATGGTCTTGGCTGCGCCGGCCGCGGCGGCGCTGACGCCGGCGAGATCGGCCTTGATGAAGACGCCCGCGGAGTTCTTGATTTTGCCGTAGGACATTTTATTCTGCACGGCGTAGATGAGTTCGACGTAGCCAATGGCGTAGGGAGTCTGCTTGACGAGACCGGCGACGCCTTCGTTGCCCTTGCCGCCGAGGCCCACGGGCCAATTCACGGAAGTGCCTTTGCCGACTTTGGAATTCCAGGTTTCGCTGACTTTCGAAAGATAGTCGGTCCAGATGTAGGTGGTGCCGCTGCCGTCGGAGCGGTGCACGACGAGGATGTCGGCGGCGGGGAGATTGACGCCCTTGTTGACGGAGGCGATGGCCGGGTCATTCCACTTGGTGATGGAGCCGAGGAAGATGCCAGCGAGAGCATCCGGGGTGAAATTCAATTCCGCGGACACGCCGGGAATGTTGTAGGTGGGAACGTCGGCGCCGAGGACGGTGGGGAAATGAAGAATTTCCGTGCCGCGCTTTTCGGTGAAGGCTTTCAGTTGCTCGTCGTTCATGGGGCCGTCGCTGGCGCCGAAATCCACGGTGCCTTCGGTGACTTGGCGAATGCCCGCGCCGGAACCGACGGACTGGTAGTTGATCTGAATGGCGGGCTTCTCTTTATGGTAGACATCGAACCACTTGGAATAGGCGGGATAGGGGAACGTGGCGCCCGCGCCGTTGATGAGCAGGGAGTTCTGTGCCAGGGCGATGGCGCCGAGGGCCAGGAGAGCCAGAGCAAATCCGGTAAAGCGTTTCATGTATGTTCCTCGCTTCGTTGAGATGTCGTCGCGGGAACAGGATGACGGAGAAGTGTTACAGGGGGATTACAGGGGGATTAGAATTCGGGAAAGGGAGGGGCGGTAGGAGATTGTGCACTAGGGGAACGGAGGGCCCGCCCTCTGAAGAGGGCGGCTACAGGGTAATGGGTGTAAGGTATTGCGTTTATGTAGGTTAGGGTGCAGGTAAAAATTAGAAAACCCCGGAGGGCGCCGAGTGCAGCGGCCTCCGGGGCTGGATGAACGGCTGAGGTTAGAACGCGTAGATGACGTCGAACTGGAAGCGCTTGAGCATGCGCTCCGGGTTGGGGCTCTGGGCGTTGACCAACTGGCGGCCGAAGAGACCGGTGACGCCCACGGTGATGTTCTTGTAGGCCTGGTAGTAGAACTCGAGGCGGTGGTTGGCATCGTTGGTGGCCTGGCGAATGTCGCTGAAGTTGAAGGCGGAGACGACGGCGTCGCGGTCAATGCGCATGAAGGTGTAGCCGATGCGCATGTCGCCGGGGTTCTTGGTCTGGCCAAACTGGGCTTCGAGCCAGTGGCCGTGACGCTGGCGCTTGTCGCAGGCCGGGATGACCTGGAGAGGATTGAGGACTTGGGCGTCGTAGAAGACCTGGAGATTGGAGCAGGCGCGGGTGTTCTGCACGTAGTCGGCAATGAGAGCCACGGGCCATTTGGCATGTCCGGTGTCAATGTCGGCGCGGAGGAGAACGTCGAGGATGCCGAACTGCGAGGCGTAGTAACGGACGCCGTTGATGGCGCCGAAGTTGTTGCTGATGCCGCTGCCGCCGAAGCCGAAGGTTCCGCCGACGCCGGTGGAGATGCCACTGGTGGCAAAACCATTGCTGCCGGTCTGGTTCTGGGCGATGCGGTCGGCATTGCGGTAGTTGTAGAAGGCGAAGTTGGCGCCGAGCTTGACGCGGGAGCCGGCCCTGAAGCCGGTCTGGATCTGTCCGCCGAAGACGCCGCTATCGGGGCCGCCGGAAACTTCCCACATGGGAAGCTGGAAAGCGACGATGCCGAAGTGGGTGAGAATCTTGTCTTTCCAATCCCACATCAGCTGTTCGCTCGCGCCTTCGGGGTTGAGGTCCACGTCCCAGGTGAGCTCGGTCTTCTGCCAGGTGTAGGCGAATTTCCCGCCGGTGATGCTGAGCGGCTTGAAGGAGTGCGGGTGATAGGTGATGAAGGCGCGGTCCACGGCAATGGGCTTGCGGGTGAAGAAGCCGGTTTCGGTGGAGTTGGTGGAGATGGGATCGCCGGTGTCGCCGGAAGCGAAGGCAAAGCCGGCGTTGAAATCCTCGCCGAGCTTGGTATTGCCGTAGAGACGCAGGCGGTAGCGTTCGCGGTGGCGGCTGGGCAGAGCAGCGGCGGATGCGGCGCCGCCGCCGAAGAAGGGCTCGTAGCGGGCGCGAATGTCGCCGGAGAGCTTGAGGGAGCCGAGGGACTTAATGCCGTCTTCGGAACTCTTCTTGTTGGCGGCGACGTCGGCTTCCACCTTGGCCACGCGGGCGTCGAGAGCGGCGCCCTGCGGAGCGGCGGCGGGAGCGGCGGCGTGGGCCGAGCGCAGTTCCTCGGTGAGCGCGGCCAGCCGGGCTTGCTGTTCCTGCATGAGCTTCTGCTGGGCTTCCATCTGACGGGCCTGTTCGAGGAGCATCTGGCGAAGCTGTTCGATCTCCGCGGCAATTTCAGCGGCGGGCTTTTCGGCCGGCTTGGCTGCCTGACCCGCGGAAGCCTGGGCCGCGAGAGTTTCCCTGGCGGCGTCCTGGTCCTTATTTCCGTCCGCGAGAAGCGGCGAAGCCGCGAGCAGAGCGGACAAAACCGTGACTGTCCATTTGTTGCGCATTGAGTTTCTCCTCACTCCTTGGTTTTTCAAATTCTCCGTTGGTTTCAAGCAACCCTGGTGCGGACGATGCCGTAACGATTGCCATCTCCGACATCGTGCGCGCACAGAGTAGCGAGACCAGATGAACAAGCGTTAAAGCCGCCATGAACATTTTGTAACAGAAGAGAAGGGCGGGGCCATCGAATTGTTTGAGCGCTCACAATAGCTTGAAAAAACAAGGGAACCGGCGAGGGTGGCGCCGGTTCCCGGGGTGGTCAGGGGTGTTGCGTTGAAGAAGAGCTTACTGGGCGGATGTTACGCCGGGATGAACGACCCGTGAAACTACGGCAATCTCCGAGGCGGGGGGAGCATCGGGCTGGACTTCAGGCCGGGATTCGGGAAGGGCCAGGGCGCGGCCGTGGCGGACGTCGAGGCCGCGGACCCAGAAGATGATGTCCTCGGCGATGTTGGTGGCATGGTCGGCGATGCGCTCGAGATGGCGGGTGGCCAGGACAAACTGGAGACCGGGGCTGACGTGGCCGGGCTGCTCGGTCATGCGCGCGAGGAGGTTTTCGAAAATCGTGTCGCGGTAGCGGTCCACGGCGTCGTCGCTTTCAAGAACCTGCATGGCCAGTTCGACATTGCGGAAGATGAGCGCGCCGAGGCTCTTTTGGACCATGGCGCGGACGGCGGAAGCCATGGGCAGAAGGTCTTCGGGAGTCTCGGCGCGGGGCATCTCGCGGAGAGAGATGACGCACTGGGCGAGGTTGACGGCAAGATCGCCGATGCGTTCGAGGTCGTTGGTGACTTTGAGCGTGGCCACGATAAGGCGCAGGTCCTCCTCGGAAAAGGAGGCGCGGCGGAGGAGGCGGATGGCGTGCTCATCGATGCGGATTTCCATTTCATTGATGCGCGGCTCCAGGAGAAAAACCTGGCCGGGAAATTCGGCGGCGCTGGGATTATTTCTTTCGACGATGGCGTCCAGGGCGCGGTTCATCGCGGTTTCGACGGTGCGGGCCATGGAGACAAGGTAGTTAACCAGAGTGTCGTAGAGAATCGTTTCCGTGAGATGGGGCGTGCTGGACATGGGGACCTCCCGGCGCTGAATAGTGCCGCCGAGTGCAGTATGGCGGGAAGTGATTACAGGGACTTCTCGCGGAGATGAATTTTCGTTCACATGCGGCTGATCGGCTCAGGAAACGGCGCGGGGCGTCTTGCCGGCGGGGACGGAGAAATGGAAGCGGGAGCCGCGGCCAACTTCGCTTTCGACCCAGATGCGTCCGCCGTGGGCTTCGACGAGATGCTTGGCGATGGCCAGACCCAGGCCGGTGCCGCCGACTTCGCGGGAGCGGGCGTCGTCCACGCGGTAGAAGCGCTCGAAGATGCGCAACTGGTCGGATTCGGGAATGCCCAGGCCGGTGTCGGCGACGGTAAAGACGACCGATTTCGCGGCGGCTTCGGCGCGGACGGAAATCTGCCCGCCGGCGGGAGTGTACTGCACGGCGTTATCGAGAAGATTCTGGAGGACTTCGTTGAGCCTGCGGGGATCGCCCAAGACGGGAGGAAGGTCCGGGGGAAGTTCGACGGTGACGGAAATATTTTTGGTGGCGGCGCGCAGGCGGGTGGTATCGAGACAGACGCGGACGAGGTCCTCGGGGCGGAGGAGTTGGGGTTCCAGTTCCATGCGCTCGGCTTCGATCTGCGAGAGCTTGAGGAGGTCGTCGGTAAGGCGGGCGAGGCGGCGGGCATGTTCGAGGATGATGCGCAGGAAGCGTTCGCGGTTTTCGGGTTCTTCGGCGGCGCCGCCGAGGAGGGTTTCGGCGAAGCCCTGAATGGCGGTGAGGGGAGTTTTGAACTCGTGGGAAACGTTGGCGACAAAATCACGGCGCACGCGTTCGAGTTTGCGGAGATCAGTGATGTCATGGAGAACGATGACGGCGCCGGCGCCTTCCCGTACGGGGGCGACCGTGGCGGAAAAGAAGCGCTGGCGCAGAGTGCCGGTAACGATTTCGGAATGGACGGCGGGCCCGCCGCGACGGACCGTGCGCACGGCTTCGATCAAATCCATCTGGCGGATGGTTTCCAGCAGCGGACTGCCTACGGCGGGAGGAGCGTCCAAGGAAAGGATGGAGGCGAAGGCGGGATTGGAAAA
>Ga0315281_10011509_pt1 | contig 12125 bp, 7 predicted proteins | sample YL17G07_0_MG_FD_204540 | JGI IMG/M metagenome (GOLD analysis project Ga0315281, IMG submission 204540) | Sediment microbial communities from Yellowstone Lake, YNP, Wyoming, USA - YL17G07_0 | ecosystem: Environmental > Aquatic > Freshwater > Lake > Sediment | place: USA: Wyoming | collected... | reverse complement strand
CACCGGAGCGACCCATGGTTCCGGCGCCGGGTCATGGCGAGCTACGGGTTCAAAGGCAGCGCTGGACACTGGATCCTCCGTCGGTGCGCCCTCGGTCGGGCGCCGGGCCGATCCTACCCCGCCCAGTGATCCGGTGGTGATGGCGCAACCCGCCCGCGGGTCGCGCGACGCTGAGTTCGACGCTCGTCGATCTGGGCCATGCGCTCACGGACGATCTGCTCCACGAGGTCGGATGGGAGGGGATGCTCCGGCGTGAACCGGAGCGTGCCCTTGGCGGTGGCAAAGCCCATGAGCTCGTCGCGATGCGTCTCGATCACCGCCGAGCTCATCGGGAACAGGGAGCAGTGGGCCTTGAATGCGGCGTAGCAGACCAGGGGCCGGCCGTGGTACCGAAACGCCGGCATGCCGTAGCTGATGGCCTCGTCGGCCTCGGGAGCCGCCGCAGCGATGGTCTCGCGGAGACTCTGGAGCGCCGACCGCTGCTCCAGCGGCAGCCCGGTGAGCGTCTCGTTGATCTGCATGGTGGCCCCCGTCGGATCAGTCACGTTGCAGGTCCCTCAACCCACCGAGATCTCGGTGAAGGCGCACTGCCCATAGGCATCGAGGCGGATCTCGAGGCCCCGCTCCCGGATCTCGCCGACGGTGGAGATGAGGGTCGCCCCCGTCCGAGCGTCGTGGAATCGGACACCGAGCGCTGGGTCGTCGGGCAGCCCGAGGGCGTCGGCGAGGGTTTCCCGCGTCGGGCGGCGCTCGTCGTTCGGCCCGGTCGCCGCGAACTCGACGCTCTCCCGGATCCGGCCGGCCGTGCTCCCGAACCGGTCGTGGTAGACGACCAGCGAGCGGTCCTCTCCCCGCCCGTTCGTGTAGGCGTAGACGTGCTCGTCGACGGCACCGCGCGGCGTGACGAGGTCGTAGAGCCGGAAGTCGTTCGACCCCGCGAACCGGCGTCGCTCACGCAGGAGTGGGACGAGCAGGCGCCGGTGGCGCTCCAGGACCTTCTGGCTCGGCGCCTCGTCGCGCATCGCCCGCCGGAACTCCATCCCGTAGCGCTCGGCGAGGCCCTCGACCTGGCCGTGCCCGAGCATCGGCAGTCCGGGCATGGTCGCCAGCACCATGGCCACGCCGAAGTACTTGTCGCCGCTGCCGAACTGCTCGAGCGCCGTCTCCTCGTCCGGGTTGGTCATGAAGTTCACGAACCGGCCGAGGACACCGGGATCGAAGGCCAGGGTCTCGCGGATCACCTTCCTGTAGCCGGCCCCGTCCTCGTCGCGGAGCATGTGCATGAAGGCGCTGTTGTAGACGCGGTGCATGCCGAGCGTCCGGACGAAGTACCCCTCCATCAGCCAGAACGCCTCGGCGAGGAGGAGCGTGCCGGGTACCTCCGCGGCGACCCGGTCGACGACCTCGCGCCAGAATTCGCGCGGCATCGCGGCGCTGAACGCCCGCCCGGAGAGGGCGTGCTCGGCGCGCGACGGGATTCCACCGCCGGCGCCGGGCTCGGGCCACCAGAGGCGCCGCACGTGGCGGCGGGCGAGGACCATGGCGGCGTCGAACCGGATGATCGGGAAGCGTCGGGCCACGTCCAGGATCGCTCTGGTCACCGCCTCGCGGACATCCGCCCGGAGGTAGTCGAGCTGCGCGGTGTCGTTCCACGGGAACGAGGTCCCGTCGTTGCCGTGATAGATGTAGCGGCGCTCACCGGTGGGGCGGTCGGTCCGCTCGAAGACGACAGCCGCGTCCGTCGCATCCCAGTAGTGATCCTCGATCCGGATCTCGACGCGCGGGTCGGGCGAGAGGTCCGGCCCGGTGAACCGGTAGGACGGGAACGGGGAGGACGGGACCGCCAGGAACCAATCCGGGTGCTCGACGACCCAGCTCGAGTCGATCCCCATGTGGTTGGGCACCATGTCGGACGCCAGCCGGATGCCCCGGGCCGCCGCCCGGCTCCGGAGGTTCTCGTAGGCGGGCTCGCCCCCCAGGTCGTCGGCGATCCGGTAGTCGTCGAGGGCGTAGGCAGAGGCGGCCGCATCGGGATTGCCGCGCCGGTGCTTGATCTCCGCCGAGGCCCGACTGCGCTGCCAGACGCCGATCAGCCAGAGTCCGGTGATGCCCCAGTCGGCCAGGCGATCCAGCTCCTCGTCCGGGACGGCGTCGAGGGTGGCGATCTCGCGCCCGTAACGCCGTCCCAGCTGATCCAGCCAGACGTAGGTCGATTTCGCCTGGAGGACGACATTCGGCATCCATTCCGTGTCGTCCGAGAATCGTTCGGGCTCGGCGTCCAGGCCTCGGTAGTCGGGAACCTCGGTCGGTCCGCGCCCGCCGCCGACCATCGAGTCCAGCGGCGCCGCGCCGGCGGTCGCGCCGGCGGCCGGCGCCTGTCGGCCAAGGCCGCGGTCAACGCCACCGTCAACGCCACCGTCGACGCCGCGGGTAGTCGCCATGAGGTGGAGCGCGCGCGCCTCCTCCGCGACGATATCCGCGGCCAGCACGAGCCGCCGCTCGAGATCCGGCTCGAGGACCTGCGGCCAGTGCTCGCGGATCCAGAGCAGCCGCCCAACGAGGGACTCCGGTGCGGAAGCCGGGAGCCCCCGGAGGAGGGTCAGGACGGTCGGTTCAAGCGGGGTCGTCGCTGCCTCCGGGGCGAGGAGATCGCGGACGACCGGACCGGTCGGATCCGGCCCGACCAGCTCGAGGACGACGCGATCGACCACGGGACGAGGCGGTCGGCGCGCGGCGCGTCGGGGACCGGTCGGAGGCATCGAGGCGACCGGGCCATCAGGTTTCGCGGACCCGGCGTCACCGTCCGTCTCGGCGCTCGCGACGATGCGCCGCGCAACGGCCCGAAGCACACCCGTCGCAAGGAGCTGGCCTGCCGTGAGCGTGGCCGGCCCGGGCAGGCGACCGCGTGACCGCTCGGTGTTGATCTCGACCGCAAGCGCGCGCGCCCGGGCGGCATCGAGGGCCTCCCAGTCCTCGTCGATGTGCAGCCGCTCGTCCGCCTTCATCGGGCGAAGGATGTCACGATCGGGCGGTGACGACGTGCTCCACCGCGCGCCGCAGATGCTCGATCGCGGCCGGATCGAACTCGTAGGTCCAGGGGCGGATTCGCTCCGGCCGGCTCAGCCCGCGGTCGAGGCCTCCGACCAGTGCCTCCCGCGACATGAGGATGAGATCGGCGGTCCGGTCGATCTCGGCCAGCTTGGCCGGCTCGTTGATGAGCGCGTGCGTCAGCTCGATGCCCTTGGTGCCGGAGATGGCGAGCGTCTCCGCGATGTTGTCCGCGCCCCGCTCGGACGCGCAGACGACCCCGATCCGCGTGCCCGCGGGCAACCCGGCGATCTCGTGGACGAGTTCCACGTAGCCCGGACCCACGAGCATCGCCACGACGGGCGTCCGGCCTCCGACAAGTGCCTGGGCCTCGTCGGCATGGAAGGTGGTCGTCGCGACCAGGTCGTAGTGGAAGCGATCGAGGCGATCCGGGATCTCGTCGAGGAGCGTGCCCTCGACCTCGACCTGGCCGGCGAATTCGTCGTTCAGGCGCTCGGCGTCGTAGCCCGCGTCGGCGGTCGTGCACTCGGCGAAGAGGACCCGGACGACGGGGCCCGGTCTCCGCCGTTCGGAGGCCGCCGCGAAGGCAGCGGCCGCCACCTCGTCCACGGTGAACCCCGACTGCGCGGCGCGCCGAAGCATCTCCGACACGATGCCGGCGAGGGCCTCGGGGCGTCGCCGCTTCGGCGGCCGATCGGCAACCACGGTGCCGGCGCCATGTCGGCTCGTGACGTACCCGGCGTCGGCGAGGCGGCGATAGACGGCCCGGATGGTGTTCGGGTTCACCCGCAATGCCGCCCCGAGCTCGCGGACGGGGGAGAGTCGCGCTCCCGGCAGCAGGCGCCCCGAATCGATCTGGTAGACGAGTTGCCAGTAGATCTGGGTCGAGATCGGGACGTCGCTGTCCCGGGTGACGTCGAGGTCGCGGCCCGAGGGCCCGATGACCGGTGTCCTGGTGTCGATTTCCACGGTTGACATAGTCCACTAGTCCAAGTACAGTTCGACTTGGCCTAGTGCACTGTACCAAATCGATCTGCATGATTGGCCGGTATCCGATGGAGAATCACGATGGACGGCTTCACAACCCTGGGCCTCATCGTCGCGGCCATCGTGGCGCTCGATCTCGCGGCGCTCCGATGGGGTGTCGACTCGCGACTCGGGATCGATGACCGACGGGAGCAAACCAGCTTCCGGTCGATCTGACCAACGGTCGCGCAAGCGACCATCACGACCGAACGTCTCCGCTCCGGCGTCACCCCCGACGCTGGACCCTCGTCAGCCCGTGGCGCGCAGGCCGCGGGCTGACGGCGTTTCAGGGGTGCCGGGCTGGTTGACCGTCGTCCCGCCACGCGCCGCCGCCCATCTGCCGTCGTCCCGAACGGGATGTTCACGCCATGAACATATCCTGGGCATCGACGGGTCCAAGGACCGGTAGCGGCGCGGGAAGATACCCCATCCCAGGGGTTGTGAACATCAGGTGATCCTGCCGGCTCCGATGAGCGCCCAGCCGCGCGCCAGATTGCCGACTTCGGAGCGACTCCGGGCGATGTCTCGGTCGATGGGCCGGAAATGTTCATGTGCCGAACATGGGGCGGGTCGGGAGCCGTGAGCCGTGAGCCGAGCCGTGAGCCGTGAGCCGAGCCGTGAGCCGTGAGCCGAGCCGTGAGCCGAACGCGAGGCGCGGCGACTGCGAGATACCGTCGACCGAACCTCCGCGACTTTCAGCCCCCGGAAGTCGCCTCCGAGCGATCGACGGCAACGGTCACGAGATGCTCCACCGCGACCGTCATCTCGCCCCCCGACGGAAGGTCAAGCGGCCACGACACGAGCAGCGAGCTGCCCTGGTAGACGCGCTCGAAGCCGTCCTCCGAATTCGATACGGTCTCGATCGGCGCCCACCAGGCATCCGCGGCAGGTGAGGGGACCGTCTCCACCTCGATGCCCAGCCAGTCGTTACCCTGGCGCAGGGAGGCGACGCCGGTTGCCGAGCCCGACCCGTCGTGCGCGCCTCGGCGCCCGTCGACCTCGTACCAGGCCGATGGGTTGCCCCCACCGCCGAGCATCATGATCGCCCACTCGAGCCCCAGGCGGCCCCGGACCGGTCCGTCGGCGTCGTTGCGCACCGTGACCGCCAGGCCGAGGGTCGGATGCAGTCGGTCCCCGCCGAGCCGCAGGACTCGGTGGATGGCCACCGCCCGGTCGCCGTCCGGCATCCGCACGACCGCGGACGATTCGGTGACGAGCCGGCCGGCATCGAGTTCGACGATCGTCGAGGGAGCTGCCAGCGCCGTGCCGAGGTCCGCCTGCTCGCCGGCGCCGTAGCTGGCCGGATCCGCGTCCGCCGGGAGAAACCTGACGAGCCCGGATCGCCGTTCGTGGTCGTCGTAGCGAAGGCGGTCCACGAGTCCAGCCTCCTTGCTCCGCACGATGTCATGGATGGAGGCGAGGGCCCCGCCATCGCCGGAGGGCCTGCCATCTCCGTGGTCGTCGGCATGGCGAAGCACCTCGTGATAGGCCTCGGGTCGACGGCGCAGGACCGAGGCCAGGGCGTGGCGAGCAGCCCGGATGTCCCAGTCGCCGATTCCTGCCCCCTCGTCGAGGTCCACCGTCACTACCTGGCCGGCATCGGCCAGGAGCACCTCGTCCCGGCCGTCGAGATCGAGGTCGGCGCGTTCGGCCCGCCGGACCGATTCGAGCGCGACGTCGGCCGTGTCCTCTGCCGCGACGAGATGGGCGACGGTCGCCAGGCGGAGGTGCGGGAGGTAGATCCCGCCGAAGAGCCCATGCCAGTAGACGTCGTTCGACTGGCCGCGCAGCAGGTCGTCCGTGGCCCGGTCCCGCGCCGCTCCCGGCGGCAGGGTGGCAACCCGCGCCGAGACCCGGAGCATCCGCTTGTGAAGGTCATTGATCTCCCGGTACTTCACCTGGAAGTTCCGCCACGAGGCGCCGCGCATCCAGCGCGCCTCGGGGCGGCCCTCCGCTCGGGCTTTCTCGAACGCGACGTGGAAGGCGCGACTCTCGTCCGGGGCGAGTGCCCACTCGCCCATCTCGGCGTAGCTGCCGACCGGGACGTAGACGCGCCCCAGGGGCCGATGCGCCGCGAGCCAGTCGGCCGGGGTGACCGTGGTGAGCCAGTCGGTGTTCGATTCGAGGGCTTCGAAGAATCGGTCGACCCAGCGCTCCTCGCCCCAGCAGTGCTTCCAGGTGGACGGCCAGGCGCCGAATTTCTCGCCGTCGTCGCCCATCGTGCCGACGCGCTCGCCCTCTTCGGTGGCGTGATCCCGGAGGTACGCGATCACGTCATCCACGCCTCGGAACGGGATCCGGTAGCGGAGCCCCTGCTCGGTCCCGAAGACCGTCAGGAGCCGGCCCTGGTCCTCCGTCGTGTAGGGCCCCCACATCGCGTCCTCGGGGATCCCGGCCGCGCGGAAGTGCGCGTCGTCCAGGATCGTGGCGGTGTAGCCGCCAGCCACCAGCGAGGTAGGCAGGTCCGGCTCCCAGACGCGTTCGGCGAGCCAGGCGGTCCGCGGCCGCCGCCCGAAGAGCCGCTCCACCTCGTCCGCCATCAGGGTCAGCTGCGCGACCCGGTCGCGCTCCGGCAGCGCCGCGAGCACCGGTTCGAAGTAGCCGCCGCCGAGCACCTCGATCTGGTTTCGGGCGGTGAGACCGCGCAGCCGGTCGAGGAACTCCGGATGCTCGACCGCGAGCCAGTCGAGAAGTGGGCCGGTGTAGTGGAGCCCCAGTCGGACCGAGGGATGCCGCTCGAGGGCTTCGACCATGGGCAGATAGGCATGCCGGTAAGTCTCCTCGATGACCCACCCGAAGTTCCCCACCGGTTGGTGGTTGTGAAGCGTCAGGGCCAGACCGATGCGACGCGACACGAGGTGACTCCAGCCCGAATAGTCTTGACGCGGGGAGGACCCCGCTGATACGGTCGCCTAAACCGGTTTGCTAAACCGCTTTTCACGTTCCGCGCTGATCATACACGGCGTCGTTGTCGTGCCAAGCGCACGGGATTTCGGAGGAGCGTCAGGCTGGCGCGGCCACAACCAAGGATGGAGTCGGGAATCATGGATCGCGCTGCCGGGGGTCGTCAGGAGGGTGTGGCTTCCAGGATGCGATGCCCCGTCATCGTTGCCGGCACGGTCCCCTTGGAGGCCCGGAGTTGAGCGTCGACGTGCCGGCGTGGGCCCGTGACGCCGTCTTCTACCAGGTATTTCCCGACCGGTTCGCCGCCAGCCCGCGCGTCCCCAAGCCGGGTCCGTTCGAGCCATGGGATGCCTTGCCGACGCTGCATGGATACAAGGGCGGGGACCTCCTCGGGATCGTGGACCGGATGGGCGAGCTCGTGGACCTCGGGATCACCGCCCTCTACCTGAACCCGGTCTTCGCGGCGGCGTCGAACCACCGCTACAACACCTACGACTACCTGGCCGTCGACCCGCTGCTGGGCGGGGACGCCGCCCTGCGCGAGCTCCTCGACGAGGCCCACGCCCGTGATATCCGAGTGATCCTGGACGGCGTCTTCAACCACGTCGGCCGCGGCTTCTGGCCCTTTCACCACGTCGTCGAATCGGGGGCCGCTTCGCCCTATCGCGACTGGTTCTACCTCGACGACGACGTGCTTGCCGGTCGACGCCGCATCCTGCACCAGGACCACCTCGCACCGGAACAGGGTCCGCGTGGGTACCGTTCGTGGTGGGACGTGCCCTCCCTGCCGAAGCTCCGGATTGAGAACCCGATCGTTCGCGAGTACCTGATGGGCTCGGTCGAGCACTGGACGCGTTTCGGGATCGACGGCTGGCGCCTCGACGTCCCGGCCGACATCGAGGACCCCACCTTCTGGCCCGAGTTCCGACGGCGCGTCCGCGCCATCAATCCCGACGCCTACCTCGTCGGGGAGATCTGGCACGACGCCCCCGAGTGGCTGACCGGCGACCGCTTCGACGCCCTGATGAACTACCCGCTCGGGCTCGCGATCCTCGGGTTCATCGGCGGACCGCATATCGACCGCGCGATCGCCGCCGGACAGGCCGACTATCGGAACTCACTCGTCGACCTGGACGGTCACGGGTTCGCCGAACGCGTGACGCGAGGCCTGACGCTTCACGATCCCGCGACGGCCGCCGTCCAGTTCAACCTGATCGGCAGCCACGACGCGCCGCGAGCCAGGAGTGTCATGGGCGAGGACCTCGTCCGGCTACGCCTGGCGCAGCTACTCCTGCTGACCCTGCCGGGGACGCCATCCATCTACTACGGGGACGAGATCGGGATGAGCGGTGGGGCGGATCCCGACTGCCGGCGGGCATATCCCGAGCACGTCGACGCCGTGGGACGGGAGCACCGGGCCTTCGTTCGCGACGCCGTCCACGCACGGCGCCGGCACGCGGCGCTGCGGCGTGGCGGGGTCACCGTCCTCGCGACGACCGGTCGTACGGTGATACTCGAGCGGGTAGCAGAGGGTCGGCGAGCGGTCGTGGCCGTCAACGCGGCAGACCAATCCTGCAAGGTCGTCGTGCCGGAAGGGAGTGTCGATGGCCTGCGGCACCTCGCCGCCCTTGGCATCGGCTCGGCGACTGTCGCCCATGACCGGCGCTCCATCGGTTTCGGCCCACGGAGCGCCATCGTGCTCGTCGACGACTGATCCATCCGGCGCCAGCGTGTCGGGCCCGACCCCTCAGTCGCGGTTCACGCCGATCGTCCGTCCGGCAGCAGGGAGGTAGAGCTTCTCGGCGTACTCGTGGAGCATCCGGGTCGTCGAGAATCGCCAGAGCGCCTTGGCCATCGAGCGGCGCATCCATCCGACCCAGGTCGAGGGGAGGCCCGCCTCATCGCGCTCGTAATAGGCCGGGACGATCTCCTGCTCAAGGATCCGATAGAGGTCCATCGCGTCGCCCCAGTCCTGGGCGGCCTCGTCCGGGTTGACCTCCCGCCCGCCGATCGCCCAGCCGTTGTCGCCGTCGAAGCCCTCATCCCACCAGCCATCGAGGACGCTGGCGTTGACGACGCCGTTCGCGGCCGCCTTCATGCCGGACGTCCCGGAGGCCTCGAGCGGCCGCCGCGGGTTGTTGAGCCAGACGTCCACGCCCTGGACGAGGAACCGCCCGATCCGCATGTCATAGTCCTCGAGGATGAAGACCCGACCACGAAGGGCATCACTCCGAGATCGACTGAAGATCTCCTGGATGACCGACTGCCCCGGCCGATCGGCCGGGTGAGCCTTGCCCGCAAAGACGATCTGGACCGGCCGCTCGACGTCATGGACCATGCGAGCGAGCCGGTCGACATCGGTGAAGATCATCCCGGCGCGCTTGTAGGTCGCGAAGCGCCGCGCGAAGCCGATGGTGAGCGCCCTCGGGTCCAGCGCGTCCCCGAGCTCGTCGAGGGTTCGGGGGGCCTCGCCGTGACGGGCCAGCTGGACCCTGAGCCGGCGACGGGCGAAGTAGGCGAGCTCGCTCTTCAGGTGCAGGTGCGCCTCCCACAGGTCGCCCGTCGGGATCCTATCCAGGCGCTCCCACCAGCGACCGGCGTCTGTCCCGGGGTCGAGGTCGTCGAGGTCGGCGTTGACGTGGCGTTCGATGAGATCCCGGATTGGACCGCCGATCCAGGACGGCGTATGGATCCCGTTCGTGATGCCGAGGATCGGACGGTCGATGACGCCCGTCCAGGTGCCGTTGGCGGTGGCTGCATGCAGCTGGCTCACGGCATTCGCCCCGCTGGTCAGCCGGAGACTGAACGCGGTCATGTCGAACTGGGATGGATCGCCGTCCACGCCGCGGCCGAGCTCGAGCACTCGATCGACGGGGACGCCACCGGTATCGGGACGGCCGTCGCCGTTGAGGAGCGGTCCCGCGACCCTCCGGATGAGATCGACGTCAAATCGCTCGTTCCCGGCCGAGACCGGGGTGTGGATCGTGAAGACGCTGTTGCGCCGAATCGCGGCGAAGGCATCGTCGAGAGTGGACCCGGTTGCGACTGCTTCGCGGGCCCGCTCGGCCAGCAGGAACGCAGAGTGCCCCTCGTTGAGGTGCCAGGCATCCGGTGCGATCCCGAGCGCCCGGATGGCCCGAACGCCGCCAACGCCGAGGACGAGCTCCTGGTGGAGGCGCATCTCGCGGCCCCGCACGTACAGGATGTGCGTGATCGGGCGGTCGGCGTCGAGATTGGCCGGCGTGTCCGTGTCCAGCAGGAGGACCGGCACGCGCCCGACCTGGGCCACCCAGACGTCGACGTGGAGGTCCCGGCCCGGCAGGTCGACCGAGACAGTGAGCGGATCGCCGACCCGGTCGAGCGCTCGTCGAATCGGCAACCGCGCCCGGTCGAAGTTCGGGTACTCATGCTCCTGGTGCCCGTCGGCGTCGATCGTCTGGCGGAAGTACCCGCGCCGATACAGCAGCCCGACGCCGACCAGCGGGAGCGCCATGTCACTCGCGGTCTTCATGTGGTCGCCGGCGAGGACTCCGAGGCCGCCTGAGTAGATGCCGAGCGACTCGTGGATTCCGTATTCGGCGCAGAAATAGGCGATCGGTCCGTTGAGCTCGCGCCCGTGGCTTCGATGGAACCAGTGATCCTGCCCGTTGGCGAGGTAGTGGTCGAAGTGATCGATCACATCGCGGTACCTGGCCATGAAGTCCGAGTCGTCGAGAACATCCGCCCAGCGAACGGGGCTGGCGAGCACGGCGATTGGGTTCTGCTGGCGGCCCCACGCGATGGGGTCCAGTCGGCCGAAGAGGGCCTTCGCCTCCGGGTGCCAGGCCCAGTACAGGTTGTAGGCGAGCCGCTCCAGCCCTTCGAGGGCCGGCGGGATGCGGATGATGGTCGGGCGGATTGACGGAATGCTGACGAGGGGGTTCATCGAGGCCGAATGCTAGCGCGTTCAGCCCGCCGGGCGTTGAACTTCCGGCCCCGCGCCGCGCGGTCTCCACGAGTCCGTTGGGAGACAGCCCGGACCGCGCGGACGCGCTGGGCGATCGGCTCGGACCCCATCGTCTCCACGACCGGCGTCATCACGGGGTCAGGTCGATGACCACGACGCTTCGTGGCGGGATGGCGGCGAGCGGTCGATAGCCGGCAAGACCGCCGGTCAAGGTCACCGTCGGCGCGGCTACCGTCGTCCCAGCATCACCGCCGAACGCGATCGTGGCCGAGGGGGCGCCACACAACGGGCCTGCCGTCAGTGTGAGGGCAGGGGAGGCCGGCGTGGCCGAGACGTTGGTGATCACGAGTGCCGTTTCGCCCCGCGCTTGGCGGATGGCAGCGAAGACACCGGCGGCATCGCCCTCGACCGCAACGTAGCTGCCGGTGGAGAGTGCCGGGTGGGCGGCGCGCACGCGGATGAGGTCGCGGTATGACGACCAGAGCGATGCCGGATCGGCCGCCTCGGTCATGGCGTTCGTCGTCGGCGGATCGGACGAGAGGGCCTCCCACGGCGTATTTGTGCTGAAGCCCGCGGCTGGGACGCTCGCGTCCCAGCGCATCGGCGTCCGGATCCGCTCATCGGGTTTCCGGCCGGTCATGCCGATCTCTTCCCCGTAGTAGATGAACGGCACGCCCGGTCCGGTGAGAAGCAGCTCGGCCGCCAGGCGCAGCTTCGCCGGATCGCCGCCGAGCGTGCTCGCCACGCGGTCCATGTCGTGGTTCGCAAGGAAGGACCCGAACCCACCCTCGGGATAGAGGGTCGTGATCTTCGCGAGGATCCGATCAATGCTGCTCGCATCGCCACTGCCCGCCGCGTCGACATAGCCCGATGCCACGGTGAAGTCGAAGGTCATGTCCAGTGCGTCGGGAACATAGCTCGAGCTGACCAGCGACGTGTCCCAGACTTCGCCCAGCATCAGCGCGCCGGGCGACGCCTTCTCCAGGGAGCGCCGGAGATCGCCCAGCCACGCGTGCGTCTCGGGCGTGTTCTGGGTCGTCGGCCCGTCTTCGATCATGTACTTGGCGGCGTCGAGTCGGAAGCCGTCAACCCCGACGTCACTCAGCCAGAACCGGGCGTCCTGGGTCAGCTCGGCCGTCACCGCCGGGTTGCTGACGTTGAGATCGGGCATGCCCGGCCCGAACGCGGCGTAGTAGTAGCG
>Ga0315281_10011508_pt1 | contig 12125 bp, 12 predicted proteins | sample YL17G07_0_MG_FD_204540 | JGI IMG/M metagenome (GOLD analysis project Ga0315281, IMG submission 204540) | Sediment microbial communities from Yellowstone Lake, YNP, Wyoming, USA - YL17G07_0 | ecosystem: Environmental > Aquatic > Freshwater > Lake > Sediment | place: USA: Wyoming | collected... | reverse complement strand
GCTTGCCTGCGAGTTGTAGGCGCTCGAGCAGCGCGGAAACGTTGGTATTGGCCTCGCACTTCTGGGCGGCGCCGTTGACGTTGACTTCTATCACTTTCGGGACCTATGTGAGCGGGCGGAGCAAGCCGCGATCGGGTCGCGGCGGATGCCTTGATTTTACGTCAGTTCAAGCTGCAGGTCATCCTTGCGACACGATCGGCGATGCGCAAACCGGCATCGGGTCATCTCGCCGGGGAACACCGGTAGCGCCACGCGAGCATCAACAGAGCGGCCAGAGAAAAAACGGCGCCGGCATGGAAGGTCGCGCCCGCGCCGAGTTGGTCCCAAAGCAAGCCTGCCAGCACGCTGGCGATGAGCATCGCGACGCCGCTGGCCAGATTGAAAAAACCGAAAGCGGTGCCGCGCAAATGCGCCGGTGCGGTATCGGCCACCATCGTCGCCAGGAGGCCCTGGGTCATGCCCAGGTGCAGGCCCCACAAGGCCACCCCCAGCGCGACTGCCCCCAGGCCCTGCGCTCCGGCAAGGACCAGGTCGGCGATGATCAGCGTCACCAGGCCCCCGCCGAGCAGGGCCATATGGCTCACGCGGTCGGCCAGTTTCCCCAGTGGATACGCGCTCAAGGCGTAGATGAGGTTCATCACCACCAGTACCAGCGGCGCATAGCTGTCGGGCAAGCCCTGCTGCTGCGCGCGCAAAATCAGAAACGCCTCGCTGAAGCGGGCCAGGGTGAACACGCCGCCGGCCGCGACCACGAACCAGTAGGCAGGGCTCAATTCGGCCAGTGATTTCCAGCGAATCGGAACCGCCGGCTCGCGCCCGGCTGCGCCCGCGCCGGGCTCCTGCACGCCGAACACCAGCAGCAGAACGGCGATGAAGGCCGGAATCATCGCGTACCAGAACACCGTCCTGAAATCTCCCGCCCAGAACAGCATCAGCGCCACGCCGAGCAGTGGACCGACGAACGCGCCGACGGTATCCAGCGATTGGCGCAGGCCGTAGGCCGCGCCGCGTATCTGCGGCGGCGCCAGATCGGCGATGAGGGCGTCGCGCGGCGCCCCGCGTATGCCCTTGCCGATCCGGTCCATGAAACGGGCCGCGAGCACCCAGTTTACCGACAGCGCGAGCGCGAACAGGGGTTTGGATAAAGCCCCCAGGCCATAACCGATCACCGCCAGAGCCTTGCGCTTGCCGAGATAGTCGCTGAGCACGCCCGAAAAGACCTTGACGATCAGCGCGGTCGATTCGGCTATGCCTTCGACCACACCCACAGCAAACGCGCTTGCGCCCAGACTGGAGACCATGAATACCGGGAGCAGGCCGTGTATCAGTTCGGACGAAACGTCCATGAACAGGCTGACGAAACCGAGCATCCAGATGCTGCGCGGAATGGGGGGAGAGGGTTTCGGTCCGGGGTCTGACATGTGTCGTTTGCGGCTGATCGGTGGCAATCATGTTATCCAAGGTCGACAAGCATGCGCAACACAATCATCCGCGCCCGAATCGCGGCAATGAACAACTTCCGGAAATGCTTTAGAATTGATTGGGTGAGCGGGAGTAGCTCAGTTGGCAGAGCGCCGGCTTCCCAAGCCTGAGGTCGCGAGTTCGAGACTCGTCTCCCGCTCCATCCTGATCGCTGATCAAATGGTCAGCCTTATTCCCGCAATCGCTGTCTGAACCGCCCCAGGATCCGGGCGAAGTGCCTGAGCCGATCAATTCAACGCCGCCCCTGTCAATTGCAGTGTTTGAATTTGTGGTCGCGGCTGCGACATCGGTTCCCGACGCGGTCGCCGCTATCCGGCGGTCGCTTTGTCTATAATGAATCGACACGACATCCAGGGGATACCATGAAAACGCGCATCACCGAATTGCTCGGCATCGAGCACCCGATCATCCAGGGAGGCATGCACTTCGTCGGCTTTGCCGAACTGGCGGCGGCGGTCTCCAACGCCGGCGGCCTGGGCATAATCACCGGTCTGACGCAAAAGACACCGGAGCTTCTGGCGAAGGAGATCGCGCGCTGCCGCGACATGACCGACAAACCCTTCGGCGTCAATCTGACCTTCCTGCCGGCCTTCTCCAAACCACCCTATCCGGAATACATCCGCGCCATCATCGAGGGCGGCGTCAAAATTGTGGAGACGGCAGGCCGGAATCCGGAGCCCTATTTACCCTATCTGAAGGCCGCCGGCATCAAGGTGATTCACAAATGCACCTCGGTGCGGCATTCGCTGAAAGCGGAAGCGATCGGCTGCGATGCGGTCAGCGTCGATGGCTTCGAGTGCGGCGGCCATCCGGGCGAGGACGATGTGCCGAACTTTATCCTGCTGCCGCGGGCGGCCGAGGAATTGAAAATTCCGTTCGTCGCGTCCGGTGGAATGGCCGACGGGCGCAGCCTGGTCGCCGCCCTGGCGCTGGGCGCGGATGGGATCAACATGGGCACGCGCTTCATCGCGACCAAGGAGGCCCCGGTGCACGAGAACGTGAAGAAGGCGATCGTCGCCGCCTCCGAGCTCGACACGCGCCTGATCATGCGCAAACTGCGCAATACCGAGCGGGTCCTCAACAACGCGGGCGTGGAGCGCCTGCTGGAAATAGAGCGCGAAAAGAACGATACACTGGCGATCACTGACATCTACGCCCAGATCGCCGGGGTTTATCCCAAAGTGATGATCGACGGCGACATGGAGGCCGGTGCGTGGAGCTGCGGCATGGTCGCGGGCCTGATTCACGACGTTCCCAGCGTCAGGGAACTGATCGACCGGATCATGCGCGAGGCCGAGGGTCTGATCAACCAGCGACTCGCAGGCATGAGCCGCAGATAGCGCGCCTGCCGGGCGTTCAGCGCAGCCAGTCTTCGCTGCGTTCCCACAGGGTCCTGGCGAGCGCCTCGTCGCGCGCAACCCGGCTGGGCGTTCTGGGACGGCATTCGTCATAGTAGAGGCCGGTTTCGGCGGCCGCGCTCGCGGAAGTCGCGCAGTGCAAACTGGTCTGCGCCCCCTTTTCCGGAGAAATCAGCGCCAGTTTCAGCAGCCAGCCCAGCGGCCACGGAACGGCGCGCCAGACCTCGGTGGCGACTACGCCCGGGTGCAGGGAATAGGTCGTGACGCCGCTGCCGGCGAGCCTGCGACCGAGCTCCGCGCTGAAAAGAACATTTGCCAGTTTGGACACAGCGTATTCGCGCAGGCCCGTCGCCGTGCGCGTGCGTTCGCGAACCGCCTGCCAGTCCATGCCCCGCGCCCGATAGTGCGCCTTGCTCGCAACGGTTACGATGCGCGCGGGCGCCGAAGCCTTGATGCGATCGAGGAGCAGCTGCGTGAGGAGGAAATGCCCCATGTGATTGACGCCAAAGGCGAGCTCGAAACCCTCTTTCGTCTGGCCGCGAGCCGCCGCGAGGCCCGCATTGTTGATCAACAGGTGCAGCGGCAGGCCGCGCGCGAGGAAGGTGTTCGCGCATTCGCGGACGGAGGCGAAGTCGCCCAGGTCGAGCGGCAGCAGCTCGGCTTTACCGCCGTCAGGCCGGGCGCGGATCTCCTCGAGCACGGCCTGCGCGCGTTCCGCGGAGCGGCAGGCGACGAAGACGTGAGCGCCCTGCCTTGCGAGTTCGACCGCCGTCACCCGCCCTATTCCGGTATTCGCGCCGGTGACCAGCGCGATCCTTCCAGCCAAAGGTTTAGAGCTCGTCTGCGACATGTCGAAGTATCCTTTTTGGGCGTCCGATCAAGACTTGCCGCGCGCGTGCGAAACCGGATCAGCGTCTGATGGTGATCGGCAACAGGCGCGGGCCACGCACCGTACCTTCGGACCAGGTGGTCGTCTTGCCTTCGGTCACGGTGAATACGGGAAATCGTTTCAGCCACTCCTCGATGGCGATGGTCATCTCCAGGCGCGCCAGGTTGGAGCCGAGACAGCGATGCCTGCCGAGCCCGAAAGCAGCGTGCGGATTTTCGGCGCGGTCGATCAGGACGCGGCCGGCGTCGGCGAACTTCTCGGGATCGCGGTTGGCCGCGGGGAATGACAACAGCACTTGTCCGCCCGGCTTGAACGGACAGCCACCGAGCGTGGTTTCCTTCGTCACTTCGCGCGCCATGGTCACCGGCGAGTAGGCGCGCAGGAATTCCTCGATCGCGGTGGGCAAGAGGCCCGGCTCGGCGACCAGGCGCGCGCGGTCCGCGGGGTGCGCGGCCAAGTGCCACAGCGAAGCACCGATGCCGCTCCACGTGGTGTCGATGCCGGCGATCAGGAGCAGGCGCAGCGTGCCCAGGACATGCGCTTCGCTCAGGGGCTTTCCGCCGAAGTCGGCTGCCAGCAGGTAGCTGATCAGGTCGTCGCCCGGGCTGGCGCGGCGCAGTTCGATTTGCGCGTTGAAGTAGGCGTTCATTTCGTGCACCGCCTGCATCGCGGCGGCGGGATCGCGCACGCCTTCGATCAGCACCTTCTGGATCCACCGTCGGAACAAATCGCCGTCGCCCTCCGGCACGCCCAGCATATGGGCGATCACGCGCACCGGGATGTGCTGCGCATAGTCGACAGCGCCGTCGCATTCGGCGGCGTCGCCGATGGCGTCGAGAAGGGAGCGGCAGATCGCGCGCGTGCGCTCCTCGAGCTTGGCGATTTCCTTGGGCGCAAACGCGGGCAGGAGCAGCTTGCGCGCCGGCGTGTGCTCAGGGGGGTCGGAAGTGATCGGCGGCCCCGGCATCAGCGGCAGCTTGTGCTCGCGCACGATGACGCGCCGCGACGAGAAATGCTCGCTGTCGTACGCGATCTCGCGCACATCTTCGTAGCGGGTGGGAAAATAAGCGCCGTCCTCGAAGCGCTGCGAGGTGGCTACCGGGCACCGGCTGCGCAGATCGTCCCAGATCGGGTACGGATCGCTGGTCCATTGCGGATCGAAATGGTCGAAGTCGACGGCCCAGTCCTCTACCGGCGTTCTGCTGTCCATGATGTCTCCAGCTTAAGCGCCGGTCAGGCGTACCGCGTGCTCGGGGCAGTTCGCCAGCGCGAGTCGCGCCTTCTGCTCCAGGCCCGCCGGAACGATGCCCTCGCCGCGCGCCTTCGCGTTGCCCTCGTCGTCGGCTTCGAACAACTCCGGGGCCACGAGGCAGCAGCGGTTGTGTCCCTGGCAGCGGCCAGCGTCGATGCTGACGCGCATGATTTTCATATCCGGCATGCTTGGCCTCCCTTGATGCCGTTCGTTTGCGCCGCGCCACAGCCGGGCGAAGGACGGCTTTCAACTCCAAGATGCGCACCCTACGCGCGCGATCCCCTGGTGTCAATGCGAACGGCGCTCATTCTCCCGAACCGGTCCGCGCCTGTCGCCGCCGCCACCTGCCGTCCGGTATATTAGAATCCGCGTTACGGACACCCGCATGAAATACTCGATACTTTTCCCGATCGCCGTTCGCGGCCTCGCCGCGGCGCTGGCGGCAACGATCGGCCTCAACCTGGCCGGCTGCGCAAGCACCACCGCGCGCGGAACGGTCGGCGCCGATCGCAAACAGCTGCTGCTGATCTCCTCGACGCAGCTGAACCAGCTGGCGGCGCAAAGCTACGCGAAGCTGCAGACCGACGCATCGAAGAAGCAAACGCTCAACACCGATCCGGTTCTGACCCAGCGCGTGCGCGCGATCGCCGCGCGCATCGAACCGCACACCGCGGTGTTCCGCCACGACGCGCCAGGCTGGAAATGGGAGGTCAATGTCATCAACAGCAAGGAACTCAACGCGTTCTGCATGCCCGGCGGCAAGATCGCGTTCTACTCGGGCCTGATCAACGGACTCGAACTGGGCGACGATGAAATCGCCGTCGTGATGGGACACGAAATCTCGCATGCCCTGCGCGAACATTCGCGCGAGCAGGTGTCGCAGGCCATCGCCGCCCAGGCCGCCATCGGTGTCGGCGCGGCCTTGCTCGGGCTGGGCGGCGCTTCCGCCGAACTCGCCAGTACCGCCTATAAGTCTCTGATCGCGACAAAGTTCAGCCGGGTCGACGAAAACGAAGCCGATCGCATGGGTCTCGAATTGACGGCACGCTCCGGCTACGATCCGCGCGCCGGCGTGTCGCTGTGGCAGAAAATGCTCAAGGCCAGCAAGGGCGGGCGCGCGCCGGAATTCTTCAGCACCCATCCGGCCGAAGCCAGCCGCATCAGGGAAATCGAATTGCTGCTGCCGACCGTAATGCCGCTGTACGAGGCGGCCCGATCCGCGCCTGCCGCTCAATCCCAGCATTGAACAGCGGTTTTTCGCAGCAGCAGACAAACACAGCGGGCTGCCCGCCGGCGTCGGCCCTGCCCGAAACCCCCGTCCTTATTGAGTCTTCAGCCAGTCGCCCCCTCGTATACCCCTATGCGCGCAGCGCAACCGCCCGCGGAACCCGCGGCCCTTGCGCAAATCGCGCGCCTGGCCAACAATGCTCCTCCGATGTCACGCTGACCCGCTGCCGCTACAGGCTCCTGCGCATGTCCGAATCCCTTGACGAAAAACTGGTGGTCGCCATTTCCTCCCGGGCGCTGTTCGACCTGGAGGAGAGCAACCGCGTGTTCGACGAGCAGGGCGTGGCGGCCTATCACGCCTATCAGCGCGAGCACGAGGACGAAATCCTCAGGCCGGGCATCGCCTTCGGACTGGTGCACAAGCTGCTCGCCCTCAACCGGCGCGACCCGCCGCGGGTGGAGGTGATCCTGCTGTCGCGCAACACGGCCGACACCGGGCTGCGAATCATGAACTCGATCGAACACTACCGGCTCGATATTTCGCGCGCGGCCTTCACCGGCGGTGAGAGCACCTATCCCTACGTACCGGCCTTCGACGCGCACCTGTTTCTTTCGGCTAATCCGGACGACGTGCGCAAAGCGCTCGACGCGGGCCACGCCGCCGCCACCATCCTGCCTTCCAACGTCGGACAGAACCCGGCGCCCGAGGGTGAACTGCGCATCGCCTTTGACGGCGACGCGGTGCTGTTCTCCGACGAGGCCGAAAAGGTGTACAAGCGCGACGGTCTGGAAGCCTTCACCAAGAGCGAAACCGATGCCGCGAAAGAACCGCTGTCGGGCGGGCCGTTCAAGAACTTCCTCGCCGCGCTGCATCGCATCCAGTCCGAATACCCGCCGGAGCGCTCGCCCATCCGCACCGCGCTGGTGACGGCGCGCGGCGCACCTGCGCACGAGCGCGTGATCCGCACCCTGCGCGCCTGGAATATCCGCATCGACGAGGCGCTGTTCCTCGGCGGCCTGGACAAGGGCCGTTTCCTGAAAGCATTCGGCGCCGATATTTTCTTCGACGACCAGCAAGGCCATTGCGAATCGGCGTCGATGCACGTGGCAACCGGGCATGTCCCGTTCGGCGTCGCCAATCAAGAATAACGCCGGTTTTTCCGCGCGCCTGTTCGCCTGGCACAAACGCCACGGCCGCCACGATCTGCCCTGGCAGAGCACGCGTGACGCCTACCGCATCTGGGTCGCGGAAATCATGCTGCAGCAGACCCAGGTCGCTGCCGTGATTCCCTATTACCGGCGCTTCCTCGAGCGCTTCCCGGATTTCGCCACGCTCGCCGGCGCGCCGCAGGACGAAGTGCTGCGCCTCTGGAGCGGCCTCGGCTATTACTCTCGCGCGCGCAACCTGCAGCGCGCGGCACAGCTGGTCGTCGATCACCACGACGGCGTGTTTCCGCGTGCGCTGGAACTGATTGAGGCGCTGCCCGGCATCGGGCGTTCGACCGCGGCCGCGATTGCCGCTTTCGCCTACGGCACGCGCGCCGCGATCCTGGACGGCAACGTCAAGCGCGTGCTCGCGCGGCATTTCGCAGTAGCGGGTTTTCCCGGCGAGAAGCGCATCGAGAACCGCCTGTGGCAGATCGCCGCGGAGCAGCTGCCACCGCGCGCGATCGGCCGCTACACCCAGGCGATGATGGACCTCGGCGCGACGCTGTGCACGCGGACCAGGCCCCGCTGCACCGACTGCCCGCTAGCGCAAAGCTGTCAGGCGCTCGCCTTGGGCCGCGTCAGGGAATTTCCCGCGCCGCGCCCGGCGAAGGCCGTGCCTAAGCGCGCCACCCACATGCTGCTGCTCGTGCACAAGGGCGAGGTGCTGCTGGAAAAGCGCCCGCCTTCCGGCATCTGGGGCGGACTGTGGAGCCTGCCCGAACTCGCCGACGCCGCCGGCGTGCGCGTGCATTGCCGCAAGCACTACGGCTGCAGCATCGCGGCGCCGGAGCCGCTCGAACCGCTGGCGCACGGCTTCACCCATTTCAAGCTGCAGATCCAGCCCTTGTTGTGCCGCGTGGGAAAACTCGCGCCGGCGGCGCGCGAGCCGGGCCTGATATGGCTGAGCCTGGAGGAGGCGCACGGCGCGGCGATCCCGGCGCCGGTGCGAAAACTGCTGGAACGCCTTATCGCACTCGGGTCATAACCGGTCTGCAGCGGCCGCTACGATGCCGCTCAGTCAGGCGAACAGCACCTCGAGACCATCGAGCGGCTCTTGTCCGGGTCCGAAACCAGCGCGGGCGGAAGGCATAGACAAAGCAAAGGCGTTGCACAGGATGGCTGCGCAGACTAGATGCCGTCGTAGAGCCAGGCCATGCCGTTGTAGGCCTGCTCCGGCGTGCGGCCCGCGAGCATCTGCCGGCGCAGGTCGCGCGTGGCGTCGGCGGCGTGATAGACGTCGCCGTACATGCGCGCCGTCAGCTGCACGCGCGCGGTGCGCAGATAGCGCTGCTGCTGATAGGCGAGGAACGCAGCTTCGTAATCGCCTCCGACCTCCGCCAGGCTGCGCGCCAGCACCACGGCGTCTTCGATCGCCATGCACCCGCCCTGCGCCAGGTATTGCAGCATCGGGTGCGCCGCGTCGCCCAGCAGGGTCACGCGGCCGCGGCTCCACTGGCCGATCGGCTCGCGGTCGCACAGCACCCACATCTTCCACTCGTTCGCCATCGACAGGAACTCGCGCACCTTCGGATGCTGCCCCTGGAAGCGCTCGCGCAATTCGCCCGGGTCGCCATAGGTGTCCCAGCCCTCTTCGTAGCGGCTGCTGTGGAACACGACCACCAGGTTGTAGACTTCGCCGCGGTGCAGCGGATAGTGCACGAGGTGCGTCTTCGGACCCGCCCACAGCACCACGTTGTTTTCGCGCAGATGCGGCGGGACTTCGGCCAGCGGAATCACTCCGCGGTAGGCGATGTGGCCGGAGACGCGCGGCTTGCCGTCGGCGACGAGCTGGCTGCGCACCGCCGACCACAAACCGTCGGCTCCGATCAGCGCCGCCCCCTCGAAGGTCCGGCCCGACTCGGCGTGGACCACGACGCGATCGCCGCGATCCTCGTAGGTGGAGACTTTGCAGCTCGTGGTCAGCGTCGCGAGCGGCGAGCGCTTCACCGCGTCGATCAGCACTTTGTGCAGATCCGCGCGGTGGATCACCGCATAGGGATAGCCGAATCGGCGGTGCAGGGGCTCGCCGGTCGGGATGCGCGTGACCTCCGAGCCGTCGAGGGCGTCGCGCATGATGAGATTGTCGGGGAACACCGCCCAGTGCGACATCTGCTCGCTTACGCCGAGGATCTCGAACATACGGAACACGTTCGGCCCGAGCTGGATGCCGGCGCCGATCTCGTGGAAATCGGCGGCGCGCTCGATCACCTGTACCGGGAATCCCTTCTGCGTGAGCGCGAGCGCGGTGGCGAATCCGCCGATGCCACCGCCGGCGATGAGTATCGGCAAGTCCTTGTGCGCCATGAGCCTCCTCCTGTGCCTGTGCGGATTATAATCGGCCAAGCTCGCGTTCAAGTTGCCACGGAGAAAAAAATGAAACAGTTTCTGATCGCCATTTCACTCGCGCTTGCCAGCAGCCTCGCCGTGGCGGCCGACCCCTGGCCAGCGAAGGCCGTACACATCATCGTGCCTTTCCCGCCGGGCAGCTCACCCGACCTAATCGCGCGCATGCTCACGGAGAAGCTCGCGCAGGCGTTGGGGCAGCCGGTGATCGTCGAGAACAAGCCCGGCGCAGGCGGCAACCTCGGCACCGGCCTGGTGACCAAAGCGGAGCCGGACGGCTACACCATCGGTCTGTCCATACCCGGGCCGCTGGCGGTGAACACCGTGCTCTACAAGAAAATGGAATACGACCCCTTCACCGAGCTTGCGCCGATCACGCTCGTCGCGGTGAGCCCGAACGTGCTGATCGTGAATCCCAGCCTGGACGTGAACTCGGTGAAGGAGTTCATCGACTACGCCAAGGCGCGGCCGGGCAAGCTCAACTACGGCTCGGTCGGCAACGGCAGCGCCTCGCATCTCACCATGGAGCTATTGAAAATGCAGGCCGGAGTCGACATCGTGCACGTGCCCTACCCCGGCAGCCCGCAGGTGAACACCGCCATCCTCGCCGACCAGATCCAGGCCGGTTTCGTCGTGCCCGGTACGGCGATGCCGCTGGTGCAGTCGGGCCGGGTCAAGGCGCTTGCCGTTACCAGCAGCACGAAAAGCGCGGTGTTGCCGGATTTGCCGACGATAGCCGACGTTTTCCCCGGATTCGAATCGAGCGCCTGGCTCGGCATGGTCGCGCCGGCAAAGACGCCGAAGCCCGTCATCGACCGCCTGAGCCGGGAATTGGTCGCGATCATTCACAGCGCGGAGGTGCGCGAAAGAATGCTGAAGATATATTTTCAGGCGATCGGTACGACACCGGAAGGCTTGGCCAGCCTGATGCGCTCGGAGCGCGACCGCTGGGCCAAGGTGATCAAACAAACCGGCGCGAGTGTGGATTAGCGCGCTCGCTTCGTCCGATCGGGTTGCCACTCGACAAGGTACTGGCCTGGCGCATCGGCAATTCCATTTCCAGGGCGCGCTTATGCTATTCGAGGCGCAGATCAGAGGGTGCGTACACGTCGGGCTCCTTGACGTCGCGAAAAGCCTTGTCGCCGGACACCAGCGCGTTGGCTTTCAACCGAATCGCGACCGCAAGGATCATGGCGTCATTGGTCAAAAGGCCATACTGCTGCTGCAGACTAAACACGCGGTCGGTCAGGTCTCCGAGTTGACAGGGTTCGAAGCCCAAACCCAACTCCAGCAGCGACTGAACCTTGGCGCGATACAGCGTCAGGCCGCGGATCGCATCGGGCTTGGCCGCCAGCTTCGCCGCCGGATTACCCCCGGAAGTGAGACCGCGCATCATCGCCTCGGCGAGCATCAGCTTGTGGGTAAGCTCCTGCCACACCGTTTGGGGAAGAACGCCTTTCAGCTCTCCGCTCGCGCAGCGCCGGATGAGGCGTTGCGCCTGCGAGGAAACACCTTGCTCGGCGTAGAGCAGGACATTGGTATCCACCACGCAAAGACTGCCGACAGGGATGTCGTCGAGGTTCACAGATCCCAACCATCGTGTTCGAGTACGGTCTTCAACTGCCCGGGTGCCAGGAGCATCGGACGCTCGCAGAAAAGCTGGTACGCGGCATCCCGCCGTGCAGGTTGCGGAACGCCTTCAGAGAGATAGCGCTCCAGGGCGTCCTGGATCACATCGCTCAATGGGCGACTTTCGTCCGCTGCACGGCGCTTTGCCCGCCGCAGAACATCCTGTTCCAACACAGTGCCAATCTTCTGTTTCATCGTCCGCTCCTAAATCGATCCGACCGGTCCCAGGACCAGTTTTCTAGCATATTCTAGATATCTAGAACCGTCTAGATATAAAATGTGAAATAGATTAAGCCATTGTTTATAATGAATACAGTGAACGCCGGACGGGTAGTGATGGAAAGCGCTGGCCTGCCGCCGGCGCGTCGGCGTCAAGGTACTACAGGCTGCTCGTCGGGCCGAGGTCGATCAGCACCACGCTCTTGGAACGCTGTTCCAACTCGCGCTTCAGGATCTTGTAGACGTCGAGGTCGAATACCGGCCGGCCGCGGACCTCGAGCCGGTCGTAGATTTCGGCCTCGTTGCGCGCCGTGCCGAGGAAGCACCAGCGCTCGAACACGTGCACCTCGCTCTTCTCCCCCGCGCTCTCCTTGAGGCCGATCGCGCCCTTGTACGGCCATTGCGCAATCCGGAGCGACTGCAGCGAGTGCGTCAGGCGCCGGTTGTGCACCGGCAGTAGTTCCTTGATCAGGCGCGATTCATTCAGCAGCGCACCGAGCTTACCCGCAGTCTCGAT
>Ga0315281_10011507_pt1 | contig 12125 bp, 9 predicted proteins | sample YL17G07_0_MG_FD_204540 | JGI IMG/M metagenome (GOLD analysis project Ga0315281, IMG submission 204540) | Sediment microbial communities from Yellowstone Lake, YNP, Wyoming, USA - YL17G07_0 | ecosystem: Environmental > Aquatic > Freshwater > Lake > Sediment | place: USA: Wyoming | collected... | reverse complement strand
CACAGAGCGGGATTGAGGAGGTAAAAACTGCTAACTCGCCGATCGGCGATGCGAAGACTGGGGGGCCGATCACGCAAGGCCAGCGGATTTTCTTCACCGGGCATAGTTTTCATTACTTCATCCCACCAATTCTGGAAAACATCGCCGATTCAGCAGGCATTACAGGCCAGCAGAATCTCGGCCTTTCGGCTATCGGCGGTTCGCATGTCAGTACGCACTGGGACGTGCCGGATGAAAAGAACCAGGCCAAAATGGCGTTGCGTACGGGCAAGGTTGACGTTCTGACGTTGGCGCCGCTCTACATGCCGGACGACGGGATCGAAAAGTTTGCCACGCTGGCGCTGGCGTATAACCCTAACATTCGGATCACCGTGCAGGAAATCTGGCTGCGGTGGGACACGTACGAACCGACCGCCAAGGTGATTCCCCCGCCCTCACCCTGTGATCACAACGCCGTCACCATCGCGGAGCTCCGTGAGCGTCACGCGCCGCTGTTTAAGAGCATTGACGACCACGTCGCAGAACTAAATCAAAAGTTCGGCAAGCAGGTGCTGTTCATTGTGCCGACCGGTCAGGCGGTCATTGCTCTGCGCGAGCGGGTTCTCGCCGGAAAGGCCGGCGGTTTGAAAACGCAGTCCGAATTGTTTTCGGACCCCATCGCGCACCCCACGCCGCCGATGCAAGTGCTCGTGGCGTATTGTCATTATGCGGTCATTTATCGTCGCAGTCCGGTGGGCCTGCCGATGCCGGAGATTTTGGCTAAGGCCCAAAAGCCCGAGTGGGGCGCCGAGACGCTTCGCGTGCTGCAGGAAGTGGCCTGGGAGGCCGTGACGCAACATCCCCAAAGCGGCGTGCGGGACGCGGGGGCGGCAGGCAACGCCAAGTAGGGAAGTTTCGGGGACTAATCTGAATGGCACTAACATAAGGTGCATGTTGTTTCATAGTCGGGGGTTGCGTTTGGGTACGCCGCGAGTTGTGGCTTCGAGGTAGCTGCGTGACAGGGAGCGCATTTCCCCGAGAATCGCCTCCAAGGTTCTCTGGCGTTCGATGGCCCGCCGGAAGGCGCGCACCTGCGATGCGCTGAGGTTGACGGTGACCGTCCTGCCCTTCTGCCGGAAGGTCCATTGGTAATAGGGGCCGTAACTGCTCGTTGCCGCAGCTCGGGTCTGCGGCCTGGGAATCCGGCGTTCGTGGATGGTCCCGAGCAGGATCCACCCGCTCTTTCCGATGCGCCCGGCCAGGCGCTCGAACCGCCGCCGAAGCCGCTCCGTCTCCGGGGATGATCTCGACGCCGCCATTTGATTTTCCTCCCGCGAGACATTATAATGCGCGAATAACTACACGGATATATCCATGTAGTGTACTCCGTCACGTCTTGGAGGTCAAGGCCATGGCTCGATGCGTTGGACGGTTGGCGCGCGGCCGTTGAGGAAGATGTCCGGCGAGGAATTGAGCGCGTTGTTCGGCTCGTCGGTGGAGACTCCGGAGGATTTCGGCGCTCCGGCAAGGCGCAGGCCCTTTTTCCCCCTCGCGGGTGTTCTGGTTGTTTCTCTCCCAGGTCCTGTCGGCCGACAGGGGCTGCCGGGAAGTGTTGCGTAAGTTCTTGGGACGGCTGGCCTTGCAGAGGAAGACGGCTTCGCCGCGCACGGCCGGGTATTGCAAGGCGCGGCGGCGGCTTCGGCAAGAGGACCTCGATCAGATGCACCGGCGCCTGGAGCGCAAGGTGCGCGCGGACCACCTGAGCGCCGGCCTCTGGTTCGGACGGCCCGTCAAAGTCGTAGACGATTCGGGCCTCTCCATGCCCGATACCCCGCAAAATCAGGCGGCCTATCCCCAGCCCAAGGGGGCCAAACCGGGCTGCTCGTTTCCGGTCATGCGCGTCGTGGCCCTGTTCTGCCTGGGCACGGGCGTGCTGCTCCGCCTGGCCAAGGGATCGCTCTCGGTCTCCGAGCGGGCGCTCTTTCGCTCGCTCTGGGACCTGCTCGAACGCGGCGAGGTCATCCTGGCCGACCGCGGCTTCTGCGGCTACGCAGAGTTCTATTTCCTCAAGGGGCGCGGCGTGGATTGCGTCATGCGCAATCACCAGCGCCGGACGGTCGGAAAGACCGTGCTCCAACGCCTCGGCCGGGGCGACCGCCTGATCCTCTGGCACAAGTCCAAGCCCGGCCCCCGCTGGCCGGACAAGGCCGCGTGGAACGCTCTGCCGGATGCCCTGACTCTGCGCGAGATCGTCTTCCAGGTCGCCCTCGTGGGATTCCGGGTCGAAACGATCACCGTCGTGACAACCCTGCTCGATTCAACGGCGTTCCCCACCGAAGCATTCGCCGACCTCTACCGCCGCCGCTGGAGCGCCGAACTCTTCCTGCGCGACATCAAGACGACGATGGGCATGGACATTCTGCGCTGCAAAACCCCGGACATGATCCACAAGGAACTGACCCTGCACCTGATCGCCTGCAACCTCGTGCGCCTGACGATGCTCGAAGCGGCCCTCAAGCACAACGCCCCGGTCGTGAGCCTTTCCTTCAAAGGGTCCCTCTCCACAATCCGATCCTGGACCCCGATCTTCGCCGCCGTGGCAGGGCCGCGCCGCCGCGCCCTATGGACGAGCTTGCTCGATACCCTGGCCGCCGACCGCCTGCCCGATCGCTCCAACCGCGTCGAACCCCGCGCGCGAAAACGCCGACCCAAAAACTACCAGCTTCTCAACAAGCCCCGCCGTCTCTTCAAGGAAATTCAGCATAGAAACAAATACACGAAAGTGCTAAGTTAGTGCCATTCGGGACTAATCTTTTGACATCGTCGCAGCGCCGTGGTGTCGCTTCTCGAGGCTAATAGACAGGCCCCGTTTTTCCGCGATTCGATCCGTCTGGTCATGTCCTGCTGCGCCGGCTGTCGCGTCAGCGAGCCGATCCGCCGCGCGCACGCGCTGGTCACCCGTTTGCGGAGTTCGTGCGACCTCGGATAAAAAGAAGACCTCCGGTCGCCCTGAGCAGGCGGCCGGAGGTCCGAAACTGGCTGTCCATTCCGGGCCTGCGGTAAACCAGTCAGGATGTTTGTTCCCATCAAGCGCGTGAGGGCCGCGCGTGGGCGTATCGTTTTCCAGAACTACGCGATGAAGCCAGTCACGCCTTTGTCACCGTGGTCCAGGCGGCCTGAGATAGGGCGCGGACTGGTGCCAACGCTTTTTGGGTTGTAAGGAACCGACGAAATGAGGTACTAATCTGGATGAAAGGTTTAGGAAATGACTGAGGCCGAAAGAGAGGGCGTCTTCAGGCGGGTCATGACAGAAAGCAGAGGCATTATCCTCAACACTGTTCAGGCGTTCGCCACTGGCATTGAGGATCAGGATGATCTGTTCCAAGAGATTGCCTTACATATCTGGGCCTCGACGCCGTCATTCCGTGGCGACGCGAAGGTCACAACCTGGGCCTACCGTGTTGCGCTGAACACCGCGCTGAATTGGCGAAGGGGCGAACGAAAACGCCGCCAACGGGGCGATTACGTTCCCCATGTCGAACAGGCGTCGGATTGTCCGGCTAGCCATGCCGCGCAGACGGAGAATCAAGAAATGCTCGCGTGGCTACACCGACAAGTGCACCTACTCCGTCCTGTCGACCGCGCGCTGATGCTCCTTCACCTGGAGGGCCAGACCTATCGGGAGATCGCTGATGTTGTGGGCATGTCGGAAAGCAATGTGGGCGTCAAACTCAGCCGCATAAAGGCACGTTTCGGTGACTTGGCGAGGAGAGAGTTCAATGGACTTTGACAAGCTGCAGAAAGCCTGGCAATCGCAGAAGAACAATGCTGGCGTTGATGTGAACATAGAGACGCTTCTCAAGCAGGTTCAGGAGAAACATCGGAAGTTCGTCCGCGCCATTTTCTGGCGCGACGTGCGCGAAGTCGCAGCATCGGTCCTTGGCGCTGTCTTCTTGTGTTGGTTGGGTTTGGGGAAGTTCGCCGGAGCTAAGTTGTCGGTCATATTACAAAGTCAAAGCGGATGGCCGTGCTACGTGGCAGCAGGGCTGATGCTGGGTGTAGGACTCTTCTTCGTCGTGAACCGCTTCCTTCAGCGGCGGAAGGAGCGCACCTTCGAAGATACAGTGAAGAACGGCATTGAGCGAACTCTACACCAAGTCAACCACGAGATATGGCTAATAAAGAACGTCTTCTGGTGGTATTACCTTCCCGGGATCGTTGCTATCGCGCTTGTCTTCGACCATGTTATAGCAATCATGTGCAGCCAAGGACACCGGCTTTACGCGGGAACCATGATCGTTGTAGGGTCTACGATTGGTTTATGCTTCGTGACCCTCAGTCTTTGCTATTTTCTGAATCGCAGGTATTTGAAAAATGATCTGATTCCACGGCGGGACGAACTCGCCGCAATTGCGCGGGAGCTGAATCAGGAAGAGTAGATGGCAACGTCGGTCAGTTGGGGAATTCCGGGGCGCACGACCTATCCTTGACGACGGTCGCCGTGACGATCACAACGGCCAGGTTCGACGCGAATGAAAACTTGGCCATCCAGGACTCGAACCTGGACGCTAACCTGTCCGCGAAGCACGCTAAGAATTGGCATGGCTGGTCACTGATCTTCGCCACGCCGGACAAGTCCGCGCGTGCGTTTGGTCATGCTTTTGCGGCGCTTCGATTCCAGCCGGCGTCCTTTTGCGGCTGAACTCGGCCGGGTGGCGTACCGGCGCTTTGGCCGCTGCAAAGCTTGGCGCAGGAGGGCGATGAGGCGATTCATGGCGTCGCGGCGGTTCTGCTCCTGCGTGCGGAACCGGTGGGCGTCAATGATCAGGATGCCTTCCTGTGTCATTCGCGTTCCGGCGAGCGCGGCCAGACGCCGGCGCACGGGATCGGACAAAGAAGGGGAGTGGGCGGCGTCGAACCGCAGTTGCACGCCCGTGGCGACCTTGTTGACGTTCTGCCCGCCCGGTCCAGAGGAACGGATGAAGCGCTCCTCGATTTCTCTCTCGCTGATGGAAATCGTCTGCGTGACTCGGATCATCATCCACTCCGTTCAACACGGAGGCACGGAGAACGCACGCTTCCACCACGACGACACGACGGAACTGGCAAAAGAATCAGTTCTTTGACTTTCGTTGTGCCCGTAGTGTCGTCGTGGTGAACTATTACTGTTCTCCATGCCTCCGTGTTGAAGATGACCCTTCAAGGAAGGGCGCTGAGTTTTTTCCGGATCACCCGTTCCATGACTTCGCGCGGGGCGGACTTCCCGGTCCAGAGTTCGAACTGCGCGGCGGCCTGGTTGACGAACCAGGCGATGCCGGAGACCGTCCTGCAGCCGGCCGCTTTCGCTTCGCGGATCAGCCGGGTTTCGGGCGGATTATAGACCGCGTCGAAGACCACCATGTTCTTGCGCAAGGCTGATGCGGGCGCCGGCGTTTCTTCCACGTTCGGCCACATGCCGACGGAGGTCGTGTTAATCAGCACGTCGGCTCTGCGCGAGGGGAGTTCCGAGAGCGCGCAGGAGTCGCACCCGAGTTCCCGCGCGAGCCGGACGGCGCGTTCGCGGGTCCGATTGGCGACCATCACTTTCGCCCCGCGGGCGACCAGGCCGAATGCCACCGCTCGAGCCGCGCCGCCCGCGCCGATCAGGAGCACTCGCTTTCCATTCAGCGGGGAGCGTTTTCCGGGTTTTCGTCGCGCCGGATCGCCGGACAATGCCGCCTCCAGCGCGCTGACGGCTGCGGTCACGTCGGTGTTCGCGCCGACCAGTCGTCCATTCCGATTCACCACCGTGTTCACCGCCCCGATTTTCCGGGCGAGTTCATCCACCTCGTCCATCGCCGGCAGGATTGCCTCCTTGTGGGGCAGGGTGACGGAATAGCCCTGCACGTCGAGGCTGCGGAACGCCTTCACGAACCCGGCCGGGTCCGTCTCGACTTTAAGCGGAACGTACACCGCGTCGAGGCCGGTCTCCTCGAATGCGGCGTTGTGGATCGCCGGGCTCATGCTATGCGCGACCGGATTGGCGATGACGCCGTAGATCGCGGTGGCCGCGCGGATTTTCTTGTACCGGTACAGGCCGCGAAGTTCCGCCGCGGTGACCTGGCCGGGCGCGGATTCCTTACCGGTCCCGAGCGAACCGTAGGTGAGGACGTTTCCGAACTTCCTGCCGAGGACTCGGCTGATCAGGCCGAGTTCGCCCATGCACAGGGCGATTGTGGGATGCTTCGAGGTGCGGAGCAGGTCGAAGATACGGAGATTGTCGCGAAGGTTGCATGCCATGCAGGCGATTTTGGCGATGTCGGCGCCGGAGCGGACGATCTCGGCGTGCAGGCGGACGAGGTCTTCCGGCGTGCGCTGGAAGTCGTGGTGCGAGACGATGAGCTTCGTGCGCCCGCCTTCGCCGAAGCTACGGCGGGCAAGTCCGCCACGCCGGATGCGGCCGACGGAGTCCCATTCGACATCCACGTACTCCGCGCCCAGGTCCACCGCCGTCTGCAATAGCGCCAGGCGCTCGTCTTCGGGGCCGGTGAAGGCGCCTCCTTCGCGGGCCGGCCGGTTCGTGACGATCACCGGGCCGGCGCGCTTTTCGAGGAGCCGGCGCAGGTCGGCGCCCGGAGCATAGTCCATCCGCAGTTCGACGACGTCCGCGAGCCGGGCGGCGGAGGCCATATCGGCCTCGATTTCGCCCTGCGTGCGGCCGATTATCGGAATGCAGATCATGCCTTGACTTTGCGCACCTTATTGCCCAGAGCCTCGCTCAGGACATCCTTGTCCTTGGCCGAGAAGCCGAGCGAGTTGTGCTGGCGGAAGCCCTCGGCGTACTTCAGGCCGCGGATCCCGGAGATGCGGGCCGTCTCGGCACAGACCTGGCGCATGGTCAGCAGGTAGGCATCCTGTCCCTGGCTGGCGTCGAGCCAATTCTTCTGGCTGGCGTGGCAGCGGAGCATCCTGTCTTTCAGTTCGATCTCGCCCGCGACGTCCACGACGAGACTCGGCATCACCACGTTGCGCATTTCGTCGCGATTGAACCAGGGCTGCGCATGATAGAGATAGACGTCCTGAAACGTCGCCGGTCGCCGCGGGAGGGTCAGGTAATTCTGCATGCCGCGGGCGAAGCAGGCCGTGACGGTCACGCGGCCGGAGTTCTGGTGGTCTTCCATATAATCGTTCAACGAGGGCAACAGGACGATCGTCGGCTGCACTTCGCGCACGACGGCCGTCGCCTTGCGGATGAGATTGTCCTCGAAAAAGACCTCCATGTCGTTCGTGAGTCCGGGATGGTACGTCGCGCCCATCAACTCCGCCGCGCGCCGCGCCTCGTTGCGCCGGATGCGGATGATCTCCTTTTCGGTGTACTCCGCCGTGCCGCAGGACCCGTTCGCGACGGTCAGAATATGCGGCTTGAAGCCGGCCTTCGCCAGGAGTGAAAGCGTGCCGGCCATCATGAGCTCGACATCGTCCGGGTGCGCGCCAACAGCCAACGCGGCGAGTTTCTCTGACATCCCAAATCTCCATTCGATTGAACACGGGCGGTCCGTTTGAACCTCAGCAGGAAATCATAATTCGGCCCGGTAGTCAACCATTCTTGACATTTTTGCTCGACGGATGTTATATAATTGGAAAGCGGCAGGGTGAAGAATGATGGTCGGCAAGGGGCGTGAATGCGGAGACCGCCCGCCTTCGCCGAAACTATGGCGAGCGAGCCCGTCGGCACGCGAACTGCGGGAGGTTCCAGCAAATGGGTAAGATTGTCGGTATTGACCTTGGGACAACGAACTCCGTCGTCGCGATCATGGAAGGCAACAAACCGGTCGTCCTGACCAACGCGGAAGGCAGCCGGCTGACGCCGTCCGTGGTCGGGTTCACGGGCGAAGAGCGCCTCGTCGGTCAGGGCGCCAAGCGACAGGCGATCACGAATCCGCGCAACACGGTCTTCTCCATCAAACGCTTCATGGGGCGGCGCCACAGCGAGGTGGCCGAGGAAGAGAAGCTCGTCCCGTACCAGATCGTCGGCGGGCCGAACGACCTTGTGAAGGTGCACGTCGAGAAGGAGAGCAAGAACTACACGCCGCCGGAAATCTCGGCGATGATCCTGCAGAAGCTCAAGCAGACCGCTGAAGATTACCTGGGCGAGAAAGTCGTGGACGCCGTCATCACCGTGCCGGCCTACTTCAACGACAGCCAGCGCCAGGCGACCAAGGACGCCGGCGAGATCGCGGGGCTGAAAGTCCATCGCATCCTGAACGAACCGACCGCCTCCGCGCTGGCGTACGGGCTCGACAAGCGCAAGGACGAGAAGATCGCCGTGTTCGACCTCGGCGGCGGCACGTTCGACATCTCGATCCTCGAGACCGGCGAAGGCGTCTTCGAAGTGAAGGCCGTCAACGGCGACACGCATCTCGGCGGCGACAACTATGACCAGGTCCTCATTGATTACGTGGCCGACGAGTTCAGGAAGCAGAACGGCATTGACCTGCGCAAGGACCAGATGGCGCTGCAGCGCCTCAAGGAAGCCTGCGAAAAGGCCAAATGCGAACTCTCCCTGCAGATGCAGACCGACATCAACCTGCCGTTCATCACCGCCGACCAGACCGGGCCGAAGCACTTGCAGATGACGCTCACGCGCGCGAAGTTCGAGCAGCTCACGCGCCCCCTGACCGAACGCTGCCGCAAGCCCTGCGAGCAGGCGCTCCGCGACGCGGGCATGAAGCCCTCCGACATTGACGAAGTCATCCTCGTCGGCGGATCGAGCCGCACGCCCGCCGTGCAGCAGATTGCCCGCGACATTTTCGGCAAAGAGCCGAACAAGAGCGTCAACCCCGACGAGGCGATCGCCGTCGGCGCCTCGATCCAGGCCGGCATCCTCAGCGGCGAAGGCCCGACCGACATCGTGCTCCTCGATGTCACGCCGCTCTCGCTCGGCATCGAGACCCTCGGCGGCGTGATGACCAAACTCATCGAGCGCAACACCACGATCCCGACCAGCAAGAAAGAGATTTTCACCACCGCTGCGGACAACCAGACCGCCGTCGAGATCCACGTCCTCCAGGGCGAGCGCGAGATGGCAACCGACAACCGCACGCTCGGCCGTTTCCAACTCGTTGGCATGCCGCCCGCGCCGCGCGGCGTGCCGCAGGTCGAGGTGACGTTCGACATTGACGCCAACGGCATCCTCAACGTCTCGGCCAAGGATATGGCCACCGGCCGGCAGCAGGCCATCCGGATCCAGTCCTCCTCCGGCCTGACCAAGGCCGACATTGACAAGATGCGCAAGGAGGCCGAGTCGCACTCCGAGGACGACCGCAAGAAGCGCGAGCTGATTGACGAGCGCAACAAGGCCGACTCGCTCATCTACCAGACGGAGAAGACGCTCAAGGAGCACGGGGCGAAGGCGCCGGAATCGGACCGCAAGAAGATCGAAGACGCCGTCGCCGCGCTCAACAAGGCCAAGGGCGCGGACGACCCTGAGGAAATCCGCCGCCGCACGGAGGAGCTGATGAACGCCTCGCAGGTGATCGGAAAGCTCCTCTATGAAGAAGCCGCCCGCCAGCGTGGCAAGGACGCCGGTCAGCAGGGTCCGAGCGAGCCGGGCGCCGGCCAGCAGCGGTCGGAGCCGGGCGCCGGCCGCCAATCCCGCCAAGGCGGAACGGGACAGTCCGGGGACAATGTTGTGGATGCCGACTTCGAGGTGCTCGACGAGGATAAAGACAAGGACAAGAAGTAAGTTCTAATTTTCAAGTTCTAATTTTCAATGGCCGAGGATGGAGGAACAGGCGCTTTTTCCTCCGTCCTCGGCCATTTGCATTGCTCTTGCGTTTGCCCATCGGCTCATTGACACGAGCGGGTGGGAGAGAGACAATGACGCCGTTCTCGATCTGCCGAGTCCAGTTGCGGGAAACTGACGACGAACACCGAACCTCCAACGTCCAGCGCCCGACGTCGCCGCGCGCAACCCCGGACGGCGCAGAACCCGCCTGTTGCTCATCGGGAAGCGGGAATCGGGAGTTGGAAGTCGATCGCTCTGGGGCTGGCCATCGTTGCGGTCACGCTCGCGGCCTACGTGCCGGTGCTGCGCGGCGGCTTCGTGTGGGATGACTACGGTTTCTTCATTGACAACTCGTTCATCGAGAACCCGCACGGCCTGCACGACCTCTGGCTGACCACCGAGCCGCAGGATTACTTCGCGCTCACCTCGACCATGCTCTGGGCGGAATGGCAAGCGTGGGGGATGAACCCGGTCGGTTACCATGTCGTGAACGTCCTGCTGCATGCCGGCGCCGCCGTCCTGCTGTGGCGGGTTTTGCGGCAACTGCGCGTTCCCGGCGCGTGGCTGGGCGCGGCGCTCTTCGCGGCGCATCCGGTGGCGACACTCTCGGCGGCCTGGATCACCGAAGGCAAGAATACGCTTTCACTCGCGTTGTATCTCCTCGCGCTCTGGGCCTTCCTCGATTACGACGAGCGCGGCGGAAAGGGCCGATACGTCCTGTCACTCGTGTTCTTTCTTCTGGCGCTGCTGGCGAAGGGATCTGTCGTCGTGCTGCCGCTCGCGCTGCTGCTGTGCGCCTGGTGGCGCCGCGACCGGATCTCCTGGAAGGACATCGCTCGCAGCGCGCCGTTCTTCGCGCTGGCGCTGGTGATGGGACTGGCGACGACTTGGTTCCAGTGGCATAACGCGATCCGCGGAGCGGACGTCCGGCCCGAAGGTCTCGCCTCGATCATCGCCGCCAGCGGCTGGATTGCCTGGTTCTATCTCTTCAAGGACTTGCTGCCGGCGGGCCTCACGGCGATCTACCCGCGCTGGCGCGTGGACGGTTCGAGCCTGCCGGCGTGGCTGCCGCTGCTGCTGCTCATCGGCGCTCTGGCCTGGCTGTGGATGCGGCGAAAAACCTGGGGTCGCGCGCCGTTCTTCGCTGCGGCGTACTTCCTCATCGGGCTGCTGCCGGTTCTGGGGTTCCTGAAGATGTCGTTCATGCCGCTGTCGCTGGTATCAGATCATTTCCAGTACGTGGCGATGATCGGGATCACGGCGCTCGCCGGAGGCATCCTGGCGCGGGCCGTGGCCGCGCGCGGCTGGACAGGACGTCTGGGTGTGGCCGCGGCGACAGGGTGTGTGGCAGTCCTGGCGTGCGTCGTCTGGGACCGGGCCAACCTCTGCGGCGACGAGGTGCGCTTCTGGCGCTACAACCTCGACAAGAACCCGAGCTGCACGTTCGTCTTGAACAACTTGGCCTGCGCGCACCAACGCGCGGGCCAATACGAAGAGGCCAAAAAGGCTGCAAATGAGGCGGTCCGGATCGAACCCGGCGTCGGAGCCAACTGGTTTGCTCTCGGCAACGCCTATGCCGGCCTCGGCCAATATAACCTCGCGATAGACAACTATAAGAAAGGCATTGACACGCATCCGATTGATTCTGCGGGGCTCTACGACAACTTGGCTACCGCATGTGTGCGCATCGGCCGTGATGATTTGGCTGTGAGCTGCTTCGATAAGGCGATCAGTGTGAAACCGAAGCGCGGCACGGCCTACAACAACCGCGGCAACGCCTACGCACGCATGGGCAAACTCGACCTGGCCATTCGGGACTATAGTAAGGCGGTCGAACTGAAGCCGCGCTTCCCCGAGGCGTATTTCAACCGCGGCAAAGCTCTCGCGGACGCCGGCCGCCTCGACGAGGCCCTCAGCGACTATAGCCGCGCCATCGAACTCAAGCCGGATTCGCCGGACTTCGCGGTGCCCTACAATAACCGGGCGGTCATCTATTATGAGAAAAAGGAGTACCGCAAGGCGTTGGCGGATATCGAGAAGTTTCAGAAACTCGGCGGCAAGCCGTCCGCGCAATTCCTGAAGGACCTCAACAAGGCCGCCGGCCTCGGCGAGAGCGACCGTTGAGGACGTGGCGCCGCGCGATCCAGGTCCACGTCCTTCCAGGTCAGCATGATCGTCTCGTTGAAACGCAAGCCGGCCTGCAGCATGAGGGACTATTTCAAGACTCGCCGACCGGCGTAATGCCTCAGTTACAGGAGGCTCATTTTCAAGATGTCGCGTGTGGCACAGGCGCCCTCGCCTGTGATAACGCCGGCAAGCCGTTCCGCACAGCCGGGGGCGGCTGTGCCACACCTCCTGTAACTGAGGCATTACCGACCGG
>Ga0315281_10011505_pt1 | contig 12127 bp, 18 predicted proteins | sample YL17G07_0_MG_FD_204540 | JGI IMG/M metagenome (GOLD analysis project Ga0315281, IMG submission 204540) | Sediment microbial communities from Yellowstone Lake, YNP, Wyoming, USA - YL17G07_0 | ecosystem: Environmental > Aquatic > Freshwater > Lake > Sediment | place: USA: Wyoming | collected... | reverse complement strand
GTACGTCGGCCACGCGGCCGCCAGCTCGTCTATCATGCTGTCCCACGACGGCGACCGCCAGCCCGTGGCGGCCGCGAAGCGGTCGGCGCGGAGGCTGCGGTCGCAGGCGAAGGACTCGTCCTTCTCGATGACGATGTCGTCCCACCCCAGAGCATCACGCAACTTCGACAACAGCGTGAACTTGTCGATCGGCTCACTCGCGACCTGATACAGGCCGCTCAGGCCCGGGTGCTCTTCGAGCAGCCAGCCCATCACTCTGGCGAGCTCCGCTGTCGACAGACCTGTGTAGATCGCCTTCGTGAAGCCCTTGATCGTCTGACCCCGCTGGGTGGCAAACCACTCCAGCAGGCTGGCGCTACCCATGACTTCCCAGCCGATGATCGACGTCCTGATGCTCAGACAGCCGTCGCGCCGAACCTCGCCGAGCAGCTTGGACCTGCCGTAGAGGTCGACGGGGTCGGGATCGTCCTCCTCTGTGTAGGCGCCCTTCGCGCCGGAAAAGACGCAGTCGGTCGTGATGTGAATGAGGCGCGCCCCGACTTCCTGACAGGCGTCTACCAAGCGATGCGGCAACAGAGAGTTGATGGCGATAGACGGCACCGCCATCTTCGCTTCATCACGCTGCTTCACGATGCCGATGCAGTTGATCACCGCGTCGGGTCTCACGCTCCGGAGTGCGTCGGCGATCGAGTCGAACTCCATGGCATTCACGGCGGGCAGGGCACGGTCGGTAGCCACGGACCCGTAGCGAAGCCAGGGGCCAGGGTCATCGCGGTACGTGGCCCACAGGTCAAACGTGCCGCCCAAGGTGCGGCAGACCTGATGGCCGAGCATGCCCTCTCCGCCCAAGACCAGCAGCTTCACTACCCGTCACCCCTCCTGTCGACATCCAGTGTGTCATGGCGCAGCCCGCGCTCAGAGCAGCGATAGCCTTCGCACCAAGTTCGCGGCCAAGCGAGGCGTTCGGCGGTTGACCACCTACGTGCCAATCCGCGCTTCTCGCCACAACCTCTTCGACACGCGCGTCCGAGGCGTGCGCCTACCCTCAATATCGTCTCATGATTCCGGGAAGTCGTGCAGGCCCTCACCCAGCACGTGTCAATCTAGCACACCAGCGGCGATGCAGCGGCAGGGGAATCCGCAGCTACCAGACCCCTGCGTGGCGTGTACGTCCCGTAGAGGCGAATGGGGCGCATCACGCAGTGCATGACACTCGCACCAGTTGCAGGACCACGTCGCCGCAGTGATTCTCAGGCGACAGCACCACGCGCGTCGAAAGCGCGTCGCCCACCGCGCGCACGTGCGCGTTCTTCAGGTCTGGACGACACACCAGCCCGCCACTCAGCCGAAGATCCGCCGGATGTCGTTGAACGTGAGGAAGACGAACAGCAGGACTAGGAGCGTGACGCCGAGAGCGACGATGCGTTCGAGGACCTTGGGGTTCATGCGCTGGCCGCGGATGCGCTCGACCGTGGTGAACAGGATGTGGCCGCCGTCGAAGGGCAGGATCGGCAGCAGGTTCATGATGCCGAGGTTGGTGCCGAGGACGGCCAGCAGGGAGACGTCTACGCGGCCGGCAAGCTCAGGCCCAGCAAGCCGGCCAGCTCGGCCGGCGTCAGCGCCTCGCGCCACCCACGCACGGCATCAAGCAGGGCCTGGTCGCCACTCACCAGTGCGGCCCGCGGTTCGTGGGCCAGCAGGCGGATCACGTGTTCGTCGCCCGGCGGACTCGCCGGAGGCGGGTCGTCCACGTCTGGAGCATCACCGTGCGGCGGCTGCCGGAGGTACGCGGCCATCGTCAGTTCGGCCAGCAGACGGTCGATGTCCGCGGAGGCGCAGGCGTGTCGTTCCGCGACGATCGGCCGCAGCAGCACGAGGCGGTACTCGGCGAGCAGGTTGGCGGTGATGACGAAGGGAACGCGGCCGTCGAGCATCGCCGCCAGGACCAGCGAAGTGGTGCTCGCACGACCGAAGCTAAGGACCCCGCTGACGACCACGTCGGTGTCGACGACGAACAGCCTCGGCATGCCGTCACGCCCGCCGCTCGGCGGCGCGCTCAGCGCGCACGGCGCGCGTCTCCTCGATGGCCACTCGCGTGGCCTGCTCTTCGCTGAGCCCGGAGCGCCTGCCCGCCTCGGCGAGCATCTCCATGACCGACTCACGCGTGTTGACGCCGGCGAGCTCGAGCGCCTGGTCGACGATCTCGGTGATCGTCATGCCTCTCCGGGCCGCGGCCTGTTTGAGCGCCCGGTAGCGCTCGTCGCTCAGGGTGATCGTGGTGCGCGGCACGGCGGCCTCCTCTGTGGCTGCGGCTTCCTGTCGCGGTCGGCGCAATAGTGGGATGATGCGTGCGCATCTTAGCATCTACGCATCAGAGCAACAAGATTGGCGTCCAGTCAGGGGCCTCGGCGACAACGTCCACCGCGCGGCCAGCTCAATGTCAACGCAGAGAGCGGGTCGGACCGCAGACACGAGCGCGCCGCCGGCTACGATGGATTGATCCGCAGCCCCATCGCCACAGGCCTGACTCATGGTAGGGTGGTAAGGTCTTCCTTACGTCCTTACGCGATGGAGGCTGGCGATGTCGAGCCGCGTGGTGAGCAAGTTGACAAGCAAGTATCAGACGACCGTGCCGGCGCCCGTACGCGACGCGCTCTGCCTCGAGAAGGGCGACTCGCTGGTCTTTGAGGTAGCCGACGACGGGGCCGTCACCGTGCGCAAGGCCGTGCCGCTCGACCGGGCCTTCGTGGACGCCCTGCGCTCGCAGCTCTCGGAGTGGGACTCGGCCGAGGACGACGAGGCCTACCGTGGCCTTTGAGCAGTGGCACGTGGTCGTCGTGCCGTTCCCGTTCGCGGACCCGCGGGCGCGACGCCGGCGGCCGGCCCTGGTCGTCTCCCGCCCAGACGCGCTCGGCAACGTGATCGGCCACAGCGTGCTGGCGATGATCACCAGCGCCGGCCACCGCCGCTGGCCGCTGGACGTGCCGGTCTCGGACCTCGCGGCGGCCGGGTTGCCGGCGCCGTCGGTCGTGCGCATGAAGCTCTTCACCCTCGACGACCGGCTGATCGAGCGCCGCGTGGGCGCGCTCGGGCAGTCGGACGCGCACGCCGTCGAGCTCGCGCTGGCGCGCCTCTTCGGCGGCGCCGCAGCAAGTGCGCGGTAGGGTGCTTTGCACGCCCGAGCCTGCCTCCTCAGCGTCCACGCCGAACTCAGACAACGTCACCTCGCGGTGGTCTGACACCTCTTTCCAGTCGCACCTGCAGCCACTACTCTGAACTGTATGAAGCCCCTGTCTGATCGAGATCGCTTGCTGTCGCGCAACGAGCCTCGTGTGACACTGAATCCGTGCTACACTGGTCAAGATATGGCCAACCTCACGATCACGATCGACGACCAGCTCCTCAGACGGGCTCGCATGCGCGCGCTCGAGCAGGGCACGTCGGTCAATGCGCTGCTGCGAGACTACCTCGTGGCGTATGCGGGCGCCGACGACCTCCAGCGGCAGGCGCTGACCGATCTGCTGGAGCTCTCGGCGGCGGCATCGTCCCGCCGGGGCGCGGCCACCTGGAACCGCGACGAGCTGCACTCCCGAGGCGCCGGTGACTCACAAGACGCCACCTCGTGAGGGTCTTCGTCGACACCAACGTCCTCGTCTACCTGTTCGACGCCGACGCGCCGGCCAAGCAACAGCGCGCTCGCGACGTCGTCGGCGAGCTCGCGCGGGCCAGGAGTCTCGTCTTGAGCTCGCAGGTGCTCAGCGAGCTGTACGTGACGGTCACGCGCAAGCTCGCCGAGCCTCTGGCGCCGGCGCAGGCGCTGCGCGCCCTCGCCGACCTGGCCGTCTTCCCCGCCGTCGCCGTCGACGCGGCGCTCGTACAGCGCGCGGCGGCGAGCTCGCAGGCCGAGCAGATCGCCTTCTGGGACGCCCTCATCCTGGAGGCCGCAGTCGAGGCCGGCGCCCGCACCGTGTACTCCGAGGATCTGCAGTCTGGTCGCAGCTACCAGGGCGTGAGCGTGGTGGACCCGTTCGCTGAGGCGACGATCTGAGAGTGGCTGGACCCGCGACCGTCCGTCAGGACGTCATTCAGCGGCGCCAAGGTACTTCGCCCAGCTCTCGCGCGTCACGACTTCGTAGCCGGCGTCAGGGTAGGCCTGTCGCCACTGGCTGGGAGGGCTGACCTGAGACCCACTCGACCACTTGCATTCGAAGCCCGTGAGCCGCCCGTCGACGTCCTCAACGAGGTCGATCTCCTGCTGGTCGTACGTGCGCCAGAAGAAGAACCCGGTGGAGCGACCCTCGTGTCCGGCTCGCTTGATCCTTTCGACGACGAACCAGTTCTCGAACAACTCCCCGACGTCACTGCGCAACGAGAGCGGCACGAACGAGCGGAGCAGGGCGTTGCGCAGCCCGACGTCGGCGAAGTAGTAGCGCGAGGTCTTGGTCACTTCCTTGCGCAGGTTGCGACTGAAACCGCGAACGTTCACCAGCACGAACATCTTCTCGAGCACGTCGAGGTACCCCTCGACTGTCTTCTTGCTGATCCCCAGTCCGTTGGCGAGCTCCGACACGGCGACCTCGTTGCCGATCTGACGCGCCAGGAGCGCCAAGAGGTCGACGACCTTCTTCGGTTTCTTCACCTGCTCGAACTCGAGGACGTCCCGGTAGAGGTAGTTGTTGAGGTACTCGTAGAGATACGCCTCCCTCTCGGCGTCGCTCTCGAGCGTATGCACGCGAGGGTACATGCCGAACCGTAGCATCTCTTCGAGCGCGGTCTCTGGCGCCGTCATACGGTACTTGTCGGCGACCTCTCGCCACGTGAGCGGGTGCAGATGGAAGGTGCGCGAGCGGCCCGTCAGAGGCTCGCTCAAGCGGTCGGCCAGGTCAAAGGACGCCGAGCCTGAAGCGATGACCGTCACGGGGAGGTTGTCGACCAGCAGCTTGAGGGTGAGGCCGATGTTGTCGATCCGCTGGGCCTCGTCGATGAAGATCGTCTTGGCGCTCCCCACGACCCGCTTCAGGTGTTCCAGCTCGTGCCGGGCCAGAAGCGTCTGCGTGTAGAGGTCGTCGCCGACCAAGGCGACTGCGTCGGGCGATGCCTCGAGAAGGTGCTTGACCAGCGTGGTCTTGCCCACCTGGCGAGCGCCGTACAGGATCATCGCGGTACCCGGCTTGTCGAGACCGGCCTGCATCTGCGCGGCGATGGTGCGCGGGAACATGGTCGTCACCGGCGCCTCCCTGCCTCTCTGCGATGTGCGTGACGTAGCCAATTCGACTACTGCCAAGTATACGCATTCGTCCTACTTACGCAAGGTTCACATTACCTAAACTCACCCGTCACTGCTGCGGCCCGGGCAACGTCAGCCTTGCTCTTCCATACCGGTGCTTTGGAATATGCCTTGCTATCCTGAAGCGGATGGGTCGGCAAGACCTTCGTCGTGCAAGAGCTCGGGCGCACGGCATTCTCGAGCAGCGTCCATCTTCGTCGACCCCGAGCAACGCCCGCGTAGGCGGCATGCAGAGCGTGCGCGTCCTGCTGCGCGAGCAAACAGGTCCCGCGCCCTCTACCATCCCAGCTCATCCAGTCACTGACCCTGGGCTGCGGCGCAGGGCGCGAAGCCGCCGAATCGGCGGCTTCTGCTTTTCTGCCCGGCGCCGGTCTCCCGCAGCGTCCGCGCACGAACGTCTCCATCGACGGCTTCAACTTCTACTACGCCGCCTTCGACTCGGCGCGCGCAGCGCTGCCACGGCGTCTCAAGTGGCTCGACGTGAAGCGCTTGTGCGAGAACGCGCTCTCCCGCAATGAGATCGGCCGCGTCCGGTACTTCACCGCCAAGGTGACGTCCACGCCTTCCGACCCCGGTCGCCCCGCTCGACAGGAGGCTTACCTTCGGGCCCTGCGCACCGTGCAGGGCGTGACCATCCACTACGGGCACTTCGTTGTGAACCAGAAGTACCTCAAGGCCGTTGATCCGGGCCCAGGTCAGGCCAAGCGGCCGCTTGTGTTCGTGCCGGAGGAGAAAGGCTCCGATGTCAATCTTGCAAGCTACTTGATCCTCGACGCCTGCCGCGGCGACTACGACGTTGCCGTTGTCGTCTCGAACGATTCCGACCTCAAGGAGCCCGTGCGTCTGGTGCGCCAGGAGTTCGGCAAACCGGTGGGTGTGCTTCGGGTGAACGCCGAGCCGCGAGGGTGCGTGTTCCACGACATGGTGGACTTCATCCGACCTCTTCGTGTCGCACACTTCGAGAACAGCCAGTTCCCTGACATCCTGCCTCTGTCGGACGGTGCTCGGGTGAGCCGACCGGCGGAGTGGACGTCACGTCGACCACTTGTGTCACCCGCAGACCGGCGCTATCGTAAACTTCGTAAACATCCGTCACCCTTGTTGTCGTAGCGCCGGAGGTGCCACCATGAGCAACGTCGTGGCGACCCGCTTCTCAGACGATGTCCTTGCCGAGCTCGACGACGTGGCTCGCGAGCTGCGACGCACGCGCGCTGAGCTCATCCGGCGCGCCGTCGAGATCTACCTCGCGGAGTACGCCGACCACCAGATCGCCCTCGACCGCCTCAAAGACCCCACGGATCCCGTGCTTTCCACCGAAGAGACCTGGAGCGAGCTCGGCTGGGGCAAGCCCGAGCCGCCGGCCTGAGGTCCCTGTGCCGTGGCTGACGAACTTCGCTACGAGCTGCGCTGGAAGCGCCAGGCCCAGCGCGACCTCCGCGCCCTGGGCAAGCCCGCGGCCGAACGCGTCCGCCGGGCACTCGAGGGCAAACTCCTGCCCGACCCAAGGCGCGGTGAGCCACTTCACGGTCCCGGCCGCCCGCTGTGGCGGTTTCGCGTCGACGACTACCGCGTCCTGTACGTCTTCAACGACACCGAGGTGTGGGTGCTCGTGGTGCGGGTGGCGCATCGGGGCAAGGCCTACCGCGATCTGTAGCGGACGACCGAGATCTCCCGACACACGCCGCGGCCGCTCTCCTGGAAAGCTGTACGACCTTGGCGTATCCTGTACGGCATGGACGACGCCAAACTCACCGTTCGCATTTCGCGACAGACCCTCGATGAAGCCAAGCGCTACGCCCGGGAACACGGCACCACCCTGACCCGCCTGGTGGTCACCCAACTCGAGCACTTGCGGCGAGAAGGCGATGCGCTCGGCGACGCGCCCATCACGCGACGGCTCGCCGGCACGCTGCCCCCCGAGGCGTCGACCGAGGAGTATCGCGACTATCTCGAGCGCAAGTACGTTTAGTCCGGTGCGCGCTCTGCTCGACGCCAACGTGGTCCTCGACGTGCTCCAGCGACGGCGGCCCTGGTTCGAGGACGCAGCTGGAGTGATGGCGGCAGCCGAATCGGGCCGCTTCAAGGGCCTGGTCGCCGCCCACACCGTGACCACCCTCTTCTCCCTTATGGCCAAGCACACCTCGCGCGACGCCGCCCGCGCCCACATCGTCGACCTCTTCCGCTTCCTCCAGGTGGCCTCCGTCGACCAGGCTGTGCTGACGCAGGCGCTCGCGCTTCCCTACGCCGACCTCGAGGACGGCGTGCAGATGGCGGCCGCCGAGCAGGCGGGCGCCGAGTACGTGGTGACGCGCGACCGGGCCCTCTACGCCGCCGGGCCCCTGCCCGTGGTGACGCCGGGTGAGATGCTTGCGCTGCTGGGCGACGGCTGAGCCCGGCGCGCTTCGGCGTCGACAGCCGCGGAGTGTACCGCCGAGCCCTTGGCCGAATGTCCACCTCCCTTTGTCGCGAACGTCAACTCCAGAGCCCTCTGTCACCGCTGACGGCATGACGACCGTCCGTCACACTCAGGTGTATGGACACGCAAGCCCAATCCTGAGCTACGCGCGGCAGAGCTACGATCAGCAGTTCGCGAGGCTCGAGACATACCGTGCTAGGGCGGGCAGCCTGCTGGCGTTCGCAGCCGTCCTGGTCGCCTTGTCCGCAGGGGCAGCGCCCAAGGCCGGACGCGACCTTGCCCAAGCCATCGGGACGATCGCTGTGCTCATCGCCGCCGTCCTCTTCCTCGCCGCGTCGTCGGCGCGAGGCCTCCGTGAGGTCCCTTCCGTACGATCCCTCTCAGCGCTGGATATCGCCGACTCTCCGACTGTGACGAAGGCGGGACTCCTGCGCAACACGCTGGTCGCGCTCCGATTCAACAGACGCCTGCTCACTCGTGTCGGCGCGGTGCTGTCGGTCGGCTTGGCAAGCCTGCTCGTGGGTACCGTCATCATTGGTGCGCGCGTCACGCTGCTGCTACTCTAGGAGCGCCTCATGAAGACCACCCGACGTAAACCCAAGGAAGCGCGCGACGATCAGCGCTGGGACGAACCGCAGGGTCCGCCACTACGGCCCTCGGACATCGAGGACATCCCGGGTCTGCCTCCCTACGATCCGGACATGATCTCGTACGACCCGGGTGGCCTCGAGGTCGTGTGGTTCTGGGTGCGCCGCCTGTTCCGCCGGAGCCCCCACGACAGGGCCGCCTGACGCCGTAGCTTCCGGCGCTCTGCGCCGGCGTCCGCGGGACCCCGCTCAGCCGAAGATCCGCTTGATGTCGTTGTACGTCAGCAGGACGAACAAGAGCACGAGCAGCGTGACGCCGAAGGCCACGATGCGCTCGAGCACCTTGGGGTTCATGCGGCGACCGCGGATGCGCTCGACGGTGTTGAACAGGATGTGACCGCCGTCGAAGGGCAGGATCGGCAGCAGGTTCATGATGCCGAGGTTGGCGCTGAGAAAGGCGAGCAGGATCGGATACCAGCCCTGACGCACGGCGTTGCCGCTCACGTCGATGATCCCGACCGGACCCACGGCGCCCTCGGGCCCCGACACGGAGATCGCGCCGCTGGCCAGCAGGTAGATGCCGTAGAAGACGCCCCAGGTGACGTCCTTGAGGCCGATCAGGCTCAGCCAGGCGGCGCGTAGCGGTCCGGGATGCTCGGTCTTGGTGCCGGCGCGCACGCCGAGGTAGCCCTGGCCGGGCGCGTCGGGGTGCTCCTTCAGCGTGACGCGCACGGTCTTCTCGGCCGTCGCGCCGGCGCCCGTGGCGCCGGAGCTGCCGGCCCTGCCGGCGCCCGCCGCCACGTACGTCAGTTCGATCGTCTTCCCGGGGTTGTCGCGAAAGTACTCGCTGGCCTGCTTCCACTCCGTCCAGCGCCGCCCGTCGGCGCCGACGATCGTGTCGCCGGCCTTCAAGCCCGCCTCGGCGGCCGGCGTCTTGGCGACGACCTCGTCCAGCGTGAGGGTCGCCGTCGTCGTGCCCTGCACGAGCAAGAAGACGAACAGGATCACGACCGCGGCGACGAAGTTCATGAACGGTCCGGCGAAGATCGTCAGGTTGCGCTTCCAGACCGGCGCCTTGTGGTAGACGCGGTCGCCGGTGCCCTCCGGGACCTCCTCCTCCGGGGTCATGCCGCTGATCTTGCAGAACCCGCCCAGGGGGATGATGCCGACGCCGTACTCGGTCTCGCCGCGCTTCTTCTTCCAGGCCGCCGGGGGAAAGCCGACGTAGAACTTCTCGACCTGCATGCCGAAGCTCTTCGCGGCGATGAAGTGGCCGAACTCGTGCACGGTGATGAGAAAGGCCAGGCCGAGGATCGCGACGAGCAGGGTCCACTGCCCCATGACCAGGGCCAGCACGACGCCGCCGGCGAGCAGCAGCGACCACGTGCTCACGCTGCGGCGGTCGTCGGGCGGCGGGATCTGCTTGAACTTCGTCGGCATGCCGTTAGGAGGGTTGCCGAAGCGCCGTGGCCCCAAACCACGGCTGCCGGCCTCTCCGGACTCGAGATTGAATAGACTCCTCCTGTCATGAGCACCGGAAGCCGGCCCTCACCTGCGTCGCGTGCACCCCACTCGCCGTGCCCGGCGTGCGGCGGCGTCTCCTGGGCCGTGTTGTTCGATGACCTGGTCGATCGCGTCTACAAGGTCGACGGCCGGTTCATAGTGTACGCCTGTGAGGGGTGCGGTCTTCGCCGCCTCTGGCCGGTACCCGCTGATCTCGCGGCTTACTACCCGGACGCCTACTTCACGCACACCGCTCCCCAGACCGGCGGCCGGACGGTCAAGGCGCCGGCGCTTCGCGTCCTGTGGCAGCTTGCCCACGTTCCGCTCGGGCCGCTCGCTGCGCAGGCGCGCGCCTTGTGCCGGCGGAGCCGGGTCGCGCGCGAGCTCCTCCTCTCCTGTCCGAGCGCGAGTCCCCGGCTCCTCGACATCGGCTGCGGCGGCGGCGCGTTCCTGCAGCGGGCGCGCGGGCTTGGCCTGGCGGTGGCCGGCGTGGACGCCGACGAGGCGGCGGTCGCGGCGGCGCGCTCGCTCGGCCTCGACTGTCGCGTCGGCGACGCCTCGAGCGCCTCCTCCGTAATCGACGGCCGCTTCGACGTCGTGCGCCTGGGGCACGTCTTCGAGCACCTCGAGGACCCCGCCGGCACGCTCGCCGACGTGGCTGCGCTGCTGGCCCCGCGCGGCCGGCTCGTCCTGCTCACCCCGAACGCCGAGGGCGCGCTGGCGCGCGCCTTCGGGCGCGACTGGTTCCAGCTCGATCCGCCGCGCCACCTGTGGGGCTGGGGACCGCGCACCCTGCGATGCCTGTTGGAGTCGGCCGGCTACACCGTACTGGGGGTGCACCACCTCTCCGAGGCGCGCGCCGTGTATCACAGCTTAAGGTACGCCGCCGAGGCGGGAGGAGAGACCCTTTCGATGCGGCCGCGGCCGGCGGCGCTCGACGCGTGCGACGATCTGGCCGCGGCGCTCGACGCCTCCGGCAACGGCGACTCGGTGCTCGTCGTCGCCACCCGGGACTGACGGGCCGCCGGCGTCCGCTCAGATGGGCCCTCCCATCGCCTAGTGGCCAGGTCCACGCGCCCGAGCGGATCGGCACACAAGGGCGAAGTGATACGTGAAGACCGCTTCGGCCACGCGCGGCGAGAGGCGATGCACCGCCGCCTTGAACGCGGCCCGTCGTCCTCTACCACGGAACTCGTACGCTCGCATCGGCGCCGTGCTCACGGTGGAGACCACTTCCAGCCCGCACGTGCGCACGAGCGAGACAATCGTCTTGCGCGAGTAGAAGTTGATGTGGCCGATGCTCTCGGTCGCGCAGTTCAATCGCAACGTGTCCTCAAGCGGCACCTCGACGAACACGTGGTCGCCCACGCGAGCCGCCTCGCGCAGCAGCGCCCGCGGGCTCTCGAGGTGCTCCACCACGTGGCTCAGCGTGACCAGGTCGAAGCTGCCGTCGGCGAAGGGGATCTCGTACCCGTCGAACAGGCGCACAGCCTCCAGGCGGGGGATCGTGCGTGACTCGATCGCCGCGACGGCCGAGCTGGACACCTCCAGCGCCGTCATGGCGCCGGCGAAGCCGGCGTCGCCGAGCCGCTGCAAGATGGCGCCCTCGCCGGCGCCGATGTCGAGCAGCGTGTCGTGGGGCAGCGCCGTACACAGCCGGACGATGTTCGCGGCCTTGTCTTCGGCGGCGCTCTCGTACCACGCGGACGTGCCGTCGAAGTAACCGTCGTAGAGCCGACGCAGGCTGGGGTCCATCGACGAGGTCCCCATCATCAGCCTCCCTCGGGTGGGCGCCGGGCGACCACACTGACGTCGGTCGACCACAGCGTCGGCCACCGCCGCGCCAGCCGCCCGGGAAACCCGAACCGGGCCACCGGGGTGAACCCGGCCCGCACAAGTATGGCTTCGAGCGACCGGTACGTGAAGTAGTGGAGATGCCCTTCGTCGTACAGGTCTGTCGTCCGCCCGTCGTATGTGGTCAGGCCCTCGTTGGCCGACGCGGTCGACGGAAAGCGGCCCAGCAGGAGCTTGACGCGTCGCGTCCACTTGGCGACGTTCGGGGTCGTGATGATGAGCTCTCCGCCCGGGCGCAGCAGGTCGCGCAGGACGTGAAGGGCGTCGCCCGGGTCGACGAGGTGCTCCACGATCGCGTTGAGGATGACGGTATCGAGACTCCCCGGGTCGAGCGGCAATCCATCCTCGATCGCACCCTCGTGTGTCTCGAATCCCAACTTCCGCAGATGCGCGACGCACGTGGACGCGAGCTCGGTGACGATGACCCTCTCGTATCGCGCCTTGAGAGCCAAGGCCAGGTCGCCCGATCCGGCGCCCACG
>Ga0315281_10011504_pt1 | contig 12127 bp, 10 predicted proteins | sample YL17G07_0_MG_FD_204540 | JGI IMG/M metagenome (GOLD analysis project Ga0315281, IMG submission 204540) | Sediment microbial communities from Yellowstone Lake, YNP, Wyoming, USA - YL17G07_0 | ecosystem: Environmental > Aquatic > Freshwater > Lake > Sediment | place: USA: Wyoming | collected... | reverse complement strand
GCTACCCTCGGCGCTTGGCGCCGCAGCGGCAGGGTGCTTGAGCTCAGCCACCGCGCTTTGCAATACGCGTGCCGCCGACCGAAGGAACAGCAGCGCCAGCAGCAGCCCGACCAGCAGATCGGGCCAGCCAGAACCGGTGAGCCAAACGCCGCCCGCTGCAACGAATACGGAAATATTGGAAGCGATATCGTTTCTTGAACACTCCCACACCGAGGACATGTTGATGTCTTCGGCGCGGTGCTTCCACAGCAGCGCGAGGCAGGCGCCGTTGGCCAGAAGCGCCAGCAGACTTATGGCGCCCATCGTCTCGAAAACCGGTAGCGAGGGATTGACAATGCGGTAAGCGACTTGCCCTAAAACAAAAAGGCCGGCGCTCAGGATCAACCCGCCCTTGAACAAAGCCACATTCGCCTTGGCGCGCGCCCCGCGCTCGACCGCGTACAGGCTCAGGCCATAGGTCAGCGCGTCTCCCAGATTGTCGAGCGAATCGGAGAGCAAAGCGGTGGAACCGGCCTGCAAACCCGCCGCCAGTTCGACCACGAACATGACCGCATTGATCGCCAGAACCAGCTTCAGCGTCGAACTCTGGCGCTCCTGCAACGCTTCGATCGCACACGCCTTGTCTTCGCAGCAATCGGTCATAGCCAAGATTTCCCCTCAGGTCCCCATTGGAGCAACCCTGTGCCTACGAATGCATGATACCCCTGCCTGGCATTGACCTTATTTTGATCCGGTTCGTGCAGGGGCCTCTGGCACGGGTTTCCTGACGCGCGCCCTTGCGCACAGGCTTCGGCAATTCGGTCTTCTCAGCTCGACTGCCCATACGGTGCGACGCTGGTCAACTGCCTGAAGACGCCCGATCCAGCGCGCTGCGCGCGCGACCGTCAGCGCGCGTCTTCCTTGCCGCCGACGGTGAGTGCCAGCGCCCTGCGCATGGCTTCCGGCGCCTTCATGATGTTCATGAAGCTGTTCGCCCCCATCATCGAAAGATCCGGAAAAGAGATGGCGATGCGAAAGCGCGCGTACTGGGCATAGACCTTGTTGTCCGAGACCAGGATGTCGTAGGGCAGATGGGCGGTGGACTTGACATCCTTGAAGTCGATCTCGCTCATGATGTATTTGTCGTCCATGTACTTGTTATCGCCCTCGCCCTTCATCCCGACCCCGAACAGCACTTCCTTCTTGCCGGCTACGTCGACGCGATACACCTTGGTGACGCCGTGCTTGCCCGCGGCCAGGCCGGCTTCGACCGCTTTCAGCGCTTCCTCGTGGCTGGCATAGCCGGCCAGCGTATTCGGCTCGTTGAAGTACTCCATGCCAAACGCGTAGTGGTACTTGCGCAGCTTGGCCGGGGTCAAGCCCTCGGCACCGAATTCCTCGACTTTGCCCAGCGCAGCCTGCAGCTTCGCCGCGGTATCCTTGAGATCCCCCGCCATACGATAGGCGTTGGCGAGGTAAAGCGGATTGGTGTAGGACACCTGGACTTCGTCCTTGACCTTGGTTACGGCTACGCGCATCGCCGCACCGAAGCCGCCGTGCTCGGACTTGGCGGCGTTGCTGCGCAGTTCGTCGTTGGTGACAGCGATCACAGTGGCGTTAGGATAGGGCGAATAACTGCCGGCCACGGTGAAGCCGGCGCCGGTCAGCGCCACCTTGGCGGCCTCCACCTTCTGCGCCACCTCCCCCGGCCCTTTCGCGGCCAGGACGAACGGTTTCAGCACGGCATCCTGCGCAAACGCAAGCGAAGTGCACAGGGCCAGGGCCAGTGCGCCCAGGTTTTTCCAGATTGTTGACATGTCTCTCCTCCCGGTTGAATCGATGGTGTCTATAGAAATTGAGAAAAAAAGGGCTGAAGGCGTCCTCGCCCTCAGCCCTTCTCTTATTCGGAACGTTCCCGGTCGGTTCGGCTTACTTCAACTTCATGCTGTAAGCGATGCCGAGGGAATTCTCATACATCTGGATCTTTTCGGTACTGGCAGGAACACCAAATGAATTGAACAGACTGGGAGCTTGCACCGAGTTGTTGAAGGCATGCATATACGCCATGGTCAACTCCGAATCCTTGCTCAGGTCATAAGTGAACCCCAGGGTCACATGATCCTTTACCACGCCCGGGGCGATCATGTTGAAGGTCACGTCGCGGCCCTGAATCGGGTTGTCGCTATGGTTGTAGCCGGCACGCAAAATCAGCTTCGGGTTGTACTGATACTCGGCGCCCAACTTGAACACATTCACGCTGGCCCAGCCGAAACCGCGGCAGGTACTGCAGCCAAGTGAACCAGGAATATTCCCGAACAGGGGGGAGGAATTGCCGACGTTGGTGCTCGGGTTGGTAACCGACTTGATGCCGCCGTAGTTAATCCTCTGATAATCGGCTGCGATCGTCCATTTGGGGTTCGCCTTGAACGCGATGCCGAGGGCGAGACTCTCGGGAATGTCGAAATAGCCTTCCCCGGCGAACAAGTCCTTGTACTTGTCGAACTTGCCCATTTTCATCTTGCTGGTATAGCTGGCGCCCAGGGTCAACGTATCCGACATCTTGCCCATCCAGCCGAGCTTGAGTCCGTAACCCCAGTTCGAATCCTTGCCGCGGTTGGTCAGGTTATTGCCGGTCGCATACGGCAGGCCGGCCAAGGGGGCCGAGGTAAATGAATAAAATGCGCTCAAGCCCTCGGCATGAAAGGCCTGGCGCGCGATCAGCAGGGATCCGCCAAACGAATGGTCCTTGTTCACCTTCATCGCAAAAGTCGGCGCAATGGTCAGTTGCTCTAGGTTCATGGTGAGCTTGCCCGAGCCGCAAAGCAGGTTATAGGGACCAGCTTCCTGCGAGGCCTGGTTAAATTGCCCAGCGCCAGTGCCGCAGACGGGATTTCCCGCAGGTATCTGCCCACCGTTGTAGTCCGTATTCATGCCGCCGTTGCCGTAGACGCTGACGCCCACGGACATGTCCCAGCCCAGCATTTTGTTGTAGCCGAACTCCGGGATAAAGAACAGGTTGCTGCCACTGGTCACACTGCCGTCTATGCTGGCAAAGCCGCCACTGGATGCGAAGCTGCCGCTACGCGATATGTCGCGCTTGGGGCTGAACAGGTCCACGCCGATGTCGAAGCGGTCGCCGGCCCAGACCATGCTGGCCGGGTTATTGGCGCCGCCGAACGAATCGATGGCCATAGCCGTCGAGGCGCCGCCCATGCCCTTGGCCTTCATGCCGTAGCCGTGGGGGAAATAACCGTCCGTCGCCAGCGCGACCGACGGGAGGGCAAAGACGGCAAACAACGCCGCTGCCAGTGCTGTGCGTTTCATTTGACTTCTCCTCTTGTGACTTGAAATGATTCTCTTGGATTGCATTAGACAAACAGCGTGACATCGGATTCCTGCGCCATCGGCAGGAAGTGAGCGGCGCCGCAATATTCCTTCACCTCGGGAATGAAATCGTCATGGGTGAAGCCAAACAGGTCGACGGTCATCTGGCAGCCGAGCATGTTCACGCCCGCTTCCAGGCACAGCGAGCGCAATTCCGCTACCTCGGCCACACCCTTGTTCTTCATCGTCTGCCGCATGAGCGTGCTGGCGAACGCCTCGAAACCGGGAATACCGGCCTGGACCAGGTTGGGGATGTTCCAGTTGATGCCCTTGAACCAGTCCGGGCCGAAGGGCATTTTCATCGGCATGCCCGGATTGCCGAGCGGACTGATCTTGAGGTCCGAGATGTCTTTTTTCAGCAGCTGCAAGCCGTAAAAGGTGAAAAAGATCGACACGTTCCAGCCCAATGCGGCCGCGGTCGAAGACAGGATGAACGGCGGATAGGCCCAGTCGAGGGTACCTTTGGTGGCAATGATGGTCATCGAAGGTGTCTTGTTCGCCTTCAGTTCCGCCAGTTTTTGTTCGAGCTTCTGCGGCAAAATTTCGTCGAGCCGCTGCCGGACGATTTCGTCGATCAGTGCAATATCAGGTGTGGTGCCCATTCTTTTCCTCTCATTTTGGTCCTTGCTTAGATGAAACCATCCCAGGATCTTCTTCTTATTTTTGCAATAATGCACGAATATTCGGTCTATGTCCCATCGAAATTGTCTTATTAGTCGATAGCTTTGCCTAATGTCGGCCCGCAGCGCCGGCCGTGCTCTGTCTTGCGCAGCGCGCCGTTCGAAGGTCCGTGTCGAAATGACTGGCCGCTTCTCCTTGTGACGGGTAGATCTTGATTGTAGCCAAGCCAGGTGCGGCCGACCCGCCTGTGTTTCCGGCGCTTTTTGGCACGCCCGGCCGTGGTAGTATTTCTCCAACTCTTGAAATTGCGCCGGAGCGCCGTGCTTCCGGCGCGCGTGGAGCAATATATGAACCAGCCGGACGCCCACCCGACGCAAGCCGAAGATCCGGCGCAGCACGCCGATCTGCGCGGCCTGCGCGCGCTGTCTGAATTGACTTCCGGACTGGCCGAAGAACATGACCCGGAAAAGCTGCTCGAACGCTCGCTCGGCACCATGATACGGCTGGCGGGGGCACAGGCCGGCGCCGTGCGTGTAGTGACCAGCGACGGCGCCCACATGCGGCTGGTCGCCGCACAGGGACTTCCGCGCGAAGCCCTGGCGCAGGAACAGCTGGTGCGCTCGGACTGCGGCTTGTGCGGCGCGGCCGTGGGCGGCGATGCCGTACGACAGAGCTTCGATCTGCAGCAGTGCGCGGCGCGCACGGCTTCGGATTTTTTCCGCGATCTCGGCGCGGCGCTGGTGGTCCCGCTGACCCACGCGGGACAGGTGCTCGGTGCCTACACCCTGTTCTTCGCCGAGAAGCGCGACACGCCGGAGGAGCTGGGGTTGCTGTTCCGCTCGATCAGCGAGCATCTGGGCATGGCGCTGGAGAACGCCCGCCTGCTGCAGGAGAACATGCGAATGACCCTGGTACGTGAACGCCAGATGATGGCGAACGAGGTGCACGATTCGCTCGCACAGACGATGGCCTACATGAAGATCCGGCTGGCCATGATGCAGGAGGCTATGGACGCGAGCGAGCAGGCCCGCGCCTCCAAGCACGCCGGCGAAGTGCAGCAGGCCCTTGACGGCGCCTATGCCGACCTGAGGGAACTCCTGTCCCAGTTCCGCAACCGCATGGATCCGCTCGGGCTGGTGCACGCGCTGGAGGATCTGAAGACCAAATTTCACGACCGCACCGGCATCGAACTCGCGTTCGACAACCGCATCGCCAACCCTGACCTGAGCGTGGAGGAGGAAGGCCAGGTGTTCCACATCATGCAGGAGGCGCTCGCCAACGTCGCACGGCATTCCGGCGCCAAGCACGCGCGGTTGAGGATGGAACTCGCGGGGGGCGAATACCGCTTCACGGTGGAAGACGACGGCCTCGGCTTTTACGCCTTCGGCCAGCGGACGGAGGGCGCGGAGCAGCATTCGCACCTGCGTCACCACCTCGGCGTCAACATCATGCGCGAGCGCGCGCAGCACCTGGACGGCAGGATCGAGATTTCCAATCTGCCGCAGGGTGGCGCGCGCGTGAGCCTGGTGTTCTCGGCGCCACGCGGAGCGGCGGCATGAGCTTACGAGCAGGGGCCCCGGCCAGAGCCGGGGATGCGAGCAGGGCGAATGCCGCCGGCTGCCGACAGCGCCGCTCTCCGACATGCGATTGCCGGTGGGAGGCACAGGCATGAGCGACCGAGCAGGGGCCCCGGCCAAGGTCGGGGATGCGAGCAAGGCGAATGCCACCGGCTGTCGACAGCGCCGCTCGTCCGCCCGCGATTGCCGCTCGGAGGCAGCGGCATGAATACGGTGCGCGTGATGCTGGTCGACGACCACACCCTGTTCCGCAAAGGCCTGGCGGAGCTATTGCAGGGTCGCAACGAAATAGAGGTCGTGGCGGCCACCGCCGGCGCCACTGAAGCAGCGCGCCTGGTGCAGGAAACCAAGCCCGACGTGCTGCTCCTCGATCTCAACCTGCCGCCGCACGGCGGGCTGGCGCTTCTGCGCACGCTGCAGGATTACGGCTGGAGCGGCCCGGCGCTGATCCTGACCGTTTCCGATTCCGAAGACGACCTTGCCAACGCGCTGCACGCCGGGGCGCGCGGCTACCTGCTGAAAGACATGGAACCGGAGGATGTCATCGACGCGATCCTGCGCGCGGTGCGCGGCGAGACCGTGGTTGCGCCGGCCATGACCATGAAGCTGGTGAACCTGCTGCAGCCGGGACGGCAGAACAAGACCAAGGACAATCTGCTCAGGCAACTCACCGAACGCGAGCGCGAGATCCTCGATCACCTGGCGCAGGGCATGTCGAACAAGGCGATCGCACGCGCACTCGACATCAGCTACGACACGGTCAAGCTGCACGTGCGCCACATCCTGTCCAAGCTCAACTTCACCTCGCGCGTCGAGGCCGCAGTATTCGCGGTCGAGCACCGGACCAGCCCGCAGAGTCCTTCGGCACCGAAAAAACCCTGAGGTCTATTGCTCGTACCAGGCGAGCTGCGCGTGCAGCCGAACGACGTCTCCGATGAGGATGAGTGTCGGCGGCGCGAGCTGCGCCGCAAGCGCGAGTTGCGGCAGCGTCGCAAGCGTCCCCGCCACCGTGCGCTGGCGCGGCGTGGTGCCGTGCTGCACAATCGCGGCCGGGGTGGTATCCGGCGCGCCGCGGGCGATCAATTCGCGGCAAAGGATGGGCAGGCCCAGGAGGCCCATGTACACCACCAGGGTGCGCCCGGGGCGATACAGCGAGTCCCAGTCCAGGTCCATGCAGCCATTCTTCAAGTGGCCGGCGACGAACAGGCAGGAATTGGCATAATCGCGGTGGGTAAGCGGAATGCCGCTGTACGCGGCGACGCCGCAGGCGGCGGTGATCCCGGGCACGACCTCGAACGCGATGCCTGCGGCGGCGAGCGCCTGGACCTCCTCCCCCCCGCGGCCGAACACGAACGGATCGCCTCCCTTCAATCTCAATACGCGCTTGCCCTCGCGTGCCAGCCGCACCAATAGCGCGTTGATGTCGTCCTGGCTTAGCGTGTGCTCGCCGCGCTGTTTGCCGGCGTAGATGCGCTCGGCTTCGCGCCGGCCGAGTGCGAGGATGGGTTCCGAGACCAGATGATCGTGGACAATGACTTCGGCCTCGCCCAGCAGCTTCGCCGCCCGCAGCGTCAGCAGTTCCGGATCGCCGGGCCCCGCGCCGACCAGATACACCGCCCCTGCGCGCATGGCGTGGGCGCCTGAAGTATTGGCGGTCACGATCGCGTCAGCATGCGGCGCTCAGCAGCGTCAGCGCGGCATTGCGTTCCCCGGCCTGGCGGCGCACGAAATCGACGAAGCGCGACGCCCAGTCGTAACCGCCGACGCTGCGCAAATGCGAGTAGACGGCCAGCAGGTTGTTGACGACAATGCCGTCGGAATTTCCATCGACACCAAAACCGCGGGTTACGCGGTAGGCAAAGCGTGTGTCCGGGCCGAGCCCGTCGATGCTCGAGTAGTGGAACTCGTGCGCAGGAATTTCGACCGGATCTTCGCCGCGACCCCGCCACGGGTGGGTTTCGTCGGGAGCGAGCCTGACGTAGCCGCGGCCCACCGGCCGCTCGTGCATCACGACGTCGCCCGGAATCGCGCCGACCATGTGACGTGTGTCGCCGCGCCAGCTGAGCGAGCGCGCGAGGTACATGAGCCCGCCGCACTCGGCGTACGCCGGCATGCCCGCTTCGATCGCCGCGAGGATCTCGCCGCGCAGCGCGGCATTCGCTTCCAGCTCGCGCATGAATATTTCCGGAAAACCGCCGCCGATGATGAGGCCGTCCGCCCTGGGCAACCGCTCGTCGCGCAGCGTGTCGAAGAACACCAGCTCCGCGCCGGCGCGCTCGAGCGCCTCGAGATCGTCGGGATAGTAGAATCCGAACGCACGATCGCGCGCGACGCCAATGCGCACGCGCGCCCGCGCCGGCGCAACCAGCGGCGGCACCGCGGGCAGCGGCGCGAGACTCACCGTGGCCGCGAGCAGCCGCTCGAGATCGACCTGCCTGGCGACCGCGGCGGCGAGCAGCGCGATGCGTGCCTTCGCCGCACCGTCCTCGTTGGCAGGCATGAGGCCGATGTGGCGCTCGACGATGGCGAGGCGCGGGTCCTCGTGCATGGCGCCAAGCACCGGCACGTCGGTGTAATGCTCGATCACGGCGCGCAGCTTGGCCTCATGGCGGGCGCCTCCCAAACGGGACAGGATCACGCCCGCGATGCGTATCGACCGGTCGAATGCCTGATAACCGAGAATCAGCGGCGCGACGCCGCGCGTCATGCCACGCGCATCGAGCACCAGCACCACCGGCAGCTGCAGCAGCTGCGCCAGCGCCGCGTTGCTGTTCCTGCCATCGAGGTCCAGTCCGTCGTACAAGCCCTTGTTGCCCTCGATCAGACACACGTCAGCGCCGGCGCCGTGGCGTGCAAACTCGAGCCGCAGTTCGTCCGGCGCGGACAGGTTGAAATCGAGGTTGCGGCAGCTGCGCCCGCTCGCGGCTGCAAGCCACATCGGATCGATGTAATCCGGGCCCTTCTTGAATGTCTGCACCGCGAGGCCGCGCCGCGACAATTCCGCCGCCAGGCCGATGCTGACGGCGGTCTTGCCCGAAGATTTGTGCGCCGCGGAAACGAGGAACCGGTGCATGCGTGCTTGCGTCCGCGCCTGCTGCCGCGGCCTCAGGCCTGCGGCCCGGCAGTCTGGTCCAGCCGCTCCGGCAGCAACGCGAGCGCGCGCAGCGCAACGGCGACGATCGCAGCGGCAAGCGCCACGCTGCCGAGGCCGAGCAGCACCTCCGGCACGCTCGGCGTGTAAGGATGGACCTCGCCGTCGAAGAAACTGCTGGATTCGACCATTCCCGGGAACAGAACCAGCGGATAGGCCTGACCGCCGATGAGTGTGACATACATTTGCGCCAGCCCGCCCAGCGCCACCAGCGCACAGGCCGCGGTCACGCCAGCGCGCGACACCTGCGGCCGCCACAGCAGTGCCAGCGGCACGATCCCGCCGATTGCAAGCTGGCCCAACCAGAGCAGCGCCGTGTACACACCACCATCGAAAAGCAGAAACCGCGCAACGTCGCGGGAACGCGCAAGTTCGTATTTGGAAGACAGAAACAGGACTGTGAAGAACAGGGAAACGCCGACGAAAACGCCGAGCAGGTTCTTCAGTCGGCGCAACCACTCCTCGGAAACAGGCCGCTCTTCCCAGCCGCAAACTGCAAACAGGATCAGCACGAAAACCGCCGTGCCGTAAGCCGACGAAAACGCGATGAACATCGGCGCGTACAGCACCGAGTCGTAGACCTCGCGAAAATTGAAACCAAACTCCAGGCCGGTGCCGGTGATCAGCAACAACTGCCACAGGAAGGCCATGATGGCCGCCGGCTTGATATAAGCGTTCATGCGCCGCTCGAGCAGGAACCACAGATACACTCCCACACTGGCCATGAAACCGTCGTATAGAATGACCCTGAGGGCGAAGATCGACTGAGAATTCAGCTGCGTTACCGCCACGATCATGCGGTCGGAGCGACCCAGATCGAGCATCAGCACAGCCAGGCCGCCGACCAGCAGCGCCAGCGAAACCAGCGCCGACAGCGGCGCCAGCGGCCGGTAAATCGTCTTGCCGAACAGTGAAGCCGCGATGGCAATATTCAGGGCGCCGGTCGCGGCGACAACCAGAAAAACCGCGAATACATGCGGCATGCCCCAGACGATCTGGTTGTCCATGCCGGTCACGATATGGCCGTAGTGCTCGATGTAAAAGTAGGCAGCAGCAGCCAGTGCGAGCGGAACGCCGAGCAGCGCCAGCAGTTTCCAGTAACGCGGGCTGGCGCCACCAAGTTCGCGATAGACGAGGGATTCGGCCATGTCACAGTCCCTGATAGCGCACGCCGGGATTGAGTCTCAGGTCGGCCCGGATCTGCGTGCTGGCGTATTTGGCGACGCGCTGCGCAATCTCGCTTTGCGGATCGTTCAGATCGCCGAAGATCATGGCATTGTGCCCCGCCTTGGCGCAGGCCTCGACGCAGGCGGGCTGCCGGTCGCGGTCGATGCGGTGCACACACAGCGTGCAGCCCTCGACGCAGCCCTTGCCGCGGGGCACATCCGGGTTTTGCCCGGTGACCTCCTCGAACACGATGGAGCGCGCCTTGTAGGGGCAGGCCATCATGCAATAGCGGCAGCCGATGCAGATGTGCCGGTCGACCAGCACGATGCCGTCGGCGCGCTTGAAAGAGGCGCCGGTGGGACAGACGTCGACGCAGGGCGGATGCTCGCAATGCTGACACATCACCGGCGCGGAATGCGTGCGGCCGGTGCGCATGTCCTTCAACTCGACCTTGCGTATCCACTGGGGATCCGTGCGCGGATGCCCGGTGGACTTGATCCCGTTCTCAGTGGCGCAGGCCTTTACGCAATCGTCGCAGCCTGGGGCGCATTTGTTGGTGTCGATCAGCAGGCCCCAGCGAACCTGCCTGGACACCGCCTGCTCCGGCGCGCGCGCGCCTGCGATCTCGATCAGCCGGATTCCCGGCGCGAGCATCACCCCGCCCAGGGTAGCCGCGGAAATGGCGAGAAAGCCGCGCCGGGTGAGGCCATCGTTCGGATCTGCGCTCATGGCTTCGCTCCCATGGCAAGCTTGGGTTTGGAGGCGTGGCAGGCAAAGCAGTCGATCCTGACGCTGGCGTAATCGTGGCAGCTCTGGCAGAAGCCCTTGTCGCCGAGCACGCTGCCGGTTTTCGCGCTCGCGTGGCACTCGACGCACTCTTTCAGACTGTGCTTACGCGTGCGGATGCCCTCGTGCATCGTCAGGTCGCGCTGATGCTTGAGCATGTCTGGATGCTCGCGCCGCATGGTGGCGGTGTCCTCCACGCACTTGCCCGGGTTGGCGATATCGATGACCGGCTTGGGCACCCGGTCGGCGGCGAACGCGAGCATGGGCAGCCATAGCGCGAGCAGGCAGATCGCGCGCGCGATGCGGCCGGCCAATGCTGCTATCCCCTTATCCTTCACTTCTCACTCCTGGCTCCTACTCACCCAGTCCCATCTTGATGTACCCGGTCGGGCAAACGTCCGCGCAGACATGGCAGCCGATGCAACGGTTGTAATCGGTATAGACGTAGCGCCCCATGGTCGCCTGCGCCTTGGGTACCTTCAGTACCGCGATCTGCGGGCAATACACCACGCAATTGTCGCATTCGAAGCACTGCCCGCAGCTCATGCAGCGCTTCGCCTCGGCCTGCGCCTGCGCTTCGGCCAGCGCCACGATGCGCTCGTCGAAGTTGCCCAGCGCGGTGTCCTTGTTCAGCGTGATCGTGTCGCGCTTGATGCGCGGCGTGTCGGGAAAGTGGCCGAGGTACAACTCCTCGTGCGGGATCACGTGCCGGTCGGAGCGGTTGTCGAAATTGTGCACGGCGGCGCTGGAACTGTCGGTGCCGCGCAGCGGTTCCAGTTTTTCCTCTACCGCCTTCAGGCCCTTCTCGACCATGTTGCGCACCATGTCGAAATGGTGCACGTCGATCTTCGGACGCTTCTCCAGCATCTCGCCGCGCAGGAACCGGTCTATGCCTTCGGCGGCGATCGAGCCGTGGCCGATCGCCGTGGTCAGCAGGTTCGGCCGCACGATATCGCCGCCGACGAACACACCGGGCTTGCCGGTCACCTGGTAATTCTTGTCCGCGCTGACCGCCCCCTTGCCGTCGTTGAATTCCTCCAGCCCGGTAAAGTCCACCGCCTGGCCGATGGCGGAGACGAACAGGTCGCCCGGTATCTCCTCTTCGGTGCCGGGGACGGGCTTGACCTCGAGCCTGCCACCAACCACCTTCGCCTCGCACCGCGCCACGCGCAGCGCCGTGGCGCGGCCGTCGGCGCCGCACACCACTGCCACCGGTACCAGACTGCCGCGCATGGTGATGCCTTCCGCCGTGGCCTGCTCGACCTCATGCCTGTTCGCCTGCATCCCGTCGACCGCGAATACCGAGGTGAGCACAACTTCCGCACCCTGTCTGGCAGAAACCTCGGCGACGTCATGTGCCGTGTAGCTGGCGATCGCGCGCTCGGGGCGGTCCGCCTCATGGGAGTGCAGAATGTGGCCGAGGCGCCGCGAGACCGTGACGACGTCGATCGAGGTGTCGCCG
>Ga0315281_10011503_pt1 | contig 12127 bp, 4 predicted proteins | sample YL17G07_0_MG_FD_204540 | JGI IMG/M metagenome (GOLD analysis project Ga0315281, IMG submission 204540) | Sediment microbial communities from Yellowstone Lake, YNP, Wyoming, USA - YL17G07_0 | ecosystem: Environmental > Aquatic > Freshwater > Lake > Sediment | place: USA: Wyoming | collected... | reverse complement strand
CAGCCGGGCCTTGAGCGATCCGGGCGGAACGTTGAAGCCGGCGTGGAGGACGCCGCTGTTGCCCTTGCTGATCCCTTCGGCCAGGTCGGATTCCTTTTCCAGAAGTACCAGGCGCAGATCGTAACGGGAAAGTTCGCGTACGACGGCGCAGCCGACGACCCCGCCGCCGATGACGGCGACGTCGAAGGCCGGCCCCGGCCCGGTGAAAGCTTGCGACCCGTTCATGCACACTCACCCAAATCGGGAATCAAGCGGGCGGGGCGTCCGCGCTCCGTGTCTTCCGCCGGTCGGCCGCCGCGGCCAGGTCGATGAACAGGACGGATCGATTTTTCTTCATCTCCAACTCCTCCGCGCCATTATACCAAATCCGCGGCGCGCCGGGTTTGTCCGTCCCGCCGCTCCGCCTCGAGGACCTCGACCGTTTCACGGTGAGCTCGGTCAAGCCGGGCGTTTCACTAGGATTGATTCTGTTCCGGCAGGAATAGATCGCAACGCCCCCAAATCTTCCATAAAAAAAATGCGTCTGAGGTGAAGCCTAAGCTTCACACGAGTCGTAGGGGACGTCTCTACCCAGTCGCAGTCAATAGTGTACGTATATCCTATTAAGAAATCAAATCGGATTACACTTTTTAATCAGTTATATCTTTATAAACACAACTATACACAACATAACTCGCTATAAAAACTGAAGTTAACATACTTTCTAAATAAACAATACATTCATCGCGTGTGTTCTTTAGTCTGTTTATAGCATATGTTATAATTTCGCTTGACAACGAAAAAATTTTGTCGTAACGTATAAACCATGATGAAGAAAGATCATTTTACGATTGGGCCAAAGCCGGGCGACGACTATGTTGAACGCATCAAACGTCTGCGCGGAGAACTGGGGCTCACGCAGCAGGCGCTGGCCGATCGTCTTGGTGTTTCCTTCGCCACCGTCAACCGGTGGGAAAATAACCAGACGAAGCCTTCCAATCTCTATTGGAGCCAGCTCAGGCAACTCGAAATGCGCGTTGCCGAGGAGTCGGCCCTAGACGGCAAAAAAGAAAACAAGCCGCCTTCGATCCTCGATTTCACTGCCCCGTCGGAGATTGTGAAAATCCTGGCCGAGGGCGAACGGCTGTCCTTCGGTCATTTGATGAATCCCACCTTCGCCACAGAGATATCCAGCATCGATCCCTTACCCCATCAATGGATCGCCGTCTACGACCATATGCTCCATCAGGCAAGACTGCGATTTTTGTTGGCCGACGACGCCGGCGCGGGCAAGACTATCATGTCCGGCCTTTATATCCGCGAGATGCTATCACGAAGGCTCTTGCGCCGGATTCTTATTGTCACTCCGGCCGGCCTTTTGGGCAATTGGCGTCGCGAGTTGCTGACCTTGTTCAATCTTCCTTTTCGCATCGTGACGGGCGGAGATGCTCGGGGCGACAATCCCTTTATTGGCGAGGCGAGCGATCGGATCATCATAAGTATGGACACGCTTGCCAGTTCCCGTGTGTTTGCCCGTTTGCGGGAATCGAATGTCATTCCCTACGATCTCGTCATCTTTGACGAAGCCCACAAACTAGCGGCGGACCGAGGAAACGACCTGCGTGTTCGCAAGACGGATCGCTACCGTCTGGCTGAAGCGCTGGCGGGCGTGCAATCCCAAAACGAACATTGGCGTTTGGGCTGGAGCCCCCGTCACCTTCTTCTCCTAACCGCCACACCGCACATGGGCAAGGATTACCCATACTACGCCCTCTGGCGGCTTCTGGAGCCCGAGATGCTCGCGACCCCGGACGCGTTCGACGAGTATCCGATCGAACAACGACGGGATCACTTCATTCGTCGGACCAAGGAGGAAATGGTTCACCTGGACGGGCGACCGCTCTATCCGAAACGTATCTCTGACACGCTCGGCTATGGACTCAGCCAAGGCGATGTAAGCGAACAGAAGCTCTATGACGAGACCACCGATTACCTGCGGTTCGTCTACAACACAGCGAAAATGCTGAACCGCGAAGCGGCGCGATTGGCCATGGGCGTATTCCAACGCCGTCTGGCCAGTTCAACTTATGCGCTCCTGCGTTCGTTCGAGCGACGGATTAGCAAGCTCGATAAACTGATCGCGGATGTGCAGGAAGGCAAAATCACCGCCGACCAACTCGTCATGCTGCAACAGCGCATCTTCAAGGAAGACGATGTTCTCGATACCAAGACCGCCGATGACGAGACGGGTGAGGAAGGCCTCGAAGAAAACGAGATCGCCGAAGAGAAGCTCCTCCAAGGCGTGGTCGCCGCGTCCTTGTCCGATCTGCTGGCCGAGAGAGAGCAAGTCAAGCAACTCCTCGATTTGGCCAGGAAAGTCCATGATGGCGGACACGAGTCCAAATTCGAGAAACTCCGGGAAGTCCTGATCGACTCCCGATTCGGCGGAGAGAAGTTCATCGTCTTCACTGAACACCGGGATACCCTGGAGTTCCTTGTAAAGCGGCTAAGCGGGATGGGTTACACCGGCCAGATCGCCCAAATTCACGGCGGTATGCACTACATCCAGCGCGAGGACGAGGTGGAGCGGTTCCGTAAGCCTTCTGATCAAGGTGGAGCGCGTTTCCTTATCTGCACGGACGCGGCGGGCGAAGGCATCAACCTACAATTCTGCTGGATCATGATCAATTACGATGTACCGTGGAATCCCGCCCGCCTGGAACAACGAATGGGCCGCATCCATCGTTACCTCCAGAAGCACGATCCCGTCATCATCATGAATCTCGTCGCACCCTCGACCCGCGAGGGCAAGGTACTGAAAGTCCTACTCGACAAGCTGGAGAAAATCCGCAAGGAACTCCAGTCTGATAAGGTTTTCGACTGCATCGGCCGCATCTTCGAGGGCGTCTCCATCAAGCAGTACATGGAGCTTGCGGTTACGGAGGATGCCGACGATGTGGCTCGGCAACTTGATGGACGCCTGACCAAGGAACAGATCGAAGCCCTGGCCGAACGCGAGAAGTCGCTCTTCGGGACCGGCGGCGATGTGGCGAAAGATCTGCCGCGCCTCCGCGCCAATATGGAGCAGGAGGTCAACTTTCGTCTGTTGCCGGGCTACCTCCGACAGTACATCCAGCAGGCCGCGCCGCTCATAGATATTGAAATCGAAGGAAACATGGACGGCGTCTTTTCGCTCCGCCCCCTGCGTCTCGGCGCCATGGATCCGCTACTATCAGTGCTGGAATTTTACCCCGAGAAGTCACGGGAGAACTTTTCCGTTGGTCGCCCGTCGGAGCGCAAGGATGTCATCTGGCTTCATCCCGGCGAACCCGTGTTCGAACGGTTCCGTGCCTTGACAAGCGAGCGCCTTGCGGATGTGGGAACACGCGGCGCGGTCTTTGTTGATCCTTCCGCCACAAAACCCTACCTCTTCCACATGGCCCTTCTTTCCATCGTCCGCAAGGCCGATCCGGAATTGCCCGACCTAGCCCAGGAAGAGGTGCTCGATTGCCGTCTTGTCGGTGTGCGGCAATACGAAGGTTCCGAAATCGCCATCTGCCCGGTCGAACACCTTCTGCTCCTCAAGGGAGGGCATGGCTTGCCCGCGTCGGCTCAGCGTTTGGCTGTCGCAGCGGCCGAGGATAAGGAACAGGCCCGCGCTTATTTGGCCGAGCGGGTCGCCCGCAAGATGGCCCTTGAAAGGAAAAAGGCCCTTGCGGACAGCGTTCCGGAGCAAGAAGGTTTCATCCGGCGAGGGTTCGACTATCAGGAAGCGGAACTCGCAGCCGCCCGGGCCAAGCATTCCGAAAAGGCCCGGGGCGGCAACCGCAAGGCCATTGAGGCGCTGGAAGACGTGAAGCGCCAGCAGCGTGAGCTCGCCAACCACCGCGAGAATGCCCTGGCGGTATTACGGCGGGAACCGGAGCTGATCGCCCCGGGCGCGATCACTTTTATCGCCCATGCTCTCGTGGTGCCGTCATCCGATCCGGCGGATATCGAGCAGCACGACGCCAATGTCGAGATGCTGGCCATGCAAGTGGCAATGGCGTTCGAAGAAGCCGCCGGAGCCCAAGCCATTAGCGTCCACACGCCCGAACTCGCCCGCCGGGCGGGTTTGCCCGACAATCCCGGCTTCGACCTTCTTTCCATTCGGCCGGGCAACGAGAAACGATCCATCGAAGTCAAAGGCCGCGCAGAGACAGGCGACATCGAAGTGACCGCCAACGAGTGGGCCAAGGCATGCAACATGCGCCACGGTTACTGGCTCTATACCGTCTACAGCTGCGCCACACCCAATCCCCGTCTTGTTCGTGTCCAAGACCCGTTCGGAAACCTGCTGGCAAAGGCAAAGGGAAGCGTACTAATAGGTGAAAAGCAAATCAACGAGGCATCTGACCAAAGGGGATAAGGATAGATTGGAGAGATTCAATGAATGTTGATGCGCTTGACAATTTATCTATCGAAAGCTATATTCACTGTGTAAACAACCCTAGTAGCTTCGGCGAACGGGCGCGAAGCCGCTTCGAAAGAGGCGGCTTTTGCATTATTGGGGGGCGGTAATTTGAAAACGTTCATCTATGTGGACGCTTTCAATCTCTATTACGGTGCGGTTAAAGGAACTCCATACAAGTGGCTCGATCTCGATGCACTTTTTCGGCATATTTTCCCACACAATCAAATTCTAAGAATTAAATACTTTACGGCACAAGTCCAACCACGGAAAGATGATCCCGGCCAACCGCAACGGCAGGCCATATATCTTCGGGCGCTGGAGACTGTCCCATTTCTAGAGATCATATATGGCCATAATTTGAAGCATGAAGTATGGATGCCTTTGGCAGATCCGGTCCCCGGACAAAAACGATTCGCCTGCGTAATCAAAACTGAGGAAAAAGGTTCGGATGTAAACATCGCATCGCATTTACTTATGGAAGCTTTCGACGGCGCTTTCGAGTGTGCGATTGTCGTTAGCGGGGATTCTGATCTTAGTACGCCGATCAAGATGGTCTTGGACCGTTTCCAAAAACCGGTCGGCGTTTTAAATCCTCAAAAAAAAGCTTGCCAATCCCTTCAATTAACTGCGCGTTTTTATAAACATATACTTGAATCTTCTTTAAGAACCTGTCAGTTTCCGGCAGAGATGTTGGACAGCGAAGGGGCTTTCCACAAGCCGCCGGCTTGGTGAGACCATACACTAAGACTAAAGGAACAAAATGATCGATAAACCGCGCCTTATTGAACACGCCTTTCCGCTGAAACAGGCTTCGCTGGATTCGGTCCACGAGAAGAATGTACGGCATGGGCATATTTCCACCCTCCACATATGGCCCGCGCGGCGGCCGTTGGCGGCCTGCCGGGCGGCTCTTATCGCCACGTTATTACCGGACCCCAGCGCGCAGCCGAAGCCGGAAGACATGTCCGACGAAGCTTGGCATGAAGAGATCATCAGCCGCCGCCGTGAACTCTGCGAGAAGATCGGCGGCAAAGTGGTCAAGAGGATCGAGCGCAAGAAGATGCCCAACGGTGAAACCATCGAGCGCGAAAAGGAGCAGACCGACGGCGGCATCCTGCACTGGGGGCTGGAAACAACGAACAAAGAAATGCTGGAATGGTTCAAGGAGGAGATCAAGATGGCCTACGGCGGACGCGCCCCGAAGGTGCTCGACCCATTCGCGGGCGGCGGAGCGATCCCCCTCGAAGCCATGCGCCTCGGGTGCGAAGCGACCGCCGTGGATATCAATCCGGTGGCGTGGTTCATTCTGAAATGCACGCTCGAATATCCGCAGAAGCTGGCCGGAAAGACACATCCCCTGCCGGATTTCATCTTATGCGACGAAGAATTCATGGAGGCATTCTATAAGACGCATCCGCACCTTATAGGCCGAACTAAGAAGACCAAGAAACAAGAACAGGAAGATGCCGCCACTTTTCCTCAATGGATAAAGAAAGACACCGGTCGCACTCCCAAGGCTGATCTGGCATGGCACGTCCGCGCCTGGGGTCGGTGGGTGCTCGGCCGCGCCCAACGGGAACTGGCCCAGTTCTACCCGACCTATGCGGAGTTCGAGCATTTGGTTTTGACCAATAAGGAAAAGAAGCTTGGCATCATCCAAAAGCCGTTTGAAAAGCAGCTGATACGGCTCGTGCCGCTTGATGAAGACGGCACGCCGGATATTGCCGCGCTCAAAGCCGAGTTCAGCAAGGAGTACCTGGCCGATAAGAGGAATCCGCGATGGGTGGCTAAACCCGCCGTGGCCTACCTCTGGGCTCGGACGGTGAAGTGCAAGAACTGCCGGGCTACGCTCCCTCTCCTTAAAACCCGTTGGCTCTGTAAGAACGACACGAAGCGGGTGCTTCTCGCTATGGAGCCAGACACGCAAAGGTCAGGCGTCGTTTTTGGCATAGAGGCGAATGTGCCCGCTAAGGGCGGCAATGCGGCACAGAAGCGCGAGCACGATAAACGTCTCGGCGCGGGGACAATGACGAGGTCCGGGGCTTGGTGTCCATGTTGTCAGAAACCTGGACAGGTCATCATGACAATGGAAGATATTCGGCTTGAGGGCAAAGCCGGACGGCTTGCATCGACTATGACCGCCGTGGTCGTGGACGGCCAAAACGGAAAGGAATATCGCCTGCCGACGGAACACGAGATTCAGCAAGCCGAGGTGGCACAAGAAACTCTAGCCGAGGTGTTCGCCCAGATCCCCTTCGGGTTGCCAGAAGAACCACTTCCAAGCGCAGCGGCACTGGGCTTCCGTGTTCCACTTTACGGCTTCGATCAATGGAAGAAGCTTTTCACGCCGCGCCAACTTCTGGCGCTGGGGACGTTTGTGAAGTGGACGTTGGAAGCGAGGCGGGCATTGAAGAGTCTTCGCTATGCGGCGGAGTGGGCTGAAGCGATCTCAGCCTATTTGGCTCTCCAGAATGACAAGGTCGCAGACTACAACTCGCAGGTCTGCATGTGGCATATTTCTGGAGAAAAAATAGGTCACACTTTCACAAGGTTTGCGCTTCCGATTACTTGGGATTTTGTCGAATTGGCCATTACCAATGATGTGGGAGGCGCATATTCCGCCCAGCTTGACTGGCTGTCTCGGTTCATTGATCATGCGCTTATTGCCGGGATAGATGTTGAAAAGCCCCATCTGCAGAACCAGTCCGCTATCCAACTCAGTCCCGGCGAATACGATGCGATAGTGACCGACCCGCCGTATTACGATGCGATACCATATTCCGACTTGATGGATTTCTTCTACCTCTGGCTCAAGCGCTCGTTGAACGGTCTTTCGCCGGAACTGGACGCGGCGTTCAAGGAAGCGCTTTCGCCCAAATGGAATCACGAGAGAAACGACGGGGAGCTTATTGACGATGCGAGCCGCCACGAGGGAGACAAGGCAAAGTCTAAAGCCGTCTATGAAGACGGCATGGCGCGAGTGTTTCAAGGATGCGGGAACGCACTCAAGCCGGACGGCAAGATGGTTGTCGTCTTTGCTAATAAGCAGCCGGATGCATGGGAAACCCTTGTTTCGGCGCTTATCCGTTCCGGTTTCGTGGTTGATGGTAGTTGGCCGATTCAAACGGAAATGAGCACGCGAATGCGAGCTAAGACTTCTGCCGCACTTGCCTCTTCCGTCTGGCTCGTCTGTAAGAAGCGTCCGGTCACGGCCCGCCCCGGATGGGACAACCAAGTTCTGGAGGACATGCGCCGGAACATCCGGGAAAAACTCCGCGAGTTCTGGGACGCGGGCATCCGCGGTCCGGATTTTGTCTGGGCGGCCACAGGTCCGGCTCTGGAAGCTTACAGCAAGCACCCTATCGTGAAAAAGGCCAACGAGCCGGGGCCGATGACGGTGAATGAGTTTCTCGGCCACGTCCGCCGGATAGTGGTGGACTTCGTGGTTGGCCGCGTGCTCTCCGGGGACAAGGAGGGCGGCGAGGAATTTACCCCCGCCGACCGTTTGGACGAACCGACCGCCTACTACCTCCTCCATCGCCACGACTTCGGCATGGACGAGGCTCCGGCAGGCGCCTGCATCCTTTACGCCATCTCGTGCGGCGTCTCGGACCGGGAGTTGTCCGGCACCTGGGACCTCATCGGATTCACCAAGGGTAAGGCGGAGGAAGACGAGGCCGAGGAGGCGGATGCCGACGCGGAATCCGATGCCGAAACCGAGGATGACTCCGGCAGCAAGGTGAAGCTCAAGACCTGGGCGCAGCGAAAAGGCAAGTCGCTCGGCTATGAAGCCCCCGGCGGCAAACCCGTCCCGCTGATTGACCGCGTGCACCGCTTGATGCATCTCTGGAAGGCAGGAGATCTATCCAAAGTGGACGATTATCTGGACGATAACGGCCTACGGCGGCATGAACTTTTTAAACGACTCCTGCAGTCGCTCATCGAGCTTTCTCCGCACGGGAGCGAGGAGCGATCGCTTCTGGAATCGCTCAGCAATCACGTCCAAGCGCACGGTGCGGTATTGGATGAGGAGCCGCTGTTGCTCCCGGAGGAGAAGCGGGAAGGAGACGAAGATCTATGACGAAAACCCTACGCAACGAAATATTGATTACCCAGCGCGCCATCCGCGCCCGATGGAAGGAGGAGAAATCCAATGGCTAAACTACCCTGGAAACCCTGGCATGAAGTGGTAAAACTGCGGGAGGATCTGCGCTCCGGCGAACTGCCGATGCACATGTTCGCCGCCGACCTCTACGAGGTCATGATGCAGCGCGGGAAACGCCCGGTATATGAGAAGCCGGAGCAATTCTTCGCGCTCACTTTCCCAACCTACAACCTGCGGCATCTCGTGCGAGACGTGGTGTTGCGGCTGGCAGGAAAGAACGATAAGGCCGTCCGGCAGTTGGAGCTAACTTATGGCGGAGGCAAGACGCACACGCTGATCACCCTCCGGCACCTCGTCTACGACCCGGCTAAATTGCCGGATCTCCCCACGGTCGAAGAGTTCGTCCAAGCGATCGGCCAAAAGCCGCCCAAGTGCCGAGTGGCTGGATTGTGCTTCGACAAGCTGGATGTCGAGAAGGGAATGGCCGTCAAGTCCCCGGATGGAAAAACGCGTACGCTCAAACAGCCATGGAGCGTGCTGGCTTACCAATTGGCGGGCGACGAGGGCCTGAAGCTGCTTCACGCCAATGGCAAGCCCGACGAGCGCGATTCCGCACCCGCCGAAAACATCCTCACCGAATTGCTCGAACTGCCGGGGAAGGATGGCTTGGGCACGCTTATCCTGATTGACGAAGTGCTGATGTACGCCCGCGAGAAGGTGGCGCAGGACAAGGAATGGCGAGGTAAGCTGGCAAATTTCTTCCAGTACCTCACCCAGGCCGTCCCCAAAGTGGACCGATGCTGTCTTGTGGCGTCGCTGCTGGCGACCGATCCGCGCAAGAGCGACTCGCTCGGGCGGGAGATTCAGGCTGAACTGTATGACATCTTCCAGCGCCAGCGTGAAGAGGCCGTGGAGCCGGTGGTCAAGGAGGATGTGGCCGAGGTGCTTCGCCGCCGCTTCTTCACGCCTGAATCCCTCAAGGACCGGGAAGTCTTTCGTCAACACGTGGCTGCGGCGATCAAAGGCATCGCCGCCGTAGACGATCAGACGGCCAAGCAGGGAGCGGAGGCGGAAGATCGGTTCCTTAAGAGCTTTCCCTTCCACCCCGACCTGACGGAAGTGCTCTACTCGAAATGGACCCAACTCGCCCGCTTCCAGCGTACACGCGGGGTACTTAGGACGTTTGCGCTCGCCTTGCGGGAGGCCGAAAAGTGGGACACCGGCCCGTTGGTCGGGCCGGCTGTCTTTTTATCCGCCCCGGAGAAGGAGGGTCTGTCGGAAGCCCTCCAGGAGATGGTAACCGTAGCGGACACCGAGGAATGGGAAGGAAAGAAGCAGGCGTGGACCGGCATTTTGGATAACGAGTTCTCCCAAGCACGACGGATTCAAATTGATTCGGTCGGGTTGAAGAACCGCGAAATTGAACAAGCGGTTGTGGCGACCTTTCTGCACTCACAGCCGGTCGGCCAATATGCTCGAACAAGGGATCTGGCGGTGCTTTTGGGGTCTGTACGCCCCGACAAGATCGAGTTGGAAAAGGGGCTGGCTCGTTGGGCACAGTCGAGCTACTGGCTTGACGACCTCTACACGGCAGTCTTCGAGGGACAGCTCCCCGGCACATGGCGTCTGGGCAACCGCCCGAACCTTACGCAGATGCATGCCGTGGCCGGGAAGAACATCCCGGATGACACCGTGCGCGCCCGTTTACTGGATGATATCAGCAAGGCGAAGGCACTCACGGCAAACGCCTCGGCGGCGGGAGTCCGTGTTCACACGCTGCCGACCCGCCCGAAAGACATCGAGGACGATGGCGCGTTTCACTATGCCGTACTTGGGCCGAACGCGGCGTCGGAATCCGGCAAGCCAAGCCCGGAGGCCAAACGGTTTTTAAACGAAACCACCGGCTCGGACCGGCCTCGGGTTTACCGGAACGCCGTCCTCCTGCTCACGCCCTCCAAGGATGGCTTGGAATTCGCTATGGCTCGCGTGCGGGATTACCTGGCCTGGGAGGTGGTGCGCGAAGAAGTGAAGAAGCAGCAGAAGGATGGGAATGTTGACCCGGCCCGAGCGCAGACCCTGCAGATCAACATAGATAAAGCCAAGGGTCGAATCCCGGAAGCGATCAAGCAAGCCTATTGCATCGTGGTCACTGTTTCGGAAAAGGACGAAGCGCAGGCGTTTAAAATTACAGTGAATGAAGAGCCCCACTTTAACATCATCAAGGCCGATAAACGGTCGCGAGTTCAGGACACGGCCATCACCGCCGAGGCCCTGCTCCCGGACGGTCCCTACAATCTGTGGCGATCCGGGGAAACATTTCGTCGCGTGAAGGATTTAGCGGGAGCCTTCGCACAGCTTCCGCACTTGCCGAAGATGCTGAAGGCGAGCGCAATTCTGGACACGCTGGTGGATGGCTGCGAGAAGGGCACCTTTGTTCTGCGGCTTACCCGGCCTGATGGGACGTCGCGCTCATGGTGGATGTCGCGTCCCGACGAGAACGCCTTGAATGACGCGGCGCTCGAGCTTGTCCTTCCAGGAGCGGCAGAGCTTACCGACCCCGCGCCTACGCTTCTCGCGCCCAAGAGGCTGCCCGGCCTCTGGTCCGGCGATGAAATCACGGTCAAGGCTGTGGGTAATTATTTTGGCGGCTCGACCGTCGTCCAAGTGGACCGAAACGGCTATCAGGAACCGATGCAAATTCCGAAGGCCGCGCAGGAGGTTATCGAAAAGGCCATCAGCTCAGCCGTAGAAGGCGGCATCCTCTGGTTGCTATCGGGACCGGCCAGCATTTTAAGCGAATCCATTCCGGCAGGCGTCTTGAACGAAAAAGCCATTTTGTGTCCGCCGCCCGCGGCCATCGCGGCGGCCGAACTCATGCCGGAAAACCTTCCCCACGCTTGGAAAGAAAGTGTAGCCTCCGGGCTATCCATTGCGATGGCGTTTTCGATCAAGGCTGGGAAGTCCCTGCCTTGGAAGACGATTCGAGATACCATCAATGGAGCACTACAAGCTCGTTTTCTCAGAGTGGCGGAGGATTCCGCTGTTTGGCCTTGCGAATTCCCGACGGCGCAGGCAGCGAGATTCCAAGTATCGACGCCGATACCCGATATGAGCCCTGGAGGAAATGGTTGGACGGCGGGTGCCGCCCCCAAAGTGCTCGTGGCCGACGCCGGACTTGAACCGCCCGAGATTCAAGAACTCGGAGATATCGTGCCCGAGTTACTTACTCTCAAAGCAAAAACAAATACGCCCATTCGATTTCACGTTCGAATCGAGATGGGAGATGGAAAGGTTTTGCCATCGGCGGATGCAACCAAAGAGGCCAATGCCATTCTCAAGAAAGTTAAGGAAGAACTACAGTTGAAATGATGGGCGTAAAAAAATCAGTATAATCCCGTGCTGCCGAAGCCGCCGTCGCCGCGGCTCGTTTCGTCCAGCTCATCGGACTCGACGACCGACACGGTGACCACCGGCTGGACGAGCATCTGGGCGATCTTCATGCCCGCTTTGATTTCGAACGGTGCCCCTCCCAAATTGACCATGACGACCTGGACTTCGCCCCGATATCCGGCATCGACGACGCCGGCCAG
>Ga0315281_10011502_pt1 | contig 12127 bp, 7 predicted proteins | sample YL17G07_0_MG_FD_204540 | JGI IMG/M metagenome (GOLD analysis project Ga0315281, IMG submission 204540) | Sediment microbial communities from Yellowstone Lake, YNP, Wyoming, USA - YL17G07_0 | ecosystem: Environmental > Aquatic > Freshwater > Lake > Sediment | place: USA: Wyoming | collected... | reverse complement strand
TCGAGTACGCAGTGGCCACGCTTGGCACCGCAACCAGCCCGACCCACGTGCAGAAGCTGTTCCGGCAAACCGACGAGATCGTGTTCTGCTTCGACGGCGATGCGGCCGGGCGCCGGGCGGCGTGGCACGCGCTGGATGTGAGCCTGCCGGTGCTCGCCGACCACAAGACCATCAGGTTCCTGTTCCTGCCTGCCGAGGACGATCCGGACAGCTACGTGCGCGCGCACGGCAAGCAGGCGTTCGAAAAGTTGCTCGCGGAGGCACGCCCGCTGTCGGAGTTTTTCCTGACCGAACTCAGGAGCCGGGTCGACATGGCGACCCTCGAGGGACGCTCGCGCCTCATACACGAGGCGAAACCGCTCCTGAAGCGAATCGCCGCGCCGGCGCTTCAGCTTCAGCTCCTCAAGCAGGTAGCGCAGACCTCGGGCATTACACAGGAAGAGGCGGGACGGCTGACGGAGATACGCGGCGTCGCGCCCGCGCGCCGCACGCATCCGGCGCCGGCGAAAGGACCCGACCGCGCGATGCTGAATCGCAAACTGGACCGGGAGTTGCTCGCCTGCCTCCTGGCGCACCCGCCCCTGGTGCGCGAAGTCCCGGCTGAAATCGTCGACGTCAGCCACGCCGAAGGACGCGCCCTTGAGGCGCTGATGGCGCTGGATGGAATCGAGGAACTCACGCATGCGGTGATTCTCGAATTGTTGAGGGAGTCGGTGCACGCGTCCCTGCTGAATCGAATAAGGGGCGAGTTCCTGCACAAGGACATGGACACCGATGTCGCGCGGGTGGAATTCGACGCTGCGATCGCGGCCATACGTACGCGCAATCCCAATCCCCGCATCAAGGAACTGGGGGAGAAAGAGGCCAGGGAAGGGCTTACGGGGCAGGAACGCGACGAGTTCGGGCGCTTGATCGCCGAAGACGCGGCATTGAAGCAGCGTCGAATGCCCCCATCCACTGTGCTATAATTCGCCCCTTTTTTCGCCCCACCCCATCCCCAGGAAAAGTCATGGCAAAACAGAAAGTTAAGGCCAAAGCCAGCGCTAACGACAAGGCCAGGCGCGCCAAGGCGCAACAGCTTGCCAGGCGGGCCAAAGAGCAGCGTGCCAAGGCGCAGCTGTTGGCGAAGCGTGCCAAGGCACAACAGCTGGCCAAGCGGGCCAAGGAGCAACAGCTGACCAAGCGTGCCAAGGTGCAACTGCTGGCCAAGCGTGCCAAGGTGCAGCGGGCCAAGGCGCAGCTATTGGCGAAGCGTACCAAGGTGCAACAGTTGGCCAAGCGGGCCAAGGAACAGCGGGCCAAGGCGCAGGCTCAGGCCGCCAAGGCCAAGCAACATGCGGCACGCGAGAAGGCGCGTGAGAAGGCGGTGAAGGAAAGGGAGAAGGCGCGGATTGCGAAAGAGCGGGAAAGGGAGCGGGCAGTGCGTATGAAGGAAAAGGCGCACATCGCTCTGGAAAAGGCGAAAGCCAGGGACAAGGCACGAAAGGAGAAAGAAGCCGCGCGCGCCAAGGCGCAGAAAGAGAAGGAGGCTGCTCGCGAAAAGGCGCAGAAGGAAAAGGAGCTCGCGAAACAGAAGGCGCTCGAGGCGAAGCTCAAGGCCCAGGAATTGCTCAGGGCGGGACGCGGCCGGCCCGGGCGGCCTGCCAAGCGCGACCGCGATGCCGAGCGTGCCCTGCTCGCGCGGGCCGAACTCAAGCCCGAGGAGGCCGAAGCGCGTCGCACGCGTCTGAAAAATCTCATCAAGCTCGGCAAGGAGCGCGGCTACCTCACGTACGCCGAGGTGAATGACCATCTGCCCGACGACATGGTGGACGCCGAGCAGATCGAATCCATCATCAGCACGTTCAACGACATGAGCATCCAGGTCTTCGACGAGGCCCCGGATGCCGAGACGCTGCTGATCAGCGAGAACGCGCCGGCGGTCGTGCCAGACGAGGATGCCGAGGAGGCAGCCGAGGCGGCGCTCTCCACGGTCGACCCCGAGTTCGGCCGCACCACCGACCCGGTGCGCATGTACATGCGCGAAATGGGTTCGGTGGAACTGCTCACGCGCGAGGGCGAGATCGAGATCGCGAAGCGCATCGAGGACGGCTTGAAGCACATGATCCAGGCAATTGCGGCCTGTCCGACCACGATCGCAGAGATACTGGAGCTGGTGGCGAAAGTCGAACGCGAGGAAATGAGGATCGACGAGCTGGTCGATGGTCTGATTGATCCGAACGCCAAGGAGGAACCGATCGAGGAGATCGTCGAAGAGGCCGAGATCGAGGAAGAGATCGAAGAGAGCGAGGACGAGGCCGCCGCCGCCGTGTCCGCGAGCCTGCTGCAGTTGAAGCAAGACGCGATGGTGCGTTTCCGCAAGATGGCACGTCTCTACGACAGGAAGCGCGCGGCGCTCGCCAAGCACGGCCATCGAAGCAAGGAGTACATCCGCGCGCGCGACCACATTCTCAACGAGCTGATGGCCATCCGCTTCACTGCCCGCATCATCGAGCGGCTGTGTGACTCGCTGCGCGGCATGGTCGAGGAGGTGCGCGGCCACGAGCGCACCATCATGCACCTGTGCGTGAACAAGAGCACCATGCCGCGCCAGCACTTCATCAAGGTGTTTCCCGGCAATGAAACGAGCATGCGCTGGGTGAAGAACGAGATCGCCGGCGGGCATCCGTGGAGCAACGTGCTCACGCGCTTCGAGCCTGCGATCCTCGAACAGCAGCAGAAGCTGATCAACATCCAGAAGCGCATCGGCATTCCCCTGAGGGATCTCAAGGAGATCAACAAGCAGATGTCCACGGGCGAAGCCAAGGCGCGGCGCGCGAAACGCGAAATGACCGAAGCCAACCTGCGGCTGGTGATCTCGATCGCCAAGAAGTACACCAACCGCGGCCTGCAGTTCCTCGACCTCATACAGGAAGGCAACATTGGCCTGATGAAGGCGGTGGACAAGTTCGAGTACCGCCGCGGCTACAAGTTCTCCACCTACGCCACGTGGTGGATCCGGCAGGCGATCACCCGCTCGATCGCCGATCAGGCGCGCACCATCCGCATACCGGTACACATGATCGAAACCATCAACAAGATGAACCGCATCTCGCGCCAGATCCTGCAGGAGACGGGGCAGGAGCCGGATCCGGCGACGCTCGCGCAGAAGATGGAAATGCCCGAGGACAAGATCCGCAAGATCCTAAAGATCTCCAAGGAGCCGATTTCCATGGAGACGCCGATCGGCGACGACGACGACTCGCACCTGGGCGACTTCATCGAGGACACTTCCACGCTGGCGCCGAACGACGCGGCCATGTATGCGAGCCTGCGGGAAGTCACCAAGGACATCCTGGACTCGCTCACGCCGCGGGAGGCCAAGGTGCTGCGGATGCGCTTCGGCATCGAGATGAATACCGACCACACGCTGGAGGAAGTCGGAAAGCAGTTCGACGTCACGCGCGAGCGCATCCGTCAGATAGAGGCCAAGGCGCTGCGCAAGCTGCGCCATCCGTCGCGCAGCGAACGGCTGAAGAGCTTCCTGGACAATACTTGATCAGCCCGGGACCGGCTACTGCATTGGCATCGGCGGATGAAGCCAACGCCCCGTCGCGGGGCGTTCCGGTTTTATACTTAGCTCTTCGGGCCTGTAGCTCAGTTGGTTAGAGCAGAGGACTCATAATCCTTTGGTCCCTGGTTCGAATCCAGGCGGGCCCACCATATTTGGTCGCGTCGACCCTCACACCCGGAGGACACGATGATCCCCATCCGCACCGCGCGCATGATGACACGCTACAACGCGTGGTCGAACAAGGCGTGGTTCGACGCCATCGCTGCGCTGCCGCCCGGAGAGGCCACGAAGGAGCGCAAGAGCCTGTTCAAGAACATGGTGCACACGCTGAACCATATCTACATGATCGACGTGATATGGCAGGCGCACCTCGAGGGGAGGGACCACGGCCTCACGGTGCGCAACACGCCTGATCACCCGCCGCTCGAAGAACTGTGGCGCAAACAGCAGGAAATCGACGCCTGGTACGTCAGGTGGAGTGATACGTGCACCGACGCCGCAATCGACGAGCGCAGGACCGTGACGTTGATCGGCGGGAATCAGGTCGTGATGTCGCGCGGCGAAATGCTGCTGCATTTGTATCATCACACCGCGTATCACCGCGGCTTTGTCGGCGACATGCTCTACGAGGTTCCGGGCTGCCGCCCGCCGGTGACGGATCTGCCGGTGTTCCTGAGAGAAGCGCCGCAAAACTATTGAGACGGCGCCGGCCCGTCATTTCTTCCTGCGCGCCAGGACCTCGGTGTCGATGTCCAAGTACTTCCAGAAGTCGCGCACGAAGATGTTGCGCTTCGCCCCGATCACCCACGGGTGGGTCATGTCGGTCCAGACGCGGTGCGCGTGCAGCTTGTACGGCATGTACGCGACCATGATCTTGGCCAGTTGCTGCAGGATCTCGCGCCGCTGCGGCCCGTCGGCCATGACCTTCTGCTGCTCGTAGAGCGCGTCGAAGCCGGGTAACTTGGCGCGGGCGAGGTTCGCCTGGCCGCCGTTCGGGCCGTAGCCGAGCCCCACGAATCCATCGGAGTCGGGCGCTGTCGCGCTCCAGCCGTAGCCCCAGATCATCAGTTTTCCGGCGCGCGCCTGTTTCAACTGCTCGGGCCACTTCGCGATCACGAAGCGGATGCGCACGCCGATGCGCGCCATGTCTTTTTTCCACTGTTCGTTCAGTTGCCGGTTCTGCTGGTCGGGCTGCGTCGCGTATTCGAGGACCAGTGGAGATCCGTCCGGCAGTTCCCGCCAGCCGTCGCCGTCGCGGTCTGTGTATCCGTACATGTCGAGCAGCGCCTTGGCGCGCGCCGGGTCGAAGTCGCCCATCTCGGTCTTGAACGCCGGGTCGTAGCCGAAGGTTTCCGGGGGCACCGGGCCCTGGGCGATGATGGCCTGTCCTCGCCGCACCAGCCGGATCTCCTCGGCCTCGTTGTACGCGAGCGATATGGCGCGCCGCAACGCCACCTTTTCAGGCGCGTTGCCGCCGACCACCGGATCGTTCATGTTGAAATAGCTCAGCGCAATATCTGCGCGCTTGTAGCGGTCCATCGTCAGTCCCAGCTTGACGAGGTTGGGCGCGAGCCGGTTGTTCGGGATCGCGATGTTCGCGAAGTCCACCGGCATCTCCTCGAGCAGGTCGAGTTCCGCGCCCAGGAAGGCAATCCATCTCGGCTGATTTTCCTCGATGATCGAAACTTCAACGCGGTCGATCATCGGCATCTTTCGGCCGGCGAGTTTCGCAGCGGCCTCGCGCAGCGCGGGAAATTCCGCCGGCGGGGTTTCGGCATACAGTTCGCCGCGGTAGGACGGATTGCGCACCAGAACCATGCGCGAGGAGCGCTTCCATTCCGCGAGCCGGTACGGGCCCGTTCCAACGGGATGCTCGCCGACCTTGTCGCCGTAGGCCTCGACCACTTCGCGCGCGACGGCGCCCATGGTTGCCGGGTCGGCGAGGTTGTACAGGAACCTCGGACTCGGCTTGGCGACCCTGATCTCGAAGGCATACCGGTCCAGCGCGCGGACTCCGCGCACTTCCCGGTCGTAATCGAACTTGCCGCCGGGCTTGAGCGCCTCCTTGCGCAGCGCCGGGAGATCCAGGATTTCCTCGTTCTCAAAACTGTACAGCTTGGGGCTTTTCCATCGAGGATCGTAAATCCGCTTGAGCGAATAAACATAGTCGTAAGCGGTCAGCTCGCGCGGTTTGCCGCCAAACGCCGGGTCGTCGGCAAAATGGATCCCCGGCCGGATGCGCACCGTGAACGCCTTGAAGTCATCGCTGACTGCCGGCATCCCGGCGGCCGTGTTCGGCTTCAGCCTGGCAGGCCTGGCGAGGTATTCGAACGCCAGTGGTGCCTCGAAGATGTTTGCCATGATGGTGTTCGAGTACAGATCGCTGTATTGCGCGGGGTCGAAGCCGGTTTCGGCAACGCGAAATGCATACCGAAGCACTTTTGTCGGCGCCTGGGCCGGGGTGTCGGCGTGGACCGGTATGCCGTGCGCCATGCATGGCAGGACCAGGCACAACGCGCTTATCGACAGGTTTTTCATGGCATTCGCATCGGGTTGACGAATGTGCTGCAAATCGGCTGGACGCCAAGCATAATCCGCCTTCAGCAATGACGCACGACGGGGACGCGCCGGCCGATGTTTGCTTACGTGGTTCGAAGGATCCTGCAAATGGTGCCGACGCTGCTCGGCGTCCTGCTGCTGGTGTTTTTCCTGTTCAAATGGTTCGGCGGCGACCCGGCAGAAATTCTCGCCGGCCTGTTCGCGACCCCGCAGCAGCTGGCGGCGATCCGGTCGCAGCTCGGGCTGGAGCGCCCCGTCTGGGAACAGTTCTGGCTGTTCATCCGGCAGGTCGTCACATTCGACTGGGGCAGCAGTTGGGCCACCAACGAAGCCGTGTCGAACATCTTTGCGACGCGATTGCCGGCGACTCTCACGATCATGATCCCCATACTCATACTGGAAGTCGTGCTGGCGGTGCTCGCGGCGATCGCCGTCGCCTACGTTCGGGGCTCCCTTACCGACCGGGTCATCATGGTGATCATCACCGGGGCGCTGTCGGTCAGTTTCCTCGTCTACATCATAGTCGGGCAGTGGCTGTTCAGCTTCAAGCTGGGCTGGTTCCCGGTGCAGGGGTGGAGCGACAGCACGCTCGCCAATCTTCTCGTTTATGCGCCGTTGCCCGTATTTCTGGCAGTACTCGTGAGCCTTGCGCCGCACACGCGCCTGTACCGCAGCTTCATTCTGGATGAAATCGGGCAGGACTACGTGCGCACGGCGCGCGCCAAGGGCCTGGACGAAAACGTGGTCCTGCTCAAGCACGTCCTGCGCAACGCGTTGATTCCCATCCTGACCAACGTCTCGACGCAACTGCCGGGCGTGTTCATCGGCTCCTTTCTCATCGAGGTGTTCTTTTCGATTCCGGGACTGGGGCGCGAAGTCTTCACGGCAGTCAACCGCAGCGATTACCCGGTGATCCAGGCCGTGACCGTGTATCTCGCCGCGCTGACCATGGTGATCAACCTGATCACCGACCTGCTCTACAAGCTTGTCGATCCCCGGGTGCAATTCAAGTGAGCGCCGTCGTCGGGAACCAGGGCGCGCTCGCCGGGCTGCAGGGCTTGAGGCGGTCTCCCGGGGTCTGGGCGAACGCATGGAAACGCCTGACGGAAGACCGGGTCGGCATGATCTCGCTGTGGATCGCGGGCGTCTACCTGGTTCTTGTCGCGCTGGCGGCCGTGGAGCTGGTCGCGAAGGACTGGCAGCGCGAGGTCGGCGTTCCCTATGCGCCACCCGATTTCGCAGGCAAGCAGGCAGACGCTACCTCCTCGACCGAGTCCCTGGCGCCCGAGGGACCGAATGCGGATCTGGCTGCACTGGACCCGCTCGCTGCGCGCTACGCCGAGTGGGCGGAGCGCGCAGCCAAGCTCAAGACCAGCGAACTGCCCAAGGCCGAGACGCTGCCCCTTGGAGCGGACCGCCTCGGCCGCGACGTGCTCGCCAAGGCAATCAAGGGGGCCGAGACATCAATCCTCGTCGGCCTGGTCGCGGCGCTGATGGCAACATTCATCGGCACTGCGCTGGGCGCCATCGGCGGCTATTTCGGCGGCAGGACGGACGATTTCCTCGAGTGGGTCTACAACGTATTCACTTCGATCCCTTACATCCTGCTGGTCTTCGCGATTGCCGCCGTCCTCAAGAGCGGCCCGCTCGCCGGCACGGTAGGCAGCGGCATCTGGGCGGTCACCGTGATCCTTTCGGTGGTCGGCTGGACCGGCATCTACCGGCTCATGCGCGCGGAATACATCAAGCACCGGTCGCGCGAGTACGTGCTTGCCGCGCACGCTATCGGCGCCTCGCATGCATCGCGCATATTCGTCCACATCCTGCCGAACGTGAGTCATGTGGCGCTGGTGCAGTTGTCGCTGCACGTGGTGAGTTTCATCAAGGCGGAGGTGATCCTGTCCTTCCTCGGCCTGGGCGTGCCGGTGGATGCGGTGTCCTGGGGCACGATGCTGGCCGAGGCGCAGACCGAACTCGTGCTCGGCAAATGGTGGCAGCTTGCCGCGGCCACCGCGTTCATGGCGGTGTTCGTGACGGCGTTCTCGCTGCTCACCGACGCGGTGCGCGACGCGCTCGATCCGAAGCTGAGGTAGGCCGTGCTCCTCAGCGTGCGTGATCTGGCAGTCTCGTTTCGCCTCGGAAAGGCGCGCACCGCGCAGGCGGTGCGCAGCGTGAGCTTCGATGTGCCGCAAAATGGGGTGGTTGCGCTGGTCGGCGAATCGGGTTCCGGCAAGAGCGTTTCCGCGCTGTCCATCCTGCGCCTGTTGCCCGACAACGCGATCATCGCCCCATCGAGCAATATCGAGTACCAGGGCCGAAATCTGTTGAGTGAGCCCGTGCAGCGCCTGCGGTCGCTGCGGGGGCGCGATTTTTCGATGGTGTTCCAGGAGCCGATGAGTTCGCTCAATCCGGTGTTCACCGTCGGCGAACAGATCGCCGAAGTGCTGCGACGCCACCTGAAGCTGACACCCAGGCAGGCGCTCGCGCGCGCCGTGGAGCTGCTCGACGAGGTCGGCATTCCGGAGCCCTCAGCGCGGCTCGGCGCCTATCCCCACGAACTGTCAGGCGGGCAGCAGCAGCGCGCAATGATTGCGATGGCGATTGCCTGCCGGCCCAAACTCCTGATCGCCGACGAGCCGACGACGGCGCTCGATGTCACGGTGCAGCGACAGATCCTCGAGTTGCTCGCGCGGCTTCGGCAGTCGCACGCGATGAGCCTGCTGTTCATCAGCCACGATCTCGCCCTGGTCGGCGAGATCGCCGAGGATGTGGTGGTGATGCGTGACGGTGAAGTGCGCGAAAGCGGCTCCGTGGAGCGCATTTTCACAGCACCCCAGGACCCGTATACCAAGGCGCTGCTTTCCTGCCGCCCGAAGCTGGACGCGAGGCCTCGCCGGCTTCCGGTGATCGAGGACTTCATGCGTGGCCTCCCCACCGACTACGCGCCGCGTCCCGAGCGCATTGCAGGCCCTGAGCCGCTGATCGAGGCAACCGGCCTGCGCAAGGCGTACCGGCTGCGGACCGGGTTATTCGCCCGCAAGACGGTCGATGCGGTGCGCGACGTGTCGTTCCGGCTCGCGCGCGGCCGCACGCTCGGCGTGGTCGGCGAATCGGGCTCCGGAAAGACCACGGTCGGAATGCTGCTGATGCGGCTGGTCGACCCGACCGGGGGCAAAGTGCTGTTTGGCGGCAGGGATCTCTTCACGCTGTCGGAGCGCGAGATGACGGCGGTCCGGCGGCGCATCCAGCTCATTTTCCAGAATCCCTATGCGAGTCTCAACCCGCGCTTTACGGTCGGGCGGGTCCTGATCGAGCCGATGAAGATCCACGGCATCGGCCGCGACGAGAACGAGCGGTTCGAGCGGGCGATCGCCCTGCTCGGCCGCGTCGGGATGCCGGCAGATTCGATCCTCAAATATCCGCACGAATTTTCCGGCGGGCAGCGCCAGCGCATCGCGATCGCGCGCTGCCTCGCCATGCAGCCGGAAATCATCATCTGCGACGAGGCGGTTTCGGCGCTCGACGTGTCGGTGCAGGCGACGGTGCTCAATCTTCTGCTGGATCTGCAGGACGAATTCCAGTTGACCTACATTTTCATTTCGCACGACCTCGCCGTGGTCAAGTACATGGCCGACGAGATCCTGGTGATGAACCAGGGCGTGGTGGTCGAAGCGGGCGATGCCGAGGGAATTTACGCTTCGCCCGCGCACCCGTACACGAAGCAACTGCTCTCGGCAATCCCGCGCGGATATGCGGTTCGCGCAGCAGCGCCGGGCACGCGGCTCTGACGAGGACAAAACTGCTGAAAGGATGGAATCGACTGAAAATGCCGAGGCTTCATCTGATCTATGTCAAATTGTCCGGCTCTTTCCGGCGCCATATTGCAGCCCATCTCCGCATCGGCCCAACGACGGGACTGATGGAGTCTGGGGGGATTGCTGACATTGTGCGGACAGTGCGGGTGGCCTATCATTGCAAATTACGGGGCAGGTTACACGGTATCGTGGTTTCAAGGTTCCCGTGCCCGTCCGGTTAGCATCATTCAAATTCGAAGCAGCAATTTTTCAGGCATTAATCCAACAAGATCGATCCAAGGCCGGGTTTGTGCGCCCGCCGCTAGCGAAGGGGTAGATTGTGGAAGTTTTCAAGGCTGACGTAGCGATCGTGGGGGCGGGTGGAACGGGATTGCGGGCCGCGATTGCGGTCGCCGAAGCCGATCCTTCCCTCAAAGTGGCCCTGGTTTCGAAGGTCTATCCGATGCGCAGCCACACGGTGGCGGCAGAAGGCGGCGCTGCCGGTGTCGTGCGGGACGACGACAGCCTCGAATACCACTTCAACGACACGGTGGGCGGCGGCGACTGGTTGTGCGACCAGGACGTGGTCGAGTACTTCGTTGCCCACTGCACCGAGGAACTGATCCAGCTGGAACACTGGGGGTGTCCGTGGAGCCGCAAGCCGGACGGGCACGTCAACGTGCGCGCTTTCGGCGGCATGAAAATCGAGCGCACCTGGTTCGCGGCGGACACGAGCGGCTTTCACATGCTGCACACGCTGTTTCAGACCTCGATCAAGTATCCCTCGATCAAGCGCTTCGACGAATACTTCTGCGTCGACATCGTTGTGGAGGACGGCCGGTGTCAGGGCGTGGTGGCAATCGAGGTCGCCACGGGCAAGTTCACGTTCATACAGGCGAAGGCCGTGATTTTGGGCACCGGCGGGGCCGGCAGGGTATTCCGCGAGAATACCAACGGCGGCATCGTCACCGGCGATGGCATGGCGATGGCTTACCGTCACGGCGCTCCATTGCGTGACATGGAGTTCATGCAGTATCACCCGACCTGCATGCCCGGAACCGGCCTGCTGTTCACCGAGGCTTGTCGCGGCGAAGGCGGATTCCTGCTCAACAAGGACGGCTACCGTTTCCTGCAGGATTACGGCCTCGGGCCTGCGGAAGACAAGCCGCGCAACAAGTTCATGGAGCTGGGCCCGCGCGATCGCGTCAGCCAGGCGATCTGGCACGAAGAAAAGAAGGGCCGCACCATCAGCACACCGCACGGAGAAGCGGTCCACCTGGACCTGCGTCATCTCGGGGAAAAGAAGCTGCGCGAGCGGCTGCCGCTGATCTACGAGCTGGCCGAAGAGTACATGGGTATCGATCCGGCGCATGCGTGCATACCGGTGCGGCCGGGCATCCACTACACCATGGGCGGCATCTACGCCAACCTCAAGGCTGCCACGCCGCTGCCCGGGTTGTATGCGGCCGGCGAGTGCGCAAGCAACGGCGTTCATGGCGCCAATCGCCTTGGCTCCAACTCGCTGGTCGACATAATTGTGTTCGGCAAGATGGCGGGTGTCGAGGCAGCGTCATTCGCCAAGTCGGTGCAGAACAGCAATCCGGGGGTCCTGGAAAAGCAGGCCAGGGCGGCGGAAGAGCGGGCGCTGGGTCTGGTCACCAAGACCGGCGGCAAGGAAAAACACTCCGTACTGCGCAGGGAGATGGCCAAGAGCATGGAGACCGGGTGCGGCATCTACCGCACGGCGCCGGAAATGCAGGCGACCTGCGACAAGATCGGCGAACTCAGGGGGCGTTACAGGAACATGAACGTCGAGGACAAGTCTAGCGTCTGGAACAACGATTGGCTGGGAGCCCTTGAAGTCGGTTACCTGCTCGACGTGGCCCAGGTGGTCGCGCAATCGGCGCTGAACCGCAAGGAATCGCGCGGCGCGCACCAGCGGCTGGATGGCTACGAGCAGCGCGACGACGTCAATTATCTCAAGCACACGCTCGCCTACTACACCGGCGACGGTCCGCCGCGCATCGAATACCAGGACGTGGTCATCACCAAGTCCAAGCCCGGCACGCGCGCCTACGGTGCGGCGGGCGTGGCGGCGGATGAGCAAAGGAAGAAGGAAGCAGGCAATGGCTGACAGCACAAGAACAATCGAGATGGAAGTCCTGCGCTACCGTCCCGAGCAGGACAAGGAACCCTTCTATCAGACGTATTCCGTTCCCTT
>Ga0315281_10011501_pt1 | contig 12127 bp, 8 predicted proteins | sample YL17G07_0_MG_FD_204540 | JGI IMG/M metagenome (GOLD analysis project Ga0315281, IMG submission 204540) | Sediment microbial communities from Yellowstone Lake, YNP, Wyoming, USA - YL17G07_0 | ecosystem: Environmental > Aquatic > Freshwater > Lake > Sediment | place: USA: Wyoming | collected... | reverse complement strand
CCCCAAGTCAGCCCCGCGTCCTTGCCTTGCTGCAATTCCGCGTACTTGGCGGCGCCGCGTTTGCTCGCCAACATCATACTTTCCTGCGCGATCAGTCTTTTCGCAATCTCGGCCTTGACTTCGTCCATCGGTCTCACCGCCGCGGGTTTATGTTCGACTACGCGCGCCACCAGCAGCGTGTCGGGACCGCCGTCCACCACCTCGGTGTTGTGCTTGTTCTTGAGCGAATCCGGAGCGAACAGCGCATCGAGCAGTTTCTGGTTGTTGAGCACGCCGGCCGTCGCGTCGGCCCTGCGCGTGAGCCATCCGGACTGCTGGATCTTGAGCTTGAATTTGTCGGCGATCGGTTGCAGGCTGTCCGGCTGCTCATAGGCGAGATTGGTGAAGGTTTCCGCGGCCTCCGCGAATTTCTTGCCCAAGCGTTGCTTCTTCAGTTCCTTTTCGATGTCGGCGCGCATCGCCTGGAAATCCTTGGCCGCGGCAGGCGCGTTGATCAGAATATGGCTAGCCTGGCGCTGCTCGGGCTCGCTGTCCTTGGCCGCCTTGACTCCGCTGAGCTTGATGATGTGGAAACCGAAATCGGTTTCGACGATGTCGCTCATCTGCCCTTGCTTCAGCTTGAATACCGCCTCCTCGAAGGGTTTGACCATGGCGCCGCGCGCGAAGTAGCCGAGGTCGCCGCCGTTGTCCTTGGAACCGGGATCCTGAGAATGCTGCCTGGCCAGCGCACCGAACTTGTCCGGCGCAGCGCGCAGTTGCGCCAGCAGGCCTTCGGCTTTCTTCTTCGCCGCAGCGCGCTCCTCGAACTTGGCGCGCACGTTGCTATCGTACCAAGTGTGCAGTTCGGCTTCGCTCACCGATTCCAGCGCGGCCAGCGCATCGGCGCTGAGCAAGACGTACTCGGCGCGCACCTGTTCCGGCAACTGGAACTCCGCCAAATGGCCATCGTAAAAGGTCTTGACCGCATCCGGCGCGAGTTTGACCTCGCCGGCGAACTGCTCATAAGACAGAACCACCTCGGAAACCTCCCGTTGCTGCCCCTGAATCGCCAGCATGCGCCCGACCTGCGTCTTTGCCACCAGACTCGATTCGGCGACCGCGCCGTTCAACTGCTGCAGCTCCACGTCCCGGCGCAGGCGCGCCTCGAACACGACGTCGCCCATGCCCTGTGCGCGCAGCAGCGCATCGTAGCGCGCCCTGGAGAACTGGCCGTTCTCCTGGAACGCCGGCAGGCCGGTGATGATCTCGCGCAAATGCTCGTCGGTCACGGTCAATTTGCTCTTGACCGTCTGCATGGATAGCAAACGCTGCTGTATCAGCCCGTCGAGCAGCTCGGCGCGTTGTTCCGGCGTATCCAGCAGCGCTGCGTCGACGTTGCGGCCGAGCAGCGAGCGCAGGCGCTCCTGCTGGTCGCGCTGCGCCTGGGCGAACTCCTGCAGCGTGATTTTCTGCCCGGCGACATCGGCCAGATCCTGCGCCGTACTGGTATTGCGCTGATAAGATTCGATGCCCCAGAAAGCGAACGGGAGCGTGATCAGGGCGAGCAGCACCTGCACCAATCTCTTGTTCTTGCGAACCAAATCAAACATAAATTCTCAACAAAAAATGAAACATGACGAACTGCGCGGCGCCCTGTGCATCGCGACGCGCAAGCCTTTAAACCACCGCGCCGGTTTCAGCTACGGCGGCCCCTAAAGCCAAAAAGGCGAACCCCTGTCTGGGGTTCGCCTTGTTTTGTTGGCGGAGTGGACGGGACTCGAACCCGCGACCTCTGCCGTGACAGGGCAGCATTCTAACCAACTGAACTACCACTCCAGCAATACGGTATAGCCTGGTGGGTGCTGAGAGGCTCGAACTCCCGACATTCGCCGTGTAAAGGCGACGCTCTACCAACTGAGCTAAGCACCCTCTTGGACTGGAACGCGAGGCGCTCTCGTCCAAAAAGGGCGTTAGTTTAACGCATCTTTTAGTGCTTTGCCAGCGCGGAATTTCGGCACCCGCGCGGCCTTGATCTTGATGCTCGCGCCAGTGCGCGGATTGCGCCCGTTGCGCGCAGCGCGCTTGCCAACATAAAAAGTGCCGAATCCAACCAGTGTCACCATGCCGCCTTTTTTCATCGCAGTCTTGACCGCCGTCACGGTCGCATCCAGTGCACGTCCGGCGGCCGCCTTGGAGATGTCGGCGGACTTGGCGATTTGATCGATCATTTCGGATTTATTCACGTTGAACCCCCTCTTCTATTATTGCGCGTGACAATCGGGACAATAGGACTTTTGGAAATCGGGGTGGATGGGCTGTGTGGGCGAAGGTGCGAATCCAGCTTTGCCGTAACCGGCGATTGCTATAGTAGCTTTATAACAAGCGCCATTCCCGCATGTCAAGCGCTTTTCCCGAGCAATCGCCGCGCATACTCAAACTCAGTGCGTGATGACTCCGCTTACCGGTTGGCTGTCGGCAGCAGGCGCGATCGGGGCGACATCGTCCTTCTTGGTCAGCGCTTCGGGTCTGCGCTCGAGCGCGAGCTCGAGCACCTGATCGATCCACTTGACCGGCAGGATCTCGAGGCGATTCTTGACATTGTCCGGAATCTCGGCAAGGTCCTTCAGGTTTTCTTCCGGAATCAGCACGGTCTTGATGCCGCCGCGGTGGGCCGCGAGCAGCTTTTCCTTCAGCCCGCCTATGGGCAACACTTCACCGCGCAGGGTGATCTCGCCGGTCATGGCCACATCGGCGCGCACCGGGATGCCGGTGAGAATCGACACCATCGCAGTGCAGATGCCGATGCCGGCGCTCGGCCCGTCCTTGGGCGTGGCACCCTCGGGCAAGTGGATGTGCAAGTCGATCTTCTGATAGAAGTCCTCGGCCACACCGAGTTTGGCCGATCGGCTGCGCACCACCGTGAGCGCGGCCTGGATTGACTCCTGCATCACTTCGCCCAACTTGCCCGTGGTGATGCTCTTGCCCTTGCCCGGCATCACCACCGCTTCAATCGTCAGCAGCTCGCCGCCGACCTCGGTCCAGGCGAGGCCGGTCACTTGTCCAACCTGATTTTTCTTTTCGGCAATGCCGAAGGCGTACTTGCGCACTCCCAGGAACTTGTCCAGGTTCTTCGCCGTGACCACGATCTTGCTGTCGCGGCTCTTGGTCACCAGGATCTTCACCACCTTGCGGCAGATCTTGGAAATCTCGCGCTCCAGGCTGCGCACCCCCGCTTCCCTGCTGTAGTAGCGGATGACGTCGCGGATGGCCGACTCGGTGATCGAGACCTCGTCGAGCTTGAGCCCGTTGTTCTTCAGTTGCTTGGGCAAAAGGTAGCGCGCGGCGATGTGCACCTTCTCGTCCTCGGTGTAGCCAGACAGCCGGATGACTTCCATGCGGTCGAGCAGCGCCGGCGGAATATTGAGGGTGTTCGCGGTGGCGACAAACATCACCTCCGACAGGTCGTACTCGACCTCGACATAGTGGTCGACGAAAGTATGGTTCTGCTCCGGGTCCAACACTTCGAGCAGCGCCGACGACGGATCGCCGCGGAAATCCATGCCGAGCTTGTCCACCTCATCGAGCAGGAACAGCGGATTGCGCACCCCGACTTTGGTCATGTTCTGCAGAATCTTGCCCGGCATGGAACCGATGTAGGTGCGGCGGTGGCCGCGGATCTCCGCCTCGTCGCGCACGCCGCCCAGGGACATGCGCACGAACTTGCGGTTGGTCGCCTTGGCAATGGATTGGCCGAGGGAGGTCTTGCCGACGCCGGGTGCGCCCACCAGGCACAGGATGGGCGCCTTCACCTTGTCCACGCGGCTTTGCACTGCAAGGTACTCGACGATGCGCTCCTTTACTTTCTCCAAGCCGTAGTGATCGGAGTCGAGGCTCTTCTCGGCGGCCGCAATGTCCTTCGAAATTTTGCTGCGCTTTTTCCACGGCAGCCCCACCAGTATGTCTATATAGTTGCGCACCACGGTGGCTTCCGCCGACATGGGCGACATCAGGCGCAGCTTCTTCAGCTCGGCCTCGGCCTTCACGCGCGCGTCCTTGGGCATGCGCGCGGCCTTGATTTTCTTCTCGAACTCATCCAGGTCTGCGCCGTCCTCGCCTTCGCCCAGTTCCTTCTGGATCGCCTTGACCTGTTCGTTCAGGTAATACTCGCGCTGGCTTTTCTCCATTTGGCGCTTGACCCGGCCGCGGATGCGCTTTTCCACCTGCAGGATGTCGATCTCGGTCTCGAGCTGCCCCAGGAGGTGCTCCAGGCGCGCCTTGACATCGAACATCTCCAGCACCTGCTGCTTTTGTTCGAGCTTCAGCGGCAGGTGTGCGGCGACGGTGTCCGCCAGACGCCCCGCCTCCTCGATGCCGCCGAGCGAGGTCAGAATCTCGGGAGGGATCTTCTTGTTCAGCTTCACGTACTGGTCGAACTGGGTCACCAGCGCCCGGCGCATGGCTTCGACCTCGTTATTGTCGCTCGCATCCGCCGGGACGGGGCGGGCCACAGCGACGTAGTGGCTGCGCTGGTCCTCTATTTCCTTGATAACCGCGCGCTGGCTGCCTTCGACCAGCACCTTCACCGTGCCGTCCGGCAGCTTCAGCATCTGCAGTATGTTGGCGATGCAACCGATCTGATACATGTCCTCGGCCGCGGGCTCGTCCTTTGCCGCCGATTTTTGCGCCGCCAGCATGATGCTCTTGCCCGCTTCCATGGCGATTTCCATGGCTTTGATCGACTTCGGCCGGCCTACGAACAACGGGATCACCATGTGCGGGAAGACCACTACGTCGCGCAACGGAAGCAGCGGAAACTGGGTCAGATCGGAAGTATATTCAGTAGCGGACATGGTGAAACCTCAAGGAAGTATTTGCCAGTAAGATGGGGGCGGGGGACATTAGTTCAACCCCGCGGACGTTCTCAGGAAAGAGAACCTGCGACCTTGGGCGGGTCGGAGTAGATCAACAGCGGCTTGCCCTCGCCGCGGACGGTGGGCTCGTCAATGACCACCTTGCTCACATTCTCCATGGTCGGCAACTCGTACATCGTGTCGAGCAGCACCTGTTCTAGGATGGAGCGCAAACCGCGGGCCCCGGTCTTGCGCGCAAGGGCTTTCTGCGCAATGGCCGACAGCGCCGGCGGACGTATTTCCAGTTCCGCGCTTTCCATGCCGAATAACCGCTGATACTGCTTGATCAGCGCGTTCTTGGGCTGTGTCAGGATCTGCATCAACGCTGCCTCGTCCAGTTCTTCCAGCGTGGCAATCACCGGCATGCGCCCGACGAACTCCGGAATCAGGCCGTACTTGATCAGATCCTCGGGTTCCACGGCGCGCAGCACCGCGGTAATGTCCTTGCTGTCCTTGAGGCTGCGCACTTCGGCGCCGAAGCCGATGCCGCTCTTCTCCGAACGGTTGCGAATGATCTTCTCCAGGCCGTCGAAAGCGCCGCCGCAGACGAACAGGATGTTGGTCGTGTCCACCTGGACGAAATCCTGGTTGGGGTGCTTCCTGCCGCCTTGCGGCGGCACCGAGGCGATGGTGCCCTCGATCAGTTTCAGCAGCGCCTGCTGCACCCCCTCGCCCGAGACGTCGCGGGTGATCGACGGGTTGTCCGACTTTCTCGAAATCTTGTCGATCTCGTCGATGTAGACGATGCCGCGCTTGGCCTTGTCCACGTCGTAGTCGCAGTTCTGCAGCAGCTTTTGAATGATGTTCTCTACATCCTCGCCGACATAACCCGCCTCGGTGAGAGTGGTGGCGTCGGCGATGACGAAGGGCACGTTCAGCAACCGCGCCAGCGTCTGCGCCAGCAGGGTCTTGCCCGACCCGGTCGGCCCGATCAGCAGGATGTTCGACTTCGCCAGTTCGACCTCGTCGTTCTTGGACAGGTGCTTGAGCCGCTTGTAATGGTTATACACCGCCACGGACAGGATTCTCTTCGCCACCTCCTGGCCGATCACATATTCGCCGAGAATGTCGCAGATCTCCTTCGGCGTAGGCAGGTCGGATTTGGCGGTCTTGCCCCCCTTGTCGGTGCTGGTTTCCTCGCGCACGATGTCATTGCACAACTCGATGCATTCGTCACAGATAAACACCGAGGGCCCGGCGATAAGCTTCCTCACCTCATGCTGGCTCTTGCCGCAGAAGGAGCAATACAGGAGCTTCTCACCGGTATTTTTTTCGGTCATTTAAGTCTCATTTCTTGGCCTCGGCGCGATTGCTCAGCACATTATCCACCAGGCCGTATTTCACCGCTTCCTCAGCCGACATGAAATTGTCCCGGTCGGTGTCGCGCGCGATGGTCTCCACGCTCTGGCCGGTATGCTGGGCCAGCATCTCGTTCAGGCGCCCGCGCAGGTACAGAATTTCCTTGGCGTGGATTTCGACGTCCGAGGCCTGTCCCTGGAAGCCGCCCATGGGCTGATGGATCATGACGCGCGAATTGGGCAGGCAATAACGCTTGCCCTTGGCTCCCGCGGCGAGCAGGAACGAGCCCATGCTGGCGGCTTGTCCGACGCACAAGGTGCTCACGTCGGGTTTGATGAACTGCATCGTGTCATAGACGGCAAGTCCTGCGGACACCGAACCCCCCGGAGAATTGATGTAGAAGGAAATGTCCTTGTCCGGATTTTCCGACTCGAGGAACAGCAACTGGGCGACGATCAGGTTTGCCGTCATTTCATTCACCACGCCCACCAGGAACACGACCCGCTCCTTCAGCAGGCGCGAGTAGATGTCATAGGCGCGTTCGCCCCGACCACTCTGCTCGATGACCATGGGAATCAGGCCCAGGCTTTGGGCACCCTCAAAATCGGCCTGCGGCGCCATCCATCCAGTCGCGCGCGGCTTCCAGCTCGGCTGCATCATGCCATTGCCCCCTTGCGTTCTGTGTAACGCGAGGCAGCGTCGCGTCGGCTGCTCCCGGCATTCGCTACGGTCGCATCCCCGCTGCGCGGGGCCCCTGCTCGGTCGCTCATGCCGTCTTCCCCATGAATTCATCGAAATTCACAGCCTTGTCCTCGACCTTGGTGTGATCGAGCACCCAGGCGACGACGTTTTCCTCCAGCACCAAGTTTTCGACCTCCGACAGGCGCTGAGGCTGCGAATAAACCCATTTTACCACTTCATCGGGTTGCTCGTAGCTCTCGGCCTGCTCCTGCACCATGGCGCGCACCTGCTCCGGCCTCGCCGCAAGACCATGCGCCTTCACCAATTCGGCGATGATCAAACCTAGCGATACGCGGCGCTGTGCCTGCTGCTCGAACATCTCTGGATTGAGTGGCAAATCCTCGATTTTCATGCCGCGCGCCTCCAGGTCAGAGCGCATAGCCTGCACCAGGCGCTGCGATTCCATCTCAATCAGCGCCTTGGGCAAATCGATCTTGGTCGCGTCGAGCAGCACCTGCATGACCTTGTTCTTGATATCGGTCTGGGCGCGCTTTTTTACCTCACGCTCGATATTGGCTTTGACCTCGGCGCGCATCTTGGCGAGGTCGCCGTCGACCACACCGAGCGAGCGGGCGAACTCCGCGTCCATCTCGGGCAGGTGCGGCTCCTCGACCAGCTTGACCGAGAGTTCGAAGCTGGCGCTCTTGCCGGCGACGTCCTTGCCGTGATAATCGGCGGGGAAAGTCAAATCGAATGTCGTGCTCCCGCCGGCCGCGAGTCCGCGGGCATTGGCCTCGAACTCGGGCAGCATCTGCTTCTCGCCCAGCACGAAGACAAAATCGCTGGCCTTGCCGCCGACAAATTCGACGCCGTCGATTTTGCCCAAGAAATCTGCCGTCACGCGATCGCCCGCTGCCGCCGGCCGGTCCACCCGATGAAAATGCTGGCGCTGTTTGCGCAGGATTTCCAGCGTCTTGTCGACTTCGGCATCGCCCACCGTGAGCGCGGGGCGTTCGATACGGCTCGCGCCGATATCGCCCACCACCACTTCGGGGTAAATCTCGAAGGTGGCGCTGAACTCGATGCTCTTGGCCTGGGCCTCTCCCGGCTTGGGTTCGATGCGTGGATAGCCGGCCACCTTGAGATTCTGCTCGCGCACCGCGTCGCTGAAGGCCTTCTGCACGGCGTCGCCGATAACCTCGGAGCGCACCTGCGGTCCATATTGTTGGGTGACGAGTTTGAGCGGCACCTTGCCCGGACGAAAGCCCGCCATGCGCAGGTTGCGGGACATTTTTTTCAGCCGCTCGTCCACCTGCTTCTCGATTTCCTCAACCGGAACCGCCATGTTCAGGCGGCGCTCCAGCCGGCCCAGATTTTCCAAGCTTGTCTGCATCAAATTCCCTTAAGGTCCGTAACTAAACCGGGAAATCCAAAGGATCCCTCGCCTCTGCATCACCCCCGCTGTTGAAACTGCGCGGCATGGTGCGAAGGAAGGGACTCGAACCCCCATGCCGTAAGGCGCTGGAACCTAAATCCAGTGCGTCTACCAATTCCGCCACCTTCGCGCAGCTGCAATTTTACGCGATTTCCCCATATACTGTCAGCCCAAACCTAAAGTAATTCCCCAGGAATTTCAAGCGAATGTCCGCAGGCCACTACGAGAATTTTCCGGTCGCCTCGGTACTCCTGCCGGCCCCATTGCGCCATCCGGTCTCGGTTATCTATCGGTTTGCCCGCTCCGCGGACGATTTTGCCGACGAAGGCGATCTGCCCGCTGCCGCGCGCCTGGCGCAATTGGAAGATTATCGTCAAGAACTGGGGCGACTGGAGGCCGGCGCCGTGCCGCAACGCCCACTTTTCGCCGAACTCGGGTCGATCGTGAACAAGCACCGGTTACCGCTGCAGTTGTTCCACGACCTGCTCGATGCCTTTGCGCAAGACGTGGTCAAAGACCGGTATGCCGACTTCGCCGACCTCATGGATTATTGCCGCCGCTCGGCCGATCCTGTCGGTCGCCTGTTGTTGCATTTGTTTGGCGCCGCGACCGAACAAAATCTGAAACATTCGGACGCAATTTGCAGCAGCTTGCAACTGATCAACTTCTGGCAGGACGTGGAAATCGACTGGCGCAAGAATCGTATCTATCTGCCGCAGGACGAGATGCAGCGCTACGGCGTGAGCGAGCGCCAGATCGCAGCCGGCGACGCATCCGGCCAATGGAGAGCGCTCATGCAGTTTCAGGTGGAGCGAGCACGCGAGCTGATGAAAACCGGAGCGCCCCTGGGGCGCGCGCTGCCTGGCCGCATCGGTCTGGAAATCCGCACTATAGTCCAGGGCGGACTGCGCATACTGGAAAAAATAGACAAGGTCGAAGGCGACGTCTACCATCAGCGACCGGCGCTGAACGCTTTAGACTGGCCCTTGTTGCTTCTCCGGGCCTTATGAGAAGGTAATGCACTACTTCTTTCACGCAAGCTTGCTTTCTACCGGAACGGTCGCAGAGACCGCTGAGCGGGTCTCTATCCGGTTCCATTGCTCTCCCTGTTCTGCGGTTGATTGAATTGTCTTCCAGTTTCGGACTAGTCGTGACGCCAGACGAATACTGTCAACAAAAGGCGGTGCAGAGCGGATCGAGCTTCTACTACTCCTTCCTCTTCCTGCCACCGGAACGCCGCCGCGCGATCACGGCGCTGTACGCCTTCTGCCGCGAGGTGGACGATATCGTAGATGAATGTACCGATAGCGGCGTCGCGCACACGAAACTCGCATGGTGGCGGCAGGAACTCGCCCGGCTTTACGCCGGAGAGCCGCAGCACCCGGTGGCGCGGGCGCTGCAGCCCGCGATTCAGCCCTTCGGCATCAAGCACGAATATCTGGCGGAGATTATCGACGGCATGGAAATGGACCTGAGCCAGGACCGCTACCCCGATTTTGTCGCGCTCGAGCAGTACTGCCACCGCGTCGCCGGCGTGGTGGGTCTGCTTGCGGCCTCAATCTTCGGCTACCGCGACGAGCGGACGCTGACCTACGCCCACACCCTGGGCCTCGCTTTTCAGCTCACCAATATCATCCGCGACGTCGGCGAGGACAGCCGCAAGGGACGCATCTATCTGCCCATGACCGAGCTGCAGCGATTCGAGGTGACTGCGGCCGACATTCTGCACGCGCGCCAGACCGAGAACTTCGTCCGGCTGATGGCGTTTCAGATCGAGCGCGCCGAGCGCTATTACGTCGCGGCGTTTGCGCAATTGCCTGAAGTGGACCGCAAGGCGCAGCGACCGGGCCTGATCATGGCGGCAATCTACCGCACGCTGCTGCGGGAGATAGAGGCCGACGGCTGCAGGGTGCTCACCCAGCGCACCGCGTTGACGCCCGTGCGCAAGCTGTGGATCGCATGGAAGACCTGGATCACGGCGTGAACGTCGCCATCATTGGCGCCGGCTGGGCCGGCATGGCCGCGGCGGTGGTGCTGGCGCTGGCAAGGATTCCGGTCACCGTATTTGAAGCGGCGCGGCATCTGGGCGGCCGCGCGCGCTCGATCGAAATCGAGGGCATAGCACTCGACAATGGCCAGCACATCATGATCGGCGCTTACCGCGAAACCCTGCGCCTGATGCGCGCGGTCGGCGCCGATCCGGACCAGCACCTGCTGCGCCAGCCGCTTGCCATCGAATATCCCGGCAAGTTCAGCCTGCGCGCGCCACGCCTTCCCGCGCCGCTGCATCTGGTCGCCGCCCTGCTGACTGCCAGCGGGCTGAGCTGGGGCGAGCGCATCGCCGCCATACGTTTCATGGCGGCGATGCGCCGCAACGCATACCGTATTGCCACCGACATGCCGGTCAGCGAACTGCTCGCGCTGCACCGCCAGACGGGAGCGCTCGCGCGCTATCTGTGGGAGCCCCTGTGCGTATCGGCGCTCAACACCCCGGCGGCCTCGGCTTCGGCGCAGGTGTTTCTCAACCTGTTTCGCGATGCGCTGGACGGCGCACGCGCGAACAGTGACTTTCTCATCCCGCGCACGGATCTGGGCAAACTCTTTCCCCAGCCTGCGGCGGCGTTTGTGCGCGCGAACGGCGGCTCGGTGCTGCTGGGAACGCCGATACGCACGCTGGGCGAAGCCGCCAACGGCTTCGTCCTGGATGATCGTCCCGAGCGCTACACCCATGCCGTCCTTGCCGTCGGGCCGCATCAGCTCGATGCCCTGCTGGATCGATTTCCCCTGCTCGCGCCGACACGCCAGAGTCTAGCCGCCTTCGCCTACGAGCCGATCTACACCTGCTATCTGCAATATCGGCAGAGTGTCTCGATGCCTCAGGCCATGACCGGCTTCGACGGCGGCACGATCCAGTGGATTTTCGATCGAGGCAGGCTCAACGGCATTTCAGGACTGCTGGCGGCGGTGATCAGCGCGGGCGGCGCACACCAGCATGTTTCCCTGGATGCACTCGCCAGCGCCATCCATCGCGAACTGGCTGCATTCCTGCCCGGCCTGCCGCAGCCGCTGTGGTCGCGCGTGATTGCGGAGAAGCGCGCCACCTTTTCCTGCCGTCCCGGCGTCGCGCGGCCCGAGAACAAGACTGCGGTGAGGAATCTTTATCTGGCGGGGGATTACACCGCCAGCGACTACCCGGCCACGCTGGAATCGGCCGTGCGCAGCGGCGTGCTCGCCGCGCGCCTCGTGCGCGAAGGCTAGCGCAAGCGCGCGATCGCGTCCTCGACCCTGTCGCTGGCGATGATTTCCAGGCCGCTGATCGCCTGCCTCGGCACATTGGCTCTGGGAATGATCGCTTGCGTAAAACCGAGCTTGGCCGCTTCGCGCAACCTCTCCTGCCCGCGTGGCGCAGGGCGGATTTCGCCGGCCAAACCCACTTCCCCGAATACCACCAACTTCTGCGGCAACGGCTTGGCGCGCAGCGACGACACGATTGCGAGCAGCACCGCAAGATCGGCGGCGGGCTCGCTGATTTTCACTCCGCCCACCGCATTGACAAACACGTCCTGGTCGAAACAGGCGATGCCTGCATGCCGGTGCAGCACCGCGAGCAGCATGGCCAGCCGGTTCTGCTCCAACCCGACCGAGAGACGGCGCGGATTGGGCGCATGCGCTGCATCCACCAACGCCTGAATCTCCACCAGGAGCGGCCGCGTGCCCTCCTGCGTCACCAGCACGCAGGAACCCGGCACCTCGCCGTCGTGCTGCGACAGGAACAGCGCGGAAGGGTTGGACACCCCTTTCAGTCCCTTGTCGGTCATGGCGA
>Ga0315281_10011500_pt1 | contig 12128 bp, 10 predicted proteins | sample YL17G07_0_MG_FD_204540 | JGI IMG/M metagenome (GOLD analysis project Ga0315281, IMG submission 204540) | Sediment microbial communities from Yellowstone Lake, YNP, Wyoming, USA - YL17G07_0 | ecosystem: Environmental > Aquatic > Freshwater > Lake > Sediment | place: USA: Wyoming | collected... | reverse complement strand
CTCGTCAGAAACGTCGCGACAATCGGAGGCCATCTCGCACATGGCGATCCATGCATGGACCTGCCGCCGGTCCTGAGCGCACTCGGTGCGCGCGTAGTCATTGCCGGCCCATCCGGGGAGCGAACCCTAGATGTCGAGAAGCTGTTCGTCGGCTATTACGAAACGGTGCTCGATCGCACCGAGATCATCTCCGAGTTGATCGTTCCGGCGCAAACAGGCAGGCGCGCGGTCTACCTCAAATGCACGACCCGTTCTTCCGATGACTGGCCGGCGCTCGGCGTCGCCGTCTCGTTGGATGCTGCAGGGACCGTGGTACGCGAAGCAAGCATCGTCGTGAGCGCAGCCACCAGCAAGCCGACTCGGCTGACGGCAACGGAGGCGCTGCTGCGCGGGGCCGATGTTGACGAAAGCGTGCTTATCCGGGCCGGCGTGACGGCTGCCGGCGAAGTCACGGTAGTCGCCGACGTGCGCGGCTCAGCGGCGTACAAGAAGCAACTCCTACGCGTTTACATAACCCGCGCAATTCGCGCAGCGCTTGCGGCATCCGCGGTGAGCGGCGCCGCATCTTGATGACCACAACCACCATGCACAACAAACAAGTTGGCCGTTCGATCCCACGCCTGGAAGGGCGCGCAAAGGTTACCGGGCGCGCCGAGTATGTCCACAACATGCGAATTGCCGGGATGCTGTACGGAAAGATCTTCCGCAGCACGATTGCACACGGGCGCATCCGGAGCATCGATGTGAGTGCCGCCAGCGCAGTCGAAGGAGTCCATTGCGTCGTCACGGCCAGCGACATCCTGAAGATCATTCCGAACCCCTATTACGGGCCGTCATTTCACGACCAGCCTATCCTGGCCATGGACAAGGTGCGTTACGTCGGTGAGCCCGTTGCGGTCGTGCTGGCCTCCGATTCCCACGTCGCTGAAGAAGCGCTGCAGTTGATCGTCGCCGAGTACGATGAACTGCCGCCGGTTTTTGACGAAGTCGAGGCGGCCACATCGAGCGTCTTCGTACACGACGTGCTTAAGCCGGCCGGGATGTTCCCCGACCTGAAGCATCTCAAGGGCCGCAGAGACACGAACGTGGCGCTGGACTTCAAGCTGCGTCGAGGCGACGTGGATGCGGCCTTCGGTGCCGCTGACCACGTTTTCGAGCACACGTTCAGCACGCAGCAGATCATGCACACGCCGCTGGAGCCGATCGTATCGCTGGCGGAGTCGAGCGAATCGTCGGTGACGATTTACAGCGCCACCCAGATGCCGTCCTTCGTGTGCACCGAAATCGCGCGTTTGCTGGGCTGGCCGGAGAACCGGGTTCGGGTCAAGACAATGTTCCTGGGCGGCGGCTTTGGCGCAAAGACCTATATCAAGCTCGAAGCGCTCGTGGCCGCACTCTCGCTCCTGGTTGGCCGTCCGGTCAAGATATCGCTGACGATGGAGGAGCAGTTCTATACGATCACCAAGCACGCGACGACGTTCCGGATCAAGAGCGGCGTGACCAAGGACGGGCGGATTACAGCCCGGCAGTGCGAGGTCTGGTGGAATGGCGGGGCCTATGCCGACATCGGTCCGCGTGTCACGCAAAAATCAGGCTTCACCGCTCCCGGCCCCTACGACATCGAGAACGTGCGCATCGACTCCTACTCGGTCTACACGAACCTTCCGCCGGCCGGCGCCATGCGCGGATTCGGCATTCCGCAGCTGGTATGGGCGTACGAAAGTCACATGGATATTCTCGCGCGCGAGCTCAGGATGGATCCACTCGAATTGCGGCGCAAGAATATTCTGCGCGACGGCCGGCCGCAGGCGACCGGGACCGTTATGCAGGATGCCGCATTCGATAAAGTGCTGGACCGGCTCGCGGAACGGATGGATTGGGGCAAGTCGTTCGATCGCGGGACAGGAACGGTGAGGCGCGGACGCGGAATCGCAATCGGCTTCAAGGCGTCGATTTCACCGACAACGTCCGTCGCAATCGTCAACGTCACGGGCGACGGAAGCTGCAGTGTTTACTGCAATACGGTCGACATGGGGCAAGGCTCGGATACGGCGTTTGCCCAGATTGCAGCCGAAGTGCTGGATATCCCGGCCGAATCGGTGAAGGTCATACACCCCGACACCGACGTGACGCCTTACGACATGGGTACGCTCGGCTCGAGGTCGACCTACCACATGGGCCACGCCGTGAAGGCGGCGGCGGCGGAGGCGCGAAACAAGGCGCTGGCGCTGGCGGCTGAAGTGGGAATGCCACCCGGCGACAGGCTGCCGATCGCCGAGATATTGCTCAAGAAGTACGGCATGCAGGCTGGCAACATCATCGGAAGCAGCAGCTTTATCCCCAGCTACACGCCGACCGATCACGACACCGGTCTGTCCTCCAATATCACGCCGTTCTGGATGGTCGGCGCCGCCGGTGCGGAGGTCGAGGTGGACACCGAGACCGGGCACGTGCGCGTAACGAAACTGGTAAACGTCGCCGATGTCGGCAAACCGATCAACCCCCGCATCGTCGAGACGCAGCTCTCCGGCGCAGCCATCATGCAGCTTGGCGCCACGATGTTCGAGCGGATGGACTTCGACGCGGGGCAGGTAACCAACGCATCGCTCGCCGATTACAGAATCCCGGGTTTCCACGATATTCCGCTGGAAATCAAGAACGAAGTGGTCGATGCGGAGCAGCGCAGCGGCCCGTATGGCGCCAAGGGCGTGGGGGAAACGGGGACGTTCGGCGTCTCACCCGCAATCGCAAACGCGATCGACGACGCTGTCGGCGTTCGGCTCACGGCGCTCCCGCTGACCGCGGAAGCCGTATATCGCGCCATCCGCCTGAAAATGAACGATCCGCTCGAGGATGACTGAAATGAATTCTGCGTCAAACACGATTCGGTTTACGCTCAATGGCAAGGCGGTCAGCGCCGAGGTTCCTGCCCACCTTAATCTGGTCGAACTCCTGCAGCAGCAGTTTGACCTGTTCGGCGCCCGTGAAAGCTGCGGTCAGGGGCTATGCGGCACCTGCACGGTTCTGGTCAACGGGAATGCAGTCTCGGGCTGCTTGTTTCTGGCTGCGTTCGTCGACGGCGCCGAAGTGGTGACGGTTGAGCACCTTGCCGCAGCGGGACGGATGAACCCGGTGCAGGAAGCTCTTATCGAATGCGGCGGCTTTCAATGCGGATTCTGCACACCGGGGTTCGTTCTGATGGCCAACCAGCTGCTTGACCGCCATCCAGATCCGACCGAAGAAGAGATCCGGCACTATCTGTCGGGCAATCTTTGCCGCTGTGCGGCCTATCCGCAGATCATCGAAGCGGTGAAGGCCGCGGCTCGCAAGCGCAGCATGGGATCGCCAGGAATCAAAACGCACGATCACACGTCGACGCGCAAACAAGCGCCATGAAACCTGTCCCGATTGCACAGCTCAGGCGGAGAACATAGGATGAGGCAAGTCAACTGGCTCTGGCCAAACAACAAGCGCGTCGCTGTAATATTCAATGTCTGCCTGGAGGCATGGTCCGACGGGAAGGCGCCGGGTATCAGCCCCATGGGCAATCCGCTGCCCGCCGTCCCCGGCGTGATCGACACTATGGCCATCTCGTGGGCAGCCTATGGCCCGAAGCGCGGCATTTACCGCCTGCTGGAGCTGTTCGCGCGCTACAACGCCAAGGCGAGCGTAATGGTGAACGCCGTGATCGCCGAGCGCCACCCTGAAGCGGTCAAGGCCGTCGCGGACGGCGGACACGAAGTCCTGTCGCATTCCTACGCGATGGATGTGATTCCGGTGATGCTTTCCGAAAGCGAGAATCGCAAGAACATCAAGCGCTGCACGGACCTTCTCGAAAGTGCGTCGGGAACCAAGGTCAAAGGCTGGCTCAGCCCCAGAGGGACTTCAAGTCCCGAGACACCGCGATTGCTCGCTGAAGCGGGCTATCAATGGTACGGCGATGTCTTCGACGATGATCTGCCCTACGTGCAGTCCTTCGACGGGCGCAAGATCGTCGCAATCCCGCTCGGAACGGACGTCAATGACATGCCGTCCATGAAGTACGGCAGCGCGCCACGTATGATGCTCGAATCCTTCAACGAGTGCGTTCAAATCGCCCTGGAGCAGGCGCAGGGGCCGGCCGTCATCGACGTCACGACACATGCGCATATCTTTGGCCGCCCGCGAGGCGCCTACCATTTCGGCAAGATCATAGAGCGAGCCGTTGCTATCGAGGAGGTTTGGATCGCCACCCGATCCGAGATCGCGAGCCACGTGCTGGCACACACGCCCCGCTAGCGACCCGCGCGTCATCATCGCCAAGCTCCATGCGGGTACGGCGCGCGCCCTGCCAATCCGCACGCTCGATTTACCGTATCGAGTGAGATTCAATGTTCGGCCTACCCTATCCCCCAAGGAGATCCCATGACCAACCAATACGAAGACCTGCGCCAGTGGCTCGACCAGGTCGACGCCATCGGCGAGTTGGCGCACCCCAACGGCGCCGACTGGAACCTGGAGATCGGCGGAATTTCGGAGATCGACTACAAGAAGCGTGGTCCAGCCCTGCTGTTCGATCAGATCAAGGGCTACCCCGCCGGCTACCGCGTGCTCACCTCGTCGACCAACAGCGCCCGCCGGCTCGGCCTCACCCTGCGCATGGGCGCGGACCACACCGATGCTTCGCTGGTCGCCCAACTGCGCGGCGCACCCAATCGGTGGCAGGAAGCATCGAAGAAATTCGACCCGATCTACGTCGAAAGCGGACCGGTGTTCGAGAACGTGATGGAAGGCGACGCTATCGACTTGCTCAAGTTCCCCACGCCGTTCTGGCACGAAATGGACGGCGGGCGCTACATCGGCACCGGTACCTGCGTCGCCACGATCGACCCCGAAGAAAAATGGGTGAACCTGGGCGCCTACCGCTCGATGCTTATGGACAGGAATCACGTGACGCTCAACATCGTCCAGGGCAAGCACGGCCAAATCCACAACCAGAAATGGATGGAGCGCGAAGGGCGCGCCCCAGTGGCCATTCATATCGGCATGGACCCGCTGTTCCTGGTGCTCGGCGGTGTCGAAGTGCCCACCGGTGTCAGCGAACTCAATTACGCGGGGGCCATCCGCGGCGAGCCCGTCAAAGTCGTCAAGAGCACCGTCACCGGACTTCCCATCATCGCCAATGCCGAGATCGTGCTCGAAGGCTGGGTGAAGAAAGGCGACAAGACCGACGAGGGCCCATTCGGCGAGTGGCCCGGCTACTACGTGAGCGGCTCCACCAAGGAGCCGTTCCTGAAGATAGAGCGGGTCTTGTACCGCAACAAACCGATCATGCTCGGCTCGCCACCTGCCAAGCCGCCGCACGACTACTCGTACATGCGCACGATCATGAAGTCGGCGATGATATTCGATGCCCTCGTTTCGGCGGGTATTCCAGAGGTCAAGGGCGTCTACGCACCTGAATGCGGCGGCGGCCGGATGCTGGTGATCGTCGCCATCAAGCAGCGCTATGCGGGCCATGCCCGACAGACGGGTTTCATCGCATCGCAGTGCCGCGAGGCAGCTTACATGGGTAAGTACACTATCGTGGTCGACGAAGACATCGACGTCACGAACCTCGAGGAAGTGCTGTGGGCGGTGTGCACCCGCACCGATCCGGCCACCAGCATCGATTTCATCCGCCGCGCATGGGCGAGCAAGGCCGAGCCGATGCTGCGCCGCGGCCAGGCGCCGTTCAACTCCCGCGCCGTCATCGATGCCTGCCGCCCCTACGAGTGGATCGACGAGTTCCCCAAGGTGGCCCAGGCCGACCCTGCCTACCTGCGTGAGCTGGAGCAGAAGTGGGGCGACATATTCACCGTTCCCACGGGCGGCTCCAAGACCGCCGGCAACAGCAGCGCGGGTACTCCCGCTCCGCGGCGGCCCAGCGCGAAAGGGGCCGCGCCGATTCGTGACGACGGCATGTAAGGACGGCGCTGGCACCAGTTCTGGCGCACTACCGCGGGTAAACCTGCGCGCTGCGCGCGCCAACCGTGTTTTCTGTACGGATAAGAAACATCCGTACAGAAAACACGGTTATCGTTAACAACAAGAACAGCCTGGGGGTTTTATATAAGATCATCGATTGCGCACGGATAGCTTTTTCATCCGTGCGCAATCGATGATCCGCGCGGACGGCTTCTCGTCCGCGCAATATCGCGACGCGACACCTACGGGGCGCAATTCAAGTCGCCATGCATTCGACAGCTCCGTCGGGCTTGATCGGCGCGGTCAAGTCCCCTATGATCATCCGCGTACCCGCAATCGGAGCCCCCTGTGCGCAGGATCGACGTCCATCAGCACTACCTTGCAAAGCATTACCTCGATGCGGTCGGTATGGACAGGATCACTGCGAATTCCACAGTCCGAAGTCTCCCCGAATGGAGCGTCGACGGGTCGCTTGAACTCATGGACAGGGTCGGAATCGATTGCGCGGTTCTCTCGGTGTCGGACCCCGGCCTCGAATTGGAAAGCGACGAAAGCACTGCCCGCCTGGCGCGGGAATGCAACGACGGGCAGGCAAGAGTCGTATCCGATCACCCACGGCGATTCGGTTTTTTTGCCGCGCTGCCGCTTCCAAACGTAGCGCACACCCTGCGCGAGATCGAATATTCCCTCGATACCCTGCACGCCGACGGTGTCGGCATGCTCTCCAACTACCGTGGCGCCTACGTCGGCGATCCCGCTTTCTGGCCGGTGTTCGAGGAACTCGACCGGCGCAAGGCGGTTTTGTTCGTCCATCCCACCCGGCCGGCCGGCTCCAGCGGAATTCCGGGTATGGCGCCCGCGATACTCGAGTTTCCTTTCGACACCACGCGCGCCATCGTAAGCCTTCTGTATTACGGCACCGCGGCGCGCTTCCCCAACGTGCGCGTCATCTGGACGCATGGCGGAGGCGCCATGCCGTATATGGCCGGAAGAACCGCGGTCGTCTCGGCGCGCGACCCGAAATTCCAGCAGAGCGGCCCCGGCAGGCTGCTGCCGGCACTGCAGAACTTCTATTACGACATGACGCAATCGGCGAGCCGGCCGACATTCGCCGCTCTGCGCAGTCTGGTCCCGGCTGAGAAACTCCTTTACGGCTCGGACCGCCCGTTCGCGGCGGAAAACCAGATGAAGCTGGCCATGGATGACTTCGCCGGCCTGGACCTCACCGACGCCGAGCGCTCTGCGATCGCTCGCGACAACGCCGTCGCGCTATTTCCAAGATTTGGCACCTCATAGCGCGCCGGCCTGCATCACTCAAGACGGATTCCCAACGCTCTGACCATCTCGCCCGTTACCTCGCGGTCCGCGGTGAGGAATCGGCCGAATTCCTGCGGGCCCATGAGTGCCGGCTCCAGGCCCTGGCTGACGATGCGCTGCTCGCGGAAGGCGTCGTTCGAGAAGATGCGAGCGACCTCGTTGTAGATCGCCTCAACCGCGACACTGGGCGTGCCTGCCGCCGACACCAGACCGAACCAGATGCGGCCGTCCACGCCCGCAAGACCCGCCTCGGCGAGCGTGGGAATTCCCGGGAAAAGCGGCGAGCGCTTGTCGCCGCTCACCGCCAGTGCCTTGAGCTTGCCGGCGCGGATGGAGCCGAGCACGGTGCCCGCTGAAACGTAGCTCAGCTGAATCTCACCGGTCATCATCGCCTGCGCGAGCGGCGCGGCGCCCTTGTAGGGCACGTGCACCATGCTGACATTCCGGTTCTTCTTGATCCATTCCACGACCAGGTGAGGCGGCGTGCCGTCGCCCACCGAGCCGAAGTTGAGAGTGCCGGGCTTGGCCCTTGCAAGCGCTATAAGTTCCTCCACCGAGTTCGCCTGCACCGAAGGATGCACCGTGAATACCGAGACCAGGTCGAACAGGTTGGCGATGGGTTCGAAATCTCTAGCCGGATCGAAGGGAATTTTTTTGTAGAAGTGGGGCACGAACGACAGGGTCGCCCGCGACACCATGCAGAAGGTATAGCCGTCCGCGGGCGCCTTGGCGCAGGCTTCCCCGGCGATGATGCTGCTCGCCCCCGGACGGTTTTCCGGAACAACGGCCTGCCCCCAGCCCTTGGACATCTCCTGGGCAAGCGCACGCGCCGCAAGGTCGAGCGCGCTCCCGGGTGGGTACGGCAGGATGAGGCGCAGCGGTTTTGTGGGAAATGCCTGCCCCTGCACGGCTGCCGGCCCAAGCAGCGCCATGGCCACCATCATCAGCACGGCGCTGATCCATTTTTGCCTCATGGCATTTCTCCCCCTTCAAGACATAGACGACAGCTGCGCGGCACGCCTTGGATTGTCACTCGAGCCGGATTCCCAGCAGCCTGACCACGTCGCCCGCAACCTTGCGGTCAGCGGTCATAAACCGGCCGAATTCCTCGGGTGGCATCAGCGCCGGCTCCCAGCCTTGGCTGACAAGGCGCTGCTCGCGGAAGCTGTCATTCGCGACGATCCGAACGATCTCACCATAGATCGCCGCCACCACTGCTTTGGGCGTGCCTGCCGGCGCGACGAGACCGAACCAGATGCGGTCATCCACTCCCGCGAGACCGGATTCGCCGAGCGTGGGAACCCCCGGAAGGACCGGAAAACGCCTCGCGCCGCTCACGGCGATGGCCTTGAGCCTGCCGGCCCGGATCGGTCCGAGCACGGTACCCGCGGAGATGAAAGTGAACTGGATCTCCCCCGCCAGAAGTGCCTGGACGACTGGCGCGGCGCCCTTGTAGGGCACGTGCACCATGTTGATATTCTGGTTCTTTTTGATCCATTCGATCACCAGGTGCGGCGGTGTGCCATCACCCACCGAACCGAAGTTGAGAGTACCGGGCTTGGCCCGGGCGAGCTCGATGAGTTCCTGCACCGAGTTGGCCGGCACCGAGGGGTGTACCGTAAACACCGAAACCAGGTCGAACATGTTGCCGATCGGCTCGAAATCCTTCGCCGGATCGAAGGAAATCTTGTTGTAGAAATTGGGCACGAATGACATCTGTCCCCGGTCCACGACGCAAAAAGCGTGACCGTCGGCGGGCGACCGCGCGCAGGCCTCGGCGCCGATCATGCCGCTCGCACCCGGGCGATTCTCGATGACCACCGGCTGCCCCCAGTCTTTCGACATCTCCTGGGCAAGAGCGCGCGACGCCGCATCGAGCCCGCTCCCTGGCGGGTGCGCCAGTATGAAGCGCACCGGCTTCGTGGGAAACGCCGGCGCCTGCGCGGCTGCCGGCCCCCCCAGCGCTAAAGCCATCATCGTCCATGCAGTGGCCATCCATTTGCGGTTCATGGCATTTCTCCCCTGTCGTTGAAGTAGCTCGTGCACATCACTTCAGGTAAGTCGTCCCGAGGTATTGGCTTTCACTCAATTGCACCTCAATGGTCTTCTTTCCGTGATCGGCGGGCAACTTGAGAAAGTTTGCCGCCGTTGCCGCGTCCTTGAAAACGATCGCTGCGTCGGGACGTTCATGGATGCCACGCCGGGAACTGAGGCCGTCGTTAGTGAACCGAAAAATCCGGCCTCGCGAGTTGTCCTTCATCTTGATTTGAACGAATCAGTTCTTCTTCTTGAGAAGATCATTGAAGGATGGGTGTCTCCGTGCGGCAAATCGGATTGCCTGGGACACGCCGAAGAGCAGCACCGGGAACTTCAGCTCGTTCACCATATCATTTCGCCCCGTTTCATTAATGGTGACTGGCGGCGCTGCGGCGATCTTTCGTTCAGCACTGCCGTCTATCGCAGATGAATGGAACTGTCAACTTCCCGCGCAAAGTATAAATATATCCCCTCTTTTCTGCTTTGTTTCGATTGCGCAGCGAAATCCGTGAAGCGCATGGGAACAGTTCGACGCGGGTTCCCCGTGCCGAATCCTGTGCCGGGTCTGGCGAAGAGCGGAGCCCGGTAGTTTGTTTGAATTGCAAACACTTCCCGTATGCTGAATAATGCGACTCGCGCACATAGCGGACAACAGCCGTTACCGTCGTTGCTACCGGCAGTTTGGCTGCTGCGAGCGGGTTTGAATTCGTGGCCGCAACAGTCCGGGGCGGTGCGCGGATTTCGCTCCTGTTCTGCACCGGCCAAATCCCAGATGCCAGCTGCCGTTCAGGGAGGAACACAACTTGGCGACTATCGACCAGATTACGCTCTCGACCGTTTGGTACGGATTTCAGTCGCTGTGCCGCGAAATGCGCAGCATGGTGACCCGGACCTCGCAGAGCTACCTGATATCGACCCTGAAGGACCTGTCGGTCGGTGTCTGGCTCGCCGACGGATCCATTGTTGCCGTGCCCGAAGGCCTGCCGGTCCAATTCCTAGGGACCTCGTTTGCCATTGCGGACATCCGGGAGATGTTCAAGGACGACCTGCATCCGGGGGACGTGATCCTCACCAACGACCCCTACCACGGCGGCCACAACACCCACCTGCCCGACTGGGGTTATATCCGGCCGATCTTCTTGGATGGTGAACTCCTGTTTTTTACCCTGGTTCGCGGGCACATGATGGACACGGGCGGCTCGTTTCCGGGCGGGTATTTCGCCAATGCCTACGACATCATCGCGGAAGGGCTCTGCATTCCGCCGCTGAAGATAATCAAGCGCGGGGTGGTGGATGCCGATCTCAACAAGCTGATCTTCAACAATGTGCGCTGGCCGGTGGAAGTCAAGATCGACACCGACGCCATGATCGCCGCGAGCAAGTTTGCCGAGAACCGCATCGTCGAACTGCTCCGGCGCTACGGCAAGGACACGGTACTCGATGCGATCCACCAGATGATGGACCGCACCGAGCGCGCCGTGCGCGCGGAGATCGCGGCGATGCCTGATGGCACCTACAGCGGCGAGTCCGCCACCGACGACGACGGCACCATCCTCGATGAACCGGTGACGGTGCGGGTGGACGTGACCATAAAAGGCGACGAGATCACGCTGGACTTTTCCCGCAGTGACGCCCAGCGCCCGGGATTCATCAATTCCATTTACGCGAGCACGTATACGAGGGCCGCCGCAGGGGTGATCCTCTATATGGATCCCGCCCTGACGGACTTCCACAACGCGGGCTCCATGCGGCCGATGAAGGTGATCGCGCCGCCCGGAAACGTGACCAACTGCAACTATCCGGCGACCGTGGGCGCCAGCCCCATCAACATCGGCTGCCAGATGCTCGAGGCGGTCGTCGAGGCGCTGGGCAAGGCGAGGCCCGACCGGTCGATCGCCAGCTGGGGCAAGCACCGCGGCGACTATACCTTCGCCACGGATACCCGGACCGGTGAGCGCTATGTGCGCACCACCTTCGACTACGACGGCAGCGCCGGGGCGGTGTGGGGCCACGACGGCATGACCGGCCCCACCCACCTCACCGCCCTCGGCTCGGTGCAGCGCGGCAGCATCGAAGAAGCGGAGATCCGCTTTCCCTGGCGCATGCTGAATCTGGAGACGCGCCCGAACTTCACCGGCCACGGGCGCTGGCGGGGCGGCGGCGGCGTTGACTGGCGGGCGGTGAACGAGGGCAGCGACGGCCGCATGTCCTCGGGCAGCTCCGATGGCGACGTGGTCCAGGGCAAGGGCGCCTTGGGCGGCCAGCGCGTTCCGCGCGCCCGGACCTTCATTCTGCGCGGGGACCAGAAGATCCGCCTCAAGCCGCACCGGATTGACCCGGTCAAGACAGGCGACGTGGTCGTCAAGCTGAGCCCCGGTGGCGCTGGGGTGGGCGATCCCTGGCTGCGCCCGGCCGACAAGGTGGCGCTGGATGTCCGGAACGAGAAGATCACCGTGGAGGTGGCGCGGCTCATCTACGGCGTAATCGTGGATCCGGTCACCTTGAAGTTGGACGAGGCGGCCACGGCGAAGCTGCGCTCAATGCCCCCGGCCCAGCGCTATGAAGCGGTGATCAACGAGGAAACACTGGACATCGAGATCAAGCCGTTCAGTCCGAAAGTCGCCTAGGGATAGGACAAACGATCTGCCCGATCATTGCGAGCCGCGGGCCGATGCGTGAAGACACAGAGTGTATTGCGATCACGGACCGCGCAGCATCGGCCTTATGTCCATTCTTAGGCTTCGGCTCCCTTGGACAGGACCGCAATCCGAGCGGAATTGGTGGTCAAAATATATTCGCATTCGCGGGCATGCTATTCTGACCGAAAG
>Ga0315281_10011499_pt1 | contig 12129 bp, 9 predicted proteins | sample YL17G07_0_MG_FD_204540 | JGI IMG/M metagenome (GOLD analysis project Ga0315281, IMG submission 204540) | Sediment microbial communities from Yellowstone Lake, YNP, Wyoming, USA - YL17G07_0 | ecosystem: Environmental > Aquatic > Freshwater > Lake > Sediment | place: USA: Wyoming | collected... | reverse complement strand
GCGGCCGTCGGGCGATAGATGGGACGCAACAGGTCGAGCATGGCAATAATCCCCTTCGGGCGGAGATCAAAATATTTGCGCAGGGTGGCGGCCAGCCTGGTCTCATCGACAACTCCGGTGCCGAAGGTATCGACGCTAATCGAAGTAGGCTCGGCGACACCGATCGCATAGGAGATCTGGATCTCGCAGCGTTTGGCGAGTCCGGCGGCGACAATGTTCTTGGCCACATAACGGGCGGCATAGGCCGCGGATCGATCCACCTTGGAGGGGTCCTTGCCGGAAAAGGCGCCGCCGCCGTGGTGCGCCATGCCGCCATAGGTATCGACGATGATCTTGCGACCGGTGAGACCGCAATCGCCGACTGGTCCGCCGACGACAAAGCGCCCGGTGGGATTGATATGGTACAGAGTGTCCCGGCTCGTCCACTCCGCCGGGATGACCGGTTTGATGATCTCTTCCATCACGGCCTCGCGCAGGTTCTTGATGGAAATATCGGGGGCATGTTGCGTAGAAAGGACTACGGCGTTGACGGCGATCGGTCTGCCGCCATCATAGCGGAAGGTGATCTGGCTCTTCGCATCCGGACGCAGCCACGGTAATTTGCCAGACTTGCGCACTTCTGCCTGACGCCTGACCAGTCTGTGCGCATATTCAATGGGGGCAGGCATGAAAGATTCGGTCTCGGTGCAGGCATAACCGAACATCAGGCCCTGATCGCCCGCGCCCTGCTCCTTATCCTTGGTCTCATCCACGCCCATGGCGATGTCCGGCGACTGCTTGTCCAGCGCCAGCAATACCGCGCAGGTGTCGGCGTCAAACCCGATATCGGAACCGGTATAGCCGATCTCCCGGACGGTGTTGCGCACGACCGTCGGATAATCGACGACCGCGGTGGTGGTAATCTCGCCGGCAAGCACCACCATGCCGGTCTTCACCAGGGTTTCGCAGGCGATGCGCGCGCGCGGGTCCTGCGCCAGGATGGCATCCACCACGGCATCTGAAACCTGATCGGCGACCTTGTCCGGATGGCCTTCCGACACTGATTCTGAAGTAAATAAATGATTTCTGATCATCACGCTTTCCCGCAATTCAGTTGAGATAGGAGGATGAAGTTATTGTAACGTGTATAACAATGAAATTCACGGAAAACACAATGAGCACATTGTAGGATAAAATATATACGGCTTACACAGTAAATTCATTATTCAGGATAACAAATGCATGGCCCTGACTGAGACACCCATATGTAATTTCGGCGCACCGGCATTCGATTTCAGACTGCCGGGGATCGACGGCAAAGACTGGACTCTCGCGGATTGCCGGGGTGCCAAGGGCACCCTGATCATGTTCATCTGCAACCACTGCCCATACGTGCAGGCCATTCAGCAGCGCCTGGTACGCGACACCCGTGAATTGCTGGATCACGGCGTGAAGAGCGTCGCCATCATGTCCAACGATGCGAAGGAGTATCCCGAAGATTCCTTTGCCAACATGAAAAAGATTGCACAGAAATGTGCCTACCCGTTCCCCTACCTGCTGGATGAAACACAGGGGGTGGCCCGGAAGTATGGCGCGGTCTGCACGCCGGATTTTTTCGGGTATAACTCTGACCTCAAACTCCAGTATCGCGGCCGTCTGGACGCAAGCCGCATGGAACCTGCGCCCGCTGCCGCACGCCGGGAGTTGTTCGAGGCCATGAAACAGATCGCCATAACCGGCACGGGACCCGAAGACCAGATTCCCAGCATGGGGTGTTCGATCAAATGGAGGAAGTAACAGGTTTAAGGTTTAAGGTTCAAAGTTGCTGGTTAAACTCAAAATCTCAAACCTTGAACATGAAACTTTGAACATTTCTGGGACGCCCCTATTCGGCTTGCCCGGATGCGGTCGCTGAGCGAGAATGCACGGCTTGCTGCGCACATCCGGATAGGGGTCGGAGCGGTTGCTCCGACCCCAGGCGTGCACAAACAACCCATTATGACTACAGGAGAGTCGAATGCTGTCCCGGCGTGAACTTGCCAACGCCATCCGCGCACTCAGCATGGATGCCGTAGAAAAGGCCAACTCCGGCCATCCCGGCGCCCCCATGGGCATGGCGGACATGGCCGAGGTATTGTGGAACGATTTTCTGCGCCACAATCCCGCGAATCCCCGCTGGATCGATCGGGACCGTTTTGTCCTGTCCAACGGACACGGCTCGATGCTCCTTTATTCCCTGTTGCACCTTAGCGGCTATGACCTGTCTCTGGACGAGATCAAACGCTTCCGGCAACTGCATTCCAAAACCCCTGGGCATCCCGAATACGGCCATACACCCGGCGTGGAAACCACCACGGGGCCGCTCGGACAGGGCCTGGCCAATGCCGTCGGAATGGCCATTGCGGAAAAAAACCTGGCGGCGGAATTTAACCGCGAAGGTTTCGGTATCATCAATCATTACACTTACGTCAGCGTTGGAGACGGCTGCCTGATGGAGGGAATTTCCCATGAGGCCTGTGCGCTGGCAGGAACGCTCAAGCTGGGCAAACTCATCTGTCTCTTCGACAGCAACCAGGTCTCTATCGACGGCGACGTCCGCGGCTGGTTTACCGAGGACACGGCCAAACGCTTCGAATCCTACGGCTGGCACGTCATAAGAAAAGTGGACGGCCATGACCCCGAAGAGGTCAAGCGTGCCTTGCGCAAGGCGCGCAAGGTAACGGACAAGCCGAGCCTCATCGTATGTCACACCATCATCGGCTGGGGCGCGCCCAACAAACAGGGCAAGGCCTCCTGTCATGGCAGCCCGCTCGGCAAGGAAGAAGTGGCGCTGGCCCGCAAGCAGATCGGCTGGTCTTACGACCCCTTCGTGATCCCGGATGATTACTACAGCGCGTGGGACGCCAGGCGTCGTGGCAAACGCCTGGAGAGCCAGTGGCGAAAAAAATTCGAGAACTACAGACAACAGTATCCGGAACTTGCCGCCGAATTTGAGCGTCGCATCAACAGTACTCTGCCCGCCAACTGGGAGGCGGTCACGTCCGCGTTTATCCGCAAGACCTTGGAAAAAGCAGAAAACATTGCCTCGCGCAAGGCCTCCCAGAATACGCTGGAGGCCTATGGCCCGGTATTACCGGAACTGATCGGCGGTTCGGCGGACCTCACCGGATCCAATCTCACCCAGTGGTCAGGCTCAAAAACGATCAGCAGCGAACCCGGCTGCGGCAACTATATCTTTTACGGAGTGCGTGAGTTCGGCATGGCGGCTATCAACAGCGGTATCGCGCTGCACGGAGGATACATTCCCTACGGCGGAACGTTCCTGATCTTTTCCGAATATGCGCGCAACGCATTGCGGGTGGCGGCCCTCATGAAGGTAAGGAATATTTTTGTCTTCACCCACGACTCCATCGGTCTGGGCGAAGACGGCCCCACGCACCAGGCGGTGGAACAGGCGGCCACATTGCGGCTCATGCCGAACATGTCGGTATGGCGGCCGTGCGATACGATAGAAACAGCCATCGCGTGGAAGACGGCCATTGAACGCAGCACGGGTCCCACCTCCCTGCTCTTTTCCAGGCAGAACCTGAAACATATGCCGCGCAGCGAGGAACAGATCAGGAACATCAGCCGTGGCGGGTATGTCCTCATTGATGGAGGCGCCACACCGGAAATCATCATTATCGCCACGGGCTCCGAGGTTGAACTTGCATTCAACGTCACCCAACGCCTGAACGGGCAAGGGCGCAGGATCAGACTGGTGTCGATGCCGTCCACCGACGTGTTTGATACACAGGATGCCGCCTGGCGCGACCATGTACTCCCACCCCACTGCCGCAAGCGCATCGCGGTGGAGGCGGGTGTCGGCGACTATTGGCGCAAGTATGTCGGCCTGGACGGCAAGACGCTCGGGATCAATACCTTCGGTGAATCTGCCCCGGGTCCGGTCGTCTATGAGCACTTCGGCCTGACCGAGACCGGACTGACAAACCTGGTGCAATCATTTCTTTAAAGAAGAAATGCGATGAAAACGGTAAAATAGATATCGGCATAAAGACGGGAGTTACGCATGACCATAAAGATAGGCATTAACGGTTACGGACGCATCGGGCGCAATATCCTGCGCGCCCTGTTTGAATCGGGACGCACGGGTGAGCTGGAGATCGTTGCCATCAATGATCTGGGCGATGCCAGGACCAATGCGCACCTGACAAAATACGATACCACCCATGGCAAATTTCCCGGCAATGTTTCCATTGAGGGCGATTACATGGTCATCAACGGTAAAAAGATCAGGGTGCTGGCAGAACGCGATCCGGCGAAACTGCCATGGGGCGAACTGGGTGTCGACGTGGTGCATGAAGCCACCGGCCTTTTTACCAGCAAGGCCAGGGCCTCGGCCCACCTCAAGGGCGGCGCCAAAAAGGTCATCATCTCGGCGCCCGGTGGTGACGATGTCGATGCCACCATCGTCTACGGTGTAAACCATAACGTGCTGCGCTCCAGTCATACGGTTATTTCCAATGCCTCCTGCACGACCAATTGCCTGGCGCCGCTGGTCAAGGTGTTGCACGAACATATCGGCGTGTTGCGCGGCGTAATGACTACCGTGCATTCCTATACCAATGATCAGGTGCTGACCGATGTTTATCACAGCGATCTGCGCCGCGCCCGTTCGGCCACCATGTCCATGATCCCCACCAAGACCGGGGCCGCCGTCGCGGTCGGCCTGGTGTTGCCGGAACTGAACGGCAAGCTGGACGGCTATGCCGTGCGCGTGCCCACCATCAACGTCTCCATGGTGGACCTCAGTTTTCAGGCCGCGCGCGAGACCAGTGTCAAGGAAATAAACACCCTCATGCGTGAAGCCGCGGAAGGCCCTATGAAAAAAATACTGGCCTGGACTGACGCACCGCTGGTTTCGGTCGATTTCAATCACGACCCCGCCTCGGCCACCTATGATGCCTCGCTGACCAAGGTCATCGACGGCACACTGGCCAAGGTCGTGGCCTGGTATGACAATGAATGGGGCTTCTCCAACCGCATGCTGGATACTACGGTGGCATTGATGCAGGCAAAATGAACGCGGCCAACAACAATAATCTCCAGGAATTCGTAAGAATTTCAGACATCGATCTTCGCGGCAAGAAGGTGCTGATCCGCGAGGATTACAACGTGCCCATCAAGGATGACGCAGTGGAAGACGATACGCGCATCCGCGCCACTCTTCCCACGCTGGAAAAGATACTTGCAGCCGGTGGTCGCATCATCATCCTCTCCCACTTGGGCCGGCCCAAAGAGGGCGCTTACGACGAAAAGTTTTCTCTGGCGCCGGTGGCCGCGAAACTCTCTGCGCTGCTCGGCAAAAACGTGCCCCTGATAAAAAACTGGATTAACGGTGTAGACCTCGGGACACACGATGTCGTGCTCTGTGAAAACGTACGTTTTGAGAAAGGGGAAAAAACCAACGATGACGAACTTGCACGGCGCATGGCGGCACTGTGCCAGGTGTATGTAAACGACGCCTTTGGCACGGCGCATCGTGCCCATGCCTCCACCCACGGCGTGGCCAAATACGCGCCGGTGTCCTGCGCCGGCCCCTTGCTCCTCGCCGAACTTGCGGCGCTGTCTACCGCACTCAAAAAACCTGCCCGTCCTCTGGTCGCCGTGGTCGGCGGGGCCAAGGTCTCCACCAAGCTCACCATACTGGAATCATTGTCTGCCAAGGTGGACCAGTTAATCGTGGGCGGTGGCATCGCCAACACCTTTTTGAAAGCGGCGGGACATAACATAGGCAAATCATTGCACGAACCCGAACTCGTGTCCGAGGCGGGCAAATTGCTGCAACGTATTAAAGAACGCGGCGGTACCCTGCCGCTGCCCACGGATGTAGTCTGCGCCAGGGAATGCAGCGCCACGGCGCAGGCGAGCACCAAAAAACTCGGCGCTGTAACAGATGACGATCAGATACTCGACGTGGGACCGGAGACCGCGGCCCGGATTGCGGATCTCATGGGCAAGGCCGCCACTATTGTCTGGAACGGCCCGATCGGAGTATTTGAATTCGATCAGTTCAGTAACGGTACCCGCGTACTAGCAGAGGCCATCGCCAGAAGCAGCGCCTATTCACTGGCCGGCGGCGGCGACACGTTGTCCGCTATCGCAAAATTCGGCGTGGGTGCAGACATCTCCTACATCTCTACAGGCGGCGGCGCCTTCCTCGAATTCCTGGAAGGCAAAAAACTGCCCGCAGTACAGATACTGGAAGAATCCGCACGCGCCTGGTCGGCCATGGAGCGTGCCCGTGAATATTGATGAGGCCGAATAAATTCGGCCCTACGTTATGAGAAGAACCAAGATTATCGCCACTACCGGACCGGCCACTGACAAGCCGGGCATGTTGGAAAAACTGTTTGCCGCGGGGACGGATGTCTTCCGTTTGAACTATTCCCACCAGACACACGCCCATCATGAGCAACGTGTTCGGGAAATCCGCCGCATGTCAAAGAAACAGAAACGCGCGGTGGGCATCATCGCCGATCTGCAGGGCCCCAAGATCCGCATTGAGCATTTTCTCACCGGACGCGTGCAACTGCGGGAAGGTTCCACCTTTGTCATTGATACCGAGCTCCCGCCGAATTCGGGGGATGAGAAGCACGTCGGTGTCAGTTACAAGGACCTCCCGCGCGATGTGCGTGCCGGCGATACACTGCTGGTCGATGACGGGCGCATCGTCCTCAGCGTCAGGGAGGTCCGCGGTCACGAAGTCAATTGCGAGGTCATTACCGGAGGCGAGCTGTCCGACAGCAAGGGCATCAACCTCAAGGGCGGGGGCCTGTCCACCAGCGCGCTCACGGAAAAAGACAAGGTTGATCTGCAACATGCCGTAAAGATTGGCGCGGATTTCATCGCCATCTCTTTTGTACGCAATGCCGAGGACATAGTTCATACACGCCGCATGCTCGAGGAAATGGACAGTAAGGCGCGCATCATCGCCAAGATCGAACGGGCCGTGGCCCTGGATAATATTGATGAAATCATTGAGGCCTCCGACGCCATCATGATTGCGCGTGGTGATCTGGGCGTGGAAATCGGCGACGCCTCCCTGCCCCCGGTGCAGAAGCGCCTGATCAAGCTGGCGCGCGACAAGGACCGCGCCGTGATCACGGCAACCCAGATGATGGAATCCATGATTGATCACCAGATGCCCACCCGGGCCGAGGTATTTGACGTCGCCAATGCTGTGCTCGACGGCGCCGACGCCGTGATGCTCTCCGCGGAGACCAGTGTCGGCAACTATCCGGACAAATCGGTCCTCGCGATGTCACGCATCTGCGAGGAGGCGGAGAAACAACGCAGCATCCAGGTCTCCGACCACCGCATCAATCAGCGTTTCACGGACATCGACGAGGCGATCGCCATGGCCACCATGTATGCCGCCAACCACATCGGCGCCACAGCCATCGCCGCCCTGACCGAGACCGGTTCCACCTGCGTATGGATGTCCCGCATCAGTTCCGGCATTCCGATCTTCGCCTTTACGCGGCATTCCGCCACGCGCCGCCGGGTAACACTCTACCGCGGCGTGTATCCGGTAAAATTCGACATCACGCACACCGATCCGTTGATGGCCAACAAGGAGATCATCGACGTGTTGCTGGAAAAGAAGGTGGTGCAGAACGGCGACTATGTCATTATCACCAAGGGCGACCTGCGCGGCCGTCGCGGCGGCACCAATAACATGAAGATCATCAAGGTCGGCGAGTCACTGGAACACTCGCTGTAAAATAATCAAATAATTGGGGACAGACCACGATTATTATTAACCAAGCAAGAGGCATACGCATGAACGAACTGGAACAGACGGCCAGGGCCATGGTGGCCCGGGGCAAGGGCATACTGGCGATCGACGAAAGCCAGCCGACGATCAAGAAACGTTTCGACAGCATCAAGATCGAATCCACCGAGGACAACCGCAGGGCGTACCGCGATCTGCTGATTACCAATCCGGGCGGCGCCGAATACATCAGCGGCATGATCCTGTTCGACGAGACTATGCGCCAGAAGACGGCGGACGGCGTGCCGTTCCCCGAGGCCCTGATCAAACAGGGCATCATGCCCGGCATCAAGGTGGATACGGGCGCCAAAGACCTTGCCGGGCATCCCGGCGAGATGGTGACCGAAGGGCTGGACGGGCTCAGGGGCCGCCTTGCTGAATACAAGAAACTCGGGGCGCGTTTTGCCAAGTGGCGGGCCGTGATCACCATCGGTGACGGCATCCCCAGTGCCGGATGCATCGAGGCCAACGCCCACGCGCTGGCCCGTTACGCCGCACTGTGTCAGGAAGCAGGCATGGTACCCATGGTGGAACCTGAGGTGTTGATGGATGGCGACAATAACATCGACCGCTGTTACGACGTCACCCTGGCCACGCTGAAAACCGTGTTTGATGAACTCTACCACCAGCGTGTTGCCAAGGAACACACCATACTCAAGGTCAACATGGTGATCGCGGGCAAGAAATGCCCGGTACAGGCCAGCGTCCAGGAGGTGGCTGACAAGACCGTGCGCTGCCTGGTCAATACTGTGCCCGCGGCATTGCCCGGCATCGTGTTCCTCTCCGGCGGCCAAAGCGCACAACTCGCCACCGCCCATCTCAATGCAATGAACAAAACTTATCCGCACCTGCCCTGGCCGCTGAGTTTTTCCTACGGGCGCGCCCTGCAGGACCCCTGTCTCAAGGCATGGGCCGGGAAAAAGGAGAACATCAAGTCCGCGCAGGCCGCGCTGCTCCATCGCGAAAAATGCAACAGCCTCGCCTGCCTTGGTAAATATAGCGAAGCCATGGAACAGTCCGCCTGAGTGAAATATCACCGGCTGCAAACTGGTGGCTTCATCCCTGTTCGTAGGTGCGAATTCATTCGCACACACATTGCCGAAACATCTTGGCTCTACTCTCTTGCGGCCGGTTAAAACCGGCCCTACATTGTCAGGGTTTCAGATAAGTCCCTTGGCGCGCAGTTCATCCTTCAGGTAGGCATAGTAGATGGGCGCTACAATGAGCCCGGGGATCCCGAAGGCCGCCTCCATCACCAGCATGGCGATCAGCAACTCCCAGGCGCGGGCACGGATTTGACCGCCGATGATGCGGGCATTCAAAAAATATCCGAGCTTGTGGATGATGATCAAATAAACGAGCGACACCAGCGCTACGGACAACGATTGGCTCAAACTAACGACGAAGATGACGGTGTTGGAGATGAGATTACCCAGGATGGGGAGCAGACCGGCCACAAAGGTGATCACGATTAAGGTCTTGGTAAAGGGCAGATTGACGCCAGACATGGGCAGCACCACGGCCAGGTAAAGCGCGGTAAGCGTGGTGTTGATGGCAGAGATCCAGACCTGTGCGAACACCACGCGGCGAAAGGCGCTGTCCAGGAGCAACGCGCACTCTGCGAAGGCCACGGCCAGCCGGCCGTGTTCGCTCCCGTGGACGGCGCTTTCGAGCGAGAGCAGTGCGCCGATCACCATGCCAATTAATACCAGCGCCAGCCCCCGCCCCAGTCCGGCGCCCGCCACCTCGAACGTGTCTTTGTGTCCACGCAACCAGTTGACCAACGCCGTGCGCAATGCATCCGCATCTGTCGGCAGGTACTGCAGCAGCCAGGTCGGCAGACGCGTGCGGGAACCTTCTATAATTTCTGCCATCCTCTGTATCAACCCCGGGATATTCTCGCCTCCACCCCGCAGGAAGGACACCAGGCCGAATCCTGCCAGTGTTATCAACGTGACCACAACCATGGCGATCAGTGTTACGGCCAGCAAGCGGGACCGATCCACGGTCGGCATTCGCAGCTTCGGTACCAGCACGTTCACAAGCGCATAAACCAAGAGGCCGGCCAGCAGGGCCGGCAACAGTTTGAGAAACAGCAGGAACAGCAGTGTGCCTGTAAACAGGCACCAGGCAGTGAGATCGTATCGGGAAAAGGGAGAGTTATTCATGAAAGTTCGCGACCATTCGCGTTGGTAGTATAAATGAGCCAGACCCGGACTGAATACATATCACTTGCCTCATAAAGCGTGATCTAGTTACATTGTTCCCCTGGTTACATTCCCAGGGAGGAAACTGTGCCATTACCAGACGCAAAAGCGCTGTTCCGGAAAAAAGTCACAACACCTGACGATTTTAATGGCAGCGGTCTGCATCGCTGCCTCAGTGCTCTGGATCTTACCATGCTGGGCATCGGCGCCATCATCGGCACAGGGATTTTTGTCCTCACGGGGATCGCTGCGGCCACCCAGTCCGGACCGGCCGTCATTCTCTCTTTTGTCATCTCCGGCATCGCCTGTACCTTTGCCGCCCTCTCCTACTCGGAACTGGCGGCCAGCGTGGGTGGTTGCGGGAGCGCCTATGGATACAGTTACGCGGCCTTCGGTGAACTGTTCGCCTGGATTATCGGCTGGGACCTGCTCCTCGAATATGGTGTGGCAGTGGCGGCCGTGGCCAACGGCTGGTCCGGTTATTTCAATAACGCACTCACAGCGCTGGGTATAGGATTGCCTGCCAGCCTGATCAACGCCCCGATCAAGGGCGGGATTGTCAATCTTCCGGCAGCCGCTATTGTTCTAGTATTGATGGTGTTGCTCGCCGTCGGCGTCAGGCAAAGCGCGCGCTTCAATGCCGTCATGGTGATAGTAAAACTCTCAACCATCGCTGTATTTATTGCTGTAGCGGTGTTTAATATCCATCCCGAAAACTGGTCCCCGTTCATGCCGTACGGATGGATTGGTCACAGCCCCGAAGGCAAGCCTGTGGGCGTGCTCGCGGGGGCGGCCATTGTCTTCTTCGCCTATATCGGCTTCGACTCGGTATCCACAGCCGCGGAAGAAGCGCGCGACCCGCAAAAAGACCTGCCCATCGGCATCGTTGCCTCGCTCGCAATATGCACGGTCATTTACATCGTGGTCTCCGGCCTGCTCACCGCCATCGTGCCCTACACAGAACTCAATGTCTCCTCACCGGTGGCGCACGCACTGCAAATCCTCGGTATCAACTGGGCATCAGGACTGGTGGCGGCAGGCGTGATTACAGGCCTCACGACCGTCATGCTGGTGCTCTACTACGGATTGACCCGCATCATCTTTGCCATGTCCCGTGACGGTTTGCTGCCGCCATTTTTCTCCATCGTCCATCCCCGGACACGTACACCGCTCCGGGTCATTATTTTATGCGGCATACTGATGTCCGTTACCGCCGGTTTCATACCGCTGGGCGAGCTCGCGGAACTGGTGAATATCGGCACACTGGCGGCCTTTGTCATGGTCTGCCTCGGGGCCATCGTGTTGCGCATACTGCATCCCGACATGCCCCGGCCCTTCCGCACACCCATGAGCCCGCTCTTCCCCATACTCGGGATGCTGTCATGCTCCACGCTCATGGCCGTGCTGCCACAAATAACCTGGATACGTTTTATTGTCTGGCTGGCCATCGGCCTGGCGATCTATTTCGCCTACTCCATCCGCCAGAGCAAACTGGCCGCAGACAACTCGACGTGAGTCCTGCCGCCTCATGGATAAAAAATCTCCATGTTGTTCAACCTTGATGGTTTATACTTGAGCAGTCAATGTGGTTTGATTAACATGCAGACAACCGGCTATTATCATTGTGTAGTGAGTGAGTATGTCTACCGATCTGTTAAATGAGATGACCGATAACGATCCCCTTCCGCCTGTGGCCAGGTCCGCCCTGGATGCTTACCAGGCCATGAGCGCCAGCAAGTCGGAATATTTCGGGTTGCTGCAGCAGCTTGATCTGAAATACAAGGAGCGAGGTTCACCCACAATCGCCGAAAACCTTAAACTTGAAAAACTTTTGCAGACGCATGGAGAAAAGGTGGCGTCTTTCAATAACGCCATGCAGGCGGTGACGGACAAGACTGCGCGGGAATTGCTGCTCAAAAAACTCATGACCACCAGCGCCCCTCAGGCTACGGAGTAGAACTGAGTTATCCTTGCCGCAGTTCGTAATACATCAACAACTGCTCGCCGCCAGCCACCCCCTGGGCAAACTGAAACACTGCCACGTGCTGCTGCACAGGAACGCGCTGCTCCCGTGGTTCATACTTGTGCCGGAAGTAAACATCACCG
>Ga0315281_10011498_pt1 | contig 12129 bp, 8 predicted proteins | sample YL17G07_0_MG_FD_204540 | JGI IMG/M metagenome (GOLD analysis project Ga0315281, IMG submission 204540) | Sediment microbial communities from Yellowstone Lake, YNP, Wyoming, USA - YL17G07_0 | ecosystem: Environmental > Aquatic > Freshwater > Lake > Sediment | place: USA: Wyoming | collected... | reverse complement strand
CCGCCGCCTCGCTCTTTTACCGGCGCGGCGCATTTCTCACCGCCTCGGCGGCTGGAATTCTCTACGGAGTCATGGTGGACCTGATGATTCTCGGAGTCATTCCAACCCCCGGACTCTCTTCCCGACCGTTCGTCGGCCCGCTCCCGGTCGGACGATGGCCCGCGGGAAAGGTTTACTACAACATCTTCGTGAATCTCCTCGGTTTTTACGGGGTTGCCTTCCTGACCTCGTTTCTCGCAGAAAAGCTCCGATCCGCCCGCCAGGAGCTTCTCGAAAGCCAGGGAGAGCTCGACCGGCTCCGCGCCTTCTCCACCGAGGTCGTCACCGGGCTGTCGAGCGGGCTGCTCACCATCGACCTCGACGAAAAAATCACGTTCATCAACAGCGCCGGCGCTTCGCTGCTCGGCGAGCTGGCTCCCCGCTGGCGCGGACGAAACCTTCACGAGACCGGCTTGTTTCGAGACGCTCCGTTCGAAAAATTTCGCTCGGCCGCCGATGCCGGCAAACGAGCCGCCTTTCAACTGGAAGAGTCGAACGAAGAAACGAAGCGGCAGGCGCTCGCCGGTACCGTCTCGACTCTGACCGACGGCCTCGGCCGGGGAATCGGCTACATCGTGTTGTTTGAAGACGTCACCGAGCTGCGCAGTCTCGAGCGGCAGGTGAGACTCAAAGACCGAATGGCTGCGGTCGGCGAAATGGCCGCCGGAATCGCCCACGAAATCCGGAACCCTCTCGCTTCGATCGCCGGCTCGGTACAGGTTCTGCAGGGCGAAGTCGGGCTGTCGACCGACGGAGAGACTCTGAGCAAGATCGTTCTCCAGGAATCGAATCGACTGAACCGGATCATCGAAGACTTTCTTCGATTCGTTCGCCCCCCGGACCGCCAGCCGTTTCGGTTCGACATTGCGCGCCATCTGACCGAAACGATTCAGATTCTGAGGAACAGCTCCGAGCTGGGAGAAGCCCACCAGCTTCGAGTTCGAGTCAATCCTCCGAATTTCGAAATCGTCGCCGATGCCGACCAGGTCCGTCAGGTCCTGTGGAACGTCGCCACGAATGGGCTGCGTGCGATGCCCTTCGGCGGCGATTTGACGGTCGAGGGTGTGCCGTCAGGAGAGTATTATTCGATTTCCGTGAAAGACACCGGAGTCGGAATGACCGACGAAGAGCGCGCTCGGCTTTTTCAACCCTTCAAGACGAAGTTCGACGGCGGCTCGGGCCTCGGCCTCGCCATCGTCTACCGCATCGTGGAAGAGCACGGCGGGCGCGTCGCCGTGGAGAGCGCTCCCGATCGGGGCACGACCATCAAGATCGACCTCCCCATCGAGGGCAAACCGGTTTCCCCCTCCCCTTCCGCCCAGGAGCCCGAATGAAAATGCGAATCCTGGTCGCCGACGATGAAGCCTCGATTCGGACGTTCCTCGCCATCGCCCTCCAACGCGCGGGGTACGAAGTCGAAGGAGTCGGAAGCGTCGCCGAAGCCCGAAAGAAACTCGCAGGAAGCAGCGGATTCGACCTCCTCCTCTGCGACCTCATGATGCCCGACGGCACGGGAATGGACCTCCTGAAGGAGGTGAAGGCCCGGACGCCGGATCTTCCCGTCGTGATGATCACGGCCCATTCGACCACGAAATCCGCCATCGAGGCCCTGAAACTGGGGGCGTTCGACTACGTGGCCAAGCCTTTCGACATCGACGAGCTTCTCATCGTCCTCCAGAAAGCCCTCGAAGAAAAAGAGCTCGTCGAAGAAAACATTCACCTCAAGAAAGAGCTCGCCGAAAAGTACACGTTCGGAAATCTCCTCGGCAAGAGCGCGATCATGAGATCGGTCTTCAGCCTCGTGGAGCGCGTCGCCAGGACGGCATCTACGATTCTCATCACCGGCGAGAGCGGAACCGGAAAAGAGCTCATCGCCCGCGCCATTCACTACAACTCTCCGCGAGCGCACGGAAAGTTCGTCTCCATCAATTGCGGTGCGATGCCGGAAAATCTGCTGGAGAGTGAGCTTTTCGGGCACGCGAGGGGTTCTTTCACCGGCGCGGTGCGCGACAAGAAGGGGCTTTTCGAAGAAGCCTCGGGCGGTACGATTTTTCTCGACGAAATCGGAGAGATGACTCTTCTCATGCAGGTCAAGCTCCTGCGGGTCCTCCAGGAAAAGGTCTGCCGCCGCGTCGGAGACACCCTCGAAGTTCCGATCGACGTGCGGGTCATCGCCGCGACGAATCGCGACCTTACGGAAATGGTGAAGACCGGAAGCTTTCGAGAGGATCTCTTCTATCGCATCAACGTCATCCCGGTGCAGCTTCCGCCTCTTCGCGCCCGGCGCGAGGACATCGCCCTTCTCGCGTCGTTTTTTCTCAAAAAATATTGCGACGCCGCTGGACGCTCCGTCCTTCGAATGACGAACGGAGCTCTCCGGGTTCTCGAACACTACGACTGGCCGGGAAACGTTCGCGAGCTCGAGAACGTGATCGAGCGAACGGTGGCCCTCGAAGCCGCAGATCACCTCACGGCCGCTTCGCTCCCCGACAAGCTGATCAGCGGCGCTCCGCCGGACGACGACATTGTCAGTCTCCCCGAGGAAGGGCTCGATCTCGAATCCTTTCTCGAGTCCGTCGGCCGAAAGCTCATGATTCAGGCATTGGAGCGTGCGGGCGGCGTTCAGACCCGCGCCGCCGAGCTGGTGCGGATGTCGTTTCGCTCGTTCCGGTACTACGCAAAGAAATACAAGATCCCCTCGAAAATCGGAGGCCCCGCGGATTCGGACGGCGAGACGACGGAAGATGAAACCTCGTGAGACGCCTGGCCACGGCGGTCCTCGCCACCGCTCTCTTGGCGTCGTGCGCCGCCAAGAGCTCCCCGCCGGCCGCACCCCGTGACGCCGGAGCGAACGCCCCGGCTCCCGCAGTTCGATTCCCCTCCGGTGCCGAGGTCGACGTCGAGCTCGCCATTCTTCCCGAGGAACGGGCCCAGGGGCTCATGTACCGCGAGAGTCTCGCTCCCGGACACGGCATGCTGTTTTTCTTCGACGAGGAAAGCTCGCAGTCTTTCTGGATGAAGAACTGTCATTTCCCCATCGACATCGTCTGGATCGACCGCGACCGGCGTTTCGTATCGGCGTCGTACCACACGCTCCCCTGTGCGGCCGATCCCTGCCCCACCTATCCCCCGGCCGGCCCGGCTCTCTTCGTCGTCGAAGTGGCCGATGGCGTCGCGCGGAAAGAAAACCTGAAAAAAGGGGATCGGATCGAATTCCTGAGACTCCCGGCGGAGCGTCTGCCTGCAGCCGCAAAAGCCGCGCTCGCGCCGGCGATTCCGGGAGCCGGGGCCAGGTAGTTCAGAGCTTTTCCGTCACTCGTTCTGCAGGAGCGGGGTACCCGGGATGGAATCGGCTCTCACCGGAACGGAATCGCACAAAGGAGAAAGATCGGCTACGGCACGTTCCCGCAGGCATTCGCCGACTCCACCAGATACCAGTACGCCGCGCCCGCCGCCGCCGAGTCGTCGGCCTGATTGATCCCAACGCTCTGAAGGAATGTTGGAGTACAGGGCCCCGTCGTCACGGCGCACCGTAACAGACGATACGACGACGCGTCGGCGCAGCTGCTCCAGGAAAAGCTGCCCCATGTCGCGGAAACTTTGGTGCCGCGCAGCGAGTTTCCCGGCGAGGCCGGGAGTGGCGTCACGGTGAGGCGCGCGGAATTCGAAGTCAGCGAGTTGCACCCCGACCAGATCACGCAACGATAAACGGCGCTGGCCGTGACGGGCGGAGTCGTGTACGTCGCGGCCGTCGCGCCGGTCACGTTCACCCAGGTGGCGCCCCCGTTCGTCGACCGTTGCCACTGATAGGCCGCGGCCGTTCCGGAAACCGAAAAAACCGCCGTTTGATTGAAGCAGACGGAGGCAGGCTGCGGCTGCGAGCTGAACGACGGCGGCGAACCGCTTCCCGTCACGGCAACCAGAATGCTTCCGACCTGACAGTTCGAGGAGTCGCGCGTCACGGCGCGATACTGAGTCGTTCCCGTTTGAGGAAATGAGATCCCCGCCTGGTGAACCGTCGTCGTCGTCGTCGGCGCGCTCGATACGCTGTCCACTTCGAACGTCTCCCATGGCGAGCTCGGATCGGGACGGGCCTGCCAGGAAACGGTGTAAGGCAGGGTCCCGGCGGACGGCTGGCACGTCAAGATTGTCGGGACGCCGCAGGCGACGCTCGAAGGGTAGACGTTCGACTGCACCGGCGACGAGGTCACATTGATCGTGGTGCCGGTGGAGACGGACAAGGGAGGGCTCCCGGCGTCGGTCGCACTGAACGCGATGTTCCATTGGCCGTATTGTCCGGCCGACGGCGTCCAGTTGAACGTTCCGGTGACCGTCGCCGTCCCGGTCACCGTCGGAAACGTCGCCCCGGCCGGCAAAAAATTCGCCTGGATGGTGGTCAACGTGCCATCGGGGTCGTTGGCGGTCACGGTAAAAGACACCGGTGAGCCGACCGCGACGCACCGGTTGTCGACCGGATTGATCGACGGGGGTTGGTGGCTGGCAACCGTGATCTGAACCACTTTGCTGTCGATATAAGGGGTAAACAGCTCGTCCGACGGTTTCTGGTCGTAGGTCTCGAAGTAGATGCGATAGACCCCCTCGTCCCCGGGCGCCGGCGTCCAGTTGAAACTCGAGGAGGCGGTTCCCGGTGTATTGACCGTCACCTGCGGCATCGTCGAGGCCCACGGCAACGGCCCCGAGCGAACCGTGACGTTCTGTGCGTCGGTATCATTGTCGGTTCCCGTCAGCGGAAACGAAATGACGGTTCCGATCGGATAAGCCCCTTGCGGCGTCGTCAGCGGCCCGAGCACCGGCGCCGTGTTTCCGGCAGTGGGATCCTGCACGATGATGAGAATGTCCCGTTCGGAATAGGCGCCGGACGTATCCGTCACCCGCACCTTGTAGACCCATCGTCCGAGGCTCAGAGTCGCCGTGTTGCTCGCGGGAATCGAGATGACACCGTCGGAATCGATTCCGATTCCCGGGATCTGGGTGGCCGGCCCCCAATCGGGAGAAGCGTCTCCATTGAGAAGAACATAATTGAGCAGGCCGCGATCGGGATCCTGAGAGAGCAGGCTCTGTGTATAGAGATGCCCTCTCGCGACGATATCGATCGTGGCCGGAATCATCGTCGGCGAACCATTCGCGATGCCGGCGGTATACGGCATCTTGCTTTCGAGGCTGAACGAAGACTGTCCGACATTCCAGATTGCGTCGACGCGGCAACAGCTCTCGAAGCGGAGCAGGTACGTTCCGGAGCCGACGCTGTTCGCCGGAAGATTGAGGGTGAAGACCGACGTCCGCCTCGCGTAATACCCGATGAGGTCCCGCCCCGCCGGATTGACGACCGTATCCGAGACCACGGTGAAGTTCGAGAACGCTTTCACGATGACGGAACGATTGCCGCTCCACAGGTCGACGAAGGCGTCACCGACGAAGGCATCCCGCCAGAGCGTCGTCATCTCGACCCTCAGAAGCCCGCTCGAATTGATCGTATAGTCGATCGTTCCTCCGCGAAAATGCGTCGCCCCGGCCGGCGAGGGGGAGAAAAGAAGCAACACCGACACCATTCCGAGCAGGATTCCGAACCGAATGGCCCGCGTTCGCCAGAACCGCAGCCCCTCGCGTTTGGAAATTGGCGAGATCAAAGGTGAAGTATTCATTGATGAAATTGACGATCCCCGTTTGCGTTCGTCGACCATCAAAATAGCCTTTCCTGACGGCCGAGTCAAAGCGGACCGCGTTCAAAGCATGGAAACGCCCTCCCCCCTTCCCCGACGCTATACTCCGCCCCTTGGAAAGGTTCCAAATGCCATCCTCCCGAAACTCCCGGATCCCGGTCGGAATTCTCGGCGCAACCGGCGCCGTCGGCCAGCGAATCGTCTCGCTTCTCGCCGACCATCCCTGGTTCGAGCTGATCGAGCTGGCGGCCTCCTCCCGTTCGGCCGGAAAGCCTTACGGCGACGCCGCGTCGTGGAGATTGTCGTCCCCCTTGCCGGAAGCGATCGCGAAGATCGTCGTGCGGGGACTCGATTCGGAAAGCGGCGAGTTTCGATCGAAGATCCTCTTCTCCGGCCTGGACGCCGACATCGCGATGGAAGCTGAGGAGCGCCTCGCAACAGCCGGGCACGCCGTGGTTTCGAACGCGAAAAGCCACCGGCTCGACATGGACGTCCCCCTCGTCATCCCCGAGGTGAATCACGAACACCTGGCGCTGATTTCGGTGCAACGAAAGCGCCGCGGGTCGAACGGATTCATCGTCACCAACCCGAACTGTTCCTCGACCGGCCTCACGATGGCTTTCGCGCCGATCGAGGAGGCCTTCGGAATCGAGTCCGCCGTGGTCGCGACGCTTCAGGCCGTTTCGGGCGCCGGCTACCCCGGGCTTCCGTCGCTCGACATTCTCGACAATGCGATCCCCTTCATCAGGGGAGAGGAAGAAAAGATCGAGCGCGAACCGAAAAAAATGCTCGGACGGCTGGCGAGCGGGGGAGAGGCGATCGACGAGGCGGATTTTTCGATCGCTGCGATGGTCCACCGCGTGGCCGTGGTGGACGGGCACCTGGTCAGCGTTCTGGTTCACACGAAACAACACGCCACGCCCGATGCGATCCGGCGCGCGATTCTCGAATGGTCGAGGGAGCGCGCGCTTTCCTCGCCGACCGCTCCGCGCGATCCGCTGGTCTATCTCGAAGCGCCCGATCGGCCGCAAACCCGCCTTGACCGCGACCTCGGCCGCGGAATGACTTGTTCGATCGGCCGATTGCGAACCGCCCCAGGCGGCGGAATCCGATTCGCCTGCCTGGCCCACAACACTGTGCGCGGAGCGGCGGGCGCAGCCGTGCTCAATGCGGAGACCCTCGTCGAACAGGGGTTTCTCTCGTGAAGTCCCGATCGGCCGCCCCGCGCCCGCTGGTCATTCACAAGTTCGGCGGCACGTCTCTGGCCGCAGCCGACCGGATCGCAGCAGCCGCTGCGACGATCCGGAAACACGCGGGCCGGGAACGACTCGTGGTCGTCGCTTCGGCGACCTCCGGAACGACCAATCGCCTCCTCGACGCTGCACAGCAGGCCGAGAACGGAAAGATGGGAGTCTGGCGCGAGATCGTGGAGGAGCTGCGCGAAACCCACCTCGCCCTCGCGCGTCATTTCGACAAAACGGCGGGACGAAAGAACGGATCGACCGACCGCGTCGTCGACCACCTCGTTCGCGAGCTCGAAACGATTCTCTCCGGGATTTCGCTCCTGCGAGAGCTCTCCGAAAGATCGCGCGATGCCGTCGCGTCGTTCGGGGAGCGGCTCAGTGTCCCGATTCTCGCGGCCGCCTTCCGGTCCGCCGGCCTCGAAGCGGTCGACGTGGACGCCCGGCGAATCATCCGAACCGATGACCGTCATGGACGAGCCACAGCCGACCTCGAAGCCAGTTCCGCCGGAGCACGGCGCGTCCTGCTGCCCATCATCGCCAAAGGTGTCCTTCCGGTCGTGACCGGATTCATCGCTTCGGGGCCGCAGGGAACGACCACCACCCTGGGCCGTAGCGGCAGCGATACCACGGCCGCAATTCTGGGCGCCGTCCTTTCCGCGAAACGAATCGTCATCTGGACCGACGTCGACGGCGTTCTGACCGCCGACCCGCGCCTCGTCCCCCATGCGCGGCTCCTATCCCGATTGACGTACCGCGAAGCGGCCGAGCTCACCTACTTCGGAGCCAAGGTCCTGCACTTCCCGGCCATGATTCCCGCGATCACGGCGCAAATTCCGATCGTTGTCCGGAACAGTTTTCGCCCCCAGGTCGCCGGAACGGTGATCGACGCCAAAGGGTCCGGCAAGGCAACCGGGATCGCCGCCGTGACGGTGATTCGGGGGCTGGCCACCGTCAGTCTCGAAGGAAAGGGAATCGTCGGCGTACCGGGAATCGCCGCCCGCGCTTTCTCCGCCGTCGCGACGGAGAAAGTTTCGGTACTCATGTTCAGCCAGGCCTCCTCCGAACAGAACATCTGCCTCGTGATCCCCGAAGAGGACCGGACGCGCTCGCTGCGCGCACTCCGGGAAGAATTCGCAACAGAAATTTCGCTCGGAAAGCTCGACGGCGTTTCGGCCCATGGCCCGGTCGCTGCGGTGGCCGCAGTCGGCGAAGGGATGCGGGGCACGCCGGGAATCGCCGCAAGGGTTTTTTCGGCGCTCGCCTCGGCGAAGATCAACATCGAAGCGATCGCGCAGGGCTCCTCCGAGGTCAACATTTCGATCATTGTCGAAGATCGTGAAGCCGGACGCGCCGTCACCGCCATCCACGATCTCTGCATCGTTCCGGCTCACTGATCCCCGATGGCGCGCCGTCCGGACAGTTGGTTTCGCGCTTTCGCCCCGGCCTCGATCGCCAATTTCGGATCGGGCTTCGACCTGTTCGCCGCTGCCATCGGCCGCGTGGATTCGAAACCTGGCCGGCACCACCGGTTTCGGCCCTACGGAGACATCGTTTCCGTGCGACGAACGAACAGTCCCGGCGTCAGGGTGCTATCGATTTTCGGCGACGGAGGCAGACTTCCTCACAGCGCGAGGAAGAACTGCGCCGCCGTCGCCGCAGCAGCGCTCCTCCGACTGACCAAGGCCGCGTTCGGGCTCGAGCTCGTCCTCGAGAAAGGATTGCCTTTGTCCTCCGGTCTCGGCTCGTCGGCGGCCTCGGCCGCCGCAGGCGCCTATGCAGCCGCACTCGCCGCCGGAGGAAACATCGACCGGGAGATCCTCCTCGAATCCTCGCTGGCCGGAGAACACGTCGCCGACGATTCCTGGCACGGAGACAACGTCTGGGCCAGCTTGTCAGGCGGCGGGGTTCTCGTCCCGTCCACCCGCCCGGTCGAGGTGATTCCGCTCGGAGCTCCCCGCGGGCTCGAGCTTCTCGTCACTCACCCCGACTTCGAGCTCGAAACGCGAAGGGCCCGGGAAGTGATCGCCAGCCGGGTCGCGCTCTCCGAGGCCCTCGCACAGTCAGGGCGGTTCGCGTCGTTCGTGATGGCGTGGAAAAAGGGGGACGTTCCATCCATCGGCAGGGGTTTGGCCGATCGACTCGCAGAGCCGTTCCGCGCCCCTCTGGTGCCGGGGTTCCCCGAAGCCCAACGGAGCGCGATGGGCGAAGGCGCCTATGGCCTGACCTTCGCCGGCGCCGGCCCGTCGGTCGTCGCCATTGTCCCGCCCGATCGGGCGAAACGAGTCGCGCGGGTGATCGAAACGGCTTTCCGGAGGGCGGGTCTCGATTCGACCTCCCTGCTTTGCCGCGTCGACCCGAGGGGAGCGCGGGAAGTGAAATCTCGATTGAACGCGGGCGGCGGCAGGCCGCTCGAACCCTCCCGGAAAACCGGCCAGGCTTCCTGATCCCGCAAGGGCCCGCCTTCACGAAAACAATGAAAACCAGCATCCGCGAGGTTCCATCATGAAACTTTCGATCAAAACTCCGTCTCCGGTCTTTCACTGCATCAGTTGCAGCCAGGACCGGCCATTGACGGAAATCGCTTATCGATGCGACTGTGGCGGTCTGTTCGAGGTCCGGCATCATCTCGCCGACCTCGGGCGAACGGCCGCCGAGTGGCGCACGCTCTTCGATTCACGCTGGAATGCCAAAAGCGGCCCCGACGCCTCGGGCGTCTGGCGCTACCGGGAGCTCGTCCTCCCCGACCTTCCTCCGGAGTCGATCGTTTCGATGCCGGAGGGATCGACGCGCCTTTACCGCTCGCCCCTCCTCGAACGGGAAGTCGGGCTCGACACGCTGTTCCTGAAACACGAAGGGGAAAACCCGACGCTTTCCTTCAAGGATCGTGGAATGACGGCCGGTGTTTCGTGGGCGAAACACCTCGGCGTTCGCAAGGTCGTCTGTGCGTCGACGGGCGACACGTCAGCTTCCATGGCGGCTTACGCGGCGTTCGCGGGATTGACTTCGCTGGTTCTTCTTCCGCGCAATCGCGTCTCCACGGAACAGCTCTCCCAGCCGATCGCCTACGGCGCCAGAACCCTCGCCCTCGACACCGATTTCGACGGGTGCATGCGGCTCGTCGCCGAGCTCGCCCGTTCCGAGCGCGTTTATCTTCTCAATTCCATGAATTCGGTCAGGATCGAAGGACAGAAGTCGATCGTGTGGGAGATGATCCAGCAGCTCGAATGGCGCGTCCCCGACTGGATCGTCGTTCCTGTCGGAAACGCCGGAAACATTTCTGCTCTCGGCAAAGGCCTCGCTGAATGGCGCGCGCTCGGCCTTCTCGGCTCCGAAGGAAAAATGCCGAAGCTGGCCGGCGTGCAGGCCGTCGCGGCCAACCCGCTGGCTCGCTCGTACCGCGGGAATTTCGAGCGCAGGGAAACGATGACGGCCGGCCCGACGGTGGCCTCGGCGATCGCCATCGGCGATCCCGTTTCTTACGACAAGGCCAAAGGCGTCGTCCGGGGAACCGGAGGCGTCGTCACCGACGCCACCGAAGACGAAATTCTTGACGCCAAGGCCATGGTCGACGCCGCCGGAATCTCCATCTGCCCCAACTCGGCGACGGCCGTGGCGGGACTACGAAAGCTCGTTCGGGAAGGAACCATCAAGAAGAGCGACCTCGTCGTCGTCGTCGCCACCGCTCACGGCCTGAAGTTCTCGGAGACGACCATCGCCTACCACGAAGGACGACTGCCCGGAATCACCAGCCGGCGGGCGAATCGCCCGTTGCCGGTTACGGCCACGATCGAGGCGGTCGTGGAAGCTATCGGGAAATAGCCGTGGGCATTCCCGGTTTTTCTCTCGCGAAAATCGCATAGGCAACGACGCCGGCCGCAGCGGCGGCAAGACTCACCATCTGCGTCAAGCGCGTCGCCAGCGCCATCAATACGACCGCGAACGCAATCGCGGGAAGACTGACCAAGACGGCGCCGATCGTCCCTCCGGGAACCCTGTATGGGCGGGGCATTTCCGGTCGACGGATCCGAAGCCAGACCAATGCGCAGAACTCGAGGACGAGAGCGGCCGAATACAAGAACATGTCGAGCTGCACCAGATCCCGAAAGGAAAAAAGCAACAGCACCGCCACACCGCCGGCATTGAGAAGGATCGAAACCCACGGCGTGCCGTACCTGGGATGAAGCTTCGCGAGGGCGGGCGGAAACATTTTCTTCGCCGCCATCGCGTAGGGAACGCGCGAGGAGGTCAAGAGAAGCGCATTGAAGGCCCCGAACGCCGCGACGAGCCCCGCCACTCCCAGCCAGTTTGCCAGCGCAGGCCCGCCAATCGCTTCGGCGACGACCGGAAAGCGCCCCTCCTTCCAGAGATGCCAGTTCGAATCCACTCCAACCCCGACCGCCACCGGAAGAAGATAAGCGGCCGTCACCAGCACGACGGTTCCGATCATCGCCCGAGGATAGGTTCGCGAGGGAGACGCGACCTCTCCCGCACAGCACCCCGCATTGTCCCAGCCGCAAGTGTTCCAAAGAACGACACTGAGAAGCAGCGCCCAGTCGACGGAGTGGCTCCGCACCAACCAGACCCTCGCGTCGACATGTCTGGCGCCGGCGAGAACCAGCACGGCGAAGGGCAATAGAACCAGGATCGCCAGGAGAATCGAGCTCCGGCCGACCAGAGCCACACCCCTCGTATTCGCCGCCACTGTCAGCAGAATGAACGCAACGCCGATTCCCCAGCGCGCCGCGGGCGCGAGCGGACCGGTGAAATGGGCAAGGTAGTCCACGAACATCACCGGATAGAGCGCATTGTCGAAAAAGCTGTAGAGCCAGCTCAGCCACCCTTCCTGAAATCCCCAGAACCGGCCGAAGGCGCGCTCAACCCAGACCACGAATCCGCCGTCCTCCGGCATCGCGGCCGACAGTTCCGCCGTCATCAACGCCGTCGGAAGACTCCAAAGCCACGGAACCATCAGAATGGAGAGAATTGCCAACAGTGGCCCGCCCGACCCCACCGCGTCCTCGAGACCGAAAGCCCCCCCGGCAGCTACGCAAAAAAATGGGCTCTTCCGGCTTTCGAGTGGGTGAAATCGATTGTGAATTCATAGTGACGAAACCTGGCTGGGGAGACCCTGATCGAGATACCGTCTCTTCCCATGAGAGACACGG
>Ga0315281_10011497_pt1 | contig 12129 bp, 7 predicted proteins | sample YL17G07_0_MG_FD_204540 | JGI IMG/M metagenome (GOLD analysis project Ga0315281, IMG submission 204540) | Sediment microbial communities from Yellowstone Lake, YNP, Wyoming, USA - YL17G07_0 | ecosystem: Environmental > Aquatic > Freshwater > Lake > Sediment | place: USA: Wyoming | collected... | reverse complement strand
GCGGAGCGGCTCGGTTGCCACCATGCCGCGCATCGGTTCGCCGCCTGTGCCGATGCCGCCGGACAGCAACCGTGAGCCCCATTCAAAGGCGTTGCGCAGGAGCGGCGCGGCGCGTACGTCGTACACCCGCTCAGGGGAGAGCGCGAGCCAGAGCGCGATCAAATCGTCGGCGGCCTGTTCGAGCGGTCCTTCGTGCGAGGCGAGGTGGATCGTGTTCACAGCCCCGGCCGATATCCCGGCGAGAATTGGAAAGGAGAGATTCGGAAAGCGCTTGGCCATTCCACGAAGCACGCCTGCCTGGTAGGCCCCACGCGCGCCGCCGCCGCCGAGCATGAGGGCGAGGGCGTCGTTGGGGTTGTAGGCTTGGGGCATCGGCATGTTGAAATGTAAGGAGGAACGATCACCCGCCGATTCATCGGTCCCGCAGCCCGGCTAGCTTTCGTGGATGCCCTTTACATCACTCAAGCTGCACCCGAGTCTGCTCTCCGGCGTCAAGGAGCTCGGATTCGCCCGCCCGACGCCGATTCAGGCCGAGGCCATCCCACCCGCCGTCGAAGGTCGCGATGTGTTGGCCTGCGCGATGACGGGTAGCGGAAAGACCGCCGCCTTTTTGCTTCCGATTCTGCACCGTCTCCTGACGCGTCCACGCGGAACGACGCGCGCCCTCATCCTCACGCCGACGCGCGAACTCGCGGCGCAGATCGTCGAGGAACTGAACGACCTCGCCGTACACACGCCGATCACGGCCGCTCCGGTCATCGGCGGCGTGGGCATGGGGCCGCAGGAGCACGCCTTTCGCAGCGGCGTCGACGTGATCGTCGCCACCCCGGGCCGTCTTCTCGACCATCTCAGAAACCCCTACGCAAAGCTCGACAAGATCGAATATCTCGTGCTCGACGAAGCGGACCGGATGCTCGACATGGGCTTTTTGCCGGACATTCGTCGTGTGCTGAAAATGGTCCCCGCGAAACGCCAGACACTGTTCTTCTCGGCGACAATGCCCGACCCGATCGTCAAACTGACGCGGGAAATGCTCCACAACCCGGCGACGATCAACCTCGAACGGAAGTCGGCGCCCGCGGTCGGCATCACACAGGCGATCTACCCGGTGCCGCAGGACCTCAAGTCGCTGCTCCTCTTCACGCTCCTCGAGCGCGGCGTGATGCGCGAGGCGCTGGTCTTCACCCGGACCAAGCACCGCGCCAATCGCCTGTGGGAGTTTCTCGAGAAACGTGGCGTGTCGGTGGCGCGGATCCATGGCAACCGCTCCCAGGCACAGCGTACCGACGCGCTCGCGGGATTCAAGAACGGGTCGTACCGCGTGCTGGTCGCGACCGACATCGCGGCCCGGGGCATCGACGTCGAGGAGCTCGGCCACGTCGTCAACTTCGATGTTCCGCTGGCGCCGGACGACTACATCCACCGCGTCGGTCGGACGGCGCGTGCCGAGATGACCGGCGAGGCGTTCACGTTTGTGTCGCGTGAGGAGGAGGGCGAGCTCCGTCAGATCGAGCGCGCCGTGGGAAAAGTCTTGCCGCGGGTCACGCTTCCCGACTTTGACTACGCCGCCAAGCCGGCGGCGAAGTTCGAGATTCCGCAGGCCGAGCGCATTGCGGCGTTGCGGGCGCAGCGGGCAAAGGAGCGCGCGCGCGCCAAGGAGAAGGCCGAGCGCAGAGCTGGTGGCGGCGGTGGTGGTGGTGGTGGTGGCCGATCGAGCTCGGGTCACAGTCGATCGAGTTCCGCACCAACCAGATCGAGACCCGCGGCGCGAGATGAGTCGCCGTATTCATCGTCGCGGCCTGGTTCGGCCAAGCGGGGAACTGGATCACCCGGAGCACAGCGCGGGCCGCGACACAATCCCTGACGCGGGCGCCGGTGCGACTTCGAGGAACTGGACTTTGGGCGGGATGATCGGCGCGAGTGTGATCGACACGAGCAGATTGCCCCGCTCGCAGTTCAGGATCCATTGCCCTCGCAAGGCGTTCTCCACGTAGGCGAACCCTGGCCCCGCAGTGCAGGCACCGACGCGAGCGCGATGGGCGGCCACGTCCGCAGCGCGACGGTCGATCGATCGATCGAGAAAGAGATTCTCGGCCGCGAGCGACCGCGCGAGCTGGTCGTCCCAGTTCATCACGAGCTTGGATACCTGAGCGCGCGCCTCGACCAATGCCGGAGCCGGCGCCGCCATTCGCGGCTGGAGCGCACCGGTCTGCGCCATCACGGCCATAGCTGCATCGATTGGAGGACTCCAGCCGGTATAGGTGCGATTGGCGAAGGCGATGATGCCGACGCCGTACTCCGGCAACCACCGCATCTGCGATCCGAAACCCGGCAGCCCGCCGCTGTGCGTCACGATGTGCGCGAAGAGACAGTTGGTTGAGACGCGGAGGCCGAATCCATATCCGCCGGTGATCAGGCGAAGATTTCCCGTCGCGTCGCGAACGGCAGACGACGGCGCCGGGCGCGAGACCTGTTGCATCTCGCGCAGCGATGATCGACGCACCGGTCCGGTTTCCGCGCCGTCCCTCGGCGGCCACGCCGCGAGTAACGCCGACACGTAGGCGCCGAGATCGTTGAGCGACGTAAGCATGCCGCCCATGGAACCGAATGCGCCATCTGGAAGTTGCGGCTCCTCTTTCCACTGCGCGTCCTCCCAGCGATAGCCGTGCGCAAGGCGATCACCGGGAACAGCGGTCGGCGAGAGCGTCGTCGATCGCATCCCGAATGGCCGGAGGATGTTGGTCGTGACGTAGTCCTTGTACGGCATGCCCGACACGCGCGTGACGATCCGCCCGAGAATCGCGAACCCATAGTTCGAGTATTCGTACGCGATACCTGGTGCGTTCGAGAACGGGATGCCGCGTCGGAGCATCTGCGTCAACTCGTCGTCGGTACGCGCGAGTTGCTGATCCCCCCACGGATTGTCTTCTGGAAATCCCTCCGCGTGGGACATCAGATGCCGGATCGTGATTCGCGGTGAGTCGGTCGTCGGATACCTGATCCCCGCCATCTCGGGTACGTACCGCTCGGCCAAGTCGTCGAGCGACAGCTTACCATCATCGCGAAGCTTGAGAATCGACATCGCGGTGAAGCTCTTGGTCATCGAGGCGATGCGAAACACCGTGTTGGTATCGACCGGTGATTTCGTCGCGACATCCCGAACACCGGTCACGCCGACGTGGGCGAGCTTGCCGTCGATGATGATCCCCCATGCGGCCCCGGGGATATGCTCGCGCTCTGCGAACTCGCGAAAGATCTGATCGATGGCCGGAAGAACGGCCCGAAGGCGCGCCGTTCGTGCTGCGTCGGCAAAGCCCGCGTCGGGCGATTGCGCGCCCGCGAGCGCTGGAATGGCCGCGGCCGCGAGGCAGCCCCACAGTGAATGCGTGATCGAGCGTCTCATGGATCTTTCCGGTTTTGTCGGTAGGACCTGCTGTGGTCTCGGCGTTACGATAGCTCTTATGTGAGACGCGGGATAGCGTCCTGACCGCGGGCTGAGCCTTACCAAGTGCCAAGTCGGGTGACGATCTTTAGTCGCCGCCGGATTCCCTTTTCAATGCGCGCCATGACGTCCGTCCGCCGCTTACGCCTGCCACTTTTCGCCGCCGCCATAGCGGTCACTGTCGGCTGCGCGCCGCGCGGTGCGTCGATCGGGTCGCCGGTCGCTGGCGATGCAGGCCGGCCCGAGGCGATCGATCCGCAGCGAGTGCGCGACCAGGATGACATGACGTGGGCCGACTACAAACCGATTCCCGGCGTGGATTGGGCGCACGGGGGCATGACAGGAACGAAACGGACGATGCGTGTCGCAATCGTGCCGGCCGACTACTCGGACTTCCCCTTTGTGCTGACCCTGAAGAAGAAGTCGGATCTGTTCGGCAATCCGCGCATCGATCCCGTCAAGCGGGAGCGGGTGCCGCAGTACTACGCCGACTTCTACAACGAGCCGCAGGCGGTCAATCAGGGTCACACGATCCACGAATACTGGATGGAGCAGTCGCGCGGTCGCATCGGCGTGACCGCGGTCGCATTCGGCCCCTATCGCATGCCGCACAAGTATTTCCAGTACGGCGGACTTCGGGCGGTGGATATGCCCGAGGGAAACACGCCGGACAACGGAGCGAGCCGGCAGCTCGACTCGCTGTGGCGCGCCGATCAGGGCGACAGCATCGCCACCAAGTTCGACCTCGTCGTCCGCCTCTACGCCGGCTATGACGAGACGGCGACGTGGCAGGAATTCGGCGAGATGAAATTTCAGACGAAGGAAGACGTGACGCGCGAGTGGGGGAATCCGGACACGACGAAGAAGCGGTGGGTGCCGTCGCGCTACGTGCCGTGGACGAGCTGGATGGCGGGCGTGTGGCCGTGGAGCAACGCCGGCGGCGGTCGCATCACGCAGGGCGAAAGCATCAACTCCATTCGCCACGAGATCGCGCACGCGGCGTTCAGCATCGGCGACAACTACAACAACTCGTACGCGCAGCCCTATCGTCGCACGCCGGTCGGACCGTGGGACCTGATGGACCGCGGATCGTTCAACGGCCCGTTCGGCCCGCATCATCGCTTCGCGTTGCCCCCGAACGAGGGCGGGTCGATGGCATCGGGACTGATGCTGCGGCAGCGGCTGCAGTTCGGCTTTGTCGATACCGCGAACGTGCTGATGCTCAATCGCGATGGTCTTGCAAAGACGGGCCTTGCCGTCGCTGACGTCACCGCGCGCGCCGTCGATCCGATCCCGGGGACGGTATCGGGCGTGGTCGTCCGGCTCGACGGCATGGCCCCGCGCGACCGCACGCCGGTCGACGATCCGGCCGTGAATCCGCTGTCATCGGGCGTTCCCAATTTTGATTTCTACACGGCGGAGGTCGTCCAGCGCATCGGCTACGACTCGTACACGCCCGACAACGGCGTGCTGATTGCCAAGAACAAGGATCGCGCGAGCCAGGCGGGCGGTCCGAACGGCGTCAACGTGTTCGCGTGGACGATCGACGCCCATCCCGAAGACATCAACCGGCTCGACTTCAGGCGGCCGAACGGCGAGCCGGTGATGCGCAGCGTCGCCGACTACCGCCAGCTCAACGACGCCCTCTTTCACGCCGGGACCAATTCGGGCAGCGCGAGCGAGTGGGAGGACGCCCCCAACCGGCTTCACTTTTACATCGTCAACCTCCGCCGTGACGCCAGAGGTATCCTCGCCTACACGCTGGCGGTGCGGTCGCTCGACGGCGCGGGGCCGCAGACGCGAGGCGCATCGCTGACCGCACCGTCCGTCACGAATGCCAAGGAGACGCGTTTACAGCTCAACCTCACGCTGACCAACACTGGCCGCTCAGCACCGACGCCGGCAGACGCGCACCCCCGCGACGAATCAGCGTTTCTCGACGCCGACGTCTATCGCGTCACCGCAACCGTCGAGGGCACTGGCTGGGCGGCCGACCTGCAGAACACACTCGCCGCGCTCAAGTTTGGCGCAGCGCAGCAGGTACCGGTGTTTGTGCGCCACACCGGCAGCGCAGCGGAAAGCGCGTTGATCACGGTGACTGCCACATCGGAGAGCGATCCGACGAAGGTCGCGGTGGTGACGTTGACGGTGAACAAGTAGCGTCACCGGGGCACCCCCCCCTTTCGAGTGGTGACTACGCGCCGATCTGCGTCAGGGACAGCACGTTGCCGTCCGGGTCCTTGAACCAGGCAATCCGCGCGCCGCTGGGCGACGTCCATACGCCGTCGGCATCCTGGTCCATTCCGTCGAACCGCGCAAAGACGACTCCCTTTTTCTCCAGGGCGTGGATCGACTTGGCGATCGACGGCACGGTCCAGCCGAGGACCGTGAACACGGCCGGCGTGTAGGACGCGCCGGTGACGTTCGCGATGCGGATCGTCACGCCATTGGAATCGAAGACGAGCGCGAACTTGTCGTCGCTGACAAAGCGGAGGCCGAGCGTGTCCGCGTAGAACGCGCGCGCCTTTTTGGGGTTCGTCGTCGGGATGAACGCCACCAGATCTGCGTCACTCAGCACGGGACCTCGTTGTCGACTACCGATGCGACAGGCGGATGATGCGGTCGTCCCCCTCTCGCGGTGATCCGCGTCCGTCGCGGTTGCTCGTGCAGATATACACGTCGCCGTTGGGCGCAACCAGCACATCCCGAAGCCGGCCGTACGTGCCGTCGAGCAGGCGCTCGCGGTTGACAATCCGCCTGCCGTCCGCCGATAACGTCATGCGCCAGAACGAATTTCCGTTGAGCGACGTCGCGAGCAGTGCATTGCGAAAACTCGGGATCGCATCCGACAGGTACAGATCGGCGCCGCTGATCGCCACGGTCGGCGTCCAGGTCGTCAACGGCTCGACAACGTTGTGCCGGCGGCAGAATTCCCGCTCATCGCTTTCGTCGCACATGCCGTGGACGTTGGGCCACCCGAAGTTCCGGCCGCGCTCGATGATATTGACCTCGTCGTTATCGCTCGGCCCATGCTCTGTCTCGTACAGCACACCGGTCGCTGGATGAAAGACGAGGCCCTGCGGATTGCGATGCCCGAATGACCAGACGGTGTTCCCGAACGGATTGCCCGGCGCCGGGCGCCCGTCGAGCGTCAGCCGCAGGACTTTTCCATTGATCGACGCCGTATCCTGGGCGATTGCCCCATCCCCCGCGTCACCAGTGGAGAGGTACAAGAATCCGTCGCTACCGACGACGATCCGCGATCCGTTGTGGATCCCCGCCCCCCGAATTCCGTCGAACAGCGTCTCGGGCGCGCCGATGACGCCGCTGGCCACCCGCATCCGAACGAGTTTGTTCCGAGTGGAACCGCGATCCTCGTACGTGTGCATCGCGTACAGGTACGGCTGGCGGGCGAAGTCGGGGTGAATGGCGATGCCCATCAAGCCGCCCTCGCCGCTCCGGTACACGCCGGCGACGGTTCCGACGGTCGTCCGCGCGCCGCTCCTCGGATCGACGCGAGAGATTCGCCCACCCCGCTCGGACACCCAGATCATTCCATCTGGACCCCACACCATGTCCCACGGCGTGTCGAGATTCCCCACGAGCACGGTCGCCGTGAAGTCGGCGGCCGCGGCCGCTGAAGCCGGCCTGGCCGCCGCACGCGCGCCCGCGCCAACGAGGGCGACGACAGTCGCTCCGCCGATGACGGTCCAGAATTTCATACCAATAGGGTGCAGCGACTCATTCCTTTCTACTACGGTACAACCGGCGCCGGCTTCAGGTACTTGTCGAACCAGCCGCGCTCGTTGAGCATCCGGTGCACGTTGTTCCAGTGCCCGGAAATGCCGTGCGGCTGGTCGGCGTACTGGATCATCTTCGCGTCGACGCCGTTCTTCTTGAGCGCGACGTACAGCTGCTCATTCTCGGTGAACGGTACCCGCCGGTCGATTTCGCCGTTGATGAACAGGGTTGGCGTCTTCGCCCGACCGGCGTAGGTCAACGGCGACTGCCTGATCATGATTTCGCGCGCCTGCGGTTCCCAGGGCGTGCCAAAAAACTCCGTTTCCTTGGTGCGGGCGATGTCGGCGTTGCCGTAGTCGCTCGTCCAGTTCACGATGCCGGCGCCGGATGCAGCGGCCGCGAAACGATCCGGGTACTGCGTGATCAACCAGTTGGTCATGAAGCCGCCGTACGAGTGGCCGATGCTCGCCACCCGCTTTCGGTCGAGCGCGTACCGCGCGAGCACGTGGTCCACTCCCGCCATCACGTCCTGGCCGTCCTTCGTCCCCCACGCACCCCACGTGCCCCAAAGAAACTTCTCGCCGTAGCCCGTCGAACTGCGAAAGTTCACCTCGAGCACTGCGTAGCCATTGGCCGCGAAGTACTGATTCTTGAAGTTGAAACCGTACTGGTTGGCGCTGTGCGGGCCGCCGTGGTTGCTGACGATAAGCGGAATCGGCGCCGCACCCGCGCGATAGCCGGGCGGCAGCGTAAGCCAGCCTTCTATCGGGGTGCCGTCGGCACTCTTGAACTGCTGCCGCTCGGTGCGCCCGAGCGCGATCTCCCCGGCGAACGCGTCGTGCACGTGCGTGAGCTGGCGCTCGTTCTTGCCGTCGATGGTTGCGGACCAGATCTCCGATGGCGCGTCGAACGTTGCTACGGTGTAGGCAATGCGCGCCATCGCACGATCCATCGACAGGTCCGCGATGCGCCGTTCGCCCGTCGTCATCGCCTGCACCGCGCCGCCCTCGGGCACCACCCGAAAGAGGTGCACTGTGCCGCCCACACCGCCCGTGAAGTAGATCGACTTGCCGTCCGGGCTCCACTGCGGATTCGTGGGGAGGTAGTCCCACGCCTCAGTGAGATTGCGCTCCGCGCCACCGGCAACCGGAAGCACAACGAGGTCGGTTGCGCCGCCGTAGCTGAGTTTCTTCGCGATCACGTGGTCGGTCGTCAGTTGCCGAGTCAGGAGAATCCACTTTCCGTCGGGCGAATAGCGCGCGCCTCGATAGTCGTACCGCACATCAGGCGTGAGCCGCGCCACCTTGCCGTCGGCCACGTTCACCGTCCACGCCTCCGACCGTCCGTACGACACTTCAGAGCGATAGAGCGAATCGCCGGTGAACAGGATGCGCGCCCCATCCACACTCCACTGCACGCCTGAGGGCCGGAGCCCCATGGAGGTGAGCATGCGCTCGGTGCCGCTCCGTCCGGCTCCTGGTATGACGAAGATCTCCTGCGGCGGACTTACGTTCGGGTCGGCGACGTTTGGCAGCGGATACTGCCCGCCGTCGCGCTGATAGTCGAGCCAGTCGAACTGGATGCCTTTGAACCGGTCGGCGTGACGCTTCTCAAATGGCGTCGTGGCGGCCAGCTGGCGCGCCGGAGGCGCGACGTCGCGCACTGCGAACATCCACTGCCCATCGGGACTCGGCACTGGAACGCCGGGCGCGGCTCCCCCGCGGCCCCCTCGCCCTCCGCGACCACCGGCACCGGCAGCCGCGCTATCGGCGCTGACGCGGCGCGCGGGTTCCGACCCGTCCCACGGCACGACCCACGCTTCGCTCGTCGTGCCGTTGGTCTCTTCGTTGCGCGTGCTGACGGTGAACGAGACCAGGCGACCGTCAGGCGAGAGCGCGACGGCACCGATCGTTCTAATCGTGTAATAGTCCTCGATCGTGAGCGGGCGTCGTGTTGCGCCCTGCGCCGACAAGCACGCCAGCGGTACGGCGATGGATAGCGAGAGCGCAAACGCGAGCAAGGCACGGAACTGACGCATAGAAGAACTCCAGGAAATGGTCCTGAGCGCGTGGATAGTCGCTGGTCGTCGCGAGAAAACTCAGGCAGCAGCTACTTCAACAACGGTCGCGTATGCATGGGGCTTGGGAACGGCCACTCCGACGGCCCGAAGACCCTCGAGGTGCATCTCGATCGCGCCGCGCATCGTGCGTTCGACATCGGTCCGTGAGGCCCCAGTCGCGGCGCATCCGGGCAGGTCCGGCGAGTACGCCGAGTATCCGGTTTCGGTCCGCTCAACGACGACAAGTATTTTCATGGCTTCAGGCCTGCCTGCTTGAGGATGCTGTTCAACGTACCCGGAGCGAGTTCGTCGCCGGGTCGGCCGGCAATGGTGACGACTCCCGGCTTTGTCGGGTGCTTGAATTGGTGATGGCTTCCGCGCGTTCGCGCAAGGTACCAACCGTCGTCCGCGAGTAAACGAAGAATGTCGCGAATCTTCATCGCGACATCGTTGTCTCTGCCGACTAACATGCGTCATCAAAACCGCGCCGACCGAATTGAAGCGTCGCGCGACTGCGGGACAGGCCCCGGGCTGTTCGAGCCCGAGTCCGAGCCCTTACGGCTTCCCCGCTCCCGGCGCTTGCGACGTCATCAATTGCGGCCATTGCAGCATGGCGATGATGCTCGATCGTGTGTCATCAATCGTGGACCCACCGGCCAGCACAACGAAATCCCCGTTGGCGAATACATCATAGAAGCCGAGCGTTGGCCCTCGCCCCGGCGGCCCGCGCACGACGAACCCCTTCTCGGCGAACGAGAACAACGTGTCCGCTTTGGTCGGGAGAAAACGGCCGCCAGTTTCGTCGATGTGCGCACCGAGCAGGAGATCGTGCGACACATAGAAAAGCGTCTTGCCGTCGCGCGACCACATCGGCTCGATCCCGTGCTCCACCGAGACTGGCACGCGCGCACCAGGGCCCGGCAGCGGAAGCACGTAGATCTGGAAGGTTCCCGACTCGTTCGAGGCATAGGCGATCCACTTTCCGTTTGGGGATACACGTGGCGACAGTTCGCTGGCCTTCGTGTTCACCAGCGGCCCTTCGCCTCCCGTGGCCGCGATGACGCCGATATCCTGACGATTCCCGCCGGCGGCGCCCGTCCGCGAGCGCATGATCGCCATCGGTTTGCCCCCTGGTCCGAGTGCGAGATTGTAGGCTGGACTGCCACCGTTGTTCATCGGCGGGGGTGAGTAGAACAGCTCGGCGCCGGTGCTGAGATCCCACGGTTCGATCAGGAATCGGCCCGGCGACCCCGCACCTTCACGGAAGGCGATGCGCTTGGCATCCACCCACTCGGGAAATGCATAGATGCCCTCGCGGGTCATCGGCGGCAAGTTGTTGGTGGCGATCTCGTAGATCCAGACATCGGTCCGCGTCCCCGCCTCGCGCTGCGTGATGGCGATACGTGAACCGTCAGGCGAAACACGTGGTGAATAGAAATCCCCGGACTGCGGACTCTTTTGCCTGATGGCGCCGTGGGCATCGATGATCGCCAGCGCGACACGCGCGCGATTCGACGACTTCCCCGACCGCTCACCGTAGACGAGCGTCCCCTTGGCGGACACCGCGACATCAGCCGCACCCGTTGAGTCAACCTGGACGCCGTCGGCCAACTGTTGCTTGGCACCGGTGACCGTATGCTTGCCAGGATTAAACGGCGCCGCCCAGAGGGATCCTCCAGCGGTCGCGAAGACGATGTATCCCGGTGCGGCATAGCGCGGCCCCGTTCCAGCCAGCCCCAAGTCGGTCACATGACCGTCGGCGAGTGAGACGACGCCAATACGATTGGAATCGGGTGCACTCCCACCGCTCCGCGTGATCGTGATCAACGCATCCTTTGAACCGGGCAGGACATCCGGCCACCCATAGGCGCGCACGCCATGCGCCGAATCGGGTTTGGCGATCGGACGCTGCGTTCCACCGGCGGCCGGGACACTGAACAGCGCGCCGCGCCGGGTGAAAACGATCTGGTCGTTGTCACCCCAACTGTGCTGTCCGTCGGTGGAGTCGGCGAGCGGCAGCGTGGCGCCTCCGTCGGACGAGACGTGCATCAGCTTGCCGCCGGCGACGAACAACAGCTGGTCGCCTTTGGGCGAGAAACTCGGCGCGCTCGCCCCGTCGGTTCCGTGCAGCGCACCGAAGGAGACTCCCGTCATCCGTCGGGAGTACAGCTTCGGACGTTGACCACTCACCGAGGCGACGATGGCAAGACGTGATCCATCGGGAGAAAGCGCCAGGGCCCGCCCAGACCCCGGCAGGCCGACGCTGTCGGGCACGACTACCGGAAGAGTTGCGACCGGCGCCGGCGCCGTTTTGATGAGGGCGACTGCCGCGACCGCACCAATGGCCGCGGCGCCACCGAGCAGCACGAGCCACGTCGAGCCGACGACGACAGGGCGCGCCACCGGGTGCTGCATGACTCGGCCGAGCGCGCTCGCGGCGCGCGGCTGAAGCACCGCCGGCACCTGCGCCGAGCGCTGAACGAGCGCCTGCGGTCCGACAAGGGCACGAGCGAAGTCGGCGGCGGTGGCAAACCGATCGGCTGGTAACTTGGCGAGCGAGCGGGCGATCGCCAGGTCGATATGCTCAGACACCATCTCTCGAGTCGCCCGAATGCTCGCCGGCTTGTCGACGATCACCTTGGCGATCACCGCTTGCAGCGAGTTCCCGGTATGGGGCGCGGTGCCAGTGAGCATCTCATACGTCACGGCGCCGAGCGAGTAGATGTCGGAGCGCGCATCGACTTCGCGATCACCCGTCGCCTGCTCGGGACTCATGTATTGCGGCGTACCCAGCGAGAGTCCCATCTGGGTCAGCCGCTCACCACCGGCGTTCGACACGGCGAGCGCGATGCCGAAGTCCATCACGACCGGCTGCCCCTCATGCAGC
>Ga0315281_10011496_pt1 | contig 12130 bp, 10 predicted proteins | sample YL17G07_0_MG_FD_204540 | JGI IMG/M metagenome (GOLD analysis project Ga0315281, IMG submission 204540) | Sediment microbial communities from Yellowstone Lake, YNP, Wyoming, USA - YL17G07_0 | ecosystem: Environmental > Aquatic > Freshwater > Lake > Sediment | place: USA: Wyoming | collected... | reverse complement strand
AGTAAACTGGGTTAACTGCTTGCGAGGCACCGGACGCTTAAAGCCGCTGGCACCGGCAGGCTTCCTGCCCACCTTGGCGGCGGCGGCGCCCACCTTCTTCTTGCCCGCCTTTTCCTTAACCTTGGTAGGAAACAGTCCCTGTTCACGTATCTTGCCGATCGCTTCTTCGGTAGTGACGGCATCGATTTCGCCGTTGGTTTCCTGGCCCGCGGCATTCATTGCTTCGTATAGAAATGTCGGCATCGCACCAACTCCCACTTATATAAATACGGTTTCCTGACGCTATATTATACCAATCCCGTCTAGTAAAACGAAAGAAGGATTGATGCCACGATGAGGCCTACAATAAGAATTAAGGCCACTTCGAGCACAGTGGTCATGGTCTTCGTCCGCAGAACGAGCTCATCCTCAAGTTCCTCAGCCACTTTAAACAGAGTCCTGTCCAACTCACCCGTTTCCTCGCCCACGTGCACCATATTGACCACCATGGGGTCGAACAGACCGCACCGACTGAGCTGATCACTCAGTCGGTAGCCCTTGCGCACGTGTTCCTGAACCTGGGCCAAAGCCGATCCGACCACTTCGTTGCCTGTGGCCTGGCGGGTTACCTCCAGTGCTTCGATGATCGGCACGCCGGCTTGAGTGAGCATCCCCAGTGTTCGCGCAAACCGAGCCACCGCGATTTTCAGGTAGCTCTTGCCCAGCAACGGCAGTCCGAGTTTGAACTTGTCGAGCTTGTATCGAAACGGCTCTGTGCGCTTCAAGCGACGAAATGCCCAGATACCCGCCGCAGCCAATAGCGGCAGCAGCAGGACCTCAAAAGGAAAAGGCCGACCGCGCATAAACGAAACAAACAAGCCAACTAGAACGGCTGTGCCCAGGACGCAGGCCGGATAGGTCATGATGCCAATCAACCGCCGGCGAAGGCGAATGTGGTCTTCGATCATCGCAGCCATACGGTGAAGTATTTCGACGAGTATTCCGCCGGTCTCACCGGCGGCAATCATTTTTACATAAAACCCATCGAACGACTCTGGCCACCGGGCCAAGGCTTCGGCAAACGTCAGACCTCTGCCAATATCATCGACCAGTGTTTCGATGAGCTGTCGAGTCGGTCCGGGGCGATGCTGCTGTGCCAGAGTCTCAAGGGATCGTGAGATCGGCAGACCCACATCGAGCATGGTCGCCAGCTGGTAAGTGAAATGGGCCAATTGCCTTTGAGAAAGGCCGCCCCCAAAGAGGATAATGTCAAATTTCGGCGATATTTTGGTACGCCCCACCTGCTGCTCCGCGGCATTGCACGCCGCACCACCGATCCGAAGGTGGCTTACGTTTCTTCCATTATCGTTTCTTTGACCACCTCTTCGATGGTGGTGACCCCGTCGTAAATAGCCAACAGGCCGGCGTCTCGCAGTGTCCGCATGCCGCGCTTTTTCGCTTCCTGTCTCAGGGCCTGGGTGGACGCTTGGTTCATAATCATGTCTCTCAGCTCGTCGTCGATGACCATCGTCTCGTAGATCGCCAGTCGGCCGCGGTATCCGGTATTGTTGCACGCCTCGCACCCTCGGCCGTAGAAGAATCGCTTTCCTTTGATATCGTCCTGCTTCAGCTCAAGCTCCATCAACAACTCATCGTTCGGCTCGAATGGGGTCTTGCAGTGAGTGCAGACACGCCGGACCAGTCGCTGAGCCACGATGGCCTCAAGAGTAGCAGTGACCAGAAACGGCTCCATGCCCAGATCAAGCAACCGGGCGATCGCGCTGGGGGCGTCGTTCGTGTGCAGCGTACTGAACACCAAGTGGCCGGTCAGCGAGGCTTGGACGGCGATTTCAGCCGTCTCCAGGTCGCGGACTTCGCCGACGAGAATGATATCTGGGTCTTGCCGCAAATAGGCACGCAAGCATCGAGCAAATGTTAACCCGATATCCGGGTTGACCTGAACCTGAATCAGCCCCTCGATGTCATATTCAACGGGGTCTTCGGCGGTGAGGATCTTCACCGCGATATCGTTCAGTTCGTTCAAGGCTGAATATAGCGTCGTCGTTTTGCCCGAACCTGTCGGGCCGGTGACAACGATGATCCCGTGCGGCTTATGGATCAACTGGCGAAACAGTCGGACGTCGTCTTCTCGCATTCCCAGTTTTTCAACGTCCAGGCTCACCTGGGACCGATCCAGAACGCGCATCACGATGCTCTCGCCGAACATCGTCGGTAACACTGAAACACGCAGATCCACCGGATGACCGCCGACGGTCAGCGGGATACGCCCGTCCTGGGGCATACGGCGCTCGGCGATATCCAGATTTGACATAACCTTGATACGTGAGGCAATGGCCATGGCGATGTGCCGGGGCGGAGGAACCATGTCGTAAAGCACGCCGTCGATCCGGTAACGCATTCGAAATATATCTTCGAACGGTTCGAAGTGAATGTCGGAAGCTTTATCCTTAACCGCCTGCAAGAGTACGAGGTTCAGGAGTTTTTTGACGGGATTGGATTCGGCCATTTCCTTCAAGGTGTCCAGGTCGATCGAATCGCCCCGGCCCTGAAGCTGAGCAAGATGTTCGTCCTTCTTGATCTCGTCGATGAGCTGCTGGATGTCTTCCTCGGCCTCTTCCGGATAATATCGGGTCAGAGCTTTGGTGATCTGATCTTCGGGGGAATAGGCCGCCAGCACATTGTAGCCCAGGAATCGCTTGATATCATCGGTGGCAGCGAAGTTGTCCGGGTTGCACATCGCGATCGTCATCGTGTTCGTTTCGGACTGATAATCGATCGGGACCACCCGGTAAATGTTGGCCATTTGCGGAGTCAGGAGCTTGACGATCTCCCGATCGACCTCGATCGTGTCCAGCGCCACGATTTCCATTCCCTTTTGTGCGGCGAGGGCTTCGTTCAGCTCATCCTCGCTGATGTGCCCCAACTCAACCAATATTCGGCCCAGGGGGCCTCGACGCTGTTTTTGAATCTCAAGGGCCTCGTGAACCTGATCACGGGTAAGTTTCCCCATCTTGATCAGAACTCGGCCAAGGCGTCGGCCTCGAAGTTGTTTGATTGGGATCGTCGCCATCAGCTATCTGCCTGTTTTCTTCCCACTGTCCAGTCCTTTTACCGCTGCTGACCCTGCTGCGATTTCTGCTGCGTCGGCTGCGGTTCCGGCTCGTTTTCGCCGCCGAGCACCATACCATAGTCAATGAGCATCCCCGGCCGGGTGGCGTCGAGTTTGCGTTTGATCTCTGCCGGATACCGAGCCTTGTCGAGCATATCTTCGGCACTGATAGCGCCGCTGTCGAACAGGTTCCATAGATGCTCGTCCAGCAGACGCATGCCGTACTTCTTGCCCGTTTGAATGCTCGAGTCGATGCGATAGACTTTGTTTTCGCGTATCAGGTTGGCGATGGCCGGCGTGATGACCATGAATTCGTACGCCGCCACCCGCCCACCCGTGGTCCGCGGCAAGAGGGCCTGCGAGAGCACGGCGATGAGGTTGGTCGACATTTGCACGCGAATCTGCTCCTGCTGGTTTACCGGAAACTGGTCGACGATACGCGTGATCGTTCCTTGCGCACCCGTCGTGTGAACCGTACTGAACACCAGGTGCCCCGTCTCGGCGGCACGCAGCGCCGCCTCCATCGTCTCCAGGTCGCGGAGCTCGCCGACAAGAATCACATCCGGATCCTGACGCAACACGCGCCGCAGCGCCTCGGAGAAACTGGGAACATCCACACCCACTTCACGCTGATTGCACAGGGATTTCTTGTGGGGGTGGTAATATTCGATCGGATCTTCGACCGTCACGATATGGGCATCTAACTCGCTGTTGATGTAATCGATCATCGTCGCCAGGGTGGTGGTCTTGCCCGATCCGGTCGGGCCGGTCACGAGAAATAATCCCCGCGGACGGCGACACAGGGTTTGAACGATCGCCGGCAGACCGATCTCCTCGAACGACAACAGCTTCGAAGGGATCAACCGCAAGACGAGCGAAACATTGCCCTTTTGCTTGAAGACCGATACACGAAAACGACCGGCATCGCCAAAGGCAAAACCGAAGTCGGTTCCCCCTTCTTCCTGGACTTCCTGCTGATTGCGTTCAGGGGTAATGGCCCGCATCAGCGCCGCTGTATCTTCCGGTTCCAGAACCTTCGTTTCAAGGTTCCGCAACCGGCCGCTGACCCGCAACACTGGCGGGCGGCCCACGTGCAGGTGCAAGTCCGACGCATTACGACGGATACATGTCTCCAGCAATCGATCGATATGAATATTCGCCACCTAACACCTCTGCCTACATTTCTTCGAGAACAAGCCCTTCTTCCTGGGTGATGCGTATTACTTCCTCCGGCGTAGTGATGCCTTCCAGAATTTTCCTCCTGCCGTCTTCCACCAACGTCCGCATGCCGCCGGCCCGTGCCGCCTGCCGCAACTTATTGGTCGCGACCCGGTTAAACGCCATCTCCCGCAGCCGGGTGTTCATCTCCATCATCTCAAACAGACCGATCCGGCCACGGTAGCCTGTGTTGTGGCAGGCCTTGCATCCTCTGCCACGCATGATCTTCTGCTCATCGATGGCCCGTTCGTCCATTCCCAACATTTTCAAGACGAACTTGTCCGGTTTTGGATCGATTTCCCTGCACTCCTGGCAAATCACGCGGATCAGCCGTTGCGCCATGATCGCCTGAATAGAGCTGGCCACTAGAAACGGTTTGACACCCATATCGATCAAACGAGTGATGGCGCTGGGGGCATCGTTGGTGTGCAGCGTACTGAAAACCAGGTGACCCGTAAGGGCCGCCTGGATGGCTACCTCTGCCACCTCCAAGTCACGAATTTCGCCGACCAGGATGATCTCCGGCGCCTGACGCAGCATGGCCCGCAGGATGCGGGCAAACGACAGGCCGATCGTTTCGTTGACCTGGCATTGATTCATCCCGGTGAAATGGTACTCGACCGGGTCCTCAGCTGTAATGATTTTTCGGTCCGGCTGGTTCAGCTCCTGCAAGGCCGCGTACAACGTTGTCGTCTTACCAGAACCCGTAGGGCCGGTGACCAGGAAAATGCCGTTCGGCCGACGAATGATCTTCATGAATCGCTGGTAATCTTCCTCTTCAAACCCCAATTTCTGGATACCCGTCTCGGCTGATTCCGGGCGCAAAATACGCAGCACCATACTCTCGCCGTGATACGAAGGAATACAACTGACGCGAAAATCAATTGGCTTGATGTCAACAATCATCTTGATCCGACCGTCCTGCGGCACCCGTTTCTGGGCGATATCCATCCCCGACATGATTTTCAACCGGCTGATGACCGCACCCTGCATACTCTTGGGGATCGAATCTCTTTCGATGCAGACCCCGTCAATCCGGTATCTGACCCGCACCCGGTCGGTAAACGGTTCAATGTGGATATCTGACGCCCGCGCACGCACCGCTTCGGTGATAATCAGGTTGATGAGACGAACGATCGGCGCAGTTCCGTCATCGAAATCGCCCTCTTTGACCTCGCCCTCTTCACCTTCAGCCCCGCGTCTGAGTTCGTCAACGGTCTGGTCGATGCTCTTGTCAGACCGGTTGGCGACGTAATTGTCGATATAATATTGAATCTTCGATTTGGCCCCCAAAGCACAATCAATGTCGGTGGCCAGGCGAAAACGAAGCATATCCTGCGTATCGAGATCCAGCGGATCGTGAATCAATACCCTGAGCCGGCCGTTGACCTTGCCCAGCGGCAAGACGAGGTGTTTGCGGATGACGTCGCTTGGAATGAGGTTCAACGAGGCGGAAATCTCGGTGTTCTGCTCGGGCTCAATGTATTCCATATCGAACTGTTCCGCCAGAGCCCTTGCCACGTCCTCTTCCGAAACCAGCTCCAGTTCGACCAGGGCATGACCGAGCCGCCGCCCGTGCTCCTGGGCATACTTAACCGCCATATCCAACGCACCGGGGTCAAGTTTCCCCACGCCAAGCAGAATTTCGCCTAGTTTTTTACGTTTTCGTGCCATAATCGCGGTGGTCTGGTCCTCTCATCCACGTTCGCACCGATTTCTTCTCGCCTGTCTTCTCGGTCGGCACTCGGGCTGATTCTAGCAGGCTGGTAAAGGCAGTGTCCACGGGCTAGCCCGCGCTTGGTCGCCATCAGCACTGGCTGGCACTTCAGGACGGCATCCGAGCTGGAAAATACCTCCGCCACGGTCAGCGTCTTCCCATTCATTCGCCACAAACGTATTCTACGATTGTTAAACTGTTCTCGTCAAGGGATTTTGCTCGCGCGCTCGCGATGCCCCCAGTTTTGGTTCTTTGGAGTGGCGGAACGTGGGTAGTAGGGTTTACGGGGGCGGATAGCCATGTCTTTCTCGTGGAGCGAACATCCCCAGGCATCTAGCCACGGTATGCCACCCAGCCATGAAAATAATATATCCAGTATCCGAAGAAGTGCAAGAATTGAGCAGGGTGCCTTCGGGATGAACAGGCGAACCTGAGATCGAAAACGATGCTTGAACCAGGAAAACTTGGTGGTTACACTGCAGCCACCGGAGCCGACACTGTCTGTCAATTCCAGTGATCTGGCGCCTTATTACTTTTGAAGACATACATAATGGAGGACCTCCGTGGAGTTTCAACCGGACTATCGGAATATCGTCATAGCCGCTCAAAACCGGCGTCCCCCTCGGTTACCCATTTACGAACATTTTATCAATGATGAATCCATGGAGAACATTTTCAAGGTCACCCTGTCGGGAATGCTCACTGGCGGCGACGCCGACCGGAAAGAATACTTTCGGCGAGTATGCGGGTTCTGGAAGGGAATGACCTACGATACCGTTTCGTTCGAGGTCTGTGTAACAGAGCTTCTTCCCGGCGGCGGAGCTCTTCTCGGCGAGCGCTCGGGCCCGATTCAGTCCAGAGATGATTTTGAAAAGTATCCCTGGAGTGAGTTTCCTGAGCTTTTCTGGCGGACAGCAAAACCTCGTTTTGATGTGCTTCGAGATTCACTGCCTCCGGGCATGAAAGCGGTCGGAGGAATAGGCAACGGTGTCTTTGAGATCAGCGAGGATCTCGTCGGCTATGAACAACTGTGTTACATGCTGGTGGATGATCCGGACCTCTTCGCTCGACTGTATGCCAGAATTGGTCATCTTCTTGCCGCCCTCTGGCAACGCCTTCTGGCCGAATATGCCGATGTCTTTGCCGTCTGCCGCATCGGCGACGATATGGGTTTTAAGACTGCCACCCTGCTTGCTCCGCAAACACTCATCGAGCACGTCGTACCACAATACCGTCAACTCATTGCAATGATCCATAATGCCGGCAAGCCCTACCTCCAGCATTCCTGCGGGAGGATTTTTGATATTATGGATGCCCTGATTGACGCAGGCATGGATGCCAAACACTCAAATGAAGACGTCATCGCCTCGTTTGACGACTGGATTGAACGTTACGGGAGACGAATTGCCCTTTTCGGTGGAATCGACACCGACAGGCTCTGCCGCATGCCGCCGGATGATATCTACCAGTTCGTGCTGGAGGAAGGCACGCGTTTTCGAAAAAACACCGGAGGATATGCACTGGGTTCCGGCAATTCAATCCCGCCTTATGTCCCCATAGAGGCCTATCATGCAATGCTCAAAGCCGCGAATGAAATCCGTCGGCGAGAAAATACGGCCTAGCCCGCAATCTGGTATCAAACGGCGCGCAAATGCAGTTTTCGATACGGCAACGCCCAGCGAAAGCCGGACGAACGGTCCCGAACATCTGGTCGCACCCCCGGAGACTCAGCCTGCTGTTTATTGCCGGGACGTACGTTCAACCCGGTGTGAGATATTCAATTCCATAAAAATCGCACAGGTATTTCAGTTCGTGACTGATGTCTCCCATAGCCACGGCTACATGATGTGGAAAACCATGTTCAAGAATCAGTTCGTTTAGTTTCTTGAATTGTTCTATTTCAACGTCCGCAGCGGCATAGCGGAGGTTTTGGGCGGTATCGGATCGGTTTTCGCCCGTGAAGACGAGCATCTTGAACCGTCGGTTTCGATCCTGAATGAGGCTGATCCCGGTTTTCGGGCCGTAGAGAAATTGACCAATACAGGCTGGGCCGTGTTTGCTTCCCGCCTGACGAGTCGGACTGATTTCCGCTATTTGAGGCTTGACCATCACACAAGGAATCCCCACTCCGCAATGTCCCATTTGAACGACGCGCTTTCCTCCGATATAGTTGACAAAATCCAAACATGCCGCCGGTTGACCGGACAGAAGGTTCCCCAGGCTTTGGCAAACAGCGTTTGGCCAGTCCCCTTCGCAAGCCGCCGACCAGACAATCCGTTCGGAAGCCAGCCACGCGATGGCAAGACAGGATGAAATATCCAACACCTGTATGATTTCAGGCCAACAGCGAACGGCGATTGATGTGAAACCATTTACTTCAATCAAGGCTTTGAAAGCATGATAGAGTCGGGCTGTTTTTTGTATTCGCTCATTGTCCGTGAGGATGTCTTTGCCCGTTACCATTTTTCTATACGTGTTTTCAACATCTTGATCCGTGAACTGCACTTCTCCTTTGTAGCCCGCAGCCTTTGCGCTATGGTACGTTTCCAGAACAGCCGCCAGATCGATTGTCTCAACCCGGGTACCCAACAACGCCGCATAGGCGATTTGGTCGCCACTGCTCGAATGGAACCCGCCGGGAGCATCGCCAAACTTACCCAGGAAGTCCCTTCGCATCTCTTTGACTGTGTAGACCACCGACAGAATCCTGCGAAATTCTGTTTGATAATCATCTTCCTTAGACCAACCAGGAAGAGTAAAGATTGGCCTGCCGAGTTGCTTGGCCACGCAATTGTTCATCACCAGTCCGCAATAGGCATTTGTGCTCCATTCAGACTGTGCCTGTTCGAATTCCGGAGGGGCCGTAATGATCAAGGGAATCTTGCTCAGGTACGGATCAGTCGCAAGCGTCAGAAAGGTATTGCCATGTGGAAATGCGCTATTGAGGACAACAAGTGCGTCAATCCTTTCACATACAAGGCGGTCCAGAAGCTTCTCCGCCTCCAGGGGCCCAAAGATGCGATGTGGAAAGAATAGTGATGTTGCGGCGATGGCTCCGGTGGCCTTGAGCTTTTCAAATAGCTGCCGCATCTGATTCTCTGCCGCCTCTTTACCCTCCGGGCTGAAGACGTCGATGCTTGTCGAGATAATCCCGATCTTGGGGGCTTTTTCCTGCGGATAATTCATATAATCACCTCAATTACGCATGCACAATCTTGCACAATGCCTCTATCATTTGTCTTGGATTCTCTCGCTGCCAGACGTTTCGGCCGATAGTCACACCGCGTGCGCCAGCCTCGATGGCATCCTTGATCATGGCCAGAAAGCTTTCATCCGACCCATTTCCCTTAGGCCCTCCGGCAATCCATATTGGTACCGGTGTGCTGTGCGTAATCCACTTGAATCCTTCCTTATCCCCGGAGTAATGAGTCTTGATACAATCGGCGCCAATTTCCGCACCCAATCGCGATACCAGGCACAATTCCTTGTTGATCTGATCAAGCGGTGCCGCTTTTTGCTCCCGCCCATAATGATAGTTCAACAGACAAATCGGCATCATTTCTCCCATCAAGGGCATTCCATACTTTCGGCAGTCTGTGGCCAATCTTCCGAGCTTCTCCAAATGGACATCCTCGTTGTCGGCGCCGACAAAAATGTTCGCCACCACCATATCCGCGCCGAGGGTGACGGCGTTTTCCACGGTGGTGATCAGGTCGATTTTCTCCAGATGCTTGCCGAGACGGGTGTGAGTTCCATCAACGCGCAAAATGATGTTTAAGTCGCCTGCCATGGGCGCGACGTGCTCCAGCATTCCAGGGGTGACCAGGATGCCGTCGGCATCAGTTTCCGCGATTGTCTTGACCAGTTTTCCAAGATCAGCAATCGCAGGCGCTGGTTCCGAAAAAAGCGAATGATCCATAGGGACAATCACCGCGCCGCCACGACGCGCAAATCGACGCATCCTGAGATGCTTTCCGGTCATCATGAACGTATTCTCCTTCTAAGGTTTATTCAAAGAACAAAGATAATTGTCAACTTCCTGACGAGTGGGCAGTGCGGACTGCGCCCCTGGCCGCGTTACTGAAAGAGCAGCAACGTGTCGGGCAAAGTCTGCCGCTTCCCAAAGAGTCCTTCCTTCTGCGATCTGGCAGGCCAACGCTCCGGTGAAGGCATCGCCCGCCGCTGTAGTATCCACGACCTCAACCTTATCACAAGGCATAAAGCCACAACAATCGGGTGACTGTACGTATAAGCCTTTCGCCCCCAGGGTAATGACTACGGACTTGACCCCCAGAGCCAGCAATCGACCCGCCGCCGCCTCAACGTGATGTCTCTCCTGGATGGCATGGCCGGTGAGCAGTTCTGCCTCCGTCTCGTTGGGTGTCAGAACATCGATCTTGTGATATAGATCCTCTCGGAGCTTCTGAGCGGGAGCAGGATTCAATATCACTGGAATATGATTTCGATATGCCAACTCGATAACATATTCCACCGTGAGCATGGGAATCTCTAATTGGACAACGATAACTCTTGAGGCCAGTATGGCGGGCATCACTCGCTCGATATCCTCAGGACGTAACCCGGCGTTTGCACCGGCAGAGACGATGATCCGGTTGTCGCCATTTTCCCCAAGCATGATCATGGCAGTTCCGGTGGGATCCTTTTCACTCCAGATTATATTGGGCTGTTCAATACCTGCTTTCTTCAGACTATCAAGGCACCGATGACCAAACACATCGTTCCCCAGCCGGGATATAAAATGCACCTTTGCGCCCAATTTGGCTGCCGCGACAGCCTGATTCGCCCCTTTTCCACCGGACGTCATGAAAAATTCGCCCCCGACAATGGTCTCTCCAGCGCGAGGGATATTCGCCGATCTGACGACCAGGTCCATATTGCAGCTACCGATCACGGTGATCATGGGTCGTTGCTCATTCATCATCTAATGCCCTAGCTTCCCGGATACCGAAGCCTGATTCGTGAACTCCAGCATCCGTGTCATATCGACAATCCCTTCCGTCGTCCCTACTTGGGTAACGCACGATGCCCCGCAGGCATTGGCTAGACGCCCACACTCTGCCAGAGTCCACCCTTGAACGTATCCTGCGAGAAATCCGCCGACAAACGCATCACCGGCTCCTGTAGTGTCGACAACCTTGACTTGATAGGCAGGCAGAACCCATTCCTGCTGTTGATTATTGATGTAGCAACCCTGATCGCCCATTTTTAATATAAAGGTCTTTACGCCGTAGTCGAAAAAGAACTTTGCCAAGTGTTCTGGTTCTTCCTGGCCACTGATTAATCGTGCCTCATCCAGACTGGGCATGAATAGATCAACGTATTCAAGGCTATCCTGAATTTTCTCCAACCACTTACCCGATGAATCCCAGTCAGTATCCATCGAGGTCACAAGTCCGAATTCTTTGGCCTGTTTCAGGACATCTGCTGCCCGAAGCTTGGGCAGTTTCATAATCCCTCCGATATGAAGAATTTGCGCCTCCTGCAACAACGAAAGATCCACATCCTCCAGTCTTATCGCCTCATTTCCACCCTCGGCATACAAAAAGGATCTCTCACCTGTCGAAGAAATCAAAACGATTACCGAAGATGTTCGAGTGTTCTGTTCTTGTCTGACACCCCGGACATCCAGTCCAAGTTCAACCATTTTGCGCAGAAGGTGCTCCCCGAAGGTATCACACCCGATTTTTCCAACGACGGCTGTTGGAACACCGAGCTTGGTCAAAACCATGGCGGTATTAAGCCCGCAGCCACCGCAACGTATGTCGATACGATCAACACTGTCAGTCGTTCCCACACGAGGAAAACCATCAACGGGGTGGACCACGATATCTGCGACAATTTGTCCGAGACTGATGATATTCACTTTGGGCATGGTTGTATCACTTATTGTTCTTCGTATTGTCACCGATCGCTTTAAATACGGCCAAGGATGATCGCGTTAAGCTCGGCCAGGTTTGTTTGTGCTTTCTATACCTCATTTCGCGTCTTTCGTGCAAGGATATTCCCGAGATTTCCTCGGATCGGAAGCGTCGGCTGTTGCCCGGTGATGGTAACGACCTCGGCAT
>Ga0315281_10011495_pt1 | contig 12130 bp, 12 predicted proteins | sample YL17G07_0_MG_FD_204540 | JGI IMG/M metagenome (GOLD analysis project Ga0315281, IMG submission 204540) | Sediment microbial communities from Yellowstone Lake, YNP, Wyoming, USA - YL17G07_0 | ecosystem: Environmental > Aquatic > Freshwater > Lake > Sediment | place: USA: Wyoming | collected... | reverse complement strand
GGCAGGCTGTTCCTCGACATACTGCAACTCGCTTTTTGCCCGCCGGAGTCGTTCTAAACTGTGCATAAAATGTAGCCACTCCATAGACTGTGTTTGTTGATACACCAGCCAGCTCACCTATCTCTTCTATCGCCTCTTGGGACAGATAGCCGAGCTTCTCTTGCACCGTCTGCAAAGCAGGTATCAGCACAATCTGCCGTCCCTTCAACGGGGCGATTATATCTCGTATCTGCTTTCGTAGCTCAGTCTCGGTTGTCACCTGTTCTCTCCAGTCGCTTGTCTCTGTAATTAAACATAAAAAACTTGGCGGTCAATCGCCAAGTAGCCTAAGAGATTACCGATGGATCTACTCTATACCCTTTAGCCAGCGCACTTTGAAGCAAATGAACAATGAAACGAGTCATATAACTCTTGGAAAGGCTGCTCTGTCGCCAGTGACTCTTCCGTTTTGTATGGGCAGAATTGAAGGGCATAGCTATTAACAGCCAGCAACAATTCCCCCGCTTACGATCAGAGAAGCCCGCCAGATTCCGTTTTCCTTGAAGCAACCGCTCAAAAAGCATTATAGCTCCAGAGTATATTCAAGTCAAATTCGTACACCGGGAGAGACTCTGGTAAATCGGGAGCGTGGAGGGAGTGCTCCCCAAAATGATTTCTGTGTCATTGCGAGGAGTCCTTCTTGTAAAGGACGACGAAGCAATCTCCGCGTACTCGTTGGTACGAAGGGGTGCGGTGAGATTGCTTCGCTTCACTCGCAATGACACAAGGATTTAGGCTGGCGTTATAGGGTTGATAAAGAGGTGCAGGATACCTCCTGCGCGGAGGTTCAGGGGACACCCCCGATATTAAAGTCCCTCAAGACTGGGGGATATAGGGTGTTGAAAAATGACTATCAAACTCTCTCTGGTGCCTGCTCTTGTCATTTTCGCCGAATGAATGTAAAATTATAGCGCGGGGGCTGGACTCATCCTATCTGTCAATTTCCTGTGCGGTTCAAGTGTGGGATGTTGATAGTGTTATTCTTCTTATTCCAACGAGCCCTGCCTACCTAGTGTCTTAGATATTGGAGGTAAAATGTACCAAATCGTGACCAGGGAGGACCTTACCCCTGAAATCCACCTTTTCGAGATAATGGCCCCGGATGTCGCCAAAAAAGCGCAGGCGGGGCAATTCGTTGTAATCAGGGTGGATGACAAGGGTGAGCGCATCCCGCTGACCATAGCCGATTGGAATCGGCAGAAAGGCACCGTCACTGTCGTCTTTATGGAGGTGGGCAAGACGACCCGAAAGATGGCTACTATCAAGGCTGGGGAGTCTATTGCTAATTTCGCCGGCCCCCTCGGCCTGCCCACGCATATCGACAAGTACGGCACAGTGGTCTGTGTCGCCGGCGGCTTTGCCATTGCCACCATCGTTCCCATCGCCCGCGCCATGAAAGAGGCGGGGAATAAAGTTGTCTCCATAATGGGTTTCCGCAGCAAGAACCTGGTGTTCTGGGAGGACCGCCTGCGCCAGTTCAGCGATGAGTTGATAGTGACCAGCGACGATGGCACTTACGGACGCAAGGGAGTGGTTACCATCCCCTTGAAGGAACTGCTAGAAAGCGGCAAGGAGAAGGTCGGCCTGGTGGTTGCCATCGGCCCCACGGTTATGATGAAGTTCTCCTCACTGACCACCAAGCCGTTCGGGGTGAAGACTATCGTCAGTCTCAACCCTATCATGGTCGACGGCACCGGCATGTGCGGAGTCTGCCGCGTGTCTATCGGCGGCGTCACCAAGTTCACCTGTGTCGATGGTCCGGATTTCGATGCCCATAAGGTTGATTGGGATGAGCTTATGGCTCGGCAGCGTACCTATCTCGATGAAGAAAAGCGCTCACTCGAGCTCTGGAAGCAGAGTTGTAGCTGTGATAGGAGGTAAAGACCTATGCCGGAAAAGTTGAACCTGAATAGAGTTGGCATGCCCAAGCAGGAGCCCAAGGTGAGGGCTAGGAATTTTAACGAAGTTGCCTTGGGATACCAGGCTGAGAATGCGCTGTATGAAGCCAGCCGTTGTATTCAGTGCAAGAAGCGCCCCTGCATCGCGGGCTGTCCTGTGGGCGTGGACATACCGGAATTCATTCTGGCGTTGCGCGATAACAAAATGCCTGAGGCAGTGAAGGCGCTCAAAGCCAAGAACGCGCTGCCAGGTATCTGCGGGCGTGTCTGCCCCCAGGAGACTCAGTGCGAGGAGGTCTGCACCCTGGCTAAGAAAGGCGCTCCTATTGCCATCGGACGACTCGAGCGCTATGTGGCTGACTGGGAGCTTGCTCAGCCCGCCACCTCGAAGCCCAAGCCGGAGATCGCTCTGCCGACCGGCAAGAAAGTGATGGTAGTCGGTTCCGGCCCGGCGGGTCTCACCGCCGCTGCTGACCTGGCCAAGCGCGGTCATAAGGTCACTATCCGCGAGGCCCTGCATGTCGCCGGCGGGGTGTTGATGTACGGTATCCCCGAGTTCAGAATGCCCAAGCATATCGTCCAGGCCGAGGTGGACTATGTTAAGTCGCTGGGCGTTGACGTCAAGCTGGACTCGGTGATAGGCAAAATAGCCACGGTTGATGAAATTCTTGCGGACGGCTATGACGCTGTATTTCTGGGCACGGGCGCTGGCTTACCCATGTTCTTGCATATCCCCGGCGAGAACTACAACGGTATCTATTCCGCTAACGAGTACCTGACCCGCGTAAATTTGATGAAAGCCTACCTTTTCCCCGAGTACGATACACCGCTCAGGGTGGGCAAGAGGGTAGCGGTCATCGGCGGCGGCAACGTGGCTATGGACGCTGCCAGATGCTCCGTCAGGCTTGGTGCTGAGGAGGTCTATATCGTGTATCGGCGCAGCCGCACCGAGCTGCCGGCGCGGCGTGAGGAGGTCGAGAATGCTGAGGAGGAAGGCGTAATCTTCAAGTTCCTCACCAACCCCGAGAAGTTCTATGGCGATGACAAGGGCTGGGTCAAGACCATGGAGTGCGTGGAGATGGAGCTTGGCGAGCCCGATGCCAGCGGCCGCCGCAGCCCTGTGGTCAAGAAGGGCAGCGAGTTCAAGATGGATGTTGACACAGTAGTCGTGGCGCTGGGCACCACGCCCAATCCTTTAGTGCCTACTACCACCAAAGGGCTGGATACCACTAAAAAGGGCACGGTTGTCACCGATGAGGCGACAGGCAAGACCACCAAGACCGGTGTCTGGGCGGGAGGGGATGTGGTTACCGGCTCGGCCACCGTGATCAGCGCCATGGGCGCCGCCAAGAGAGCGGTAGCCTCCATGGACGACTACCTGAAAGGCAAATAGAAAATAAGATTTTAGCTATCAGCATTTCCTTAATCCCCCCTTTTGTAAAGGGGGTAAGGGGGATTTAGGTAGGGGCACAGCACGCTGTGCCCCTACATGTTTCGGGCTTTCCTTCAAACCTTTCCTTAATAGCGCTATTCCTGTAAAATAGCCCAAAGAGATCGTTCAATAATTGGGGATTGCAGAGGGGCGAAGCCCCTTTGCTGGGGGTTTGGGGGTGTCCCCCAATTTTTAAAGTCCCCCAAGATTGGGGGACTAGGGGGTTGATTAAGTATTCCGATGACACCAGTTCGAAGCCAATATCTCAAAATCAAGCGAAGCTATCCTCAGGCTATCGTCTTCTTCCGCCTGGGCGATTTCTACGAGACCTTCGACGAGGATGCACGGCTGGTCTCCAAGGAGCTTGAGATCACGCTTACCTCTCGGGAGATGGGCAAAGGGCAGCGCTACCCCATGGCTGGGATACCCCACCATGCCCTGGATAACTACCTGTCCAAGCTCATCAACAAGGGCTACAAGGTGGCTATCTGCGAGCAGATGAGCGAACCCAGGCCGGGACGCGGCATAGTGGAGCGGGAGGTGGTGCGGGTAGTGACCCCGGGCACGGTCACCGAGCCTAACCTGCTCGAGACCAGGGCGAACAACTACCTTGCCTCCGTGGTCGCTGAAGGCGAACAGGTCGGGATAGCCTACATTGACATAACGACAAGCGAGTTCGCTACTACTCAGCTTCCTGCCGAGAAGGCCCAGCTCGAATTGGAGCGCCTCCGCCCCTCTGAGCTGCTCCTCCCTAGAAGCTCGCAGCCTCCTTCGCCACCTCTCTCATTTCCGGTGACCCCGCTCGACGACCGGTGGTTTGAACTGGATACGGCGCAACAAACATTGCTCAACACATTCGGGGCATCTACTCTCGAAGGCTATGGCTGTGCCCAACTGCCGCTGGCGATCAGGGCGGCGGGCTCCATCATCCATTACCTGGAGCAGACCCAGAAGGGTGTGCTGGGCCAGATAAACAACCTGAGCACCTATTCCATCGAGTCCTTCATGACTCTGGACTCTCCGACGCGCCGCAATCTCGAGCTATTTCAGAGCAGCCGCCTGGGGCTCACCGCTGGCTCACTGCTCTCCGTTATAGACCTTACCAAGACGCCGATGGGCGGGAGGCTGCTCAAGAAGTGGCTGGGACAGCCCCTCCTCGACATAAAGCAGCTTGAGCGCAGGCAGCAGGCTGTGGCCTGTTTTATGTCGCCTCAGCGCGCCGAGGTGATAAATCTGCTCAGCAAGCTCAGCGATGTGGAGCGGCTGATCAACCGCGTGAGGGCAGGCATTGCCACCCCGCGCGAGCTGGTCTCGCTGCGCCGCAGCCTGGAGCAGTTGCCTCAGTTGCAGACGATACTAAGTGCCGATGCAGCCCTGGAGTGGCTATCATCTGAACTTAAGCCCTGCGAAGATGTGGTCTCGTTGATATCCAGTGCCATCGTTGATGACCCTCCGCCTGTGGTGGGAGAGGGCAATGTGATAAAGAGCGGCTTCTCCAGCGAGCTGGACGAGCTTCGCTCTGCTTCATCCAATGCCCGCAAGTATCTGGCTGACCTGGAGCGCACCGAGCGCGATAGGACGGGCATAAAGTCGCTCAAGGTGGGCTATAACAGGGTGTTCGGCTACTACATCGAGGTAACCTCGCCTCACCTGAGCCGGGTGCCCCAGGACTATATTCGCAAGCAGACGCTGGCCGGTGCCGAGCGCTATTTCACCCCGCAACTCAAGGAGTATGAATCGCTCATTCTCAACGCTGAGACCAGGATAGCAGAGCTGGAAAGCTCTATCTTCCGCCAGGTCTGCCGCCAGGTGGGGGATTGCGGCGAGCGCATCTTGGGCATCGCCGCTGCGCTGGCTCAGATAGACGTTCTCTCTGCCTTCGCCGAGGTAGCGGTGAGACATGGCTACGTCTGTCCCAGGCTGACCGCTGACGATTCGATAACCATTGTCAACGGACGCCACCCCGTGGTTGAACGCGCGCTGGTGGACGAGCGCTTCGTCCCCAACGACACCTACTTGTCGAATCAGGACGCACAGCTCATCATCCTCACCGGCCCTAACATGTCGGGGAAGTCCACCTATCTCCGTCAGGTAGCGCTCATCGTGCTCCTGGCTCAGATAGGCAGCTTCGTTCCCGCAGATTCAGCCACTATCGGGCTGGTGGACCGTATCTTCACCCGCGTCGGGCTTCAGGATGACCTGGTCACCGGCCAGTCCACGTTTATGATTGAGATGGTGGAGACTGCCAACATACTCAACAACGCCACCTCGAAGTCGCTGATTATCCTGGACGAAATCGGGCGCGGCACCTCGACCTATGATGGTCTTTCCATCGCCCAGTCTGTGGCTGAGTACATCCATAACCACCCCAGGCTTGGTGCCAAGACGCTGTTCGCTACCCACTATCACGAGCTGGTGGAGCTGGCGAACTTCCTGCCCCGCGTGAGGAACTACAGCATCGCTGTGTCCGAGGAAGGCGGCAAGGTAGTCTTCCTGCGCAAGATAATCCCCGGGGGCGCAGACAAAAGCTACGGCATCCATGTGGCGCAACTGGCCGGCCTGCCCAAGGCGGTGGTGCACCGTGCCGAGGAGGTCTTATCGGAGCTTGAAAGTAATGGCGACGTGAAGGTTGTGCCCGGAGTTCAACCTCGTTCCCGGCATAAGGCTCCACGGGAACAGCTTCCTCTATTCGGCCAGAAGTCCCCTGTAATGGACGAAATCCTCAAGCTGGACGTATCCTCGATGACCCCTCTGGAAGCAATTACTAAACTCTACGAGCTTCAGCGCAAAGCCAAAGAAGGCTAGGTGCTTAAGGTCTTCACATGAGGCCGTCCCGCAACACATAAATAAGATGACCCAGCCTGCCCTTTGCGGGTAAAACTGGGTCAATCTCCGTCTAAGTCTGTTTTAGCCAGGGCGCGCTATAGCCCATATGGCACGAAATGCGCTAATCACTGCCGCTGGGGCCATGAAGGTTGCCAGGTAGGCAACGATAGCATTGATTTTGGTGCCTGCTCCTCCCCCCAGGTCATTGAGAGCGCCAAATACTCCCTTGTCGCCTCCGATTCCACCAGTGCCTACTACGATCAAGGCGATAGCAGCTATGAGCAATGGGAGCACTTCCTTGCCGGTGATATTGAGCAGGCCGACGAGTATGCCCATGATGACCAGCGCTAGCGTGATACTACTGTAGTCCTGGTACCCGATGCCACCAACTATCGCCAGAATTATCCCCACCAAGAAGGCCAGCAGGCCGATGGTGCCGGCGAGCTTCTTCATAGCATCTGGCTGTTTGGCTTGTTCCGCCATTTTCTACGCTCCTTTCCTTTTGATTATCAGCACGGAATTCTACAGGAGTGAGTCACGATTGTCAAGGGTTTTTAGACTTGACTTGGCGGTTTTCACGAGTAATCGCTCGTGAAGCTCCGGTGTTTTAACTTGAAGCCTGTGCTAGAATGACTGGTAATCGGGTGTATACAATATGAGGAAAATGTCCTGTATCGAAGCAGGAGTAGATAGAATCGCGATGTCAAGGCAGGAAGTCAAAGCCAATTACGATAGACTGAGCAAATATTATGACCTTTTTGCTCGTTTTGAGAGGAAGTACAGAGAAGCAGGCCTGCGCAAGCTGGATGCTCGCGGAGGGGAAATGGTACTTGAGATCGGATTCGGCACTGGACACTGCATCTTGGCTCTGGCTCAGGCGGTTGGTGACCGGGGCAGGGTATATGGAATAGATATATCCGAAGGCATGTGCAACGTCGCTCAAGCAAGGGTGAACAAGGCAGGTCTATCGCAGAAGGTGAGCCTGCACTGCGGCGACGCTACACGGCTCCCTTTTGAGGCTGACATCTTTGATGCGATATTTATGAGCTTTGCCCTTGAGCTGTTCGATGCTCCTGAGATTCCGACTGTGCTGGGAGAGTGTCACGGGGTTCTCCGAAACGGCGGGCGTATCTGCGTTGTCGCGATGTCTCAGGGAAGCAAGCACACAAATATGTTGGGACTCTATGAGTTTTTTCACAAGAGGTTTCCCAAATATGTCGATTGCAGACCCATCTTCGCCTCCAAGACGTTGGAGAAGGCCGGTTTTCGTATCCAGGATGTGGTCGAGATGTCCATGTGGGGTCTTCCTGTTGAGATTGTTCTAGCGAAAAGGTATGAATCACAGAGGGCTCTTGATAAATCGGGGAGTGTAGAGTCATTCACCTAGGGCGGACGCCCTCGCTCTAGGATTAAGTGACTAGGAGATTCAATAAAGAGGTGCAGATTCCTCCTGCACGGGGGACTTGGGGGTGTCCCCCAAATTCTTAAAGTCCCCCAAGACTGGGGGATACAGGGGGTTCATAATAATCATCAAACACTGTTAAATATCCCATATACGCTGATGGCTGAGAAAGTGCTTTTTACCTGGAGCGGCGGCAAAGACAGCGCCATGTCTCTCTACGTGCTGCGGAAATTCCATAATTACGAGATAGTAGCGCTGCTGACCAGCGTAACCGAGGATTACGACCGCATCAGCATGCACGGCGTGCGCCGAGTCCTTCTGGAGCAACAGGCGCGCTCTCTGGGATTGCCTCTCGAAATGCTCTACATCACCAGGAATTCCTCCAACGAAGAATACGAAGCGAAGCTGAAAGACAAGCTGCTGCAATACAAGAGCCACGGCGTTTCCTCTGTGATTTTCGGGGACATCTTCCTGGAGGACTTGCGCAAATACCGCGAGAATAACCTGGCCCAAATAGGCATGGAAGGCATATTCCCCATATGGAAAAGGGACACCACCGAGCTTGCTCACACCTTCATAGATTTGGATTTTAAAGCGGTGATTACCTGCGTTGACTCGCAATCTCTCGAGGTAAAATTTGCGGGCAGGTACTTCGATGACGAATTTTTGTCGGAGCTTCCTCCCAAGGTCGACCCCTGCGGAGAGAACGGCGAGTTTCACTCCTTTGTCTATGACGGCCCGATATTTCACGAGCGGATACGCTTCAGAAGAGGCAAGGTCGTCCTCAGGGACAACCGTTTCTGTTTCTGCGATTTGATACCATTTAGAAGATTTTAGGGGCGAGGTAAGCAGCCATGAAAGACGAGCCTAAACTCTACGAACAGGGATTTGAAGAGCACCCTAAGTCAGGCATCATTTTGGGCAATTTCATGATGCTTCTCTGGATTGCCCTGGGGACTGCTGCCTGCTGGTTTCTCTATCCCATAGCTGCCTGGATTTTCCTTCCTGTTGCGCTAATAATGGTCTTCGTTGTACTGCGCTGGCTAGTCTGCACCAATTGTTACTATTACGGCAAGTGGTGTCCCATAGGCTGGGGCAAGCTCTGTGCTCTGCTGTTCAAGCAGGGTGACATAGAGAAATTCAGCAAAAGCCCAGGCGTAAAGCTTGCGCCTCTCACCTATGGCCTGCTGAGCCTGATACCGCTTATCCTGATTATCATTGCCTTGGTCAAAGATTTCACTGTACCCAAACTGGTTATCTTGATACTATTGCTCCTTGTTTCCGGTTACAGCGCAGTTGGCAATAGAAAGAAATCGTGCGCGAACTGCAAAATGAAAACGATTTGCCCAGGCGCAGCCAAGTAGGGGCAATTCATGAATTGCCCTATCGTAGGGGCGACCGGCCGGTCGCCCTCGGGGAGGGGAAATGAAAGAGCGCCCTGTTAAGACATATCCAACGCTCGGCTGCTGTGGCCTCGATTGCGGTTTATGTCCCAGATACTACACAGCTGGCCCTTCGAGGTGTCCCGGCTGCGCTGGCCCTGGTTTCTTCAATAAGCACCCTTCATGTGGCTATATAACCTGCTGCGTGAAGAAAAAGGGGCTGGAAGTTTGTGCTCAGTGCGACGAGTTCCCCTGCTCCAAGTTTGCCTCCTGGCTGGATAAAGGGATGATAGAAGACTCCTTTTTGACCCATCAAAAGATAAAATCGAACCTCTACTTCATTAGAGAGCAGGGACTGGATAAGTTTCTGAAACAACAGGCGAAGCGGATCAAGCTGCTGGAGAGGATGCTCAAAGATTTCGACGACGGCAGGTCGAAAACATTTTACTGTATCGCTACCACCTTGCTTCCGGTTACAGAACTGAAGGCATTGTTAGGTGAAGCTGAGCGCAAGGTGAAGCTGGAAAATGTTAAAGCCGATGATATTAAAACCAAGGCCAAAATCCTTAGGGGATTGCTCAGCGACTTTGCAGTCAAGGGCGGAGTCGAACTGAAATTGAGACATAAAGAAAGGCGGACATAATGGCAGAGGACAAGGATTTGATTGCCTACTGCGGCTTGTACTGCGGGGATTGCATGAGCTACAAGGGGAAGGTTGCTGACCTGGCCAGAGACCTCAGAAAGGAACTGAGGTCTGCCAAGTTTGATAAGACGGCTGAGGTTTTGGCAGCCGTGCCCTTTTTCAAAGCATTTGAGCATTATGACGAATGCTACGATGTGCTGGGAGCGCTGGTAAAATTTCGCTGCAAGAAGACCTGCAGAGGTGGTGGCGGCCCTCCTTTCTGCAAGATGAGGAAGTGCTGCCAGAAGAAGGGCATCGAGGGCTGCTGGGAATGCGCTGATTTCGAGACCTGCGAGAATCTCGACTTCCTCAAGCCCGGCCACGGCGACGCCCACCTGAAAAACCTGAGAGCTCTTAAAAAGAAAGGCGTTGACGCCTTTCTCGAAGGTACAAGGTTTTGGTGATACTGTCGGCAATTCCATTAGTTGCCCCTCTTCCCAAAATGGATGAAGGTGGGATCACAAGGTAGGGGCGCACGAGTGGGCCTTTTCGCCAACGCGCCTCCGCAGCTTTCTTAGCGATCTCTATTCCCTGTGCAGGTGTCAGCTTCTCAAAACGAGGTTTGTGGTATAATCTAGTTGCTTTCGCCGGCATATCAAGGTTTCCTCAATAATAAGTCGACCTAAGTGACTTTGGAGGTGGAGAAGATGAAGGTAGTTAGCTACGATTGCATCGACAAGCATCACGTTATAGCTAGATGTCCTGAATGTGGTACGGGCACTACGATGATAACTTGCAGAGACGATTTCAACGGCGTCGCGGAGAGCAATTGCAGTGACTGCAATAAAGTCTTGGCCTTCTATCTCATAATGGAAGAGCGGAGAGCTTGGATGCTAGCTGCGCCAATCGAGATGGTGACCAAGAAGGTTACGTAATTGACATTGCATTATGCACGATGCTAGCAAAACAATCCCCAATAACCCACTACCAAAACACCAATGGATTTTACATAAGGTTTTGCATGGCCCTACTAAAGGAGGTGTGGGGTTTATGTAAGAGCACGGTGCACCGTGCTCTTACCTGTATTTGCACAGGCACTGGTATTGAAATAATTTGAAGGCGATGATCGGAGTAACGTAGGGGCACAAAATTTTGTGCCCCTACGTTTGATTAACATAGGTCGGTGCTCTGTCACCGACGTTATACAGGCTTTTAACAAAGGTGTTACAATTGAAAATGAAAGGGGGTCTCATGGACTATAAACAGATGACGTCGCCGTGTGGCATTGATTGTTTTAATTGTGCTCTGTATTTGGCTAGCGAGAACAGCGAAATGAGGAAGACGATCTCCGAGAAAGCGGGCGTCCCTCTGGGGAAAGCAGCCTGCAGCGGATGTCGCAAGGAAAAAGGCACCATAGCTTTTCTCAACATGACTGAGCCCTGCAACGTCTACAAATGCATCTCTAAAAAGGGTATCGATTTCTGTTTTGAATGTGCGGAATTTCCCTGCGACTATCTGCATCCGTATGCGGATAAAGCAGCCCAGAGGCCGCACAATGTCAAGGTTTTCAATCTGTGTTTGATGAAGAAAATGGGCGTGGAAACCTGGGCCAAAACCAAGGCCAAAAGCGTCAGGGACACCTACTTTAAAGGAACCCTGAAGCTATAGCGAGGCTGTCGCTAAAATAGACATACTTTGTATTGGCGTAGGGGCACGGCATGCCGTGCCCCTACAGCATTGGTAAGAAGTGCTGCCTCCGCAATAATTTGATGACGCTGTTAAAGAAACGTAGGGGCGAGGTGCCCTCGCCCTTGGGCGCATGCCATGCGCCCCTACGGAAAATATAGCGCTGTGAATGTCATCATCTGTTGATTCGCAAATCATAGGGTCGGTGCTCTGCCACCGACCCTTCCAGGCAGCGGACAGAGCCGCTGCCCTATGCTTGACACCATTGATGCTCCATTCTGCTATACTACTTGGGTAGTATACCTCTGCGAACCTCTTGACAAATTGAAAATTCTATGCTAGAGTCTATCTAAATCTTAGGCTAGGAGAAAACTATGGAACGGGAAAGGTTGCAGGAGTGGAAAGAAGCTTTATTGAAAGAGGTTAAAGAGTTGCGGGCTAAACTAGCCCCTTTAGAGATGGAGCTAAAGGTGAAAGAGGAGAAACTCGCAGCAATTGAGAGATTGCTTCGCTTGGAAGCGCATCCTATTGAGGCTATTTCTTTGCTAGAAAATCGCACAGTTAGGGCTCCCTCAAATACTAAAAAGGTGGCTGATGTTGCCTATGAGGTCCTGAGGAAAGTTGGCACCCCTCTATATTACCGGGAATTGTGTGAGAAGATTTCCCAAACTGGTTTTGAGATTCATGGCAAAGATCCAGCCACAAATTTGATCGCTCATATCGGTAATGATTCTCGTTTCGATCGTGTAAAGCGCGGAACTTATGCCCTGAAGGAATGGAAAATAAGGAAACAAAATGTTGGGCGGAAAAGGAAAAGGAGGGGCAGAAATGTCTAAGCAACAA
>Ga0315281_10011494_pt1 | contig 12131 bp, 10 predicted proteins | sample YL17G07_0_MG_FD_204540 | JGI IMG/M metagenome (GOLD analysis project Ga0315281, IMG submission 204540) | Sediment microbial communities from Yellowstone Lake, YNP, Wyoming, USA - YL17G07_0 | ecosystem: Environmental > Aquatic > Freshwater > Lake > Sediment | place: USA: Wyoming | collected... | reverse complement strand
CCTTGATAGTCTGAAACATTTTTGTGGATTCATCAGCCTTTTGTTCCAATACACTCGCCAATGGACCAATAAAACCATAGGACAACAAAATACCCAGAAAGGTACCGACCAACGCTGCGCCGATCAACTTACCCAATTCGGCAGGTGGAATTCCAACCGAACCCATGGTGTGCACCACGCCCATTACCGCCGCCACAATTCCGAAAGCGGGCAAAGCATCGCCCAGTTTGGCAATGACATGGGAGGGCAGCATTTCCTCATGGTGGTGCGTTTCAATTTCCACATCCATCAAGTTTTCAAGCTCCATCGCATTCAGGTTGCCGCTGACCATGATGCGCAAATAGTCGGTCAAGAACTCAATCACATGATGATCGCTCAAGATGACGGGGTATTTAGCGAATAACGGACTTTCTGACGAATTTTCCACGTCGCCTTCTATCGACATCAAGCCCTCTTTGCGAATTTTTCCGAGCATCTCATATAACAGCGCCATCAATTCCATGTAGTGTGTTTTTTTGTACTTGGAACCTTTAAATACTTTAGGCACAGCCTTGAACGTGGCTTTAAGCGCCGCTCCTGAATTTCCAACCAGGAATGCGCCAAAACCAGCCCCACCAATCATCAATAACTCAATGGGTTGCAATAAGGAGTGCAAGTGCCCACCTGCTAGCGCAAAGCCGCCGAACACGGAAAGTGCAACAATCACATATCCAAGTATGACCAACATGAGACCACCCCTCCAAAGATTGTTTAAGCAACAAAATGTTTTAACAGATTAGCAGGAGTTTAATATGTCTATCCATGAAACAATACATAAAACCGATGCCATTTTATAAAGTATAGCGCTCAACCAACATAAAAAAACGTCATCAATACTGAAAACTCAACCCAGTATTAACGACGTTCACAGTCTGCGCCTTAATCCTTAGCGTCAGGCTAACGCATTTAATTCCATTTGTGCGGCCTTTTTGGTTTTACCAGCCCGCGAAGGAGGATGACAAATTCCACAATTATATTGATCACACAGCTCATCTGTATGCACAACAAAATGCCCGCCACATTCCTTGCATGGGGTCAGTTGCAGCAATTTCGCATCGAAGAAACGCAGCATAAACCATGCTCGGGTAATGCTTAATACAGGCTCGTCATCCGACGTACCTAGCTGCTCTTTGTATAGACAATAACTTTTTATCAGCGCTTCAACTCCGCTTACACCGGCATTATTTATAATGTACCGGTAAATATCCATAAACATGGAGGAGTGTATATTAGGCAGCCAACTCATGAACCAGTCAGTCGAATAGGGAAGCATGCCCTTTGACGGTGAAGCACCTTTGACCTCTTTGTATAACCTGAGCAAGCGCTCCCGGCTTAAAGAAGTTTCTTCCTGCAGTAACTGCAGGCGAGCTCCCAGATTGATCAATTCAATACATAGTTGAATTTCACGTGCTTCATTGACTACGCTCTTGCTACCCATAATCGCCCCCTGCCTTTATTATTAAGCTGCCAACGCTTCCATAGGTTGCGCAGCCATCAGAATGGTTGTGTGTGCCTGCGACATCATTCTATCCTTGTTGAAATCGGTAATCATATTCAACATCAAGCGCTCATCAAAACGAAATCTGCACAACATCAAATTTGAATCTGCCATTTTCAGGATTTGTGCCGGAGTCAATCCGGAAATCAAGTCAGCCATCTCTTCGCTTACGCCAAGACGGAATATTGCGGCAACCTTGTCACCCTGTATCATCTGTTGTGCCAATAGCATGTAAGACAAATTTGTTTCGCGGATTTCTTCGTGTATTTGGTTAATATGCATTTTTCATTCCCCTTAAAAGTCATAATCACATGTCTTTTTCGACGATTGCATTGTGCCAATAAAATGCAATTCGTTAAATGGGATGAATTCCAATTCTTGTGTAAGAAAACTTCCTACATAACTTTATTTAAAACACTATGATTTTAAAGTAGTTTAATTGAGCAACAGGGGATTATTGCTCATATTTTGGGTAAGAAACCAGCAACTTTGACGCAATTTATTCCTACCGATCCGTGCAAATTTACGGTTTATACTTAGTTTGAGCATTTATTCATGCACTCAACGTGGACTTTACTTTCATACGAAAGAACGTCTGTTTTCCCCCCGACGTATCTCATGAATACAGTATCGGTGCGGGTAAACAAACACTTCCATACCCTACTGTTAAAGATAAGACTCTGCGAAAGAAATAAAAAAGGCCTGCATCGCTGCAAGCCTTGATCATTTGGTGGGTCGTCGCGGACTTGAACCGCGGACCAAAGGATTATGAGTCCTCTGCTCTAACCAACTGAGCTAACGACCCGAAAAAAATTAACTTTCGCCGTCGAGGAAACTCTTGAGCTTTTCCGAACGCGAAGGGTGACGCAATTTGCGCAATGCTTTCGCCTCAATCTGGCGAATACGCTCGCGCGTCACGTCAAACTGCTTGCCCACTTCTTCAAGTGTGTGATCGGTATTCATCTCAATACCAAAACGCATGCGCAACACTTTGGCTTCACGCGGTGTGAGTGAGTCCAGAATATCTTTGGTTACATTGCGCAGACTGTCATACACGGCCGCTTCAATCGGTGCCAGGCCATTTGAGTCCTCGATAAAGTCACCCAGGTGCGAATCATCATCATCGCCCACCGGGGTTTCCATCGAAATAGGCTCTTTGGCTATCTTCAAGATCTTGCGGATTTTATCTTCCGGCATTTCCATCTTGATCGCCAGAGTCGCCGGATCGGCTTCCAGTCCGGTCTCCTGCAGGATTTGGCGGGAGATGCGGTTCATTTTGTTGATGGTTTCGATCATGTGCACCGGAATACGGATGGTGCGCGCCTGATCGGCAATCGAACGCGTAATCGCCTGACGTATCCACCAGGTGGCATAGGTCGAGAACTTGTAACCGCGACGATATTCAAATTTGTCTACGGCTTTCATCAGGCCGATGTTGCCTTCCTGAATCAGATCGAGGAACTGCAAGCCACGGTTGGTGTATTTCTTCGCGATGGAAATGACCAGACGCAGGTTGGCCTCGATCATGTCGCGCTTGGCGCGGCGTGCCTTGGCTTCGCCGTTGGTCATCTGCTTGTTGATTTCCTTCAGATCCTTGATCGGGATACCCACGCGCTTCTGCACTTCCAACATGCGTTTCTGCTGGTCGATGATCGCTGCCTGGAAACGTTGTAGCGTTTCACTGTAAGGCTTTTTGGCGGAAATTTCCTGCTCTACCCATTTCAGATTATCTTCATTGCTGACGAACATCTTGATAAAGTGCGGGCGCGGCATATGCGCTTTGACCACGCATAATTCCTGAATGCTGCGCTCATGACCCCGCACTTCTTCCACCAGGCTGCGCATGGTGTCGCATAGTTTATCTACCTGCTTGGCGGAAAAACGGAACTGCATCAATTCCAGGGAAATCTGTTCCTGCAATTTATCGTATTGTTTGCTGCGGTAGCCGAATTTTTCATACGCCTTGCCCATCTTGCCAAACAAGTCGGAAATAATCTCAAAACGTTCCAGCGCATCAATTTTGAGTTGCTCAAGATTAGCCGCAACTAACGCTTCCCTGTCTTCAGCTGACTCTTCTTCCTCGTCTTCATCTTCTTCGTCTTCACCGATTTCCTCTTCTTCAAGAATCTCTTCGGCAATGATGGTGTCGTCTTCAATTTCAATGAAGCCATCGATTACTTCATCGATGCGCATCTCATCATTTTTAACTTTTTCAGCCAGCGCGAGAATTTCAGCAATCGTCGCCGGACAAGCGGAAACGGCCTGAATCATGTGCTTCAGGCCTTCTTCGATACGCTTGGCGATAACGATTTCGTCCTGGCGTGTCAGCAAGCCTACCGTGCCCATTTCGCGCATGTACATGCGCACAGGGTCAGTGGTACGTCCGAAGTCAGAATCCACAGTAGAGGCAGCAAGCGCGGCTTCAGCGGCTTCTACCGCATCTTCGTCCACCACTACAACCACACCTTCGGACATGACCATGTTTTCAGCGTCAGGAGCCTGATCGCTGACGCTGATGCCCATGTCATTAATCATGCTGACGATGCCTTCGATCTGCTCGACTTCGAGCATTTCCGGCAGATGGTCGTTGATTTCTGCGAACGTCAGATAGCCGCGCTCTTTACCGAGCACGATAAGTGCTTTCAGGCGTGTGCGCCGCTCTTCAACATCCTGTAACTTTGCTGCGGGATTTTCATCCAACTTCAAGTTCGCTGCTAATTTTGCGTTTAATGCCGTCTTTTTTGCGCCGACGGGCTTTTTCTTGTCTTGCTGAGTCGCCATATTGGTGGATGCCCAGTTAGTTAATAACAGTCAAATTAAATGCGGCATAAATCTTATGCCGCTGAAATGGGTCGCGGATTATACCCGACTTTGTAAAAAAATTCTCTTTTAGCCCGGTTTATACAATTGCAAATATAGGCTACGTTCCTGTTCAGTCAATGCCTTAAGGTCTTTGCCAGCCATTTTAAGGTTCAACTCGTGAAATTTTTTCTTGCGCTCATCCTCGCGCAATTTTGCCAAAATCCCCTGAAATTCTGCTGACACATCGAAGCTTTCACCCCACTGCATGATTTCCGCCTGCTCAGCGGCCAGTAATGCCTCATGCGCCGTTCCCTGAAAATACTGGATCAGCGCCGCACTACTTGTTTGACCCTCCTGCGCTCTTAACCAGGCGCTTAAAGCGTCTATTGCTTCAGCTTCAACGCCATCGACGACAAAGTCATCGGGTAATTCTCTGGCTAAATCTGGCTGATACAGCAGACACCTTAGCAAAAAACGCAAATTGGAGACAGCCGGACGAGCGGCCTTTTGCATTGCCCGCCTGGGCGGCGCACCCACGGCCTTGACCCCATACAGCGCCTCCAGTTCATGTTGCGCAAGCCCTGCAAGAGCCGCCACCTCCTTGCGCAGCAAAAGCGCCATGGTCGGCGCGGTAATGGCCATCAGTAAAGGCTTGGCGTGCTCCAGCAAGTTACTCCTGCCCTCTTGTGTGTGTAAATCCACTTTCGCAGACAATTCCCGCAGCAGATAGCCCGACAAGGGCAAAGAGTCTTGCAGCAACTGCTCAAAAGCTTCGGTGCCAAACTCGCGTATATAGCTGTCCGGATCGTGTTCTTTGGGTAAAAACAGAAAACCGATACGCTTGCCATCCACCAGATGTGGCAGAGAGTTTTCCAGTGCACGCCATGCTGCACGCTGGCCGGCGGCATCGCCATCGAAACAGAATACAACCTGTTCCGCCACCCGTAGCAATTTCTGCACATGATAGGGTGTGGTTGCCGTTCCCAGCGTTGCTACCGCATACTCAACCCCATGCTGTGCCAATGCCACAACATCCATATAGCCCTCAACCACAACCACCTGCTGATGGGATCGAATGGCCTTTTGAGCCTGAAACAGGCCATAAAGTTCATGGCCTTTTTCAAAAAGAACGGTCTCCGGTGAATTAAGATATTTTGGTTCTCCGCTATCCAGTATGCGGCCGCCAAAGCCTATGACCTGCCCGCGCGCATTGATGATTGGGAACATGATGCGGTCGCGAAAGCGGTCGTAGCGCTTGCCTGAGTCGCCTTCTATCACCAGGCCGGTTTCAACCAGGCTGGCATCCTGATAGCTCGCGGAAACACCGTTTAAATTTTGCCAGGCCTCGGGCGCGTAGCCTATGCCGAAACGCGCCGCAACTTCACCGCTCAAGCCGCGCCGTTTAAGGTAATCAATCGCCCGTGGCGATTGCTTCAGCTGCTCGCGGTAGTAGCGCGTTGCTGTCTGCATCAGTTCATACAAATCGGGCGCAACCTTGTGCTGAACCTGTCCCGCCACCTGCGTTTCACGCGGCACTTCCACGCCTATGCTGCGCGCCAATTCTTCAATGGCATCGACAAAGCCCATACCCGCATGTTCCATCACAAAGCTGATGGCGGTGCCATGCGCGCCGCAACCAAAACAGTGGTAAAACTGTTTGCTTTGACTGACGGTAAAAGAGGGGGATTTTTCGTTGTGGAACGGGCAGCAGGCGGCGTAATTCGCACCGGATTTTTTAAGCGGCACGTAGCGCTCGATCACGTCGACGATATCGAGGCGATTGAGCAAATCCTGAATAAAACTTTTTGGAATCACCCCAGCCCTCGCGATTTATCGGCCCGAAACCGAATAACATGATGCCGTATAACTTGGTGTGGAGAAACTAACGGAATACTTTATTTCGACAAGCGCGCTTTAACCTGGCCCGACACTTTACCCACATCGGCGCGTCCCGCCAACTGCGGCTTTAAAATCGCCATGACTTTACCCATGTCCTGAGCATTTGCTGCGCCACTGGCGCTAATAGCCTGCTCAATGGCAGCATCAATTTCGGCTGCACTGAGTTGCTGGGGCATGTAGCCCAGCAACACAGTCATTTCAAATTGCTCAATATCTGCCAAATCCTTGCGGCCCGCAGCTTCAAATTGGCTGAATGAATCGCGCCGCTGCTTCATCATCTTGTCGATAATGGCCAACACATCGGCATCTGTCAGCTCGATACGCTCGTCAACTTCCCGCTGCTTCATCGCCGCCAGCAAAAGACGAATCGCCGCCAGGCGTGCAGTATCCTTTGCACGCATGGCAGTTTTCATATCTTCATTGATTTGCAGTCTAAGATTCAAACTCATGGTCTGCAGAGCAAGCTCAGCCCTGAATGAGAGAAGTTAATACAGCTTTGGAGGCAGAACCTGATTGCGCAGACGCTTATAGTGGCGCTTTACAGCAGCTGCCAGTTTGCGCTTGCGTTCTGCAGTTGGCTTCTCGTAAAACTCGCGAGCACGCAGATCTGTCAATAGACCTGTTTTTTCAATGGAGCGCTTGAAACGACGTAAAGCTACTTCAAATGGCTCGTTTTCTTTAACACGTACGGTTGTCATCAACAAACTACCTTATTCAAAAAATTTGAGGGCGCGATTCTACCAAAAGCCCGCTGCTTCCACAACCGCGTTTTTAATACGCGCAGGAAACGTCTGAAATGCCTGTTTTAGGGAATTGCCATGCCCAATCATTGTGGCAACGTGCGACATCGCCGTTTGCGATCAAAATGGACTATAAAAAAGGGTTGATCGGCTCAACTTGAACCGACCACAAAATACAACCAAAATATTTTGATGTAATCCTTATTTTGCCTGAGACACTACATAATCCACAGCCGCCTTAATATCCGCATCAGAAAGACTGGCATTGCCGCCTTTGGCAGGCATTGCCCCTTTTCCTTTGAGCGTGGAGTTGTATAGCACATCAATTCCAGCCTTGATACGAGGGGCCCATGCTGCTTTATCCCCCAGTTTGGCCGCTCCTGCCAAACCGCTGGCATGACACGCTGCGCAAGAAGCATTGTAAACATCTTTACCGCTGGCCGCATAAACCGAGCCAGCACACAACAAGGAAATCATCGAAACAACAGTAATCAGTCTCTTTTTCATAAATATGTCCTTTTCATTAAATCAGCGTTTGTGCGCTAATGCAGTTCCTGTCTATTGACGCAATGGCTTAACAAAGATTCTTTAGCCATACAGGCTAGCCCACCTATACGGATCAACTTAACTATCCGTCACGAGTAGACATGCAAGAATTGCACCACATGCGTTCAATGCAATCGATGAACCATCACTTATTTTCGATCAGTCGCCGGCAATGAATAGTTGGCCTTCAAGTTTCTGTTCTTCATATATATCCAAGCCCAAGGATAACCGTCAGATTATTCTTATTTTCGGGAATTTACGGCAACCGGTAATTCTTAAAATCAAGAAGCGATAAATATACTCAAGCAACATCGCAGTTTCAAAAACATTATCCAGATAGATTTCGCTACAATCGCTGCTCTATGAGCTTCCGCATCCCTGTATATCTACCGAAAGACATGCACTGAAAACTGACCGATGACTTGTGGCATCAAGCTTGCATGCAAGCTTGATAAACTCATGCATTTTTTGAGTAATAATATATCGACCAAAATTAGGAATGAAAATGACCAAGCATACACCAGCGTTTTCGTTGGCAAGAATCCTGATTATCGTCACCGCACTAATCTTGAGCGCTTGCATGTCAGTACCTGAAACCCGCAAAGCAGCGCAGGAAGTCATCGTATTTCCCCCTCCGCCGGAGGAGCCTAGGTTCTTCTATGAACGCTCAATTTACACCAGTGCCGATGTCGTGCCGGACGCTTCCGAAAGCAAATTCAAGCGAATGGTTACCGGTGAGCAGGTACAAGGTGAAGGCTTCTCCAAACCCTATGGAATCGCGGTACATCATGGCCGAATTTTCGTCAGCGATACTGCGCGCCATGTTGTGATGGTTCTCGACATTCCGGAAAAACGCTTTTTTATGATTGGCGAGGAGGATCCGGGCGCCTTGTCACTGCCCATCGGCCTGGATGTAGATAAACAGGGAAATGTCTATGTAGCCGATGGCACCGCCAGACAGATCATGATGTACAACCGGAATGGAAAATTTCTGCAAACAATTGGCGGGCCAAACTTGTTTCATCGCCCAATCGGGGTTGCAGTCGACGCCGCGGGACTCCGTATCTATGTCGTCGACTCCGGCGGTGTTCAATCTGACGAACACAGAATTCGGGTATTTGATACGCAAACCGGCAAACATCTATTCGATTTTGGCAAGCGCGGAACCAGACCGGGTGAATTCAACCTGCCGCAGGATGTTGCAATCGCCCCGGATGGAACGGTATATGTTGTCGATGGAGGAAATTTTCGTGTTCAAAAATTCCAGCGTGACGGCACGCTGATCAAGGTATTCGGCAATATTGGCCGTCAGGGTGGTCAATTTTCACGTCCCAAGGAAATTGCCGTAGATACGCTTGGAAATGTGTATGTAGTGGATGCAGCATTCGGCAATTTTCAGATTTTTACATCACAGGGACAACTGCTTCTGGCTGTTGGCGGCCGTGCGGACAGGGACGCCCCTGCCAAATACATGCTTCCCGCAGGGATTGCGGTAGATGATGATGGGCGTGTTTACATGGTTGACCAGTATTTCCGCAAAGTGGATATCTATCGTCCAGCCACACTCACTGCGAACGGCGGCTTTCTCGGCATAAAGAAAACAGACAAGCAACCGACACTTGAACCTGCCAGCAGCGTTACCTCCGAACCAGCAAGAAAACCCTAAACGATAACAAATAATTTCACCTGAAAATTAACTTTAATAGTTAAAACAGCAGGTTGATGGAGTGTATTGCACATACAACTACGGCTGCAATTAAGATATCTTGTTACGCATAAAAATTTTTCTAAAAACATTTTTATTCAATAAGTTAATAATCAAATTTTCCTTGCATCAGAAATGTTTAAAACTTGTTTTCTCAGTATCGGGAAAAATCTGTTTACCTGCATCCTTATTCATACATTATTTGAATAGCTATCTTCTTGTTAAATCTCATTACGGATATGACTTCGTAAAAAACTCATTCTTAACACAATGAAAATCAACACAATAAATTTACAAATAATAATAGCTACAAGAAATATTATTGTTACTACTTTTTGGCACACTATATGCATCTATCAGGTTAAGCAGATAAAGAATTCAGTTAAACGTAAAAACAGCATGGACGATGGTTTATTTTTCTTGAAACAACTTTTAATTAAAGGTCCCGCATCATGAATACCTTACTGAAAAAGCACACTATAAGCCGTAGCATTGGTACCGTTTTGATCGGGGGAGCGGTTCTTATGATCCCCGGCATATTGTCGCAAGAGGCTGTCGCCGGTATCTCCTCCACCAAACACAATCTGGGCAGCACAGGCACCGGTACAAACAAGTTTGATGGTACGGGAGATCTATGCGTGTTCTGTCACACCCCGCATGGAGCTGACACCACCGCATCTGTACCGCTATGGAATCGCAAATTGTCCAATCCCGCCACCTACACGACCTATAGCAGTCTGGGCACGACCAGCCTGGACGGTGCCGTGGCACCGGTGGGTTCTGTGTCAATTGCCTGCCTCTCCTGTCATGACGGCACCCAGGCGATGAACGTCATGATCAATGCGCCAGGATCGGGAAATTACAATTCGAGTGGATTTACTTTAGCCGGCAACTGGACCGGACCGGCTGCTACCGCTACACCGGCAGGCTCTCTCGGTTATGCCAGCATAGTCAACATCGGCACCGATCTGCGCAATGACCATCCAGTCGGAATCCAGTACGGTGGCGGCGGCCAGACTTCGACTACGCCCTCAGGGGCATTCCACGATCCCGATTTCAAAGCAACCACTTTCGCTACCATTAACGGCAATCCCGTATGGTGGGTGGATACCGGCGGTGCCGGTCGGCAAAAGACCGATATCATGCTGTATACACGCAACGAGGCAAGCGTAGCCGGGGGCAGCCAACCGTTTGTGGAATGCGCGAGCTGCCATGATCCGCATACAGATGCGCAGCCTACTTTCCTGCGCGTCACCAATGTTGGCAGTGTGTTATGCCTATCCTGCCACACCAAATGAGCAATTTTTGCGCGACTGGTCAAGTACGGCCCGGAAAGATCAACGAATCCGGTATTGCATAATGAATAATCGGAGGATCTGATAAGGAAATCATTTATTTTTAATCACGCACAATGAATGACAGTCCACGCACAATCAGCAAGAAAGGCAGTTATCAACGTGAAACCGAACCGAATCCACAACATCAGGCAAGGACTGATGGCTCTTCTTGGCGGCGTTCTGCTCAGTACAAAGGTCATAGCAGCAGATGTGCCACGCACAGGCCCCAATTCCTCTTCTGCGGTATTTGCCAAAGTGGGCGATACCATCGTTCTGCAACAGGACTACGAAAATGCTTTGGCTGGCGCGATGCACAGAAAATATTTCCACGGGAAAATTCCGGATGACAGAGTCGCTGCGTTGCAACATGAAGTTGCCGACAAGCTGGTCGCCGATACTCTGCTGCTACAGGAAGCACGGCGTCGGGGATTGAAGCCTGACGAGGCAGCAATCAGGCAAACAATGCAACAGTACGAACAACGCTATCGCGGCAACATACAATGGCAACAGGTTCGCACGCAAATATTGCCATCGCTCAACAAAAAGCTGCAAGAAGAAAGCCTGTTGCACATATTGGAAAAGCAAGTCCGCGACGTTTCCCCGCCGCAACAAAAACAGATCGATGATTATTACGCTGCTCACCCTGACAAGTTCACCGAACCTGAGCAAATGCGGCTTGCGGTCATCCTGCTCAGGGTAGACCCGTCATCACCTACAGGAATATGGGAAAAATCGCACCAAGAAGGACAGAACCTGGTCAACCGCATACGCGACGGCGCTGATTTTGCTGCACTGGCGAAGACGAGTTCAGACGACTCCTCGGCTGCATCAGGAGGCGATATGGGCTACCTGCACCGCGGCATGCTACCCCAGCTTGCCCAGGATACTGTGGACAAACTTAAACCGGGGGAAGTCTCAGAGCCAATCAAGCTTCTGGAAGGTATCGCTATTCTCCGCCTGATCGACCGCAGGTCACCCAGACTGAATAAATTAGACACCGTCAGGGATCGAGTCCGCGACCTGTGGCAGCGCGAACAAGGCGAACAGGCATGGACGACGCTCGTTGCAAACCTCAAACAGAAAACGCCAGTTCATCTGGATGAATCGCTCTACCTGGCTATTTCCACTGCCAGCAAGGAGCATGTCATAGATAAATGATAAAAATAGTTCATATGATGCAAAGGCATACAGAAATATAAATAGTCATTGAAAAAGGATGCGAGGAGACAAGTGAGTGGCAAATGGAACTGCAAATGCGAGGCTGAGAAATATGTCATGCTGGCAGCATGGCTGGTATTTGCGTGGCCTGGCTTGGCGTCTGCTGTCGGCGAAATTGCTGCGGAGGAAAATATGACACCGGCTGATTCCGCGCAAACCAGTTCTGTTAAAAATGTGCCCGAAGATATTTCTCCTGACTACAACAGGAAAAAAGATCGCACTGAAGGAACAGCACCCAAGCCAGATGACGATAGCAGCTTCTCACTGAAGTCAGCACCTGTACGTTTTTGGGGAAACATAGGCTATGAGCAGCGGCGAGAAACCATCAATTCACGAGAATATATGAT
>Ga0315281_10011493_pt1 | contig 12131 bp, 7 predicted proteins | sample YL17G07_0_MG_FD_204540 | JGI IMG/M metagenome (GOLD analysis project Ga0315281, IMG submission 204540) | Sediment microbial communities from Yellowstone Lake, YNP, Wyoming, USA - YL17G07_0 | ecosystem: Environmental > Aquatic > Freshwater > Lake > Sediment | place: USA: Wyoming | collected... | reverse complement strand
CTCACGACCGTGCAGCGCGCACGCCTTGCGAAAGCCCGAACGAGCGAGACGCCGATTGCGATCATCACAAAGGACGAGTCTGGCGATGTGGCGAAGACCCGCCCAGAACCGCGTCCGTCGTCACCAGTCGATCGTTCCTCCGCGCAAAGTGCTCGGCAACTCACTTGGCGGTTCACCGCTGATTCGGTCCGCGACTTCTCCTTCGCCGCAGCCCCCGGCATGCGCTGGGACGCCAGCGGGTACGACGGCATCCTCATCGAGACGCTCTACCGCCCGAAAGCCGCCGCGTCCTGGGAAGAAGCAAATCGCATGGCGCGCGAAGCGATCAAGTTCTTCAGTGAGCAGTGGTTCAAGTACCCGTATTCGCACGCGACGACCATCGAGGGCCCGATCGAGGGGATGGAGTATCCGATGCTCACCTTTTGCCCGAACGTGGCGTCGCGCGAGGAGGAACAGTGGGTCATCGCGCACGAGTTCGGGCACGAGTGGTTCCCGATGATCGTTGGCTCGAACGAACGGCTTTATCCCTGGATGGACGAGGGATTCAACACCTTCATCGATCTCGCCAATGCCGCGAAGTACTTCGCCGGGACGCCGTACGGCGACACGATCGAAGTGCATCCGCTGCACCTCTACGCCGATCACGCGAAGCCCGGCGCCGAACAGCCGTTGATCGAGAAGCCCGTCGAGGTTCGCGACCTCTTCTGGGGTGGCTACCAGAAGCCGGCGCTGATGATGCAGTTGTTGCGCTACGAAGTGCTCGGCAAGGATCGCTTTGACGCCGCGTTCCGCGAATACATAAAGGCGTGGGCGTTCAAACACCCGACTCCGGCCGATTTCTTCCGGATGATGCGCGACCAGTCGGGGATGGAACTCGACTGGTTCTGGCGCGGCTGGGTCTACACGACGGCGCGGCTCGACCAGTCGGTCGATTCAGTGACCGTGCGGCCGGACGGGGGCGCGAACGTGCATCTCACGAACCGCGGCGCGATGGTCATGCCGGCGGAACTCTCGCTCACCTTTGACGACGGGACGCAACGCGTCGTCAAGTTGCCCGTCGAGATGTGGAACCTCGGCGACCGGTTCGTCTACCAGGTGCCGGAGAAGAAACGCGTCCGTCGGGTTGACGTGGACCCGCGAGGCGCGCTGCCGGACATCGATCGTTCCAACAACGCCTGGCCTCGGAGCGGGTAGCCGGGCCGCGCAATGGGGTGATCGCTGTCACGAGGTATCGGGCGCTCCATGTGTGTCCGCGGACACACATGTGTCGGTGATTCCCTGAAATCTGAACGAGAGCGTACAGAGTGTCTCGCGGCGCGGCTACACTCAATCAGACAAATCGCCCGCTACCCTGGAGGTTACGTATGAGTCTCGGAAAACTCGTCAAGACTGCTCTACCGATCGTTGTTGTTGGTCTTGCGGCGTGCGGCGACCCCGCGGCGCCCAGCAGTCGCGTTGTGAGTCTCTCGTTTACGTCGCGCGCGGCGCTGGTGCCGGGCCCGGCGAATAGAGCCCCCAACTTCGACATCACGGTCACGTCGGGCACCAATACGATCATCTTCACCAAAGCGCAGCTTGTCGTTCGCAAGATCAAACTGGAACTGGCGGCGACGACGGTATGTGCCGACGATGACAAAGGCGCGGACGATTGCAGCGAGCTGGAGTTGTCGCCACGGCTTGTGGACCTTCCGCTCACCGACCTCCTGACCACCGGACTCAGCGCATCGATCCCCGAGGGTACTTACAAAAAGATCGAGTTCAGGGTGCACAAGCCCGGTAGCGATTCCGCGGACGTCGCATTCAAGGCAGCGAATCCCAACTTTGCCAACAGCAGCATACGCGTCGAAGGCACGTTTAACGGCGTTGCATTCGTCTTCACCTCGGCAATCAATGAAAAGGTCGAGATGGAATTCAATCCGCCGGTGGTGGTCACGGCCGCCACCAACAACGTGACGATTCAGGTAGACATACGAACCTGGTTCAAGAACACGGACGGCTCGCTCATCAGCCCCATTACCGCCAACCCCGGTCAGCCGAACGAAGGTCTTGTGTCAAACAAGATCAAGGCGTCGCTCAAAGCATTCGAGGACGGCAACAAGGACGGGAAGTAGCGCCGAGGAAACAGGGCCCAGAGAGTTCGGGCGATGACGCCCGACTCCCTGCGCCCCTTGCCAGACCCTAACGTCCTGGTGTGAAGCGGTTTTGTTCGCCCGCGTTACGGTTGACCGGATCAGCAGATCGCGCGCCTGCAACATTGGGTTCGTAAAACGGCTCCATGTGGATGTGGACCTGATCAACGGTCGGAACCTCCGTGCGAATGACATGCTTTACTCGGCCGCCGAGAGCATGCGCGGCCTCGAGTGTCATGGTGGGTGCGGCCTGCACGTGAATCGTCACCTGATAGGTCATTCCGGTCTTGCGGACGAACAGCTTTTCGACGCTGAGGACGCCCGGCACGCCGGCCGCGGCCTGCCGCACGGGTCCGATGACATCTTCACCGGGCATGCGGTCCATCAGATCGTCGAGCGACGCCCGCAACATTGACACTCCGTTGTAGGCGATCACGCCCGACGCGACGAGCGCGGCCCAATCGTCGGCCGACTCCCAGTGGCCTCCGTCGAGTCGCGTCGCGATGACAGCGACCGAGATGCCGATGAACGCGGCCGCCGACGTAATCGCGTCGCTCAGGTGGTGCGCCGCATCGACTTTGACGGCCGTGCTCCCGATCTCGCTGCTCACCGCATGAACCCGTTTGGCGAGGAGCCACTTGGTGACGACGACGGCCACGAGCACCCCGAGGGTCCATGGCGCCGGACTGTGGTGGGGCGTACGAATCTCGCGAACAGATTGAATCGCGATGCCGGCGGCGGCCCCCAGCAACAGCAGCGAAACGATCGACGCCGCCAACGCCTCCGCTTTCCCGTGACCGAACGGATGGTCTTCGTCCGCGGGCTGCGACGCGATTGACAGCCCACCCCAGACGATGAGCGAGGCGAACACGTCGGCCGACGACTCCACGGCGTCCGCGACGAGCGCATAGGTGTTTCCGAGGATGCCGGCGACAAGCTTGATGCCGGCGAGCACGGCGTTGACGAGCATCCCCAGTTGGGCAGCGCGGATGCCGCGCCGCGCGCCAGACGTCGGACCTGCTGCCCGTTGGTCAAGCGTCATTCGATCGGATCCCCCAGCCTAGCGCCGTCTTCCAACAATCATCTTGACCATCGACTTATCCGTTGCGCGGGTCATGCCCGCACCGTAGGCGATGTTGAATTCCCAGTCAGGACCAAAGTCGTAATTGAGGGCGTAGAAGAGCTGGTGCGACTGGTCGACGCCGCGCGCGAATCCCCCGGTCGTGCCAACCCCGCCATAGTACTCCAGCGCCAGACTCAACCTAGGTGCTACATCCACCGAAGCCAGTCCTTGCGGCGTGAACTCGAATGGCTCGGAGGCGGCCGGCCCGTGGAGAGATTTGCCGAACACCGGATTGAACGACAGGTAGAACCGACCCATTTCCTTGTCGATGATCGGTCGCATTTCGTACGTCCAATCGTCGGCGGAATACTTGGTCCGCGCCCAGCCGAACTCCTGCGAAATGCTGACACCGACCGGCCAGTTCCATTTCTCTGGTGCGGTGACCCGCGGCCGGATGTGGGTGCCGACGAACTGAAAGCCTTCACCCGGGTTCGCGCTCGAGAAGACATAAAACCCCATCTCGCTCCAACTATTCAGGCCGCGGGTAATCTCGAGCGTCTCATGGAGCCCGTGATTCGATGGTACCGTCCCATCGCCCGACGCTTTCATGCCTTTGGCAGTGAAATTCGTATGCAGCTCGTACATCGTCCGACCAACCGGCGTCAGCGGAGAACCATAGACCTGGATCTCGTAATTCTCCTGAGCGTGGACGGAGGATGTCGGGAAAAGCGAGGCGACACCCAATAGCGCAGCGGCGGCTGCGCGGCGCCAGGCTACCGTTGTCGGGGGAAAAGCTGGTGACATGCGCGCGTTGAAAGGGAAACCAGTTGCGGGGGATCGAGGCCATCTCGTGCCCGCACAAGATCGCGGGCTTCGGTGCAGCCAGCTAGTCAGCGAGCCCGCTAGTTAGCTTCTCCCACAATGTCCGGCACGCTCTCCGACCTCGTCGCGCGCTACGGCTACCTCTTTATCGCGCTCTTTCTGTTCATCGAATCGGTCGGGATTCCGATTCCAGGTGAGACAGCGCTCATCACGGCCGCGGCCCTTGCCGGGGGCGGAAAACTGTCTATAGTCGGCGTGTTTTTCGCCGCGTTGCTCGGCACCGTCTCCGGCGGCATGACGGGGTATTGGATCGGCGCCCGCGGCGGACACGCCATCATCGGTCGGTTCGGCAGCGTGCTGCGGATCGATGAACAACGCCTCGATCGGACGCGGTTGTTTTTCGAGCGCCATGGTGCGTCGGCGCTGATCGTCGGTCGGTTCATCGCAGTCGTGCGCAGTTTTCTCGGCATATTTGCCGGTGTCGCCGCGATGCCCCCGCGCCGGTTCGCCGCCTACAACGCGGTCGGCGGGCTCATCTGGTCGCTCGCCTTCTCGACCGTCGGATACGTATTCGGCAAGAACATCCCGGCGCTGATGCGCGACGTGGGCCGACTGAGCCTGATGCTCGCGGTGGTGCTGGCGCTCGTGATCCTCCTCGTCGTTGCCTGGCGCTGGTTCTCGGCCAACGGTCCGGCCCTGGTGGCTGTCATCGACGCCCGCTGGCAACGGCTCGACACGAGACCGTGGATGCTCCGCCTGCGCGAAAACCACCCGACGCTCCGGCGCCTGATGATCTTTCGGTTCGTTCGCGGCGAATATCTCGCGTTCCACTTGTTCGTCGGATGGCTGATCAGCTTCGCGTCCCTCGGTGTCTTTGGCGCCATTACCGAAGACGTGGTCGAGGGCGCACCGCTGACCCGCGTCGACGTCGCGGTCGCCAGCCGGCTTGCCGCGGAAGCGAGTTCGGGCTTGCTCGCGGCACTCCGTGTCGTGGGCGGAGTTGGCGGGCCACAAACGGTCGCGTTCATTGTGGCCATCGTGGCGTTGATCCTCATCACGCGGCGCAATTGGCTGACCCTCGGCGGATGGATTGGTGCCTACGGCGGCAGCGTCGCCCTCGACATTACGTTGCGCCGAATTGTGCGCCGCGGTGAGCTGCCCCTGTTACCGGACCTGGTCACCAATAATTTGCCGCAGCTTCCAACCGGACGCACCGTCGAAGCCGTCGTGGCGTTTGGGTTGATCGCCCACATGCTCATCCTGCAGGCGCGATCGGGACTGACGCGCGTTGTCATCGTCGTGTTGACGCTGGCGCTGCTCAGCGGAATCGTCGCCGCGCGGTTATTCCTCGGGTCGAGCTACCTGAGCACGGAATCGGCGTCGATCGCGGCCGGGGTGATCTGGCTCGCGACCTGCATCTCAGGACTCGAACTGGCGAAGTACCGACGCGCGACCGTCACCGCCGACGACTAGCCGTCACCTCGTCGCTCCGTCTCGGTCGGTCGCGGGCAGCCACGCCGGCAACCATGGTCAGGGCACGCGGGCCGCGAAAAACGCCGGATTGGCGTTGACCCAGATCCCGATGTCATCGATCTGCACCGTACCCCAGACGGCGCGATCGAACACGAATCGCACGCTCCGCAACGTTGTCACGTCGAGCGACGGTGCCAGAGATACAAGGTCCGCCAGCGGAATCGAATACGACTGGAGCACGACCTCGAACTTGTTCGGGAATCGCTGTTGCTCCTGAACGGCGCGTCGCATGATCCGCACCTCGAGTGGCCGGCGGGGAATGCCGTATCGTCGAATCGGCACCGAGGCCGACACGCCGGCCGCGTCGGTGATCTCGATTGTCAGGTCTATCGGGAACGTATCCGGCTTTGCCTTCTCCTTCGGCGGGGCCGGCGGCTTCTCCGTCGAATCCTTCTTCGCCGTCGAGTCCTTCTTTGTGGTGTCGCGCGGCGGCGACCGCGGGCCGGGCTTCGCGTCGAGCGGTGCCAGAGAAAAACAGAACGCCGATCGCGTGCTGACGCCGATCGCCCGAATCAGTGAATCCGGGAGTGTGATGGTGTAGCTCGCGGGCTTGCCGCGTTTCGCCGTGTCCTTGCCGGCGACCATGTTATTCCAGCCGAGCGTGACGGCGTTCGTGTTGAGGACATCGTTCGCACCGCCACGGAGCGTCAACCCGCTCTCCTTCCATGTGCCGAGGCTGTCGCCGCTGATCTTTACGCCGGGGCTGGCTCCGGTTGTGACGTCGACGTCTTCGTCGAACACCGCGACCGGCGTAAAGCCGTTCGCTTGAAACCGAGTGATGTACATCGTCTTTGGGAGCCAGGCTCCCGCCGTTCGATGATCGCGAAACATCGGCAGGTATTCCTGTCTGGCCTTCAGGGTCGACTCGAGGAACGCGGTGATGACAACCTTGCCGAACTCCCGCTGCTCGTCGGGCGTGATGAGCCCGCGAAGGTCCAGCGAGCGCCCGCTCCGCGGACCGTTGTCCTTGTTGCCCCAAACCTGATTCCACTGTCCGTGGTTCGCCCGGTAGACGTACCACGCCGATTTGAACCACGGCTGCCCGTCGGTGAATTTGAGCCGCTGGAATTGCCGCAGTCCGCCGAACGACGAGACGTCGCCATCGTGCGAACCGTGGACGACGAGGTAGTTCACGTTCTCGAGCGGGACGAACACGGTTGCCGGCTTATACTGCCCGTCAACCGGTGCGATCGCGACGAGCGCCTTGATGTCGAAGTTGAAATTGAAGGTGACCTTCGCGTCGTCGGGGTAATGGCTCAGCCTGTTGAACGCCGCCGCATGGGCGATCGCCTCGCCGCCGCGCGAATGCCCCATCAGCGCGATCTGATGCATGTCCACCTTGCCGAGAAACGGACTGCCGGTGCTGTCGTTCCACTTCTTCCACCGCTCGAGGTGTTTCAGCAGCAGCCAGCCGCGGCCGTCGTTCTCGCCCGACAAGCCGTTGATGAAATTCTCGTCGATCGAGACGAGAATGAATCCGTGCGAGGCGAGTTGCTCGCCGAGGTAGCGATAGCCTGGATCAGAGTAGTCATCCGGCGTATGATTGCCGTGCACCACGAGCACGAGCGGAAACGGCCCATCGCCCTCGGGATACCAGACGCGGCCATTGAGCGGCATTTTCTTGAGCGTAAAGCCCCAGAACTTGTCGTGGGTCTTTCCCGCATCGCCGGCAATCGAAACGAACGCCGACCCGTCGACCGCCGTGGTCTTGAGCGTGACCGAGTCCTTGAATTCCGGGCGACGCTTGTCCGTGCCGCTCCCGTAGTACATCGTCTTGACGCGGAATGTGCCCGGCAGGCCCGGATTCGGCGCCGTGATCGCCTGGGTCGCGAGTACCGACTTTGAATCATCGGGCGCGAGCTTGAGCGCTTGCGTGCACGCACCAGCCGCGAGCACCGCCGTTCCGATCGCCGCACGCACGGAGGTTCGCGCCGAGAAGGACTTGATGACTCTCTGACTCATGATGTGGGATCTCATCAGCGGAGGCGAAAACCAGCGCGATAGGCAACGCGATCATTCTTCAGAAACTCAGCAGCGACATCGAGTGCAACGCGGTCGGCAACGATGCCAAACCCACCGCTGTACCATGCGTCGTCGATCCCGCGTGGATAGCGAAAGCCGGCTCGGGCCGATACCGAGTAGCCGCTCAACCAGCTCCACGCGGCTTCGGCCCCGACGCCGGGCGACACGTGCCCTTCGCGCATTGCCGACACCGCGGCTGTCGCCGTGAGATCGAGCGGCCCTGCCGGCGCCGACCAACCGAAGCCGAGCGTTGCCTTCATCGGCGGCTTGACGTCACTGCCGTTGAGGAGCAACGACCCCTTGTTGCGCAGCGCGGGCCCAAGATGCTGGACCGCCAACGCCGTCGTAAATCGGCCGAAATCGCGAGCCAATCCTGCATCAGCCGCGACGTTGCGAAACCGGTCGAGTCCGACTTCATCGGCCGCGTAGCTGGCCGATACGCCGATGCGAAAGCCGCGAAACGCCTGAGCGAAACCCAGTGTTGCCGCAGCAGATGACCCAGGTGGCCGGTCGGCCGGGGTGGCGATGACCTCGTCGCGCGTGATCGGATAGACCCCGTACGCGGCGCGGTACTCGAGGTAGTTGACGCCGACCCCCAGCCCGCCGCTGCCGAGCCGGAGCACGGTCGACATGGTGCCACCGCGCACCTCCGGCGCCGTGCGCGCGAACGAGATGCTCGTGCCGCGTGCGACGACCAGCTGCGCCGGATTGTAGAAGATCACGTCGTCATCGCGGCCAGCGACGGCGATGTCGCCCATCGCCTGGGCCCGCGCGCTCGCCGGCAGTCGCAACGCCAGCGGGCCGTGCTTCGTCGTCTGCGCCGCACTGCGCTCGGCAAGAATGGCGAGCGTGGACGCGATCAGGAGTCGTTTCACTTCGGGACCGGTGGAAGCGTTGTCAGGAACTCGGCGAGGTGGGATTTCCAGATTGCCGGAACGGAATGGGTGCCGTGGCCGCGCGTCGCATCGCTGGTCGGGATCAGGACATAGCGGCCATTCTTCACCCGCGGCATCAGCTTTTCCATCAACCCCAGCTCCGGCGGGTTGACAAAGTCGTCCGCGGAATTGATCGCCAGCACGGGGGCCGTGACCTTCTCGAGATCCGTCGAGGGATCGTAGTCGCGCGACGCATCGAACGCGTACAGCACATCGTTGGCGTCGGACGCGCGAAATTGCCGGTCCAGGTAGTCCATGATCGACTTGTCGGCCGCGTCGCGGGTTCCGGCGGTCTTGTGTTGCTGGATCGGCGCGGAGGTCATCAGGAACAACACGCCCATCGCTGCGCGCAGACCGCGGGGTTGCGCGGTGTAGTCGCCCCCCTTCCAGTCCGGATCGCTCATGATGTCGTCGGCGATCATCTTGCGCACCATCCGGTTGCGGCCGGCGAGCTGCGTCGGCGCGCACGCGAGCGGCACCAGACCGTCGCTGAATGCCGGATAGCGCTCGCCCCACACCCAGGCATGCATGCATCCCATCGACGTTCCCATGATCAGCCGCAGGTGGCCGACGGAGAGGCCGTCAACGAGCAGTCGCCGCTGGGCGTCCACCATGTCGTCGTACGTGTAGTGCGGAAACTTCATCCGCAGGCCGTCACTCGGCTTGCTGGATTTGCCATGGCCGATGCCATCGGGGAGCACGATGTAGTAGCGCGCGGTGTCGAGTAATTGCCCCGGACCGAACAGCTCGCCGGCAAAGGTCCGTGACGTGAATCCATTGCCCGAGCCGCCAGTCCCATGCAACACGAGGACGGCGTTGCGAACCGTACCGCCGGCGTCGCGGCTTGGGCGTCCAAGCGTGACGTAATGCAATCGCAGCTCGGGCAATGTGTCGCCGGTTGAAAAGACGAAGTTCCGGACCACAAAGTCGGCACCGCGGGCGGCTTGCGCCTGCGCGCGGACGCCGAGTGCGGAGAGAAAGAGTGCAACAAGACGGAAACGACGCATGCGTGTCACCGGGGGACTGGATGGAACTCGCGAGCAAGCAGCGGAATGGCGTGACCGGACGATACTATAGACACGTCTGCCCCCTCAGCAATACATGAAGTAGAGCAGGGCCCCCATTTCGACGGTGGCCATGACGACGCCGAATGCGATCGCGCGACGCAGGTTGCGCCTCGTCCGCCGGTCTTCGGCAACCGCGGGGGACTCCGGGACTTCCGGGATCACGTCTCGCGCAACGCGGCCATCGGTGTCTCGGCAAAGACTTCGCGCCCGGTGAGGAGGCCAATCGTGATTGAGAGCGCCATCATTCCGGCGCCGACGACGAGCATGGGGAACACGACGGGAATGAACGCGCTCCTGAAGATCCAGTGCATCAATGACCAGGCACCGAACGTCGACAGGACCAAGCCGGCAAGCGCCCCGAGTCCGCCAAGCAGCGCGTACTCCGAGAGCATGATCCGTCCGATCTGTTGACGCGTCGCACCGAGGGTCTTGAGGAGCACTCCCTCGCGCAATCGTTGGCGGCGCGTCGCCGACACCGCGCTGAACATCACCGGAACGGCCAGCCCGAGGCTCAACAGCGCGAGAAACCGGATCGCCGTCGTCACTTTGCCGATGACGTCCAGCAGGGTCTTGCGCACGAGAGTGAGATCGATGCTCGACACCGTCGGATAGCGCGACACGATCGCCCCCTGCAGTCGCGCGATCGAGGTCGGATCGCGGGCGTCGGCAAGGACTACAAACTGCTTTGGCGCTCGCGTCAGCGCGTCGGGGCTGAAGACGACGAAGAAGTTTGTCTGAAAGTTCGCCCACGTCACATCGCGAAAGCTCGTCACGCGGGTCGCAACCTCGACACCCTGCACGCCCCACGTCACGGTGTCACCAAGGCGCAGACGTAGCTGCCTGGCGACGCTTGTTTCCAGGGAAACTTCCGGCAGCACGCCCGCCGCGTGCGTCGTCGAGAACCATTTGCCGGCCGTGAGGCGTTCGGCCGCCGTCATTGAACTGCGAAAGGTCGAGTTGTATTCGCGGCTTCCGGCCCAACCTCCGCGGCGGGCTGTCGTCGAGTCGCGCGCCGAATCCGTCGCCGCGTCTCTGCGCAGCGAGCGGCCGTTGATCGCAGCAATCCGCATTCGCACGATCGGCGTCGTCTCCACGATCTGATGGCCGCTGGCCCGAATGGTAGAATCAACGACCGAGAGCATGGCCTCCTGCACGTCGAAGAACACGACGTTTGCGCGTGACTGGTCGAGGCGCACGTTGAGCGTGCGCAGCAAGTTGTTCTGCACCTGGTACAGCGTTCCAATGAGAAAGACGCCAAAGCCGAGGGCGAGGATGACGGCCCGGGTCTGATTGCCGGGGCGATAGAGCGCCGCGATTCCCTGGCGAACGGGAAAGGGGAGGCCGGGTCGCGCGAATCGGCGAGCCGCGGTCGCCAGTGCCGCCGCCACGATCCATAACACGCCGATCGCGACGGCGATGGCGCCGCTGTAGGCCAGGCCGCGCCCCACCGTCTGCGCCCGAGCCAGGCCGAGCCCGAGCAGGCTGGCGACGATCGCGAAGTTGACCACGACGTGCATCGAATCGAATCGTGCCTGTCTCAAGACGTCGGCGTCGGCGTCACGACGGAGCGCCTGGAGCGGCGAGATACCGCGCACCGCGACCAGCGGCCTGAGCGCGAAGATGAGCGAGACCCACAACCCGACCATGAGGCCAAGCCCGACGGCCACCGGAATGATGCGAATCTCGACGTTGAGCGGCAGGAAATCGGCCATCAGCGACGGGAGCGACATCTGCGCGGCGACACCACCTGCCGCTCCGATCGCGGCGCCAATCAACCCCATCACCGCCGCCTGACTGACGTAGATCGTCAGCACCTGCCCACTCGTCGCGCCGACGCAGCGTAGCACCGCCACCGTGTCGATCTTCCGCATCACAAACGCGTGAACGCCGCTCGCGACTCCGATGCCACCGAGCAGGAGCGCGACGAGCCCGACGAGCGCCAGAAAGTCGGAGAGTTGATCGATCGTGTCCGACAGCCGTTGTTCGTTGCGCTCGGCCGTGCGCATGCGCACCCCGGCGGTCCGAAATGCGCGTTCGTTCAACCGGGTGAATCGGTCGGGCGTTGTCGAGCTCGGCAGTTTCACCACCGCCTCGTAGCTCGCGCGGCTCCCGAAGACGAGCAGACCGGTCGCAGCGAGATTGCGCTCGGAGATGTAGACCCGGGGTCCGACCGTGGCGGTGATACCGATGTCCCCGGGCACCGATTCGAGCACGCCGACGATTGCGAGGCGCGACGAGCCCAGGGAAATCGAATCGCCAGCGACTGCACCGAACGTGACCATCAGTCCGCGGTCGACGATTGCGTTGCGGCCCTCGTGCAGGCGGCCCCACGCCGCCGCGGGCGCGCTGACGATCGAACCGTAGAGTGGATAGCCCTTGGTCACCGCTCTGACCTCCACCAGTCGCGTCCGCAGCGCCGTGTACACCACCATGGACGGAAAGCTCGTTTGACGGGCGACTTCGATATGGTCCTTCACCACCTGAGCCGCGAGCGTCGAATCGACCAGCCGCGGAAACGCCTCGCGCGACGTGATGGCGAGATCACCACCCATCAACGCGC
>Ga0315281_10011492_pt1 | contig 12132 bp, 10 predicted proteins | sample YL17G07_0_MG_FD_204540 | JGI IMG/M metagenome (GOLD analysis project Ga0315281, IMG submission 204540) | Sediment microbial communities from Yellowstone Lake, YNP, Wyoming, USA - YL17G07_0 | ecosystem: Environmental > Aquatic > Freshwater > Lake > Sediment | place: USA: Wyoming | collected... | reverse complement strand
CAAAATCATAGAAAGCTCATTAAAGATTACAGGTACAGAAGCAGGTTCAATACTACTTATAGAAGGTAATAGTTTTGTATTTAAAACAGTAAAGGGCATCGAGAGTGAAAAACTGCCAAGTTTTTCTATACCAAAATCCAGCGGCATTGCTGGATGGGTTTTAGAAAATGGCAAAGCTGCCAGAGTGAATGATGCGTATAGAGATAGCAGGTTTGATGCTTCAGTGGATAATTTAACAGGCTATAAAACAAAGTCAGTTCTGTGCGTTCCTCTAAAATTAAGCACAGGAATAATAGGCGTATTGGAACTTCTCAATAAAAGGAAAGGTGCTTTCAGTTATGAGGATGAAGATTTAATATCATATTTTGCCGATCAGGCTGCTATATCCATAGCCAGGGCCCAGTTCTATGAGGACCAGAAAAACTTTGAGATTCACCTTACTGACATACTGCTTTTTGCTATAGAGAACCTTACCCCTGGGAAACATGGACATTCAATGAGGGTTGCAAAATATGGCCATATGATAGCTAAAGCAACAAACATGCCTGAGGATCAAAAAAGGAGATTACACCGTGCCTCTCTGTTCCACGATATTGGATTTATAAAAATGAAGGATGTCTCATCCAAAGATGATTATAAGGCACACTGTCAGATTGCCTATGAAATGCTCCATCCGATAAATTTTTATGCTGATATCGCCCCAATTATTTTGCATCACCATGAACGATATGATGGCAAGGGATATCCATCAGGACTGCAAGGAGAAAATATACCACTGGAGTCGAGAATAATTGCCATTGCAGAAGCATTTGATACCATGGTAAGCAGCGATTCATATAGATATACTGAAGGGATGGTCAATGTCGAAGAAATACCATTTACCGACAGATTTCACAGCGCAATCGAAGAACTCAAAATCAACGCAGGCACTCAATTTGATTCTAAACTCATAGAGATATTTGTGAGCACTATTGATGAGTTATCCTTAGAAGGGGCTTGATAGTATATCTGAAAGCCTCGCAAATTCTTCAATTCCCAATGTCTCCGGTCTCCTTTCAGGATCTATCCCTGCTTGTATAAGCCTATCTCTTATATCTTCCCTCAGACTTTTAAGAGAGTTGGAGAGCATCTTTCTCCTCTGAGAAAAAGATGTTTTTATGACCTTGAAGAAAATTTCCTCATCTTTTACAGAAACAGAAGGTCTTTCAAGAATTTTGATATGCAAAACAGCTGAGTCAACTCTCGGTATTGGCCTGAAGGAACGTTTTGATATTATAAATTTAAGCCTGGGTTCTGCATAATATTGAACCATTAATGAAAGAACACCATAATCTCTTCCTCCAGGAGCTGCCGCTATTCTCTCAGCAACCTCTTTCTGAACAGTAAACGTCATGGATCTGAGATTCTTCCTCACTTTAAGAAGCCTGAAGATAATAGGAGTTGTAATATAGTAAGGTATATTTGCAACAACCTTGAACTCTGGAAGGCTTTCATATGGATATTTGAGGGCATCTCCATGAATAAACTCCATATTTTTATAATCTGCAAGTTCGGTCTTCAATTCTTCGAAAAGCATTCTATCAAGTTCAATAGCAATAACCTTCCTGACTCTCTCTGCAAGCATCCTTGTGAGCCTGCCCGGACCCGGGCCTATCTCCACAACAACGTCTTCCCTGCTCAACTGCGCCACTTGAATAATCCTTTTGAGGATTGAAGGATCATAGAGAAAATTCTGTCCTAAGTATCTCTTTGACATTTGTTTCAAGCTGTCAAGCTTGCAAGCCTGCAAGCTAATCAGATATTTGGTCCTCCCCCTTTTACAGTTTTAAGGATGATCATGCCAACAAGGAAAAAAACAGCCACAGAGAGAATCGCAGGCCTCTGACTTCCAAAAGAGGAAGATATCAGGCCAAAGATGAGGGGCCCGACTATGGCTGATGATTTCCCTACTAAGGAATAGATACCGAAATATTCTGCCTCTCTTGCTTCAGGGATAAACTGGGTATACATGGCTCGTGTAGCTGCCTGAATAGTACCAAGACCAAGTCCTGCAAATGATGCCAGGGCACAGAATTGGGTCTTTGTCTGTACAAAAAAAGCAACAGTTGCAACAAAAGTCCACATAACAAGTGAGAGCATAACAACCCTTTTGGGTCCCCAATAATCTATAGATTTCGCCATTACAAAGGCTCCAAGAAGGGCTGTAGTCTGGACAATTAGATAAAGGACGATCAATTCCTGTGGTCTGAATCCAAGGGTAGTAGCAGCAAAAATGCTGGAAAATACAATCACAGTATTAACACCGTCTTCATATATGAGGTAGGAAATCAAGAATTTTTTTAGCTCCCTTTCCCCCCATATTTCTTTCAGGGTTTTTATGGTAAATCTAAGACCTTTGACCCCTGCATCGGCTATGGATAATTCACCCTTTGTATCTCCGGGCAGAAAAAGAAATGCAGGAACTGAGCAAAGGGCAAAAAAAACAGAGACCATAAGCCATGTTGCCTCAAACTGATTATTCCTTATTAAAGGGATTGCTAACAGGAGCGAGATTATGGAACCAGCATAACCGACACCGAATCCCCACGCTGAAACCCTGCCCTGATACTGCCGGGTGGCAATTCTCGGGAGAAAAGAATTATAAAAAACGAGTCCTCCTTCCATACCTATATTCGCAATAGTTGATAGGATGAATCCCTCAATGACCATCCCCTTATCGAGAACTGAAAAGACTGTAATTGCAGCTATACACAATGAAGTATAAACAAAGAGAAACCTCTTTCTGGTTCCACCATAATCTGCTATACCACCGAGAAAGGGAGAACTTATAGCTACAGTTGCCATACTGAATGATATAACCCTACCCCACCAGAGATCACCAAGCCCTTTCTCATTTCCGACAATGACATTTGCATAATAAACAGGAAATATGACAGAGGCTATTACAGCAGAATAACTGGAATTTGCAAAATCAAAGAGAGTCCAGCTTATGACATGTTTTTTATTAAGGTTCACAATCACAGTCACATAGGAAAGGCTGTTGAATCTTGTCGATTATAAAAATTCTGAGACAGCTTTCCCTATGTTTATTATTCACTATATCCTTATATCCTTAGTGTAGATGCCAGTTTTATTGCCTGAATCATGCTTGATGGATTCGCAATCCCTTTCCATGCAATATCATACGCTGTACCATGGTCAGGAGAAGTCCGGATAAATGGAAGTCCTACTGTCACATTCACCCCTTCATCAAAGGCGACCATTTTTAATGGAATCAGACCCTGGTCATGATACATACATACAATTATGTCAAACTCACCTTTGTATGCTTTATGAAAAACAGTATCCGGAGGGTGTGGACCTGACACTTGAATCCCCTCTCTCTCTGCCTTTTTTATAGACGGAATTATTTCTCTAATTTCCTCATCACCGAATAGCCCTGTCTCCCCGGCATGGGGATTCAGTCCGGCAACAGCTATTCTCGGACGCTTTATTCCAAGCATGTGACATGCCTTTTTTGTGAGACGAATAGTCTTTAATATCCTGTCTCTTGTGATTAATGCAGGAACGTTTTTCAATGGAGTATGGATTGTGACAAGAATAACTTTCAGCTTCCCGCCAATAAGCATCATCGCATAGTCTTTCGTATAAGTTAATTCAGCAAGCATCTCTGTATGACCAGGCCATTTAAAGCCGGCTATTTTCCATGATTCTTTTGATATAGGTGCTGTGACAATTCCATCAACCTGTTTTTCTAATGCCAGAACAACAGCCCTCTTTATGTAAAGAACAGATGCCCTGCCGCCCTCTGCAGTCGGTCTTCCTTTCTTAAATTTCTTGATCACCCCCATATCAATCAGATCAATGGCCCTACCCAAGAAGGTTAAATTAGATTCTTCAGGTGACTTAATAATCCTCAACTTTGCAGGTTCTTTAAGGAGTCTCAATGCCTCTTCCAAAGGAGTCCTGTCGCCGATAACAACTATTGAACTGCAGTCATTCATTGAGGCAAAACTAAGAGCCTTAACAATTATTTCTGGTCCGACCCCTCCAGGATCTCCCATAGTGATAGCAAGTCTTTTCATAATTTAGATATTCACCAAAAGTCACCCTGAACTTGATTCAGGGTCTCAAATATAATAAAGAGTTAATAGATGCTGAAACAAGTTCAGCATGACAAGGAAAGAATTTCATAAATGGCCTACGTAACCCAGCTTATATTATAAAGAAGACATACCTTTAAGGAGTTGTATTTCTAATATATTCCTCTATTCCTGTTAATACCTTCAGTCTTCTGTAAATATTTTTTGCTATGCCGAAGAGATTTACAGTATCTTCTTTATTGTAAAGAATGAGTAAGTCAAGGGCATTGTTATTGCCTCTTTCTGCTTCCTGCCATAGGAGAACAGCATCGTAACCATCCATCCCTTTGACTTCATCCTCTCTTTGTATATTAAAATGTTGTTCGAGCTTTTTGAGGCCACCCCTTAAACCAACTCTCCTGGCTCCAAAACAAAGGTCAAAATGTGGAATATCAAGTTTCAAGTGGCGGAAGCAAACTTTGAGGAAGGGTATATCGAAGACAGAACCATAGAAGGTTATCAGATATTTATATTTTGAAAGTTCCTCATTCAGTGCATCTGCTGTAAGGTTTTCCCCTCTTATAAAACACTTGTAGGCCTGTCCATCGTACATACCAACAACTGTTACATAACCACCGCTTGTAGGGGAAAGACCATTCGTCTCTATATCGAGACATACAGCATTATCCTTAAAGGCATCATAGAGCCTCCAGTGTTCAATTCTCTTAAGGGTGTGAGCAAAATACGCTGCATTTCCCTCATTGAGTTCAGCGTATGCAGAAAATAGTGTCTTGTCAAAAAGCCCTTTCCTCACTGGAGGAATAAATGAAGGGCACTTTGTGCCAAGAAAGTGATTCCATGTGAGGACGCCTTCCCTCCAAAGCCTCTTTTCCAGCTTCTGGCCTATTCCATCGAGAATGATAAAAGTATTTTTTATCATGGTTCATATTATACCTGATTCAATATAAATTCCAAACATCAAATTCCAATCATCTATTAGCAATCAGCAAATGGCTTAAAGTATGGAATTAAAATTATAGTCATTACAAAATATTGGGATTAAAATTCGGGATTTGATTATTTGGAATTTATTTTAATACGGGTAGACTATCACAAAAAAAACGCCTTTATCATCTCTTTTCAACGCCACAGAGAAGACCGATCTTTTTAAGAACTTTTGTGTAACTCACAAACCATGGGTCATCTTGCTCCATTGGACATTTCCAATTTTCCAGCTCCTCCTGTCTCTTTTGCAATGCAAACTTTAAAATAGGCAATGATCTCTTGTCCCCGATTGCACCTAACACTCCGCAAAGAATACTAATTACAGTTCGATTTTTCCCCCACTCCTTTGCAAACTCATAAATCACTCGTGAAAGTTCAGTAACACAGGAATAGCCCATATTCACGAGCGTGCGAACAATAATTTTCTCTGCAGTATGACTTCGCATAGCTTCCTTTGTACAGGAAAAGAGGATAGAAAGAAGCGCTTTTAATGCCTTATCACGATAAGGAGGGTATTCAAGCAAAACGCTTAAAAGACGTGCAGCATCGCTCTGGCTGATGCTAAGAGATGATGCTGCCAGAAAGATACATTCGCATGTCTGTAATGATAATCTTATCGTGGACAACTGCTTAATAGACTCCATGAACAATGGACTTGAAGGATACCTCAAAAGGGAACAAAGATATTCCTCAAAAGATGAAAACTTGCGGTCCACATGACAAATATTTTCAAAACCGCGCCGTACGAGTAAGGTTGCAAGAACAGTTAAAGGAAGGCCAAGCTGTAATGGTGCAAGCATGTCGACTATTAAAGAAACAAGTTTCACATTATCTTTAAAGTTTGGATAAAAGTGCTTTTCATAATATCTGCATTCCAAACAAATATACTTTTTTATGACCTGATGCATAACACGATCCAGTAAGAATTGGCCTTTCTCATTCTGAGGCCACGGTGCTTCTGCAAGAGGCATAAAGAGTATTGTTTCATATTGGGAACCGGGCTCTGGTATTGGTACTTCTATTGTCCTGTTTTCCGAACTTGCATGTTCGAAAAGGAGTGAAAGAAGCTCGGCATCTGTTAGTTCCAGGCAAGTGTTGATATCAACTACTTCAGACTTAAAATATTCACTGAGTGTATGCTGATTACCTGTCCCCATAGCCTATTCTCCTATCTTTATAGCTCTTACTTACCACTATAGTTTTATTAAACAACAATTTCATTACTGTGATTAATGTCACATAAGGTAATCTGGTATTCCATGTGTAAAACAGATTTGCCTTAGTCAATATCATGGTAGTATCAGGAAACCAGTCGAGGTTCGCAATCTTCTTAAGCAAAACATCAAAAATTTACAACCTCAATTCCTTATTTAAGTTAGAATATAAACTTCATGGAACCCATACTCACCGAGCTTTTCAATCTTACAAAAGAACCAAGGATAGCCTATTTTTCAATGGAGATAGGTATCCAGAACAATATCCCCACATACAGCGGAGGCCTTGGTGTGCTTGCAGGTGACACAATCAGGTCTGGTGCTGATCTTAAACTTCCTATGGTTGCTGTAACACTTGTCAGTAAAAAAGGATATTTCAGACAGGAACTTGATGAAAAAGGAAGACAGATAGAGTCTGCTGACCCCTGGGACCCCTCCCAATATACGACACTCCTTCCCACCAAGATATCTGTCCATATTGAAGGTAGGGATGTTGCTGTACAGGCATGGCTTTATAAAGTAAGAAGTTTGACAGGAGGGATTATCCCTGTCTTTTTCCTTGATACTGATGTGGAAGGAAATATTCCTGAAGATAGGGAGATTACCTCTTACCTTTATGGCGGAGACTTAGCATACAGGTTGAAGCAGGAGATAGTCCTGGGAATCGCCGGTGTAAGAATGCTCCACGAGATTGGTTTTGAGATTAAAAAATACCACATGAATGAAGGTCATTCAAGCCTCCTCACAATTGAACTTCTGAACATGTATAAACGGCCGATAGAAGATGTCTGGGATGAAAAGCTTGTATGGGATAAAGACAGGATAAAAGATCTATGCTTATTCACGACCCATACACCTATTGAAGCAGGCCATGATAAATTCCCTTATGATTTGGTTAAAAACATTATGGGAGAGTTGATACCTTTCGATATTTTGAAAGAAATCGGCGGGTATGACTACCTCAATATGACCCTCCTCGGTTTGAATCTCAGCGAATATGTAAACGGAGTTGCCAAAAAACACATGGAGGTCTCTCGTAATATGTTCCCTGGATATGAGATTGCAGCCATTACAAATGGTGTCCACTCATATACATGGACATTTGACAGCTTCAAAAGACTCTACGATAAGTATCTCCCTGGATGGGCTAATGAACCAGAATTATTTGTGAGGATTGGGCGTATTCCTGATGAAGAGACCTGGAATGCCCACATGGAAGCCAAAAGAAATCTATCTGATTACATCAAGGCTGAAACAGGAATTGAATTCAACCCGGAAATCCTCACAATAGGATTTGCAAGAAGGGCAACAGCATATAAGAGGCCTCACCTTCTTTTCAGTAATTTTGAAAGACTTGAGAGGATAGGTACAGGGAAACTTCAGATCGTCTTCGCAGGAAAGGCTCATCCAAAAGATGAGGCAGGTAAAGGGCTTATAGAACAGATATTTTCTTTCAAAGAGAGTTTAAAAGACAAGATTAAGATGGCCTATCTAAAAAATTATGATATGGAAATTGCCCTCAGGCTTGTTTCAGGTGTTGATATCTGGCTTAACACTCCTTTAAGACCAAGAGAGGCCTCAGGCACAAGTGGGATGAAGGCAGCACACAATGGGGTATTGAACTTCAGCGTTCTTGACGGGTGGTGGATAGAGGGTCATATAGAGGGATTTACTGGTTGGTCTATCGGGCCAAGCCCTACAGAGACAGGACTCATAGAAAATATGGATACAAGAGATGCAGATGACCTTTACAGCAAACTTGAATATCTTATTATCCCTCTCTTTTATAACGACAGGATTGCTTGGATAAGGATGATGCAGAATGCTATAGGAAAAAATGCCTATTATTTTAATAGCCACAGGATGATGAGAAGATATGTCACTGATGCATATATCAGATGATCCACAGGGTCATTCCGAGCGAAGCGCCCTCCTCAGAGGATCCGCCGAGGCGGAAGGAATCTCAGATGAGTTTGCCGTGCCCTCCGGGCTCGCAATGACAATATAATAAAATGGATATTTTAAAAGTGATAGAAACAAATCTCGAAGCAACGGTGCGACTTCTATCAGAAGAAATAGGAGCAAGGAGTTATAAGGATTTAGAGGAACTTGACAAGACTGCTGATCTTATAGAAGAAAAAATGATTTCCCTCGGGTGTAATGTGAAGAGGCAGTCATTCATATTCATGGGGAACACCTACCACAATATAATTGGAGAACTTAGAGGTAATGAAGGTTCGGAAGTCCTTGTCATAGGAGCTCATTATGATACAGTTCCGGGAACGCCGGGTGCTGATGACAATGCAAGCGGAATTGCTGGTCTCCTTGAGCTTGCAAGGTTAAATACCATTGAACCATGCTCAAAGACAGTCCGTTTTGTTGCCTTTACCCTTGAGGAGCCTCCATTATTTAAAACACGGCATATGGGCAGCTATATCTATGCTGAGAGTTTGTGTAAAGAAAATGTAAAAATCGAAGGTATGATATCCCTCGAAATGATTGGTTATTATTGCGATAGAAAGGGATGCCAGTACTATCCCTTTCACTTTTTTAAATGGTTTTATCCGGAAAAGGGAGATTTTATAGCCTTTGTGGGCAATATATCATCAAAGGCATTTACAAAAAAGGTTAAAAATGCCTTTCACAGGACAGCAACCTTGCCTGTAGAGTCCCTCAATACTATATCCCTTGTCCCTGGAGTAGACTTTTCTGACCATTCATCATTCTGGGATTTCGGCTATTCTGCTTTCATGATAACAGACACTGCTTTCTACAGAAATCCTCACTACCATACTGCAGGAGATGAGGCTGATACGCTCGATTACAAAAAGATGGCCCTCCTGATATATGGACTAAAATCTGCCCTTATTCCTTCACCTTTCTGACATAAGCTCCAAGTCTCAGGAGCTTTTCTTCCATCTTTTCATACCCTCTTTCGAGGTGATAAATCCTGTGAATAACAGTCTCTCCTTCAGCTGCGAGGGCTGCTACAATCAGGGAAGCGCTTGCCCTTAAATCAGTTGCCATTAAAGGCGCTCCCTTCAGTCTCGAAACCCCCTTTACCGTTGCTGTACTACCTTCGACAGCAATATCAGCCCCCATCCTTTTCAGTTCCGCCACATGCATAAACCTGTTTTCAAAAATGGTCTCCTTGATCATGCTTGTGCCTTCAGCCATGCTCATAAGGGCCATAAACTGTGCCTGCATATCTGTTGGGAAACCCGGATAAGGCATTGTCTTTATATCAGTAGCCTTTGGTCTCGAAGGCCCTATCACCCTTATTCCCTCAGTTCTGTGCTCAAAAACAAGACCTGCCTCTTTAAGTTTTATTATGGGAGCATCGAGATGCTCCAGCTTGCACCCTTTAATAATGATATCACCTCCAGTAATGCCTGCGAATGTCATAAAGGTTCCTGTTTCGATCCTGTCCGGGATTACAGAGTAGTTAAGAGGTCTTAGTTCATCCACACCTTCTATTTCTATCACACTCTCTCCTGCCCCTTTTATTTTTGCTCCCATTGAGATAAGGGCGTTTGCAAGATCTACAACCTCAGGCTCCCTTGCAGCATTCTCCAGCAACGTCATACCTTTTGCAAGAGTTGCAGCCATCATAAGGTTTTCAGTACCTGTAACAGTTGGGATATCAAAATAAACAGATGCTCCTTTCAATCTCTTTGCCTTTGCCATGACATACCCTGACTCGAGCTCTATCTTTGCACCCATTTTTTCAAAACCCATAAGATGAAGGTTAATAGGTCTTGCACCGATGGCGCATCCGCCTGGAAGAGAAACCTTTGCTTTCCCGTATTTTGCAACTAATGGTCCGAGGACAAGGACGGATGCACGCATTGTCCTCACAAGTTCATAAGGTGCCTCGAATATTCTGATCCTCTCTGTATTGATGACAGTTTTATTATCTTCATGGGAGAATTCTGCACCGAGGTGTCTGATAAGTTGACCGATCGTGAGTACGTCTTTCAGATTCGGGACCCGGCTTACCATGCTGGTACCTGAAGCGAGGAGAGAAGCAGCTACGATGGGGAGGGCTGCATTCTTTGCACCGCTTATCTCAACTTCGCCCTTGAGTCTTTTACCACCACGAATAACAAGTTTGTTCAAAATATCACCTCACTGGTTGCATTACATTTTACCCTAATTGCAACTAATTTGTAGATGAACCTAAAACAGAAAGAGCAATGAGACGCATTTTACATGTTGATATGGATGCCTTTTTTACCGCTGTCCCACCATAATCTTTCATATTGCCTTAACAAAAACTACTGAGCTATACTTTTTGAAAGGATATGATTTTGGTTCTGGAGGAAGAATGCCTTTTCTTGGTGAACTCTTTGTAAGTGAAATACTAAAAAAATCCGTGCTCGACCCAAAGGGTGATGAACTCGGCAGGGTTAAAGACCTTGTGATTGTAAGGGGTGAGCCACTGCCAAAAGTCTCTTCTCTCATCATAGAGAAAAAAAGGGTGATTTATAACATCCCCTGGCTTGATCTGAATATATTTAACAAGAGAATAATCTCTGCAAACATTTACAGCGAAGCCCTTCAGCCGTATGAGCTCAATGAGGAAGACCTCCTTTTAGTAAGGGATATCCTCGATAAACAGATTGTTGACATAAATGGTGCAAAAGTGGTGAGAGTGAATGACGTAAAACTCGAGGGATATGACACAGAGGCTATCCTTATTGCTGTTGATGTAGGCATGAGAGGGATAATGCGGAGGCTCGGGGTCGAAAGGGGTGGAGAGGATTTGATGAGGCTCTTTAAAAAACATATTCCTTATCATCTTATAAGCTGGAATTACATACAAACACTTGAACCAAAACTAACAACAATATCTCTAACCGTTCCGAGACAGATGCTGGCAGACTTACACCCTGCTGATATTGCAGATATCATCAGCCAGTTCTCTCATAAAGAAGGTGCAACCTTTTTTAGTGACCTTGATGTAGATGTAGCAGCAGAGGCTCTATCAGAGCTTAAACCAGAAACCCAGGTAGATATTATCAGCGAGATGGACACAGATAAAGCAGCAGACATCATCGAAGAGATGCCACCTGATGAAGCGGCTGATATCTTAAGTGACCTTCCAGTAGATAAGGCAAAAGAGATTCTCGAGAGTATTGAAAAGGAAGAGGCTGAAGATATTCAGGAACTGCTCAGTCACGAAGAGGATACAGCAGGTGGTTTAATGACAAATGTATTTATCGCATATCCTCCAGAGACTACTGTGAGGAAGGCGATAGAGAACTTCAAACGAGATGCAGAGGTATTTGAGACAGTCTATTATATCTATGTCATGGATACCAATGAAAAACTCTTTGGTGTTGTTTCCTTACGGGATATGATCCTTGCTGATCTTGATGCAAAACTCTCGGATATCATGGCAACGAAACTCAAAACGGTTACTCCGGAGACTGATGAGATGGAGGTTGCCGGGATTATATCAAAGTATAACCTCCTTGCCATTCCCGTTATTGACCCTGAGGGATTTATCCTCGGCATTGTTACCATAGATGATATCATTGACAGGATCCTGCCACCATCTGCAAAGCGTAAAAGGAGGAAGGTGTGAGCCTCCGGAAAAAAATTGTCATATTTTTATCGGTAATGGGGCCAGGGATAATAACCGCAAACGTTGACAACGATGCAAGCGGTATCGCTACATATTCCGTAGCAGGCGCCCGTTTTGGATATGCCCTCCTCTGGATTTTGATACCCACGACAGCAGCTCTTGTTGTAATACAGGAAATGGTTGCAAGAATGGGGGTTGTCACAGGCAAAGGGCTCTCAGACCTCATCAGGGAAAACTATGG
>Ga0315281_10011491_pt1 | contig 12132 bp, 9 predicted proteins | sample YL17G07_0_MG_FD_204540 | JGI IMG/M metagenome (GOLD analysis project Ga0315281, IMG submission 204540) | Sediment microbial communities from Yellowstone Lake, YNP, Wyoming, USA - YL17G07_0 | ecosystem: Environmental > Aquatic > Freshwater > Lake > Sediment | place: USA: Wyoming | collected... | reverse complement strand
CGCATCCTTCAACTGGCTATCGGCGAAGTAGAAGTAGGTCGCCCCTCCGACCACAATCGAGGCAACGAACAATAGCGGCCTGAATGTGAATACCTTGAGCGGATGCGCGAACTTGGAGACGAACGCGCGGAAGAAAACCATTCCCCCCAGGACCACGAGCATGCCGCCCAGCACGGTGGGGAAGTATGCCGGCCCCATGCGCACCGCCGAGCCCATGGGATAGTTTTGCGCGACCGCCACGAACGCCAGGCCGAAGCCCAGGAACATGAGCCCGGCCCAGAAATCCTTGCCGTTTCTTATATGCATTGCCTCCTCCTTCAATCCGCTTCGTCAGCTATTCTGCCACATTCGCGCCGCAGCGCCATACGGGTTTGCCAATGTCTTCGGGCCCTGTCGGCGTCATTCCTCCCTCTTCTCCATCAGACCCACCAGTTTGACGCTGGTCTGGCGCAGCCGCTGCGACAGCATCAGCACCAGCTCCATCAGGATTTTCGCCCCCAGTATGGGGTGCTCGAGAATGACGCGCGCCAGGTTTTCGCGCGACAGCACCGCGATCACGCAGGGCTCGGCGGCGATGCAGGTCGCAAAGCGCGGTTCGCCGTCTATCATGGACATTTCACCCAGCGTCTTGCCGGCATCGACCGTGGCGATGAGCTTGAGCTTGTTCCACCGGTCCTGCTTGAACACTTCCACGCTGCCCTCGATCATCAGCACCATGAAATCGTCCTGCTCGCCCTCGTGGATGATCTCCTGACCGGGTTTGGCGCGGTAGACTTCCATGAACTGGCTCATCACCCGGATATCCACCATGTCAAAGTTTTCGAACAACGGCGAAATGCCGATCATGCGATGCATCTGCCCGGTGTATCGGGCCGCGTCGCCGAGGTATTCCAGGTGCGCCAGTTGATCGCGTCCGGCGGTTTCAGCCATAAGATCTTGGTCCGAGACAGGCGGATCGGGCGGCTCCGTTGCGGCACCGCCAACAAACCCGGCGTCCGCAGATTATGCCGAAACCGCGGGATAAGCTCAAATCGATGCCCCCCTCACCAGATCAGCCACAGCGTGGCGCCCAGCCAGAGGGCGCCGACGGCGAGCATATGCGGGTCCGTCATCAAGGTCCACGCGGGATCTTCGCCGCCGCGACGATGCACCAGAAAAATGTAGCGAAAAATGCCATACAGCACAAATGGCAGGGTATAGATCAGCTTGTCGGTGCGGTGCAGCGCGATCGTGTCCGGACTGACCGTGTACAGGCTGTAGCTGACGACGACGCCGGCGGCGCTGATGGCCATCATGTTATCGAGCAGCGCCGGGGTGTAATCGTACAAGACCGCACGCTGACTGGCGCCATCGGAGTCACGGCCGTCGCTTGCCATCAGTTCGGCGCGACGCTTGGCAAAGCCGAGAAAAATAGTCAGCAGCAGGCCGCACAGCAGTAGCCAGTGCGAGGGGGCGATATTGACGCCCCAGGTGCCGGCGAATATGCGCAGCATGAAGCCTGCGGCGATGATGAATACGTCGAGAATGGCGATGTTCTTCAGGCCGGCGCTGTAGGCCAGATTGAGCGCAAGATAAACGAGAAGGATGGCCATTACTATGGCGGAGGCCATCGCGCCCAGCGCCAGCCCCGCCGCTCCGCAGACGAACGCGAGCGCGTACGCCTGGTGCACGCCTACGATTCCGGCGGCCAGGGGCCTCGCGCGCTTCAGCGGGTGGGCCCGGTCCGCCTCGCGGTCGAACACGTCGTTGAGTATGTAGACGCAACTCGACATCAGGCAGAATCCCGCGGCCGCAAGCAGCACCAGGCTTCGGAGTCTCCAATCGCCGCTGACGCTGCTGCTGAAAAGCAGACCGACGAAGACAAATCCGTTCTTGACCCACTGATGCGGACGCAGCAGTTTCAGCAGTTCCATCGGCAAGGCGGCGGCGCTAGCGGGTGGGGCAGGATTCATCGGGAAAATATCGTTCGCAGAAGAAACAATGGCCCGGCGGCAGATAGGACGGGATTCTATAGTAACGATCGCGCAGGGGCCGCAGCACATGCTCGCGGTAACTTGGATAATTAAAAGTTTGACCCAATACCAGGTGAAACGTGGCGCCGTGCAGCTCGAACGGACGGAACTCCACTTTGGCGAAATAGGGCGCGTATTCCTCCAGTATTGGCAGGTTCTTGCGCAAGACCAGAATGTTCTTGCCCGCGAGTGTCCTGAAATCCGTAAGGATGTCATCGTGGCGGGCGTGCGAGGACGCCGTGCCGAACACGAAAAAGTACTTTCCCGAGGCGTAGGAGGCGGTTGCCGCCGGCGAGAATCCGTCGGCGGCGAATTCGTAGCTTCCGGCGTAAGGTTCGAGCTGCCGCAGCAGTTCAGCCGTTTTGGCGTGGAACACGATGCCGTCGTAAAGCCGGCTGTTCTTCCAGGTCTCGACCGGCAGCAGGCTGACGGTCACGATCCCGGCCACGTGAATCGCGGAGAGCGCGAAGAGATAGACGACGGATTTTTTCAGCTGTGCGGCGCTGAGCACCAGCGCCGCGGCGACGACGAAGAACGGCACGAACGAAAGCAGCCAGTGCAGGCCTATCTGCTTCACCAGGGATAGCAGGGCGAACAGCGCGAGCGGCACCACCCAGATGAACATGAAAAAACGCGCACGCGGCTCGGCGAGCTTCTGTCCCAGAGCAGCGCGGCCGCGCCACATCTGATACAGGGCGACGGGGCACAGCATGTACAGAACGCTCAACGCGTACAGCGGCGGATTTTGCGGCAACCAGCCGGCGTTGTCATGGCGGGTGTAGAGATTGAACAGCAGGTTGGCCCAGCAGTGGTTGTAGTTCCACCAGCCGTTGAGCGCGGCAAACGGCAGCGCAGCGGCGACCACGGTTGCGAGGCCGCGCCAGCTGCGCCGCCCGCCGGGCTGCGTCAGCACGAACCCCAGATAGGCGAGGCCCAGCAGAACGGAGAAATATTTCGACAGGAACGCCAACCCGAGCAGAGCGCCCGAAGCTGCAAACAGCAGCTGCGATTCGCGCCGCAAGGCTGCGCTGAAGCATAAGGCGGAGAGGACGGAAAACAGCACCAGCGGCGTATCCGTGGTGATGAGCACGTTCCACACATTCGCGGGCAGCAACAGGAAAGCGAGCGCCGCGATATAGGCTTTTTCTTCGTCCACCGGCCGCAGGAATTGCAGCATGGCGAAAGCCACCAGCGCGGGCAGCACGATCACCGGAAGGCGCAGCACCCATCCGGCGCTGGACAACTGCAGCAGCAAGGCCAGAATCCAGCCGACCATGGGCGGATGGTCCCAGAAGCCGTAGTCGGGATAGACGCCCCAGTAGATGAAATAGGCCTCATCCCCGGTCATGGGCAGCGTGACGGCGAACCAGAACTTGAACGCCAGCGTCAGCACCAGCGCGGCGTAGAAAGCCGTGCGCATCGGCGGTGCAACGGGCCCGGAGGAAATTTGCATGGAGGCGATTATAATTGCCGCAGGCTTACGCGACGCGCAAACGTATACGGTGTCTCAAATTCCGACGCACGCCAAGAGCAGTCATTGCGCGCTCAAGCGCGCCTCTATTCCTCGGCCTCCTGCACCAGTCGACGCCGGCACACCGCGTCGGCCAGGCGCTCGAGAATCTTGACGCTGTCGTCCCAGCCGATGCAGGCATCGGTGATGGAAACGCCGTAGGCGAGCGGCTTGCCCGGGACCAGGTCCTGCCGCCCCGGATGCAGGTGCGATTCCGCCATTATGCCGATGATACGTCCGTCGCCCGCGGCGATCTGATCCGCCACATCCGCGCACACATCGATTTGATGCAGGTAATTCCTGGAACTGTTCGCGTGCGAAAAATCGATCATCAGGCGCTGCTCCAGCCCGGCCGCTGCCAGCTGCCTTGCCGCAGCGGCGACGCTCGCGGCATCGTAATTGGGCGTAGGGCCGCCGCGCAGGATCACGTGGCAGTCCTCGTTGCCGTTGGTCGATACGATGGCCGAGTGCCCGCCTTTGGTGACGGAAAGAAAATGGTGCGGCTGGCGCGAGGTCTTGATCGCGTCCACCGCGATGCGGATGTTGCCATCGGTGCCGTTCTTGAACCCGACCGGGCAGGACAAGCCGGAGGCAAGCTCGCGATGGACCTGGGATTCGGTGGTACGGGCGCCGATCGCCCCCCAGCTCACCAGATCGGCGATGTACTGCGGTGTGATCATGTCCAGGTATTCGACCCCTGCGGGAACGCCCAGTTCGTTGATATCGAGCAGCACGCTGCGCGCAAGCCGCAAGCCTTCGTTGATGTTGAAGCTTCCGTCCAGCCGCGGATCGTTGATGAGCCCTTTCCAGCCGACGGTGGTGCGCGGCTTCTCGAAATAAACGCGCATCACGATGAGCAGATCCGCTGCGTGCCTGGCCTTTTCCTGCGCCAGGCGCCGCGCGTATTCCAGCGCCGACTTGGGATCATGGATGGAGCACGGGCCGATGATCACCAGCAGCCGGTCGTCCGCCGCGTGCAGTATGCCGTGGATGCCCTGGCGCGCCGCGAGAGTCACACGCTCGGCGGTGTCGGACCCCGGAAACTCGCGGATCGCGTGCGAGGGCGGTGCGAGTTCCTTGATTTCCCGGATGCGAACGTCGTCGACCTTGTGGGTCATGATTTCTCCTCGATACCGATAGGCCCGCAGCCGGTCGGCGGCGGCCGGCGCCGGCGGGTTTGCGGGGCTTGCGATAGCGGTCATGGTAAAGCCTGGTTTAGGGGCAAAAAAAAACCGCCAGGCTGTCGTCGCTGGCGGTTTTTTCGGGTTGCTTGGGCGCGTACCTAGCTCGATCCCTCCGCCAGCGGCTGGGGAAAGCCATAAAAGTCAAACCAGAAGGCGCACACGCGGTTCATGTAGAAAGTCTCCAGAGCGAATTCAAACACGATTCCTGGTTCCTGGCAAGCATCTGCATCAGAGCTTTTGCTGCACCCAGGCTTGCACCGAAGCCAGCGCCGCGGGCAGTTTGCTCGCGTCAGTGCCCCCGGCCTGTGCCATGTCGGCACGTCCGCCGCCCTTGCCTCCGACCTGCTGCGCGACGAAATTGACCAGCTCCCCGGCTTTCACTTTCGCCGTCAGGTCGGAGGTGACCCCGGCGATCAGGCTCACTTTGCCGCCCTCTGCCGAGGCAAGTACGATGGCAGCCGGTTTGAGCTTGTCCTTGAGCTTGTCCAGGGTCTCGCGCAGCGTCTTCGGATCGGCGCCGTCGAGCGCCACCGCGAGCACCTTCACCCCTTTTGTTTCGATCGCCTGCAGTGCAAGATCGTCCCCCTGCGCCGATGCCACCTTTGATTTCAGGCGAGCAAGCTCTTTCTCGAGCGCTCTCCCGCCGTCGACAAGTTGGGAGATCTTCAGGCCGAGTTCCCGCGGCTGGGCCTTGACCAGGGCCGCGGCCTCGCCCAGCCACGCCTCCTGCTCCTGCACGTAGTCTAGGGCGGCCTCGGCGGTCACCGCCTCCACCCGGCGTATACCCGCCGCCACGCCCGACTCGGATACGACCTTGAAAAAACCGATGTCGCCGGTGCGGCGCACGTGGGTCCCGCCGCACAGCTCCGTGGAGAACTCGCCCATGCCGACGACACGCACCTCGTCGCCGTACTTCTCCCCGAACAAAGCCATCGCGCCGGCCTTGATCGCATCGTCGTATTTCATCACCCGCACCGAAACCTCGGCGTTGCGGCGCACTTCGTGGTTGACCAGCGCTTCGACCTGGCGCAGTTGCGCGTCGCTTATCGGCTCGTTGTGCGAAAAGTCGAAGCGCGTGCGCTGGGCATCGACAAGGGAACCCTTCTGCTGCACGTGACCGCCAAGCACCTCGCGCAGCGCCGCGTGCAGCAGATGGGTGGCCGAATGATTCCACGCCGCGCGCGCGCGCGCCACGCTGTCCACCGCAGCCATCACGCGGTCGCCGACGCGCATGCGCCCGGCCTTGAGCTCGCCTTTGTGCCCGAACACTTCGGTCTGGATTTTCTGTGTGTCCTCGACCTTGAAGCTGCCATTGACGCCGGCGAGGTCTCCACGGTCGCCCACCTGGCCGCCGGACTCGGCATAAAACGGCGTGCGGTCGAGCACCACCACCGCCGCCTCGCCCGCCGAGATCTCGTCGACCGAAGCTCCCTCGCGGTACAGCGCCGCCACTGTGGCTTCCAGGGTGAGAGTATCGTAGCCGTGAAACTCCGTCGGCCGACCGGAATACTCTACTCCGGCAGATACCGTGAACTTGGAAGCGGCGCGCGCGCGCTCGCGCTGGCGCTGCATCGCCGACTCGAAACCGGCGTAATCGACGCGGACGTCGCGCTCGCGCGCGATGTCCGCGGTGAGATCGACGGGAAAGCCGAACGTGTCGTAGAGCTGAAATACCGTCTCCCCGTCGAGCAGTCGGTCCTCGCGCGTAAGCGCGCCCTCGAGCACCTTCATGCCGTGCTCCAGCGTCTCGGCGAAGCGCTCTTCTTCCGTCTTCAGCACCCGGATAACGCGCTCCTTCGCCTTGGTCAGCTCCGGATAGGCCTCGCCCATGACGCGTGCGAGATCCTCGACCAAACGGTGGAAGAAAGGCTCTGTCTGGCCGAGCTTGTAACCGTGGCGGATCGCGCGCCGGACGATGCGCCGGAGCACGTAGCCGCGTCCCTCGTTGCCCGGGATCACGCCGTCGACGATGAGAAACGATGTCGCGCGGATATGGTCGGCGATGACCTTGAGCGAATTGCTCGCCAGATTCTTGACGTGGGTCTCCCGCGCCGCCGCCTTGATCAGATCCTGGAACAGGTCGATCTCGTAATTGGAGTGCACGCCCTGCAACACGGCCGCAATACGCTCCAGCCCCATGCCGGTATCCACCGAAGGCTTAGGCAGGGGATGCAGTTTGCCCGCGTCATCCCGGTTGTACTGCATGAACACAAGGTTCCAGATTTCGATATAGCGGTCGCCATCGGCCTCGGGTGTGCCGGGCGGCCCGCCAGCGACCCCCGGGCCGTGGTCGTAGAAGATTTCGGTGCACGGTCCGCACGGGCCGGTGTCGCCCATCTGCCAGAAGTTGTCCGAGCCGCCGCCGGGTTTATCCCCAATGCGGGCGATGCGCTCCCTGGGAACCTTGATTTCGTCGGCCCAGATGGCGTAGGCCTCGTCGTCCGTCTGGTAAACGGTCACCCACAACTTATCCTTGGACAGTTTATATACGCCCGTAAGCAGATCCCACGCGTAGTGGATCGCATCGCGCTTGAAATAGTCGCCGAAGGAAAAATTGCCCAGCATCTCGAAGAACGTGTGGTGGCGCGCCGTATAACCGACGTTCTCCAGATCGTTGTGTTTGCCGCCGGCGCGCACGCTGCGCTGCGAAGTGGTGGCGCGTTTATAGGGGCGCGGCTCCTTGCCGAGGAACACGTCCTTGAATTGCACCATGCCCGAATTGGTAAACAGCAGGGTGGGGTCGTTGCCCGGCACCAGCGGGCTCGACGCCACCACGGCATGCCCGCGCTGGGCGAAAAATTCGAGGAATTTGCTGCGGATTTCTGCTGATTTCATGGTTTCGCTTCAGGCCTCGCGCCGAGCGTCGGCCAGTCCCGCTGTCCGGAGGTAAAAGATTGAATTTTCGCCTGAATCAGGCGCACATGCAAATCTGGACTAAGTCAAGCTGACCCCGAGCAGCTTACCGATGGCGTAGGTCAGCGCACCAGCCGCGCCGCCGATGCAGAGCATGCGCAGGCCATCGCGCAGGGCGCTCCTGCCGGTGAACAGGCTGATTATGGCGCCGACGCCGAATAGCGTCACGGCCGTGAAAGCGATGGACACGGGCAGCGCCCGCTCCCCGCTCAGAACGAGGAACGGCAGCAGCGGCACCAGCGCGCCGGTAGCGAACGAAAGAAAGGAAAAGATCGCAACGCCCCAAGGCGAGCCCAGATCCTCCGGATTCAGCCCCAGCTCCTCGCGCGCCAGCGTATCGAGCGCATTAGCCGGGTCGGCGATGATGGCTTTTGCGAGCTTCAGCGCTTCCTCGCGCGGCAGCCCGCGCGCAGCGTAGATGAGCGCCAGCTCCTCTGCCTCCTCCTCCGGGTATTGCGCCAGTTCGTTGCGCTCCAGTCCGATCTGATGCTCGAACATTTCGCGTTGCGAGCGCACCGATACGTACTCGCCCGCCGCCATCGAAAACGCGCCGGCCAGGAGCCCGGCTACGCCCGAGAGCAGAATGACCGAATTGTTGGCGGAGGCGCCGGCCACGCCCAGAATCAGGCTGGCGTTCGAAATCAGGCCATCGTTCACGCCGAATACCGCCGCGCGCAGATTGCCGCCACCGCTGACACCGCGGTGGCGTTTGCCCACCTCTTCGAGCGTCGTCGGCACCGGATGGCCCGGCACCGCGTGCGAATACACTGACAAGCCGCGCACTTTCATCGCCACCAGCACCGAGCGCAGCGGACGCGGGCCATGACGACGCACCAGCGCGGCGACCATCCGCGCGCGCAGGTCGGGTAAGTACTCGGGCACGGCGGCCCCGGCTTTGCGCGCCCAGATCCCAGCCTGGCCCTCGGCCTCGGCAGCAAGTCCGCGGAACAGCTCCGCACGCGGCGTGCCGGCTTCGGCTTCGGCCATGACCCGGTAAAGGTAAGCCGAGCGCTTTTCCTCGTGCCAGCCTTCCTGCGCATGTTCGTTGCCGGCCATCAGTCTGCGTCTCCCGCTTTGAGGACTGTGCGCACCGCTTCGGAGGAGAATCCCCGGCCGGCTAGAAAGCGCATCTGCCGGCCGCGCTCCGCAGCGGTTTGTGGCAGCACGCCGAATTTCTTTTGCCAGGCTGCGCGGCAGTTCTCCAGCTCCTGCGAGCGTGCGCGTCCCACCGCCTGCTCGACGACGTCGGCCGACACTCCGCGGCTGCGGAGGTCGTGCTCGATTTTTCGACTACCGAACTTGCGCGCCAGCGCATTCGTGCGGGATTCGGCGAATCGCTCCTCCGACAGCCATCCCCGCGCAGCGAGGGCGTCGAGCAAGTGCTCGACCTGTTCGGACGATTCGGAATGCGGGGAGAGTTTGCGCGTCATTTCGGCGCGAGTATGCTCCCGCCGCGCAAGCATGGCCAGTGCCCGTTCGCGCAGCGCGATTTCCCTTTTCACCGTAGGCATCGCGCCCCGGCATTACCCCGCTACAACGCTCAGAGCGGCCGCCGGCTTGGCGCCCGGGTTATTCACGCCGACCACCTCGCGCACGCGCGCTTCGATTTCGATGGCAAGCTCGGGATGTTCCTTGAGGTATTCGCGCGCGTTGTCCTTGCCCTGGCCGATTTTGTCCCTGTTGTAGGCGTACCAGGCGCCGGATTTCTCGACGATGCCGTGCTTCACTCCCAACTCGATGATTTCGCCCTCGCGCGAGATGCCCTCGCCGTAGAGAATGTCGAACAGCGCCTCGCGAAACGGCGGCGCCATCTTGTTCTTCACCACTTTCACCCGCGTTTCGTTGCCGATCACTTCCTCGTTCTTCTTGATCGAGCCGATGCGGCGGATGTCCAGACGCACCGAGGCGTAGAACTTGAGCGCGTTGCCCCCGGTGGTGGTCTCGGGACTGCCGAACATGACACCGATTTTCATGCGGATCTGGTTGATGAAGATCACCAGGGTATTGGTGCGCTTGATGTTGGAAGTGAGCTTGCGCAGCGCCTGGCTCATCAGGCGTGCCTGCAGACCCATCTGCGGCTCGCCCATCTCGCCCTCGATTTCGGCCTTGGGCGTCAGCGCGGCCACCGAGTCGATGACCACCACGTCGACCGAACCCGAGCGCACCAGCATGTCGGCGATTTCCAGCGCCTGCTCGCCGGTGTCGGGCTGGGAGATGAGCAGGTCCTCCACTTTCACACCCAGTTTCTGCGCGTACTGCGGGTCGAGCGCGTTTTCGGCGTCGATGAAGGCCGCGGTGCCACCCAGCTTTTGCATCTCTGCGATCACCTGTAGCGTCAGCGTGGTCTTGCCGGAGGATTCCGGTCCGTAGATTTCGACCACGCGGCCGCGCGGCAGCCCGCCTACGCCCAGCGCAATGTCGAGGCCCAGCGAACCGGTGGAGACCACTTGCACGTCATCCTGTATCGCGTCCGAATCCATGCGCATGATGGAACCCTTGCCGAACTGTTTTTCGATCTGCGCGAGTGCGGCTGCGAGGGCTTTTGTCTTGTTGTCATCCATGAAAGTCTCCTTCGGTTTCGGTGGTATTCAATGCATCAACGGACGCCATGCTCCCGGCGTTGACCTGTATTTTTATACAGTTTTTGGATTTGCGCAACACCCTAATGAAAAACAAGGGCTTGAACAGGCATAAACAGAGCGGCTACAAGCCGCGGCCGGCGCGGATCACCCCCACGCCCAAGCCTTCGATGGCGAATTCCTCGCGCTTGGTATCGACGACAATGGGCTCGAACTCGGGGTTATCGGGCAGGAGTTCGATGAGCGTGCCGCGGCGGCGCAGCCGCTTCACCGTCACCTCGTCGCTGAGGCGCGCGACCACCACCTGCCCGCTGCGGGCTTCGCTGGTCTTGTGCACCGCGAGCAGGTCGCCGTCGTGAATCCCCGCATCGCGCATGCTCATGCCGCGCACCTTCAGCAGGTAATCAGCGCGCGGGCTGAACAGCGCCGGATCGATCTGGTAATGCGCCTGAACGTGCTCCTCCGCCAGGATGGGCGAGCCGGCGGCAACGCGCCCGATGAGCGGAATACCGCCGCCGTCCTTCAGCCGGATGCCGCGCGCAGAGCCTTTTACGATCTCGATCGCGCCCTTGCGCTCGAGCATGCGCAAATGTTCCTCGGCCGCGTTATGCGAGCTGTAGTCCATGGCCTCGGCTATCTCGGCGCGGGTAGGCGGGAGGCCAGTGGTCTCTATGGCGCGGCGGATCAGCGTCAGGATTTCCTGCTGCTTGGCGGTAAGCGTTTCCATGAGCCTGCTCCGTTCTTGACCAAATGCTGTATTTTCATACAGTTTTTGCGCCGTGGCAAGGGGAATCGCGGCGACAGGCACTCAAGGGCGGGTCGGGAAATATTTACGCTCGAAAGTCGCGTGGATTTGCGCTAACGCAAACCCAAATTGCACGCCGCAGCTATATTGCCCAGGAAGCGAACCAAGCTCCCCGCCCTGAGGACCGCCAAGACCGGGTTTATACAGGGCAACGCGGCGGGGATCTGAATCCGGCGAGATTCACAAGATCTTGCCGCTCGGCCTTCTCATCAGGAAGGGACATTTGATGGAGCATCAGAGTCACGCCGAAGCGTCAGCCCAGGCGCCGACCGTTGCGCTGCCCGCCAGCCTGCCATTGCCGCTGGAAGTACGGGTACACGGCCGGGGCGGTCAAGGCGGCGTTACCTGCGCAAAACTGATCGCCGCGCTGTACACGCAGATGGGCCTGCACGTGCAAACCTTCGGCGACTATGGCAGCGAGCGCTCCGGCGCCCCGGTGCAGGCCTACACCCGCGTCGACCGCGTTCCCATAAGCAACCGCAACAAAATCTACCGGCCGGACCACTTGATCGTGCTGGACGAGGGATTGCTTGGCGCCCAGACCCTGGCCGGAGCGGCCCCGGGCGCAATGCTCCTGCTCAACACTTCCGCCAGCCTGCGCGGCTACGACGGCCGATATGCGGATTATCGTTTCGCCGTTATCGACGCCACGGCAATTGCACGCGAACTCGGTATCGGGAGCAGTTCGGTCGTCATCATCAATACGACCATACTCGGAGCCTACGCCCGCCTGCTCGGCGCACCCTTGTCCGCGCTGAAAAAATCCTACGTCTCGCTCGCGCTGGGCTCCGATCTGCCGGCCGCGCAACAAGCCTACAAGCGGGTGCGGATGCGCGCGCCGGCTCCGATCGCTTCCCCTCCTGCCGTATCCAGGCCGGCGGCGACCGTCGCATCGCCTCCGGTCGCACCGGTGAGCGAACACAATGCCGATTTTCCCGCAGCGCTCAAGACCGGATCATGGAGCAATCAGGCACCCCTGTACCGCGAACATGAGGCCCCCTGCAATCGCGCCTGTCCGGCGGGAAATGACGTGGTGGGATTCATTCAGGCTTTGAACCGGGACGGCGCCGAGGCGGCTGCGGCGATCCTGCTGCGCACCCAGGCGCTGCCTTCGGTGTGCGGCCGAGTC
>Ga0315281_10011490_pt1 | contig 12132 bp, 8 predicted proteins | sample YL17G07_0_MG_FD_204540 | JGI IMG/M metagenome (GOLD analysis project Ga0315281, IMG submission 204540) | Sediment microbial communities from Yellowstone Lake, YNP, Wyoming, USA - YL17G07_0 | ecosystem: Environmental > Aquatic > Freshwater > Lake > Sediment | place: USA: Wyoming | collected... | reverse complement strand
GTCGCCATCATCAGTGTTCCCTTCAAAATGTCCTCGCGGTGGCCCGCGCACGCTTCCATAAGTGCGTCGGAGGCGATTCGTTCATAATCCATAATATCACGCAAACGCCACATGCCGCCCGGCCACGGGTTTGGGAAGTTTGTCTGCTGGTTGTAGCCGTACAGTCCTTTGGTGTTCGAGCTGAGCTCGGTGGGCGAAACTTCGATGGGGGTTGCGACGCGAACAGATGCAACTTCCGTCAGAAGGCCGAACACATTCTTCCACCATCCCGTGTTTTTAGTTCCTCCCGGCCAGTAGGCGTCGAAGGAATATCCATAGATGACGCCGGATTTGCGGTTCTGCTCGAGGCGCCACGACATCGTGGATCCGATATAGTCCACCACACGCCAAATAATGGGGTGGAGCGAACTCGCAACGGGGTTCGAATACGGGGGGCAGAAAATGCGGGGGCCCGTGGAGCCCATCTGGTGTTCGTCCAGCCAAACCTGAGGATACCATTCAAAGTAAGCCGCCTTGTTCATGGCTTTGGTTTCTTTCTGGGTCAGCATATACCAGTCGCGGTTGTTGTCATGCCCGACGTAATGGTGGTAGAGCCACGGCAGTCGTCCGCCGTCGTATTTCGTCCCGACATTTTTTCGGTACCATTCAGTGACCATGATCTGGCCGTCGGGGTTCAAAGAAGGCACGAGAAGAAGGATGACCTCGTTGAGCCAGCGCTTTGTCGTTTCGTCGTCCGCGGTGGCGAGGGCGTAAGCCCATTCCATGGCCATTTGCGTGGATCCGATCTCCGTGGAGTGGATGTTGCAGGTGACGAGCACGATCGCCCGGCCTTCTTTCGTCAACGCGCTTATCTCGGCGTCCGACAGTCCGCGTGGGTCGGCAATTTTTCGTGCGATCTCCTGGTATTTCTTTTTGTTCCTGATGTTGTCTTCAGAGGAAATGGCGGCGAGAATAAACTCGTTCCCGAGAGTCGTGGCTCCCATGTTCTCCACCTCGACCCTGTCGGATGCGCCGTCGAGTGCCTTGAAATACGAAACGATCTGCTTATAGTCTGCCAGCGTTTTGTCGGCACCGATTTGCATGCCGAGAAAATCAGACGGCGTCGGTATTTTCTTTTGAGCGAATGCCGGTTGAAGAACAACGAACACAATCAATGCGGAGAACAGGAAACGGAAATATTTCATGGAAGACTCCTCAAGAAATAGTGGGACGCACAAGCAACTTACTTCAAGAACGCAAAATAAATGACGTAAATCCACGAAAGCAAGCCGTGAATTACAGCCCAAAGAATCGACTGGTTCGCGGACCATGAAATCGTGATGGCAAGGGCTGAGCCAAAGGTAATACCCGAACGAACGAATTCTTTCCTGACCACAGTGTTCTGCATGGGAACCTCCGTTTTGTCTGGTCGTCTTTAAGGATAGATTACATGCGAAGAATGGAAGAATCTATAACTGCTTTTCGAGAAATTCCAGAACGATTCGCGTAAATTCGTCCGGCGCATCAGCGTGGACCCAATGTCCTGCGTTTTCCATTGTTGTCAAACCGGAACTTGGGAACAGGTTTTTGATCTCGGGTTCGTCGTTCGGCAGGATATAGGAAGATTTGATTCCCCTGATAAAGAGCGTTGGTTTTTCAAACGGCCGATCCGACGAGATTGCCTCGTTGAGTGTATCATAATTCCCGTGAATTGCTTCGAGGTTCATTTTCCACCGGAATGCATTGGATTCATCACGCGCCAGATTTTTCATCACAAGCTGCCTGGTAGCCAACGAAGGGATGTTTGCCGACAAGGCCTGGTCGACTTCTTTCCTGCTTGAGAAGCGCTGAAGCTCAAGTCCAAGAATGGCATCGAAAATGTAGTCATGGTGTGCAGGATATTTGCGGGGAGCAATGTCGGCGACAATAAGGGCGTCGACAAGCTGAGGATCGTCGAGGGCGAGCCGCATGGCTGTTTTTCCGCCCATGGAGTGTCCAAGAAAAAATGCGGAGAGCAAGTTGTGCTGTTGCATGAATTCTTTCATATCTTGCGCCATCGTTTCCAAGGTCATGGTCTCGCTATGGGGCGAGCGGCCGTGGTTGCGAAGGTCGACGGCAAAGACCGTAAATTTTTTGGCAAGCTTTTTGCTGACGGTGTGCCAATTATCGGACGAACCGAAAAGGCCGTGGAGAATAACGAGTGGCCTACCGGTGCCGTAATCATGAAAGAAAAGCTTCATAGAACCGATGTATTGATAATGAAAAAAGATCCGAAAAACACCTTGAACATTAATGCAAAATTCTTTCTCGTCGTTTGCATTTGTTTCTTTTTCAGCCTGAATCCTTGCAATGCTCAGCGTAAAACGCGACAGCGGCCGACCACCCTTCATTCCATGATCAGAGAATCGGACGTCGACTACCAGCTCTGGGAGGGTTTTACCCTGGTTCAAAAAGCCAACGCAGGCGAAGCGCCCGCCCAGCATGAACTGGGCCTCCGCTACCTTACCGGAAAAGGATTCGGGCCCGACACGGCGAAGGCGGTCTTTTGGGTTCAAAAATCGGCAGATCAGCAGTTTCTCATCGCCAGGTTCAATCTCGGAATTTTTCTTCTCAACGGCATCGGACTCGATTGGAACCCCTTCGATGCTTACCGGCAGTTTGAAGCGGCGGCGGAGAAAAAATTGCCCGAAGCAATGTATGTACAAGGCTTGTTGTTGACAGAAAACCTCGTTGTTCCCAGGGACTGGCTCAAAGCGTACCAGCTCATCAAAGAGGCGGCCGACAACGATTTTGCGGCAGCAAAAAAAATTCTCAAAGAGTTTGAAAAACGGGGAATTCATATCGACACGACGATGACACCATCGTCGAAAGCGAAGGCGGCGAAGGATTCTACCGCCAAAAAGCTGCGCCCCATTTTCCTGACGTTCGACGTGGATACTTCTTCGCATGCCGACGATTCGACCATTGTCGCCGACCTGATGCGGGAAGGGAGCTCACAGTTGAAAAAGTCGTTTGAAGCGATGCGAAATCAGCCGGACGATCGGTCGGCGAGCGCTTTGACGGTGAAGTCCCTGGCAGAAGAAGCAGATGCGGGGAGCCCGGAAGCTCTCACCTATCTTGGCCGCTTATACGAGAAGGGTCTCAACGTGAAAAAAGACCGGTTCATGGCAGCCGAATGCTACCTCCGCGCAATAAGAGCAGAATCTGCCCGCGCGCACGAATTGCTCGTGAATCTGGCTCGCGAGCAAGGGTTTGCACAGGAACTGGAGCGGAAAGCGAAATCTGCCGATACGCAAGCACAGTTCATTTGGTCAGGATTCCTCGCCGTGCAGGTTGAGAATCGCCTGACGCCCGACCAAGCCCTCGGGATGCTTCAATCGGCAGCGGAGAAGAACTATCGGCAGGCTCTCATCGAGCTTGGCATGTGCTACCAATCGGGGAGATGGGTGAAACAGGATCGTACAAAAGCGGAGGATTTATGGAGGCAAGCGGCTGGCCTTGGAAGTGTCGAGGCCAGGATTCGGCTCGCCGCGATCTCCGTCGTGCGTGGTGAACAAGTGGAAACGAACCTTGCAATGCTCCGCCAAGCGATGGAAGACGGTTCTGTGATCGCGCTCGTGGCGATAGGATACTGCCATGAAAAGGGAATCGGAGTAGACCGCAACAAAGGAGAAGGAGCAAGGATGTATCGCGATGCCGTTCAGCGGGGAAGCGAGAATGCCTACAGAGCGCTCCGGCGGATGCACGACGAAATCAGACCAAAAGAAAAGAAATTTGAAGTGGAAGAATAAAAAAAACGCCAGGATCAAAAAATAGATCAGGAGGAATCATGACAGGTCAATCGGGACCGTGTGTGGCATGCGGGCGGACCCAAAAAGAAATCCCGCTTATCGTGCTCTCATATCAAGACAAGGACTTTTGGATCTGTCCGCAGCATCTTCCGATGCTCATCCACAATCCTCAGCTCCTCATCGGAAAGCTTCCCGGAGCAGAGGGGATGAGTCCGGCGGAGCATCACGACGAGAAGAGTTAACGCACACACAGAAAACTTCCAGCGGATTCCTATGTTTGGATTCACAATTCATCAAAGTTCCCATCGGGAAGGAGTTGTTCGTATGAGGTTTTTGTTGAGGGCAATCTCCACTCTGCTTGCGATGTGCTGTTGCATTGGTTCATTCGCCTTATCGCAGCCTGTTTTCTACATCGTCCGTCACGCGGAGAAGCTTGCGAATTGGCCCGAGCGTGAGCTTGGGACATTCCAGCCGCTGAGTGAAGCAGGTGTGGCGACAGCAGCCAGGCTGGCGAAGCATTTTGAGGCCATGAAATTTGCCGCCATTTACAGTAGTTCTACCACACGCACGCTCCATACGGCATTTCCACTCTCCCAAAAACTTGGTATTCCCATTGATACTGTCAGGGCGATGATGGACACCGCAGCGATCGAATCATTCTACGCTCAGCTCTCCAAGAAATTCGGACCTGACCGATCAGTACTCCTCGTGACACACTCCAATATTATCCCGTATCTCCTCGTGAAAGCAGGACTCTCCAGCGAGTGCTTCGACAACATGGGAGTGCAAAAGTCGATGGGGAGCTCGTGGCTTGTTATCGAGGGGTACGACAATATTTACAAGGTGGAGGGCCTCGGGAAGAAACGAACCGGATGCGACGGAATCACGCGAGGGAAATTTTGAAGCAGGTAGGCGACGTAGCGTCACATCGCCTACCGGTAGATGAAACCCTTCTATCTTGCTGAAAGCTTCACGTTGCCCATTTTTTCCTGCACTCGAAGATTTTCCAACAAATCCTGAAGTGGGAGGGGGTCAAATTCTCCCGAGAGAAAATCCCGGATCTCAAGTACGGATTTCTTTTGTCCGAGAAGGATATTGAGTTCGGCCGTCATATGCTGAGGAACCTTGCGAAGAGATGCGCGTTCCTGGTCGGTTAAGTTTGCCAGCGCCGCCTGGCCGCCAAATCCGCCGCCCCCGCCTCCCGGCCCCGCGCCCTGTCGAACAACGCGTTCACCTGTTATCCGTGAAGCGTCTTTTTCCGCCGTCGTCAACTCGAGCTTTGCGACGGGCGCTTTCTTCTGTTCTGCGCGCAGTCTATAGTATGCGGTGACCTCGTTTTGCAGAGAAGCTGCGCGTTCATCCACGAGTTTCTCAAAAGCAACAAGTTTTTTCTGGCCTTCCGAAGGGCTGTTAAAGAGTACGTTGACGGAATGAATGACTCCTTTTTCGACCTCCGCCTGGTGGCGCACGGCATTGCGCGCTTCCTTGTAGGCCTGAGATAATCCGGCTGGATCGTTCGCGTCCGAAAGATAGCTTAAACCTTTTCGCTCGGTGTCACCCATGCGCTCGGAACCCCGCGCAATCGACTCTCCGGCGATCGCGGTGGCGGTTTCATCTCCGGCCGAGGCCAGAACGCTCAACGCTCCCATACCAACCACAGCAGCCCGTTTGAATTGAGTGGGGTCGAGCTTGTCAGGAGTATCATTCGAAGAATGGTACCACATGTCGGGCCAGGTCACAAAAATGACCGACGGAATTCCATGTTGCATGTAGGTGACGTGGTCGCTCGAGCCGTAGTGCTTTTCCACCGAAATCGTGAACGGATCCATACTGCCGTTGGGCGATGTCACCGGGAGCGAGTACTTGTATCCGTTTCCGCGATACCGGATCCGTTCGTAATTCGTGTTGGCGACAAATTCGAGCACGCTCTGGCATACATCGTTGAGGAAGGACGGAAACGTATCGGGTGTCCGATGAAGCATCCAGTAACTACGGCTCGCTGAGAGCTTGAGCCCCTCCATGTCGAAATTCAGGTCGGCGACCATTTTCTGCTCGATGTCTTTGTGCGCGTTGAGCCAGGCATTCGTGCCGCTGATCTCCGGGACCCACAGGAAGTGGATCGTCCGTCTCGGCCTGGGGAGCCTTCCTTCGTTGATGAGCCTGATGTATGCGCGCCCCATTTCGAGCGTCATCGCGCAGCCCGAGTTATCGTCATTTGCGCCCTGCTTTATGTAGCCCTCATATAAATGAGCGGAGACTCCCACGAGCTGGTCCGTGGAGCCGTCGCCGGGGATGGTTGCATGTACCACCTCGAGTTCGCCCGGGAAGGTCTCAGCCTTGATGATCGATTTCAAGACGACTTTTTTCCCGGCCGCGAGCATGGCAGATATTTCCCTTGCAACGCGTGGAGAGACGGCCCAACCGAAGCCAGGCCTTTTTCCCTCCGGAGGGTTCGCGGAAATACCGGCAAAGAGAATCTGATCCGGATAATCGTCGGAGCGGAGAGAATTGTAGCTGACGACACCGACCGCCCCGCGTTCAAAGACGGCAAGACGCTGAAGAGTGTTGGGATTTGCAGAGCCGAGGACGATTTTCCCCTCGACCGCCTTATTCGCGTAGTCCTCTGTTCTCGCTCCAGCCCCCACATCAAAGACTTCCGCCGTCATTTCGCCCGTCGGACTGTTGCCCGCGAGCGAGATGGCAACGTCGTAGATGTCATAGAGTTTTCGGAGTTCCGGCTCAACCATCCAAAGCTCGCCTTGTGTTGGCTGCCACAACCGCTGCTGAGTCGGAAAAGATTCGACTTCAACATTGCTAAATCCGTACTCCCTGGCGAATTTCATCATCACTTCAGTTTCCCTGAAATTTCCTGCGTATTCCGAAAGCGGCCGAACCCTCGGGTAGGGAACCAGCTCAAGAACGTGATGCATGGCTCTCTCGCCAGACGCCTCGTTAATGATGGAACGCATCTGATCCCATGGAAGCAGAGTTCTGTCCTCACGTTCTTGTGAGAACGATGGGTTCAACGCGAACGCGCAGAGGTAGAATGCTGCCAGATTTCTTGACTTGCTGCTCATGATAGCTCCTTACAAGTATTAAAGGTGGCCGAGAAGGTGATGACTTTTCCAGCAAAATTCAATGATTTGCCTTTCCTGAGAACTTTTCCCACCTTCATCCGTTCTACTGAGCACCTTTTCTCTCGGTTTTTGACTTCCTGCACCACGCTGTTCTAAAATCACATTCTAACGTGTTAACCTTCCGAACGTCACCGTGAAGCGTGCAAACCTTCGGAAGGTCTTCTTCTAACTGGAGGAACTATGAGCTCTCGTTGGTTCTCTGTTGTTGTTCTTCTCGCAGTTCTGTCGACAGCTGTCTTTGCACAGATTGCGCCCGTTGCGGGCATGCGGGATAACACTCCGACTGCACAAGCTTTTACGAACGCACGAATCGTCGTTTCGCCCGGCAGAGTGATTTCCCGCGGCACACTCGTTATTCGGGACGGCGTGATTGAGGCGGTCGGCGAAAACGTGACAGTACCGGCCGATGCACGCGTGTGGGACATGAATGGTCTTACCCTGTATTCCGGTTTCATCGACTTGTCATCCGACTATGGATTGCCGAAACCTCCAGAGCCCGCAGGAGGCGGTGGTTTTGGTGGCGGCCAACAACAGCAGCAACAACAGCGCGAAGAACCGCCCAAAGGAGCAGCACATTGGAATTCTAAAATGAAGGCAGATGTTGATGCGTCTGCTGAGTTTCAGCCCGACCCCAAAGTGGCCGAGAAACTTCGTTCACAAGGTTTTGCGCTGGTGCTTGCAACCCCGCAACGCGGAATCTTTCGTGGACAAAGTGCACTCGTGAACCTGGGAGACCGACCCGGGAGCGATGTTGTTATGAAACGTCGCGTGGCACAAACAATTGCATTCGAGCAGGGACAGGGATTCGGCGGGGGTTATCCCGGTTCACTCATGGGCATCATCGCCTTCACACGACAATCCTGGTACGACACGGATTGGTACCGGAAAGCATGGGATTCTTATAATAAGAACGCGAATCAGAAACGGCCGGAAACCAACACGTCTCTTGCAGCACTCGTCGATGCCTCGCAAGGACGCCAACCCGTGGTCATGGAAGCCTCGAACGATATGAATTTTTTGCGACAGGCAAAGATCGGGAAAGAACTCGGTTTAAGCTTGTGGATTCGCGGCAGCGGGGAAGAATACCGAAGGCTCGACGCCGTGAAGGCAACAAAACTCCCCGTGATTGTAACACTGAATTTTCCCGAAGTGCCGAATGTCGATGCACCGGAAGATGCGTTGAATGTTACGCTGGAGGATCTTCGTCATTGGGATGCGGCGCCTGAGAACGCGGGAAGGCTGGAAAAAGCCGGCGTACCGATCACGCTCAGCGCGGCAACTCTCAAGGATGCAGGGACGTTCCTTGCACAAGCGCGCAAAGCGGTTGAGCGCGGACTTGGTGCTGACGCGGCGCTTGCGGCTCTCACCGTCAACCCGGCAAAATGGATGGGCGTGGACAACCAATTCGGCACGCTCGAAAAAGGGAAATCAGCGAATATTCTCATTACAAACGGCGAGGTGTTCAATGAAAAGTCGAAGGTCCGTGAAGTCTGGATCGACGGAAATCGTTACGAAGTGAAAGCCCCGCCCGCAGCCGATGCACGCGGCACATGGGACCTCACCATTTCAGCCGACTCCGGCCAGTCAGGCAGCATGACTCTTAAGGGGGACATCGATAAACCGACGGGCGAAGTCCGGTGGCGTGGAAAAACCCTGCGACTCAGCGCCCTTACGTATTCAGCCGGAAGACTCGGATTCACGATGCCCACCGATTCCATCGGCTGGCCGGGCTCGATGAGCATGTCTGGGACAGTCGGTGCAGCCGACGTGTATGGCGTCGGCACAAAGCCGGACGGAGCGCAGTTCTCCTGGAATGCCGCTCGAAAAGAAGCGGCCAAGGCGGAAGCGGATACATCCAAGCCCAAGGAAGTGAAAATGGCTTCGTTTCCCGAAGTTTCTCCGCCCGGAGAGTACGGAAGAGCGAAACAGCCGGACCAGCCGCAAAACGTATTTGTGAAAAATGCAACGGTGTGGACAGAAGGCAAGCAGGGAAAAATTGAAGGCGCCGATATGATTGTCACGCGCGGTAAAATCACGCAGGTCGGCAAAAACCTCACGGCACCAAAAGACGCTGTCGTCATTGACGCCACGGGAAAACATGTCACTCCCGGGATGATCGATGCGCACTCCCACACCGCGGCTGCGAGCATCAACGAAGGTTCGCAGGCGGTCACGTGTGAAACCCGGATCGAAGACGTACTCGAAAGCGACGATATCTGGATTTACCGGCAGCTTGCAGGCGGCACCACGGCGGCGAATATCCTGCACGGCTCGGCCAACCCCATCGGCGGACAGAACGCCACTGTGAAATGGCGCTGGGGAGCTTTGGCGGAAGAGCTTCTGATTCAGGGAGCGCCGCCCGGAGTGAAATTTGCGCTCGGCGAAAATGTGAAGCAGAGTAATTCTCAGAATCCCACCAGACGATATCCTCAAACACGAATGGGTGTCGAGCAGCTTATCCGCGACCGGTTCAAAGCGGCGCTTGACTACGAGCGTGAATGGAAGGACTGGGAGCGTGATAAGACAAAGATGCAACCCCGAAAGGACCTGGAACTGGATGCCTTAGTGGAGATGGTCCGCGGGAAACGGATCATTCACTCGCACAGTTATCGACAGGATGAGATTCTTATGCTGATACGCGTGTGCGAAGAATTTGGAATCAAGATTGCCACCTTTCAGCACGTCCTTGAAGGTTACAAAGTTGCGGACGCCATGGCAAAACATGGGGCCGGCGGTTCAACGTTCAGCGACTGGTGGGCCTACAAGATTGAGGCGTGGGACGCCATCCCGGGAAACGGGCCCCTCATGCACGACCAGGGCGTTCTTGTTTCCTATAACTCGGACAACAGTCAACTTGCTTCCCGACTGAACTGGGAAGCGTCAAAAGCAGTGAAGTTCGGAATTTCAGAAGAAGAGGCGTTGAAGTTTGTGACAATCAACCCGGCAAAGCAGCTGAGAATCGATGATAAAGCCGGGTCGCTCGAGTCGGGAAAGGACGCCGACTTCGTGGTTTGGAGCGGGAATCCACTCTCCGTCTATTCAAAGTGCGAACAGACATGGGTCGACGGGCGAAGGTATTTTGACCTGCAGGACGACCAGCAGATGCGCGAGCAGATCCAGAGTGAGCGGGGAACGTTAATTCAAAAAGTGCTGGCAGGGAAGAAAGAAGCGCCAGGGACGCTCCCGGTCGCAGTTACGCGTTTCCGACGTCCCAACGAGTACAAGCTGCAATCCTGCATGGAGGGAATAGAAAATGAAAACTAACATAAATCAGATTCTTCGTCCGGAAAACGGACTCAGAATGGGAATCCTTCTTTTGTCATTTCTAATGTTTTCTGCTCATAGAGGATTTGCTTCTGATCCCGTTCCGGCAGCAAAACAGAAGAAACCCATCGCGCTTGTCGGCGGAATGATTCACACGGTCAGCGGCGACGTCATTCAGAACGGAACGATTCTGTTTGACAAGGGAAAAATCACAGCGCTGGGTGCAAACGTCTCTGTTCCTTCCGGCGCAGAGAGAATTGATGTAGCGGGAAAACATGTGTATCCGGGAATCATCGATTCCAAGAGCGACATGGGCCTCACCGAGATCGGCTCTGTGCGGGGGACGCTGGATGTTGCCGAGACCGGCACGATCAATCCGAACGCACGGGCAGAAGTCGCCTTGAACCCGGAAAGCGAACTCATTCCCGTTGCTCGTTCGGGAGGAATCACAGTTGTCGCAACGATGCCGGGCGGCGGACTTGTTTCGGGTACCGCGGCGGCAATCATGCTCGATGGCTGGACCTGGGAGGAGCTGACGCTCAAGGCTCCGCTGGGACTTGTTGTCAACTGGCCGGGAATGACGTTTGTGCAAGGTCCATTTTCGCGGCAAACAAAAGAAGAATGGCAGAAACAGCGGGATGAACAGTTGAAGTCGCTCCGGGACGCGTTTGCATCCGCACGGGCGTATTCACAAGCAAAAAAGGCAGAACAGCAGCGCGGCGTTCCGTATCACGAGACAGATTCGCGCTGGGAGCCGATGGTACCGATATTAGAAGGAAAAGTGCCGGTGTGGGTCAACGCCAACGAGCTTCCCCAGATTCAAGCGGCAGTGACGTGGGCGGAACAGGAGGGCGTGAAGCTGGTTATTGTTGGCGGGAGGGATTCGTGGCGCGTGGCGGCTCAGCTGAAGGCGAAGGACATACCGGTGATTATCACGGACATTCAAAATGTCGGACGGCGCTGGGAGGATTACGATGTCGTGTTCTCACTGCCGAAAAAGCTCAAAGACGCGGGCGTTCGTTTCTGCATCGCGGGAGACGGCAGCGCGTCGAACTCGCGCAACACAGCGTATCATGCTGCAAATGCTGCCGCGTATGGCTTATCGAAGGATGACGCGTTGAAATCCGTCACATTGTATGCTGCGCAGATTCTCGGCATCGCGGATCGTGTCGGGTCACTCGAGGTTGGAAAAGACGCAACGCTGATTATCACGAATGGCGACCCGTTGGAAATTGAGACGACCGTCGAGCAGGTTTTTATCCAGGGGAAGAAGAGCGACATGCGGGACAAGCACAAGCAGCTTTACGAGAAGTACAAAGAGAAATACAACCAGTTGAAAAACTAGGTTCACTCAGAGCTTAGCGACTTTAGACAGAAAGCCCGTCTGATGTTGGATGGGCTTTTTTGTGTGAAATAAGGGAGGAAAATTTTAATTCCCTTGTAGGGGCTTGATGAATCAAGCCCCTACCCTTTAGAGGGCCCGCCTTGCGATTCGTCCTCAACAAACCCGATGATTTCGAACCAGCCTCACATCCGCCATCGCTCTTGCCTGGTTAAACCAAGCAAAATCAAAAGAGACAATTGTCACCCTGAGCGCAGTCGAAGGGGGTACTCCGCTAGGTGCATGCTTCGACTACGCTCAGCATGACTTGATTTCTTTTGTGCGGAGCTCGCCTCAATCGAACGTCCCTGCCTTGTGATCTCTATTTGTACCACCGATCTGTCTTTGGCGCGGACCATTTCGATTTCGGCTCGAAATAGTTCCATAACAACTGCGAGACGTTTCTGACCAAGACATATCCCTCGTTATCGTGCTCCCACCTTTGATCTTTCTGGTTTTTCGTGATAACGCAGAAAACATAATCACCAGAGGGAGCGTTCACAAGCACAACTTCGGACCGGGATGCATTGACTGCTCCATTTTTTGCAGCAACATGAATGGTCGGCGGAATTTGTGAAAG
>Ga0315281_10011487_pt1 | contig 12133 bp, 15 predicted proteins | sample YL17G07_0_MG_FD_204540 | JGI IMG/M metagenome (GOLD analysis project Ga0315281, IMG submission 204540) | Sediment microbial communities from Yellowstone Lake, YNP, Wyoming, USA - YL17G07_0 | ecosystem: Environmental > Aquatic > Freshwater > Lake > Sediment | place: USA: Wyoming | collected... | reverse complement strand
GGGTTTCGAGCGTTAGCAGCGTCCATAGGTTGTCGGAATTCGCATGCATGTCCTTCCAGACATTCAAGCTGTCGTCCTGCGTGAACTGCTTCAGCAACGTGCCCGCGTGGTAGAATTTCCTCAGCCCTCCCCTTATGCCGTCCGCGCGCGACGAATCCACGCCTTCCGGCCGGGTCGATTCGAAAACGACGACGGCGTTCTCCTGTCCTATGTACGCCAGCTTGTCCCCGATTTTTATAACGCCTTTCTTGTACCCTCCCGCTTTCCCGGAAAGATAGGACCTCATGCTTTCAAAGTCGCCCTGCGCCAAGCACATGGAACAGTAAAGTGATTCTGCCTGAGCTCTGTACGCACCATCTCGTCCTCTTTCCAAAGCTTCGTAAGCCTCGGGTTGATTTTTCATTCTCTTTTCGCACAATTCCCAGTTCTTCAAGGCCGCGTTCAGAAGCTGCTCCGGATAAACCATTTTCTTCTCCAGCTTGAACGGCTCTGTTGCTTTTGCTATGTTTCTCATTCGTTCATGGTCTGTTATAACCGAATATATTTTTTCTGTGCTCGTGTCTTTCGCTTTTTGTTTGCTCAAGACTTTTGGCACGAACACCCCATCATGTAAATCATCCTCTTTCGTGCCTAAGGAATAAGCGAGTGTGGAGTTTACTATCGCGTCCATTATTCTCCTATAACTTGCGTTATTTGCCATACCAATAGAAGCGCCTTGCAAAGCAAGCGGAAATACCACGCGGCTCTTTGTGTGCTGGTATCCGAGTTCTATCTTGTTCAAAGGATCGGTTCTGTCATTGTACAACTGATCGATAAGTTCGTTTTTCTCCTTTCTGGCATCCCAGTAGATGTCGAAGAACTTTGATAGAATGGGTCCTCTTTCTGGCAAAGAAGCAAATGGAAACCATCTGGGATATCTTGTGTCCCTTAGGTTATACCATGCACCCACCCAGTGAATAGGTTTCAGCAGTTCCATAACAATCGGTAAAACTAATACAAGAGTCAAACTTTTATGCGTTTCGGAAACGCCTACCAAGAATTGTGCGGCGGTGTATTTAGTTTTATTCAGGCGGCCGGAGTGCGTCTCACACGTCTCGCGTGAGCTTTTTCTTCGCGTCCTCCTTTATCCTCGCCTGCGCCGCGGCGAGCCTGGCTATCGGAACGCGGAACGCGCTGCACGAAACGTAATCCAGGCCGAGCCTGTGGCAGAGCTCCACGCTGTTAGGTTCGCCGCCGTGTTCGCCGCATATGCCGATCTTCAACCCCTGTCGCACGCCGCGGCCTTTCTGCACGGCCATCTCCATCAGCCTGCCGACGCCGTCGGCGTCGAGCTGCTCGAACGGGTTGACCTTCAGTATGCCCTCGCTGATGTAATTGGGCAGGAACTTGTTCTCCGCATCCTCGCGCGAGAAGGAGTACGTGCCCTGCGTCAGGTCGTTCGTGCCGAAGGAGAAGAACTCGGCCACACCCGCGAGCTCGTCAGCGGTCACGCACGCGCGCACGACCTCGACCATCGTGCCGAACTTGTAACCCACGTTGGTCCCGGACCTGCTCATGGCTTCGGTCGCCACGCGCTCGACCATCTTCCTGATGTTCTCGAGCTCCTTCGCGATCGCCACCTGGGGTACCATTATCTCCGGCTGCACGTCGATGCCGCGCTTCTTCGCCTCGCACGCCGCCTCGATTATCGCCCGCACCTGCATCTCGTAAAGCTCAGGGTACGTGATGCCGAGCCTGACCCCGCGATGTCCGAGCATCGGGTTGACTTCGAACAGCGCCTTCACCTTCCTCAGCAGCTTCTCCTTCCCGGTGGCGTCCTTGCCAGCGGCCTTCAGCTCGTAGATGTCCTGCAGCAGCTGCTCGACCGACGGCAGGAACTCGTGGAGCGGCGGGTCGAGCAGGCGTATCGTGACCGGCAGCCCGGCCATGGATTCGAAGATGCCGAGGAAGTCGTTCTTCTGCATCGGCTCAAGCCTGCCTATCGCCGCCTTCCTGTCGGCGTCCGATTCCGAAAGTATCATGTCGTGCACGAGCGGCAGCCTGTCAGCGGCGTTGAACATGCGCTCGGTCCTGCACAATCCGATGCCCTCCGCGCCGAGCGACCTCGCCTTCGCCGCGGCGTCCGGGGTGTCGGCGTTCGCGCGCACCCCCAGCCGCCTCATGCCGTCCGCCCATTCGAGCACGCGGCGGAAGTCGTCCGACATCTCCGGGTCCACGAGCGGGACCTCGCCGAGCATGACCTCTCCGGTGGTCCCCTCGATGGTTATCGTGTCGCCCTCCTTCACAACCACCTCGCCGGCGGTGAAAAGTTTCGCCCTGTCGTCTATCCTTATGTCCTCGCATCCGGACACGCACGGCTTGCCCATGGCCCTGGCAACGACGGCCGCGTGCGACGTCTTGCCCCCGCGCGACGTGAGTATCCCCTGCGCGCCGATGAAACCATGTATGTCGTCCGGCTTTGTCTCCTCCCTGACAAGTATGACTTTCTTCCCTTCGTTCCCGAGCCTCTGCGCGTCGTCGGCCGTGAAAACCACCGCGCCGGAAGCAGCGCCGGGCGACGCCGGCAGCCCTTCAGCGACTTTTACTATGTTGGCCCTCTTCTTCGCCTCCGGGTCTATGCGCTTGTGCATAAGCTGCTCGAGCTGCGCCGGGTCCACGCGGATCACGGCCTCCTCCTTGGTCAGCAGGCCCTCCTCGTGCATGCCGACGCTCGTCTTCAGCCTGGCAGCGGCCGTCATCTTGCCGTTGCGCGTCTGCAGTATGAACAGCCTGCCCTTCTCCATGGTGAACTCCATGTCCTGGACTTCCTTGTAGTGGCGCTCGAGCTTCTGGCGGACATCCATCAGCTCGGCGAAGGTCTGCGGGAACTCCTTCTCCATCTCGTATATGGATTTCGGCGTGCGCACGCCGGCAACGACGTCCTCGCCCTGCGCGTTCGTGAGGTACTCGCCGAAGAACACGTTCTCCCCCGTGGCCGGGTCGCGCGTGAACGCAACGCCGGTCGCCGAGTCTTCGCCCATGTTCCCGAACACCATGGCCTGCACGTTCACCGCAGTGCCGTTGGCCATGTCGGGCGTTATCTTGTTGAAGCGCCTGTACTCTATCGCACGCTTGCCCATCCAGCTCGAGAACACCGCCTCTATGGCCGTGGCGAGCTGCACGTGCGGGTCGTCCGGGAAGTCGCGTCCGGTCTCCGCCCTGCATATGCGCTTGAACTCGGCAACGGCCTCCTTCAGCCCGTCCGCGCCGAGCTCGGTGTCCAGCTTGGCGCCGTGCATGGACTTGATCGCGTCGAACGCCGCGCTGAACTTGTCCTCGCCGGCACCTAGCGCAATCTTCGAGAACATCTGCACGAAGCGCCTGTATGCGTCGTACGCGAAACGATCGTTGCCGGTCTTCGCTATAAGCGCCATCACGGTCGAGTCGTTCAGCCCGAGGTTCAGTATGGTGTCCATCATCCCGGGCATGCTCATGGCCGCGCCAGAGCGCACTGAAACCAGCAGCGGGTTCTCGGTCCCGCCGAAAACCTTGCCGGTTCTGCTCTCGAGCGAACGGGCGTGCTCCGCCACCTCTTCCATCAGCCCGTCCGGAATCCTGTGTCCGGAAGAATAGTACTCAAGGCAAGCCTCCGTGGTTATCACGAATCCCGGCGGCACGTTCAGGCCTATCTGTGTCATCTCGCAGAGGCCGGAGCCCTTTCCTCCAAGGAGCTTCTTGTTCTTCCCGTCGCCTTCCTCAAAATCGTATACCCTCTTCGCCGCCATCCGCGCACGCACCTCCGAATAAGATGTAATATTCGCGGAAGGATTAAAGTTTAAAGGACGGGATGTGGGCGTATTCCGGGGTTTCTATGAGCGCTGGTGCCTCTGCCCATGCCTCGACTTTTTGCCCGCGGATGTCAGCCCGCGCAGCACGCGCCTGCGGTTGCCAGGCGATGCCAGCCATTTGTAGTTCTTGTCGTTCTTTATCGCGGGGTGGTTCGGGTCGGCCATTATGACCTCGAACCACTTCTCGCGTCCGTCCTCGCCCGCGAGGTAGCTGTTCAGCACCTGCATGCTCACGAAGCGCTTGGCCGCGCGCTCCTCGGCTATCCACTGCAAGGACTTGCCATAAGTGTAGTTGGTCAGGCCGGACTTGGACGGCTTGCGGCCGCGGCGTCCGTACAGGCGCCTGTGCCGTCCGCCCTTCGCTATGCGCACGCGCGCGACGACGAAGCCGACCTTGGCCTTGTAACCGAGCGTGTGCGCCCGCGCCGGCTTCGTCGGTCGTTCGATGCGCTCGATCGCGTGCTGCCTGCGCCAGACGATAAGCCTTTCCTTCTGCAGTTTTTCCTTTTCGCCCAGCTTCGCCACGAAAATCAACCTCAGCCGCCTTTGGCCGGCCGTTTAACGTAATCAACGTATTTCAAGTTATTAAAGATTTATACTTCCGCTTTAAAATTGTTTACAGGTGGTTAATCAGATGCATCCTGTCGTGAACATGTTAATAGGCGCCGTTCTTCTGATCGGCGGAATAGCGTACGTGTACACGAACCAGTACGGAGCATGGAGCGACTTTCTGGCGGTCGTCAACGGAATCGTGCCCGCGTTCGTGGCGTTGATAGGCGTGTTCATAATATGGCTCGAGCTTGACGAACTGAAGATTCAGCGCGAGCTCAAGGCTGAAAAGCCGAGGAAGAAGTGAGCGCGCCTCAGATGCGACTGCTGAGTTCGGACGCGGTTTTACGTTTTTCGCTACCTCGAGACCAACCTTTTTATCCGGCTTCGTTTTATCAGATGTGAGCGAGAAAACCCACATCTTTCAAGAGTGGGATGAAAGCGAGCTAATGTATTTTAAATAACAAAACAATATAAATGGCATGTTGAGTTTCAAGTATAGGGTATATCCATCAAAGAAACAGATTTTTCGTCTGCATGGGCAAATGCAATTAGCAAGAGAACTCTACAATATTCTTCTTGAAAAATGCAAAGAACATTACAAGGAAACAGGCAAGACATTTACACAGTTTGATATGAACAATTACATAAAAGGACTGAAGAAAGAAAGACCAGAATTTTCAGATATCCATTCACAAGTTCTCCAAAATATTTCAAAAAGAATAGGAGATGCCTATAAAGCATTCTTCAGGCGTGCCAAGGAGAAAAAACAAGGCAAGAAAGTTAAGGTTGGTTTTCCAAGAGTGAGGAAGTTTGTTTCTTCATTAACATATCCACAAACAGGGTTCAAGTTCAAAAGTCAAAGAAGAATTTACCTTTCTAGAATAGGAAGTATTCCAATTGTTCTTCATAGACTACCTAAAGGTCAAATCAAGATTTGCGTCATAAAACAATACAGGTCGGGAAAATGGTATATAGGATTTTCAAGTGATATACCACAGAAAGAATTTAAACCTAATAATAAACCATCAATAGGTGTAGATGTTGGTTTGAAGGATTTTGTCACGCTTTCAGATGGAGAAAAAATAGAATCGCCTAAATTCTTGAGGAAATCAGAGAAAAAACTTAAATTTCTTCAAAGAAGAGTCTCAAAAAAGAAGAACGGAAGCAAGAACAGGAGAAAAGCTTGTTTGAAGTTAAGTAGACAATATGAAAAAATTGATAATCAGCGATATGATTTTCTTCACAAACTTTCGAGGCAACATGTCGGTTCATACTCAAAAATAGCAGTAGAAAAGTTACAGATTCAAAATATGCAAAAAAACCATTACTTGGCTAAATCTATTGCTGATGCTTCTTTTGGGAAATATATTCAAATGCTTCACTACAAGGCTTGGAGTGCTGGTTGTGAAGTGATTGAAGTAAACCCAAAAAATACCACACAAGAATGCAGTAACTGCCATAAGATAGTAGAGAAAGACTTGTCAGATAGAATGCATAACTGTCCGTCTTGTGGCTTGTCAATAGATAGAGATATCAACGCTGCACTAAACATACTCAATAGAGCTACTGTCGGACTGACAGGAAGTAACGCCTGTGGAGATTTGTCCTCTACGCCTTCAGCAATGAAGGAGCAAGACATTTCGTCGAAGCAGGAACTAAACGAGGTGAGAACTTGAAACTCAACACATCAAATTCTAACACCTCTGGAAGCCCACGGCTTCAGTCGTGGGAGGATGTCACCTTTAATTAGGGCCAAGGCCGCAAGGTGCAAAGCGTGGGCGTGGACATATCCAGTCTGATAGAACCGAGGGAAATCGAGTTGCTCGAGCTCTCTGGCAAGCGCATAGCGCTCGACGCGTTCAACGTCATCTACCAGTTCCTCACCATCATCCGCGACCGCATGACAGGCGAGCCGCTGCGCGACAGCCATGGCATGGTCACGTCGCACCTGTCCGGACTTCTGTACCGCACGTCCAACCTGCTAGAGGTCGGCATGAAACCAGTGTTCGTTTTCGACGGCAAACCCCCAGCGCTCAAGCACGCGACCGTGCAGGCGCGCATCGAGCAGAAGGAGGAGGCGAAGAAGAAGTGGGAAGCGGCCGTGGCGGTGGGCGAAGAAGCAATCAAGTACGCGCAGGCCGCGGCCGAGCTTACGCCGGATATGGTCGAGCACGCCAAGCTGCTACTGGACTGCATGGGCGTGCCTTGGATACAGGCACCGAGCGAGGGTGAGATACAGTGCGCTTTCATGTGCAAACGCGGCGATGTCTGGGCGAGCGGGTCGCAGGACTATGACTCGCTGCTCGCAGGCAGCCCCAGGCTCGTGCGCAACCTTTCGATAACCGGCAAGCGCAAGGTGCCGAACAAGGAAGTGTACATCGACGTGAAGCCGCAACTCATAGAGCTGGAGCCGACGCTCGCGAAGCTCGGCATAACGCAGGACCAGCTGATCGTGCTGGGCATACTCGTCGGCACTGACTATTCGGAAGGCGTGAAAGGCGTCGGGCCGAAGAGCGCGCTGAAGCTCGTGCAGGAGCACAAGACGCTTGGAGAAGTGCTCGAACATGTCGAGTGGGCATCGCCTGTGCCGCCAGAGAAGGTCTACGAGTTCATCAAAAACCCGCCTGTTGCGGAAAAGTACGAGCTGGAGTGGAAGGAGCCGGATGCGCAGAAGCTGCGCGAGTTCATGCACGGCGAGCACGACTTTTCCGCGGAGCGCGTGGACAAGGTCATCGAGCGCCTGCAAGCTGCGTGGACGAAGGGCAGGCAGTCGAGCCTCTCCGGATGGCTGAAGAAATAAGAATGAGGAAGCGAGAAGTGGGCGAACAGTTTAAGAAAACGAAAATCCTAAAACAATTAACCGCGAACGGTGAATAATGATTATGGCGAAAGCTGCGAAGGACGCGAAGCCGGCGAAGAGCGGGAAGCCGAAGAAGGCGGAGCCAGCCGCAACGAACGCCGCGAAGGACACGGAAATTTTCGAGAAGATAATGTCGTTGGCGAAGCGGCGCGGCTTCTTCTATCCGGCAGCGGAGATACACACGCCTATTGCTGGCTTTTGGAGCTTCGGGCCGCTGGGCGCGGCTATGAAGCGCAAGATAGAGAACCTGTGGCGCGAGGCCTTCGTGAAGGACGAAGGCTATTACGAGGTCGAGGGCGCGAACATACTGCCGGCTGCGGTGTTTTCGGCAAGCGGGCATTTGGCAGGGTTCACAGACCCGCTCGTGCAATGCAAGCGCTGCCACTCCACGCACCGCGCGGACAAGATTGTCGAGCAGGCTGCCGGCATTTTCGTGCCCGAACGGACGCCGGCCGAGGAGATAGACAAGATAATAGCGGACAACAAAATCAAATGCCCGAACTGCGGGGGGCAGCTGGCTGAGACGCGGCTGTTCAACATGATGTTCGAAGTGCAGATTGGAGCAACGGAGCCGCGCGAGGCTGCGTACCTGCGTCCGGAGACGTGCCAGATTAATTTCATCGACTTCGCGAACGTGTACCGCGCCATGCGACCGAAGCTGCCGTTCGGAATCGCGCAGATCGGAAGGTCGTTCAGGAACGAGATCTCGCCTAGGCAGGGCCTGCTCAGGCAGCGCGAATTCACGCAGGCCGAGATGGAAGTTTTCTTCAACCCGGCGGACAAGAGCTTCGCGCGGTTCGCGGAAATGAAGGATTACGTGCTGAACGTGCAGCGCGGCGGCAGCGAGAAGATAGAGCACATGACAGCCGGCGAACTGGTGAAGAAAGGAATCGTGAAGTACGAGTTAATTGCGTACCATCTCGGCAAGATGCAGAAGTTCATGAACGATTTGGGCATTCCGCTGGAAAACATACGGCTGCGCGAGCAGGATCCGAAGGAGCGTCCGTTCTACGCGGAGAGCGCGTTCGACTGCGAAGTGCAAACGGCGCTCGGCTGGGTCGAAGTGGCAGCGAACCACTACCGCACCGACTACGACCTCGGCTCGCACGCGAAGGCAACTGGCAAGGACCTGACAGCCACGCTCGACAGCGGCGAAAAGATTATTCCGCACGTGTGGGAGATTTCCGAAGGCGTGGACAGGACGATGTTCTGCGTGCTGCTGCAGGCGTACGTGGACGACAAGAAGCGCGGCTGGGAATGGCTGGCGCTCGAGCCGAAGGTGGCGCCTTATGCGGCTGCGGTGTTCCCGCTCGTTTCGAAGGACGGGCTGGCGGAGAAAGCGAGGGAGGTGCACGCCGCGCTCGCGAAATGCTACGACGTGCTGTTCGACGAGCCGGGCAGCATTGGCAAGCGCTACGCGCGCGCTGACGAGATCGCTGTTCCGTTCTGCATAACAATCGACTACGACACGCTGAAGGACAGCACAGTCACGATCCGCGACAGGAACAACACGAAGCAGAGGCGCGTGAAAATCGACGAGCTGGCGAGCGTGCTGTGGAGCCTGGTGTTCGGCGGCGCGGCGTTCGAAAAGTTCGGCAAAGCGATATAGCCAAAGCTAATCCCATCTCTCGTTCTGCGGAGTTTAGAACAGACTTTACCCGCGGTGTATCCTCGCGGACTTGGGCGTCAGGATGAGGAAGTCCTCGTCCACACCGATTATGTCGCCGTCCATTGCAGCGCACGTCTTCTTCAGTTTTTCAACAGACCGCTTCAGCTCGCTCAGGTCGCGGCGTCGCAGCCCGCCCATGTTCAGAAATACTATGTTGCCCTCGCGCAGCAGGTACTGTATGCGGTCGGTGTCCATCAAATCCTTGAGCGTCTCTATGCGCACGGTCACGCCCGCGCTCTCGTTGAACGCGCTTGTGTCCAGCTCCACGAAATCCGGCTGCCGCTCCTCCGCAGGCTCGTCAGCCGGCTTGCCGCCCCTTATCGATATGCCCCCGAAAGCCATGAAATCGCCTCGCATCCAAACCAAAAACGCATTCGTCTATTATTAGCTTGGATTTCAAACTTAAATAAATTGTATGCAGGCCACGTTTAGCTGCGCTCAGGCTATTCCAGCCCGCGCCTGAGCTGCTCGAGCATGCTAACGATGTTCCAGATTTGCGTGCGCGTGTACATGGGCATGTTCGGGTCGTTTATTATCTCGTCCAAGGTGCTTACGGCCGCGCTGACCTTCAGCTCGTCAGATGTGTTGCCATCGATTATGGCCTTGGACTGCTCGGCTGCGGCGCGTATGTTCTTAGGAACGGTCCGATCGTTGGTTATCTGCCCGAGAAGCCCGCTTATCGGTGAAAAATCCAGCGCTTTCTGTTCGGCCACAAATACCACCCTTTACTAGACTGTCCATTCGTTTTCACTCTTGCAAACTGCTTACTTAATCAAGCTTTTTAACTTTCCCTGCAGCTCCACCAGCCTATCCGTGAAACGCTTCTCGGCAGCGTCCATGCTTTTGATGCGCACCTGCAAGTCCTCCTTGGACTCGGCGAGCTCTTTCTTCAGCTCTGCGGCGGGTTTTCGCACCATTATGGTGCCCGTTATCTTGTACGCCTCGCCGTCCTTGCTCCTGTCGAGCTCCTCGACGGCGCGGTCGATTTCCATTACCGCCATGCTCATGCTCTCCTTCTGCATTAGGATTTGCTGCAACTGCTGCTGCATCATCTGGAACTGCGCCACGAGCACGTTCGGATCGCTCTCGTCGTGCTTGTGCTCGTCGTCATGCTTCTCTTCTTTCGCCATAAACCATCATCTTCATTTTACGCTTGCAGCCTCGTCCAGCATGGAAATTATCGAGATGTATGAATTTATAATCGCTTTCAGGAGGCTTAACTTGCCCGAGCGCAGCGTTATGACGAGCGCGCCATTCTCGACCGCCAGCTCCGTCGCCGCCTCGTCGTCGTTCTTGATGTCGGGCTCGAGCGCCTTCTTCGCTGCCGCGGGGTTCTTGCACTCGAAACGCAAGCGCACTTCGTGCATGCTTACAACTTGTAAGGACGAGGATAAATTGGTTTCAGGGCAGGTCGCTCATTTGTTCGCGAGGTCCTCTGGTATTCCAAGAGCGATTGGGTCGTAGCCAAGCGTGCGTGCAAAAAGCGCCGACCATTCGGTCTCTTTGCTCACCTCGTATTTCGTGGGTGAGCGCTCGCCAGTATCCTTGTCTCGTTTTTTTGAAGCAACTCCAACCATTTCCATCTCGCCGAGCATTTTGGCAATTTCAGGTGCTTGGTATACGGGGGCCAGATGTGTTTTGATTGTTCCGAAATCGACGCCTTCATCTTTGTTTTTCTTGTCGTCCGCTAGGATACGATAGATTTCTCTCGCGCATGGGTTTTCGACTAGTGCCATATCTAACGATTGAATGCGTAGAAATTTAAAACCCAGCTAGCTACCTGGCCTGCACGCGCTTCACGACGTCCGGCCTTATCTTCGCGAGTATGCGCGCCCCGCAGAACGGGCATCTGACGGTGCCCTCGATGCTAGTTATTATCTTCTTGCACTTTATGCACTTGTACATACAATCACTATTCCCACAGCCCGCATATAAATTTTAGCCGCGCGAAGCTCACTCGGTCCTCGGCCTGTAAGCCTGGCCTGCGAACTTGGCTCCGCACTTTACGCACTTCCATATGCCCGACGATTCGCGGCGCACGTAGTCCATGCCGCACTTGGGGCACCTGTACCTCGCGTTCTTGCTGCGCTCCAGGTCGTTCACGAGCTTCCTTATGCGCTTGCCGTACCTGGACCCGAACCTGCCACCCGATCCCACCTTGCCCCTGCTCTTCGCCATAAGCTCCACTTCGTTCCGATCAACATCCGCTTTACTTCTTCACTATCTTGAACTTGCCCGATGTGCCCGCGGCCAGCATCTCCAGTATGTCCTTCAGCTGAGCATCGGTCATCTGCGACTTCAGCTTGCCTGCGTCGTACAACTGTATGAGGTACAACTCGATCTGCGCCGCCAGCTCCGGTTTGACCATGCGCACGCGGTTCAGCCTCTCGCGCGCGGCCTTGTCGAGCACGTTCTGCAGGAGCATTTTCTTAATCTGCTCCGCACGCGCCACGTCTGCCGGCGTTGGCTGCGTTCCGTACTCGCCGTTTGACATAACGACCATCACGAATCAGCATGAATCCTACGATTACCCGGCCTGCACCTTGTACGCCAGGTTGTCCAGGAACTTTTGGCCTTTCGCGGTCAGCTTCCTCCCGTCGGCCTTCTTCGCTTTCTCCACGAAGCCCGCGGCCTCGAGCTGTTGCAGGAGCTTTCGCACAACCGACCCGCCGCCTATCCTCGAGCGCGCAGGCGCAACGCCCCTACGCTTGCGGCCGCCGTAGAACGTCCTGAGCTTCTGCACGCCCACCGGGCCGTCCAAGTAGATGCGCCTGAGCAGGCTTGCGCCCCGCACGTACCAAAAGTCCGGCTGCTGAGGCGGACGCTGCCGCGCAACGCTGCTCTTCGCGAACGCCGACCACATCGGAGGCTGCAGCTCCTTCACCTTCTTCAGCTCCTCCTTCAGGACTGCCACCAATTTGGCCGCATCTACGTCCCTTACGGTCACCATACCAATACCTTTCGCTGTTAAATCTTATTAATCTACTGTATTTAAAAATCCGAGAAGCGGAAGGAAGTGCTTTCTGCGGCTTCCCGCGCTTTAGTGCGCGGACAGCATCACGTACGCCGTGCCGGTTATGGTCATCACGAACCCGCCGATGATGAGCAGCACGATCAGCATGGATATGGTGAACCCGTTCATCTTGTCGCATATCGGCGATGCCGCGGTGTCGGTCTTGCACTGCAGCGCCAGCTGCTCGATGCTGTGGAATATGAAGAACAGCG
>Ga0315281_10011486_pt1 | contig 12133 bp, 12 predicted proteins | sample YL17G07_0_MG_FD_204540 | JGI IMG/M metagenome (GOLD analysis project Ga0315281, IMG submission 204540) | Sediment microbial communities from Yellowstone Lake, YNP, Wyoming, USA - YL17G07_0 | ecosystem: Environmental > Aquatic > Freshwater > Lake > Sediment | place: USA: Wyoming | collected... | reverse complement strand
TTTTGTATTTTGTTTCATGCCTTCATTCCATTTTAAAATGTCAGACAAACGCGTTGGTCCTGACGACCACAATTGAACTGCGTTCAGCTTAATCGATTCTCTGTATTATGTCAATATAAACATTCCGTAATCATACTTGTCATTCTGAGCGAAGCGAAGAATCTTTCTCTATTTCAAGGAGATCCTTCGCCTTCGGCTCAGGATGACAGCTCATCCAGATTCGCGGTTTGCCATCCCGAATCGTGGTTTTTGTAGCCTATTCAGTAGCCGGATCAGGAGGCGGCCCCGAATTGTCATATCTATCTGTATGATCTTAAAAGATAATTTTTCCAGCAGGTTCTTAACGAATTCTTTATTGACTTATGCTCTAATAGAGTATATTACTTGTACTCATAGAGAGTATAATAAATAAGGTGACGAAAATGTTTGATACCGTTGTGCAAAATGTGAAGCTCGAATACACCCCCGCCGTGGCGGCAGCGGCAGCGCCCTTGTACGACAAGGTCAGGCGCGTGGTGAACGAGCTGGACTGGGCAACCTTCGCGCCCTATATCCTCGAGATCAACCGCCTGAAAAAAGAAAAAGGCGCGGTGATCCTGGCGCACAATTATATGACACCGGAAATTTATCACTGCGTGGCGGATTTTGCCGGCGATTCTTTGCAGCTGGCGCAACAGGCCGCAAAAACGGACGCCAAAATCATCGTCCAGGCGGGCGTGCACTTCATGGCCGAAACCTCAAAGATTCTCTCGCCGGAAAAAACCGTCCTGATCCCGGATCTGCGCGCCGGCTGCTCGCTGGCCGCTTCCATCACCGGCGCCGATGTGCGCCTGCTGCGGGAAAAATACCCCAACGTGCCGATCGTCACCTATGTCAACACCTCGGCTGAAGTGAAAGCGGAGTCCGACATCTGCTGCACCTCGTCCAATGCGCTGGCGATTGTGGAAAGCTTTGACAGCGACACCGTGCTGATGATCCCCGACCAGTACCTCGCCCGCAACATCGCCAGGCAGACCAAAAAGAAGATCCTCACCTGGCAGGGATCCTGCGAAGTGCATGAGCGCTTCACCCCGGAAGATATCCGTAAGTTCCGCAAGGCCTATCCGGGCGCGGTTATTCTCGCCCATCCCGAATGCCCGCCGGAAGTGGTGGCCGAGGCCGATTTTGCCGGTTCCACCAAAGCGATGAGCGATTACGTCGCCACCAAGCAGCCGAAGAAGGTGGTGATGATCACCGAATGCTCGATGTCGGACAACGTCTCGGTCAACAATCCGAACGTCGAGTTCGTGCGCCCCTGCAACCTCTGCCCGCACATGAAGCGGATCACGCTGAAAAACATCCTCACCTGCCTGCAAACCATGACGCAGGAGGTGATTGTCGATCCGGCGGTGGCGGCACGGGCGAAACTGGCGGTGGAGAAAATGCTGATGGTAAAGGTGTAAGATGAAAGCAGAAATCAAAAACAGCGCGGATGTCGTCATTGTCGGGGCCGGCGCCGCCGGATTGTTCGCGGCCTTGTCCCTGGCCCCCCGGCGCGTGCTGGTGCTCAGTGAAAAACCGCTCGGCGGAATTTGCGCCAGCTGCTGGGCGCAGGGCGGCATTGCGGCGGCGGTAGACAAGGAAGACACCGTTTCCAGCCATGCGGCGGATACCATGAAAGCCGCAGCCGGCACCGCCGATGCGGAAGTCGTGCGCATCCTCACCGAAGAGGCGCCGCACTATATCCGGCTTCTCGAAAAATACGGCGTGAAATTCGAGCGCGATGATGAAGGCGCCTTCAAGCTCAGCCGCGAAGCCTGCCATGGCCGCCGGCGGGTGCTGAAAGCCGCCGCCGGGGACGGCTTCGGCTATGAAATGATGCGCGCGCTGGTGGAAGCCGTCAAAAAAACCCCCTCGATCGTTTTTGTCGAAGGGGTGACGGCCGAACGCATCATCCGCCGCGACGGCGCCAGCATGGGCGCGGTGCAGGGTGTCCTCGGCCGCCAGCTCGGGTGCGGCAAACAGGTTGTTTTTGCGGCGCCGGCGGTGATTTTGGCCACCGGCGGCGTCGGCGGTCTTTATGCCGCCACCACCAATCCCCTCGGCGCGGTCGGCCGCGGCATTGCCATGGCGGCGCGGGCCGGGGCGGTTCTGTCCGACCTTGAGTTTGTGCAGTTTCACCCGACGGCGCTGGATATCGGCGAAGACCCGGCGCCGCTCGCCACCGAGGCCCTGCGCGGCGAAGGCGCTTATTTGCTGAACAGCCGCGGCGAGCGTTTTATGCCCGACTATCACGAAATGGCCGAACTGGCGCCGCGCGATGTGGTGAGCCGCGGGCTTTTTGCGCAAATTCAAAAAGGCCAGAAAGTCTATCTCGATTGCCGTCATATCGATGTCGCGCATTTCCCGGCCTTGTTGCAGGCCTGCGCCCGCGCCGGTTTGAATCCGCAGCGCGATCTGGTGCCGGTGATGCCGGCTGTTCATTATCATATGGGCGGCGTTGCGACGGATCTGAACGGACGCACCAGCGTGCACGGCCTCTGGGCCTGCGGCGAAGTGGCGGCGACGGGCCTGCACGGCGCCAACCGCCTGGCGAGCAACTCGCTGATGGAAGCGGTGGTGATGGGCGGCCGCGCCGCGCTGGATGTGCAGAAATCCACGCTGGAAGTTTTTCCAATCAATGTTGATGCTTTGCCTGTTTTGCCCCAAACCGGCGGCATGGAAGCGGAAAAAGACGCGCTGCGCCATATCATGACCGACCTGGTCGGCGTTATCCGCCATGAGCGGGGCATGATTGAAGCGCTCCGCGAGATTGCCGGAATTGCCCGTGCAGCGGAAGCCAAAGACAGCAGACTGGCCGACATGGCGCTGGTGGCGCGGATGGTGGCGGTCTCGGCGCTGCGCCGCCAGGAGAGCCGCGGCGGCCATTGCCGCAGCGATTATCCGCAGGCCGTCAGGTCCTGGCAAAAAAGGACTTTCGTGACCCTGAAGGAAATAAATGCTTTAACCCCGGCGCTCCTGACGCCGGCGCCCCGGCGGGAGAGAGTCGCATGAAAAACATCGCCCCCTTGTCGCACATCATTCTGGAGCCCCTGGTGCGGATGGCTCTCGAGGAAGACCTGGGCCGTGCGGGAGATATCACCAGCGACAGCGTGATTCCAGCCGGGGCGCGGGCAAAAGTGGTGATGGCGTCCCGTCAGGAAGGCGTGATCGCCGGGCTGGATGCGGCGGAAATCGCCTTTAAACTCGTGGATTCAACGCTGGTTGTCAGACGCCTGAAGGCCGAGGGCGCAGAAGTGAAACCGGGCGATGAAATCATGGAAGTGGAGGGGCGGGCGCGTTCCATCCTGACCGCCGAGCGCGTGGCGCTCAACTTTGTGGGGCGCATGTCGGGGATTGCGACGCTGACGCACAAGATGGTGAAGGCGGTCGGCAATCATCAGGCGAAAATCTGCTCCACCCGGAAAACCACGCCCGGACTGCGCGCAGTGGAGAAATACGCGGTCAAGGCCGGCGGCGGGATGAACCACCGCCTGGGCCTCGATGACGCGATTTTGATCAAGGACAATCATATCGCGATTGCCGGCGGCATCGCCGTGGCGCTGCGCCGCGCCAAGGAAAACGCCGGTCATATGGTCAAAATTGAAATTGAAGTCGATACGCTGGCGCAGCTGGAAGAAGCCCTGGAGGAGGGGGTTGATGTCGTGATGCTCGATAACATGAGCCTCGAAGACATGGCGGCAGCGGTGAAAATGGTGAAGGGCCGCGCCGTCGTTGAAGCCTCGGGCGGCGTCACGCTGGAGCGCATCCCGAAAATAGCGGCCACCGGCGTGGACATGATCTCCACCGGCGCCTTGACGCACAGCGCGCCTAATTTCGATGTCGGACTGGACTTTAAAGCAGCAGCCTAGACATTTTTCATTTTCGTGAAACGGCCGGCCAACCGCGGCCCGAATTCGACCAAAAGAATGGCGGAGAGAATGAAGCCGCAGCCGGTCCAGCCGGCGGGGCTTAAATGGTCACTCGTCAACAGGGCTCCGGCGAAGGCTGCGAAAACGGCTTCTGCGCTCATGATAATCGCCGAATTTGATGACGGTGTGTACTGCTGGGCCACGGTTTGCAGGGTATAGGCGACGCCGCCCGACAGGACGCCGGCATAAATGATAGGGTAGCTTGCCGCCAAAACACTTTTTAAATCCGGATGTTCTGTCGCCAGGGCGGCAACCAGCGCCAGCAGGGTGACCGCGCCGTATTGCAGGCATGACAAACGAAACGGGGCGGGGCTCCGCCGCATAATTCTTCCGATGAGCGTGATTTGCCAGGCAAAGGCCAGGGCGCACAGTAAAACAAGAAGATCCCCGCGGTTGATCTGGATATGGTTTTGCGCGCCGCCGCCGGAGAGCAGCCAAACGCCAAGAACGGATAAGGCCGCGGCGGGAAAAATCAACAAGGGGGGTTTTTGCCGGTAGACAGCCCAGCAAATGACCGGAACAAAAACGACATAAAGGCCGGTCAGGAAACCGGCATTTGTCACCGAGGTTTGCACCAGCCCCACTTGCTGCAGTGTGACCGCGATGAAGAAGGCCAGACAAAGCAGGAGAAGCTCCGGGGTCGTGGCGGGCGTGAACAGCTGAACGGGCCTTGTCTGTGCACGGCGCCGCTCCCTGACGGCCAGGGGGAAAACAATGATTGTCGAAATGGCAAACCGCGCGGCCACAAAAGTAAACGGCCCGATATAGGCAAGGGCATCCTTCTGGGCGACAAAAGCGAAGCCCCAGATCAGGGCAACCAGGACAAGCAATAAATCTGCGCGCAAACGGGACATGAGAAACCCTAATGGATATGCGGGTAAAAAGCCAATTATTTGTTTGGCTGCTTGCCCCCGGAAGCATACTCTGCTATATCATTCCCATCGCTGACAAGAGGCCTGCATGCTCACGAACAAACCGAAAAATATTGTCGAAGTCCTGACGACGAAAGTTGCGCCTGTATCCCTCGCCGACGCAGAGCGTCTGGCGCGCGAACATTTCGGCGTGTCGGCCGTTGCCTCCCGGTTAGACAGCGAGCGGGACCAGAATTTCCACCTCAAAGCCGGGGATGGCGAAGAATACGTCATGAAAATCGCCAACCCGGCAGAAGACCGGCAGGTGACCAATCTTCAGACGCAGGCGCTGCTGCATATCGCAGCGGTTGATCCGGGGTTTCCGGCGCCGCATGTTTTCCCCGCTTTGCGCGGGGAGCTTGAACCGCTGATCGCGCCGGGAAACGGAGCGCCCCAAATCGTCCGGCTGCTGTCGTTTATGCCGGGCGTCCCCCTGTACAAAGTGGAGAGAACTTCCGCCCAGCGACGCAATCTGGGGAGGTGTCTGGCGCGCCTTGATTTGGCGCTGCGCGGTTTTTTTCACCCGGCAGCCGGCCATGAACTGCTGTGGGACATCAAACACGCCAGCCGGATGCGGCAACTGCTGGTTCATATCCAGGACGGGAACAAACGCGCATTGGCAGAACGTTTTTTAAATAATTTCGAGGAAAACGCGCTGCCTGTCCTGCCCAGGCTGCGGGCACAGGTGATTCACAGCGATTTTCACCCCGACAATATCCTGGTCGATGCCGGCGACCCTGACGCTGTCGCCGGCGTTATCGATTTCGGCGACTGTGTTCATACGCCCCTGATCAATGATCTCGCCATTGCCTGCTCCTATCATATTACCGATACCCCCCAGCCCCTCGACTTTGCCGCCGAACTGACGGGCGCTTACCACAAAGTTCTGCCGCTGGAACGGGCCGAAGCCGATCTCCTGTTCGATCTGATCGCCGCCCGCCTGGTGACAGGCGTCGCCATTAACGGCTGGCGCGCGGTTCTTTATCCGGAGAATGCCGAATACATCATGAGCAATAATACACAGAGGTGGCGTGCGCTCGAGCGCTTCGCCGGCCTGTCGCGTGAACAGGCGCAAAATATCCTGCGCCGCGCCTGCAACATGGAGTGACCTGTCATGGTTATGCCGAATGTGAATTTTTTTGAAGCCGGGCAAGCCGCCCTGACGCAAAAGGAAAAGCAGCTTGTCGCCCGCCGCGAAAAGCTGCTGGGGCCGGCCTACCGGCTGTCGTACCAGCATCCGCTGCATATTGTGCGCGGCGAGGGCGTCTGGCTCTACGATGCCGAAGGGAAAGCCTACCTTGATGCTTACAACAACGTGCCCTGTGTCGGGCATTGCCATCCGCATGTGATTGAAGCGCTGACGCGGCAGGCCGCAACCCTGAATGTGCACACCCGCTACCTGCACGAAAAGGTCCTGGATTATGCCGAAAAACTGCTCGGCAAATTTCCGCCGGAACTGGGGCATGTGATGTTCACCTGCACGGGCAGCGAAGCCAACGACCTCGCCTGCCGTTTTGCCGAGTCCCATACCGGCGGCGCCGGCTTTATCGCGACCGAGCTTGCCTATCACGGCGGCACCAAGGCGGCCGCCGAACTTTCCCCCTCTCTCGGGGCCTTCGCCAGGAAGGCCCCGCATGTGCGCCTTATCCCGGCGCCGGACGCCTACCGCGCGCAAGGGCAGGACGTCGGCGCGGCTTTTGCCGGTCATCTTCAGCGCGCCATCCAGGACCTGCAAGCGCACGGCATCAGGCCGGCGGCCCTGATTGTGGACACTATTTTCGCCAGCGACGGCGTGTTTTCCGATCCGCCGGGATTTTTAGCAAAAGCGGCAGAGACCATCCGCGCCGCCGGCGGCCTGTTCATTGCCGACGAGGTGCAGGCCGGCTTCGGACGCACGGGCGGGCATATGTGGGGGTTCGAGCGCCATGGCCTGGTGCCGGACATCGTGACCATGGGCAAGCCCATGGGGGCCGGGTATCCTCTTGCCGGGCTTGCGGTCAAGCCGGAGATCGTGCAGGAATTCGGCAGGCAATCGCGCTATTTCAACACCTTCGGCGGCACGCCGGTCTCCGCGGCGGTCGGACTGGCCGTGCTGGAGGTCATCGAACGGGAGCGGCTGATGGAAAACGCGCGCGAGGTCGGGTTTTACCTCCGTCAGGGACTTAAGGAACTGGCCGTCAAACATCCTGTCATCGGCGACGTGCGCGGCGCGGGGCTCTATATCGCCGCCGAACTTGTCCGCGACCGCAAGGCATTGGAACCTGCCTCCGCCGAAGCAACGCGGATCATCAACGGCCTCCGTGAAAGAGGGATCCTGATCAGCTCCGCAGGGATGTTTTCAAACATCCTGAAAATCCGCCCGCCGCTGAATTTTTCCAAGGATAATGCCGATTTGCTGCTGGCCGCGCTGGGGGAAGCGCTGGCCGCGCTCTAGGGTTTAATCTCCGTCTGATTCCACAATAGACAGCTTGCTGTTTTTGGCGAGGGTGCGGTTGTAGGCAACGGCAAAATCCAGGAATTTTTCCTCCGGCAGCGGTTTGGAGTATTTAAAGCCCTGCGCCTCGTCGCATCCTTCTTCTTTCAGGAAGTTTTCATGCTCGCTGGTCTCAACCCCTTCGGCGATGACTTTCAGGCCGAGATTGTGCCCAAGCGTGATGATGGTCTTGACGATCATCCGGTCATCGCGGTTGGTCAGGGCGTTGCGGATGAAGGACTGGTCGATTTTGATGCGGTGGATCGGGAACTGGCGCAGATAGCTTAAGGATGAATAGCCGGTGCCGAAATCATCCACCGCCAGCTCGATGCCAAGCTCATGCAGCTGGTTGAGGATATCAATGGCGATTTGCATGTTTTCCATGAACACGCTTTCGGTGACTTCCAGTTCAAGCCAATAAGGCTCCAGTTTTGTCTCCCCCAGCACGGCGGCCACCAGCCTCACGATGTCGCCGCGATGGAATTGCGCGCCGGAAACATTGACGGCGATGCGCAAGGGGGGAAGGCCGTTTTCCTGCCATTTTTTATTGGTTTCGCAGGCTGTCCTTAAAACATATTCCCCGATCGGGACAATGAGCCCGGATTCTTCGGCGACGGGAATAAATTCCACGGGGGAAATATACCTTCCGCCCTCCTTGCTGTTGTCGGGCCGCCACCAGCGCAGAAGCGCTTCGGCGCCGACCAGCTGGCCTGTTTTGAGGTCAAACTGCGGGTGGTAATAGAGTCTCAGCTGCTTCTGGTCTATCGCGATCCGCAAGTCACGCAACAGCTGGAACCGCTGCTGGATGGCGCGGTCAAAATCCTGCGAGTAATAGCGCACGGTGTCGCGGCCCTCTTCTTTGGCCCGGTTGAGGGCGATATCGGCATTCTTCATGATCTGCCGGGCGTCGATGCCGTCATCCGGGCAGTGCGCCACGCCGATGGAGACGCGCACCTGAAAACGCTCTTTCATGATATTGACGGGCTCGAGCATCGCCGCAAAAACCCGCTCGACCAGTACAGAGCTGTCCGGTTGTTCCGGGCCCAGGTAAACAATGATGATGAATTCATCCGCGCCGGCGCGGGCAACGACAGAGTCACCGGGAAGGGTCTTCACAAGGCGGTTGCCCACGGCCGTCAGCAGCTTGTCGCCGATTTCATGGCCCATGGTGTCGTTGATATCCTTGAAGTTGTCGATATCCACGGAGATGACCGCCAGTTTGCCGTCGTCCTTGATGACTTTGCCTTTGATGCTCTCGCCAAGTTTTTCCAGGAAATAGGTGCGGTTGGGCAGCCCTGTCAGGCTGTCAAAATAAGCGAGTTTGTGGATTTTATCTTCAGCCTGGGTGCGCAGGCGTTTCAGGTTGCCGGAGTTTTGCAGGATCAGGTCGTTGGCAATGCCGATGGTCGCGCCGATTTCGTCGGAGGTTTCCCTTTTCGGCTGCAGAATATCCGGTTTTTCCGGATTTTTAACGGCGCTCAGCAGGTTGTTGCGCAGAAGCACGATGGGTTCCAGCAACCACCGGCTCAGGGCCAGCATCAATACGCCTGTGACAAACAGCGCTGTAAGAACAACCGCCGGCAGGGCGGTTGTGACGATCCCGCGTAATTGCGGGAGCTGTTCTGTTTCAGATAAGCGGATCGTGAGGGCCAATGCCGCCACTTGTGTCAACAGGGTGCTCAGGAACGCCGTCAGGGCGATCCGCCAGCCGATCCGGCTCTTCCAGAGGCGCCAGGGCGGATATGCTTTTTCAGCCCGGCTTTTTTCCAGCTCCGTTTCAGGGGCGTTATCGGGCTTTAAGTCATCCGCTTTATTTTGCTGCACAGGATCCAAACCAACTCCCCGTCTCTCCAGTAAAACTTTAACCTCACATTAAATTTTAAACCAATTTGATTAAAACTATGTTTAGAGAGGGCGGTATTTTTGTTTTATGGCTAAATTCATAAAAACAATCGGGCGCTTCGTTGTCATAACATTTAAAATCGCTTTTAACGGCGACAGGCGAATCCCGCCCCTGACATGGTTCTGCCCTTCTTTTGAAAAGATGTTATATTCTGACATGTCAGGAAGAAGGTTTTGATGAGTTTTTTTGAACAGATGGCCGGAAAAGAAATGCCCAGGGCGGAAGAAGCCGAGGTCAAGGTGGATCTTTCCGGCATGGAAAAACCGGATGCCCTGCAGAAGCTTGATACGGTTGTCAAATATTGCAAAAAAACTTCAGCCGCTTCGCTTTATGTCAGTTTCGACCCGGCCCGCGCCGGCGGCGGCGAGACGCTGTTCCAGCCGGTGGTCAGGTATTTCAAGATCGAGAAATTCAACGGCTATGTCAGTCATGCCATCCCGCTGATGACGGAAGAAAAAGGCGGCATTTTTGTGGTGTTCAAGTTATGAGCATCCATGTTTACAACACGCTGACGCGGCAAAAAGAAGAGTTCAGGCCGATCGACAGGAACAAGGTCAGGGTTTATATCTGCGGGCCGACAGTGTGGAATTATGCCCATATCGGCAATGGCCGCGCCGCGGTGGTCTTTGACCTTCTGGCCCGGGTGCTGCGCCATGCCTACGGCAAAGATCATGTGCAGTATGTGCGCAACATCACGGATATCGACGACAAAATCATCGACGCCGCCCGGCAAAGCGGGGAAAAAATAGAGATCATTACCGGGAAATACGCCCGCATTTATAATGAGGACATGGCGGCGCTGGGCGCCGAGATGCCGGATCACCAGCCGCGGGCGACCGAATATGTCCCGCAGATGCTGGCGATGGTTGCAAAACTGATCAAAACGGGGCATGCCTACGAGGCCGAGGGCCATGTGCTGTTCCATGTGCCGTCGTGGCCGGACTATGGCCGCCTGTCGCGCCGCAACCGCGATGACATGATCGCCGGGGCGCGGGTCGAGGTCGCGCCCTATAAAAAAGACCCGGCGGATTTTGTGTTGTGGAAGCCCTCCACCCCCGATCAGCCGGGCTGGGAAAGCCCTTACGGTCGCGGCCGGCCGGGGTGGCATCTGGAATGCTCGGCGATGAACGAGGCGCTGAACGGCAGCCATTTTGACATTCATGCCGGCGGCGAGGACCTGATTTTTCCGCACCACGAAAATGAAATCGCCCAAAGCACCTGCGCCCACGGCGGCGAGAAGTACGTCAATTACTGGATGCACAACGGCTACCTGATGGTCGAAGGGCAGAAAATGTCAAAATCCCTCGGCAATGTCGTGCTGGTGCATGATCTGGTCGGGCGCGTGCCGGGCGAGGCGATCCGCTTTGCGCTGCTGAGCGCGCAGTACCGCCAGCCGTTTGACTGGACGGAAGATTTGCTGCAACAGTCAAAACGCACGCTGGACCGCTATTACGGGCTGCTGCGCGATGCAAAAGATATTAAAGCCGCCGAGATGGATGCGCCGCAAGGCTTTGCCGCGGCCTTGCAGGACGATCTCAATACGCCCAAAGCTTTCGCCGAACTGGCGGTTCTTGCCAGGAACCTCTCAACCGCGAAAAACGCCGCTGAAAAAGCAGCGGCAAAGGGCGCATTTCTGGCGGCCGGAAAAGTGATCGGCCTGCTGCAACAGGATCCGGAAGTGTGGTTCAAGGGCGCCGCCAGCGCCGAAAATTCCGTCATCGAGCAGAAAATAGTTGAACTGCAGGCGGCGCGCAGCATAAAAGACTATAAGAAAGCCGATGCAATCAGGCATGACTTGCATCAAGGCGGTGTCAGTGTTTCCATTACGCCGGCCGGGATTACATGGAGAAAAGAATCATGACCACCAAGCATCCGGAAATATTTTTCGTGCCTGAAGACAAAAACCAGGTTTCCTGCGACGGCGGCGGCGCTTTGGGCCATCCCAAGGTCTATTATGCCTTCGACGGGCAGGACGAGGCGGTCTGCGGCTATTGCGACCGTCTTTTTACTAAAAAGCACGTTGCCGGCGCCAAGCCGCTGAAGGGCGCCGCCTGATGGAAGACGCCCTGATGCGCGTCTATAATCAGGAGCTTGTCGCACTCTCGGCGCAGGCCGAACAGCCCCGCCATCTCGGCAAAGCGGATATTTCAGCCAAAGCGGTCAGCCCGATTTGCGGCAGCGAGGTCAAGGTGGAGTTTATGCTCCAGGACAACAAGGTGATCGATTTCGGCTATGAAGTGGAAGCCTGCGCCCTGACCCGGGCGGTGATTGCGGTGATGAAAACCGCCGTCCTGGGCAAAACCCGGCAGGATATCCGCCGCGCCGGCGAGGAATTGCGGAGCATGCTGGAAGGCGGGGAGCCGCCCGGCGGCGACTGGGCGGGTTTGAAAATCCTGGCGCCGGTGAGAGACTACAAGGCGCGTCACAATTCCATCCTGTTGCCCTTTGAAGCCGCGGAAAAATCTTTTCAGGCAAGGGATTTGTAAGGCTATTAAATCATTCAGCTTTTTTGGCGGCGCTTGCCTAAAGGCGGGCGTTTCCTGTATACTTTAAGAAGATGGGGAGATTTTATTCAATGAAAAACAACCAGCATTCATCATCACAGGAATTCCTCCTCGCCATGTCCCAAGGCGACCTGAAGGAGCTTGGCGTGGGAGATGTTGGTTATGTGCGGCATTATATCATCAACGGCCAGCCCGCTTTCGTCCTGCATGCGGCGGATGGCGCGGAACTGGCGGTGCAGGAAAGCGAAACCGCCGTTAAACAAAGCGCGGATCACCAGGATCTGAATTTAGTGACGGTTCACTGAACCTTCGTTTCAGGCAGCCATACCCCAACAGTCAAACAAACAGGGCTTTGCCCGGATGAGGCAAAGCCCTGTTTGTTAGGGGATCGT
>Ga0315281_10011485_pt1 | contig 12135 bp, 7 predicted proteins | sample YL17G07_0_MG_FD_204540 | JGI IMG/M metagenome (GOLD analysis project Ga0315281, IMG submission 204540) | Sediment microbial communities from Yellowstone Lake, YNP, Wyoming, USA - YL17G07_0 | ecosystem: Environmental > Aquatic > Freshwater > Lake > Sediment | place: USA: Wyoming | collected... | reverse complement strand
CCCTGATCAGCAGGAAGCTACCCCCGATCAGCAGGAGGAGTACGATCGCACCGTAGGAAGTAGACATGGCGAAGACGACAGGATTCCTTTCCGTGCCCTGATGCAGGACCACGAGCCCTCTACCGGGGAGAACTCCCTGGCCGATCTGGGCGCCGAGGTCATGGAACTCGGACACGAGGCCGTCGCCGTACCTCCCTTGGCCCCCATTGAGGAGCATGAACGGCGGCACGATATCATCAACGACACTCTGATGCACCAGAGGAGTCGTCGCACAGTCCAAGACAGGGATCACGTAGGTGGGCAGGATCCCGAAGAGAAGGCAAAGCAAGGCAAGAGTCACCATGGAGAAGAGGATCGGCCGCCGGACTTCCGTGGCCTTCGTCGCGCCCTGCGACCTCGCCGTTCCCAGGAAGCTCATGGCAAAAGCCTTGACAAAACATGTGACCGCCAGGGCCGTTGTCAACGCCAGCCCAGCGCCGCAAATGGCGAAGACGATCTTCATGCCGGTCGAAGAGAGTTCGGCGCTTCGGAGCAGAACCTGAAGCGTGAACCACTCGCTGACGAAACCATTGAAGGGAGGAAGCGCAGCAATGGAAAGCGCACCAACCAGGAAGCAGCAGGCCGTCCAGGGCATCCTCCGCATCAAGCCTCCCATGTGGTTCATGCTGCGGCTTCCTAAACGCGAGTCCACAGCACCGGCACCGAGGAAGAGCAGCGCCTTGTACAACGAGTGATTTGTCATGTGATAGAGCGCCGCAATGAAGGCCATGCCGGCCAGGACAGGGTGGCCGGCGGACGAGAAGATGAAAGCCGCCCCGAACCCAGCTGTCACGATGCCCATATTCTCAATGGAGCTGTGCGCGAGCATCCGCTTCATGTCGTTTTCGACGGTGGCATAAAGGATACCGATGAGCGCCGACAGGCTTCCCACGACGAGCACCACGATCCCTGGACCAGGGTCAGCTACAGGAAAGAGATCGCCGTTCACGCGGATGATGCCGTACAAACCGAGGTTGAGAATGACGGCCGACAGTATGGCTGAAACATTGCCCGGTGCCACAGGGTGGGCGCGGGGAAGCCAACTGCTCACGGGCACCAAGCCGGCCTTGACGCCAAAGCCAAAGAACGAAAGCAGGAATACGGCCCAGCGCAGCGTCTGCGACACATCGGCCGGCCCGCCCCTCAGCGCCGCGAACTCGAGCGAACCCGAGGTCCCGGCAAGGAGGAGCAGTGCGATAGAAGCCGCCATGGTCCCGGCCTCGCCCATCGCAAGCATCAAGAAGCCCGCGCGGGTATTCTCATCGCGCTCGTGCTCGTAGCTCACGAGCAGGTAAGAGGAGATGGACATGACCTCCCAGGCGACGAGCAGCGAGATGATGTCCCCCGCGAGCAGAACGAGAACGATGGAGGCGAAGAGAACGTGATAAAGGACACCGAAGGATCTCAGGCTGTAGCGCCCGATGTACCGCATCATGTACTCGGCCGAGAAGATCGAGACTGGCAGATAGACGAGGGCTGTGACGCAGAGGAACAGCGCGGAGATGCGGTCCATCTCGAGGATCAGCGTTCCCAAGTGAGGCACCTGCCACAGCTCGGTCCGAAACGCCGTCCCCGACAGAAGCACGGCTCCGCCCATCCACAGAGCGAGCAGGGACATCATGACCCCTACGACCGCGACGCAGAGCGGGTTCTTGCGGTCAGGGAGCGCTATCGCCAGCGCAACGCCGAGGCCACCGAGGGACAGAAACAGGATGAGCATGAGGCCGACGCCAATCACGGCGTTACCCTCCCTTCCGAAGGCCCAGCGGAATCCAGGCTGCCAGGCGCTGTCCGCCCGACGAGCAGTAACAGACCATGGATGATGGCGAGAGGCGGTGGTGGGCAGCCGGGCACGAAGACGTCGACCGGGACCGCCTCAGTCACTCCGGAGTTGCTGGCGAAGCTGGGACCGAAGGGCTCGCCCGAGGCGGCGCACGTCCCCACCGCCATAACCCGTTTGGGGGCCGGCATGGCATTGTAGACCTTGGTCAGCGGATGCCGCATGTGCTCGGTGAGAGGACCCGCGAGGAGCAGCACGTCGGCCGTCCTTGGCGTCGGCGTGAGGAAGAACCCGAGGCGGTGCATGTTGTAGTACGGCTTGTTGATCTGCTCGATCTCGCTCATGCACGCGCCGCAGGCCCCGCAGTCCACGACGCGGATGTGGAGCGAGCGTTGGAACGCCTCGTCGAGTGATGCGCGATCATCGTCACGCGCTGCCTCCCGCGTCCCCCATTCATAACCCGTCTGCCAGCCCACCGCGGAATCCGCTCCGCGCCGGCAGCGAAAGCAGTGGACGCAGCGCCGGTAGTCGATGCCGATCTGGTCGCCCGTCAGGCCGAGCGCACCGGTGAGGCAGCGCTCGACCAGCAGCTTGGATTTGTCGCCGCCCCGGCTTCCAAGGGGTCGCCCGGGTGACACTCCGGCTGCAAGCTCGGGCGACCGAGGATAGGATGTTGTCTTGACTCCGGTTCGGAGCCCTCTCCAAATCCATTTGGTCATCTCGTCATTCCTCCTAGCGGTCGGACTCGGCGTTGGAGAGCCCGAAAGTTGCAAGGATGATCGGGAAATCCTGAAAAGCAAACTCCTCGGCAGCCAGATGAAAGCCGTGCCAGTTGGTGAAAGATGGCGTCGTCACGCGATAGCGCGTCACGCGGCCGTCGTTCGCAACCGAAACCCAATGGAAGGCCGCGCCTCCCGGGGCCTCCACCCAACCAAGAGCCGAGCCTCCGCGTGGAGGAGCAGGAGCACAGACGGGGCCCTCGGGCAGCGACGACGCGACATCGTGAATGATCTTGGCCGATTGCTGCACTTCCCGAGACAGAATCCGAAGTCGAGCCCAGCCGTCTCCCTCTTCTTCGCTTGGAACGCTGAAGCTGGAAAGGTGACCGTATAAGGCGTAAGGCAGGTCCCTTCTCAGGTCTCTAACCACCCCCGATGCGCGAGCCACTGGTCCGACCAGGCCGTATTGCGTTGCCGCTTCTCTCGTAACGATTCCCACTTCTTCGATGCGGTCGAGGAAGCTGTCCGTGAAACGCAACATCTCGTGCAGTTCGCTCAAGCTAGCAGAGATCGCTCGGGCTGACTGGTCGACTCTCCGGCACTCCTCGTCGCCAAGATCCCGCGAAAGGCCGCCCGGTACGTTGAGGCCAAACAGATATCGGTGTCCAGTCACGGCTCCAGCCATGCGCAGCAGGTCTTCCTCGAGAATGCTCGCCTGACTTGCCGCAACCGCCAGGGCGGTTGACTGACAGACACCTCCAATAGCGGCCACATGGTGGCGCAGACGCTCCATTTCTGCCAGAAGCACACGCAGCGCCTGTGCGCGGGCCGGAACCACGACACCGCCGATTTCCTCGGCGGCCTGGCAGAACGCCAGGGAGTGGGCGAACGCCGACGTGCCGGAGAAACGCTCGGCGAGTAGAAGGACGCGGTCGATCGAGGAGCCTTCGGCGATCTTCTCCACGCCGCGGTACTTGTAGAAGAGGTGGAGAATGGTTCGGATCACGTCCTCACCCACGGTTTCGAGGAGGAAATGAGCGGACTCGCTTTGGTCCGAGTACACCGGCCCGATAGGCATCATGAACGCACCCGGGGACTGAACGATTGGCGAGGGGCGCCACAGCGGGTCAGGCTCGCGATGGGGATAGCGCCGCGAGGCATCGAAGCTCGATCGCATCGGGTTAACGCCTTCCGGCCATTCTTCGTGGAGCACGAAATCGCCCAGCTTCGGATGGCCCTCGAACGTGAGCCCGAACAGATCTTCCGCCTCCCTCTCGTGCCAATCGGCCGCGTGGACCTGGCGACTGATGCTTGGAACTGCCCGCCGGTCCTTGGGCAAGCCGACAGTAACGTGCACGATCTCGCCACCTTGCGACCCATAGAAGACGTACCTCAACGACCATCCCGCAGCTCCCTCCTGGACGATGAGCGTGGCGAAACTATGCGCGTTCGAGAACAGCCAGCCGCACACCTCTGGCAGTGCGGTCGCCTGGCAGTCCAGGACCGCCAAGCGTTTCTCTTCGTCCACACTGACCGTGACTCTGCCGGGCCACCGGGACCGCACGACCTCCGGAAGATCCGACAACGCGACCGTGTTCTTTGACTGCGTGGTCATTCGTCACCTCCCGAGAAATGCCGAGGCGCAGCCGAGCAAGTCGGTGATCCACTGCGGCACATACAGACCGATTCCCAAGACCGGAATCGCAGCCAAGGCCAGGGCTCCGACGCAGGTTCGGGGCAAATCCACGGCAACGGCCTCTGAAGACGGATTGCCAAAGACCATGTGGGTGATGTGGGACATGATGCCGCAGAAGGCCACTACGATGGAGACGACGAGTAGACCGACAACCAAAGGGTGGCCGGTTCTCAACCCGGCTCTCAGGATCGAGATTTCGCCGAAGAAGACCGCAAACGGCGGCGCGCCGGATATGGCAAGTCCCCCCAGAATGAGAGAGACTCCCGTGACGGGAGAAGTCCGAATGAGGCCTCGCACTGACGAAATGTTGCGGACGCCCGAGATGAGGAGCGCGGCTCCCGCGGCATAGAAGCAAAACGACTTCGTGATGGCATGGCTCATGATCTGGTATGTGGCACCGAGCTGTGCATCGGCGCTGCCCAGGCCCGCGCCGACGAGGATGATGCCCATGTGCTCAATGGTCGAGAAGGCAAAGAGCCGTTTGTAGTCCTTCACCTGGATGAGCAGAAAGGCCGCCACCACCGTCGAGACCAAACCGAAGCCGACGCACCAACTCGCCGCAGCGCCACTGATCCCCTGGAAGACGGGCAAGAGCCTCAATATGGCGTAGAGCACGGCGCTCGTTTCGATACCCGAGAGGAGCGCGCAAACGGGAGACGGAGCCTGGCTGTGGGCATCCGGAAGCCACGTATGCAAAGGCACCAGCCCGACTTTGGTGCCAAATCCGACGAGGATGAACAGGAAAGCTGTCATGAGCAGCGCCGGGGGCATGCGCGACGACGCAGCGACCAGGCCCTGCCATGTGAACGGCCCGCCGCCCGAGATCGCCATCGCCCAATAGAGCATCAGAACGCCCATGAGCGCGAGCGCGGCACCCATGCACGTGAGCATCACGTACTTCCACGCAGCCTCCAGCGCTTCCGGCGTGTCCTCATAGCTCACCAGAAAGACCGAAAGCAGTGTCGTGAGCTCGACTGCGATCCAAACCAAAGCAACGTGAGCGAAGATGGGAACGGCGAGGAGGGAAAGCAGGAACAGGTTGAAATTCAAGTAATAGCGCCGACCCGCCCCGGATCGACCAGAGCTCGGCATCTTCTCCAGGTATCCCCAGGAGAAGATCGCCGCAGTCAATCCCACGAACGAGGTCAGCAGGAGAAGCAACGCGCTCATGCCGTCACAAGACATCCAGTCCTTCACGGCCACGATCTCAGTGCCGCTTCCGGCGACGACAGCCACCCACAGCGCTGTAAGGAGCACCACCAGGGCGCCGATGACCGTGGTTGCGGCAGCAACCCTCCGACCCGTTGCGACCGTCGAGATGACTGCAGCGAGGGCCGGCACGCACAGGACGATCAGGAGCTCCATTTCGCCGAATCCTCCTTGAGAGCGACCAGCTCTCCGACTGGCGTTCTCCCCACGCGCTCGTCGATCTGCTTGGTGAGCAGGCCCACCACGAGGGCAATGATCAGCATGTCGAAGGATGCAGCCAGTTCAGCGATCAGCGGCAGATCCGGAGCAATGGCGATCCCCGCGAAGAAAGCTCCGTTCTCCATCGAGAGGATGGCCAGAACTTGAGGCATTGCTTCACGCCTGACCGTCATCGCAAAAGCTCCAAGGAGAAGTCCGGCCATCCCAACCGGCAAGTTGATCCGGACAGCGGGATCGGCACCCGCCACCAGCGGGCGTGCGATGAAGTAAGCGAGCGTTGCGAAGCCAACCGCCACGAGAAGCGCGGTCGGGATGCTGAGGACCTGGGAAATCTCCCGCCGCGCATACATATCCCTGCTCAGGATGCGGCGCAGGAGCCAGGGGATCAGCAGGGGCTTCATCAGGATGGTGAGCCCTGCCACGACCAGCAGATGCGTCGAGGAGCTGGCGCAACCCAGAGTCAGCGCCGATGCGGCCAGCAGCACGGACTGGGCAGCGAAAATCATGAGGTTGGCCAGAAGCTGGCGCGTGACAATGAGGGCGAAGGCAGTGAGAAGGAAAAGCCCCCCCAGGAGCCCGAGGACCTGCTGGCTGAAAAGGGAAATCGCTCCTGTCGTGCCCATGTCCATTTCCTACGCCTCGAAGAGCCGCGTGATTAGTGCGGTGATCGATGTGACAAGGGCCGCGCCGAGGAATTCGGTGATGCGAAAGAGCCGCAGCTTGGCCAGAGAGGATTCGACCGCCACCAGGACGAGGACGAACCCCAGCATCTTGGCAAGAACGAGTGGGATCGCCAGTAGCACCTGCCAGAGGGCCAATTCCTTGGCCAATCCCCAGGGAGCAACCAGCACGTTGAGAAAGATACAGAGAAGCACGAAGAACTTCATGCAGCCGCCCCATTTCATCAGCGCGGCACCGCGACCCGAGTACTCGAGGCCCTTGGACTCATCGACCATCGCCAGCTCGAAATGCCCGGAAGGATTGTCGACCGGGATTCGCCCTGCCTCGGCGAGAATGAGCATGAAGAACGCAAGCATCAGAAGCACATGGGATGGCGCCAGAAAGTTCGCGAGGGGCGTGACCCAATGTTGCTGCACGATGTATGGGATCGTGGAGCCAGCGATCACCGACACGGTGAAGAAGACTATCATGAACACCGGCTCGGCGAGGAACCCGACCATGCGCGTGCGGCTGGCGCCCATCGCGCCGTAGGGGTTGCCCGTGTCCACGGCGGCGAGCGTCGCGAAGAAGCCGCCCAGCGCGAGAACGAAACCCCCGCCGAGCATGTCCCCCATGAACGCGAGGAAGAGAGGATAGCTCGTGAGCACCGGGATGAGCATGGCCACGAAGATCGGCACGGCGAACACCACGTAGGGGGCAAGTCGGAAGATCCAGGTAGTTTGATCGGAGATGACCTCGTCCTTGTGGAAGAGCTTCCAGATGTCACGGTACGGCTGGAGGATGCTGGGCCCCCTCTTGGACTGCACGTTTTCCTTGAGGCGGTCTATCACGCCCTTGAGCAACGGCGACAGAGTCAGGACGACCAGCACCTGAATGAAGTTGAAGAGGATCCTGTCAAACATACGCCTGGCTCCCACTTGTCCTGGCGACGCGCTGGTAATGGATCTTCGCATGGCAGATGGGATGGATCGAAAGGCAGAACCACGACGGAGGGCGCGAACCCGGACAACGACGATCACATGGCAGGCTCACGGCGGCGGCGGCCGACATGCCGTCTTCCAGCGACGCGAAGCCGAGAACGCTCGACGCCGACAAGGCGATTTCCATCCAATCCCCCCTTCACAAAGGAAAAACTCCTACCAGTCTGTCCGGTAGGAGTCATTAGCCCCGTCAACATACCTGCCGCCGGAGCGCTTGGAGGGCGAACTCCATCGCCTACAGTGAAATGCTACACCATCTCGACACAGAATTCAAACGGTACACTTGGAAGCACTTGCCCAACGCTTCACCGGAGCGGGCGTGGTGCACGCCGTCGCGAAGATGTCCAGCATGGAGTCCTCCTCTTGTCCGTTCGTGTCGAGCCCTGAAAACAGACAACCCCGCCTGTGCGGCAGGGTTGCCACTGCGTTCGGCTGGTCCTGCCGCTCATGTCATCCGGCAGGAGTCATCAGCCCGTCGATAGTTCAGGGCGCTTGTGAGGGGGACTCCATCCCCAACTCCTCTTCGAAATCCAGAATAGCACGAGTCCACGAGTCGCATCAATTGCGTTGCCCTTCGGTGCCGCTCCGGGCGGCGACAGTCCAGCCCATGGGTTCCCTGGTTCCAGCTCGGCCAGGCCGCGAGACGGCTACGGCTGGTCCGGCGAGAGCTCCGAGGGGATCCCGGCCGGGGCGGGTGCGGCCGGGGCCTCGCCGCCCTCGAGAGTCACCTCGACTTCCTGCGCCTCGTCGTCGAACCACCTGGACTTGGCAGGATCCATGGGCACGACCTTGAAGATGTACCGGCCGGCCGGAAGACCGGCCAGGGCAAAGGAGGGTTTCGTGATCGGGTGCTCGGTCATCGTGGAGTAATGGGCTTCCCCCGCGGCCTTCCCGAAAACGATATAGGCCGGGGCGCGGCCGTCCCAGCCCAGGACCGTCACGCCACCCTCGCGCGTCAGCCGGAAGTTGCCCATGAGGGGGATGTGCCTGCCCACGAAACGGGCCGAGAGCTCGAACCGCTGGGAGGAGCCGAGCTCGCCCGAGGAGGCGATCGCGTAGTCGAGCCGGAAGGACACGCCGCGCGCCATCGCGGCGGGCGTGCGGAGCCCCAGTCCGGCGGTCGGGCCCCCCGTGTCGCCCGTGCGCCAGCCGGCGCGCGCGCTCACGAGGTCGAAGCCGGTGATCTCGACGCCCAGGCCGGTTTGGAACGTGGCGTCGTTGCCGACCCGCAGGTCGGCGACGGCCGTGCCCGCGAAGTCGTCGCCGATCGGCCGGGCCAGGCTGGTGCCGAGGACCCAGCGGAAGGGCATGGAGCGGCCCGCGCCGCTGCCCGCGACCTCGCCCGCGTTGTCGATCAGCGTGCCGACGCGCAGTCCGGCGGGGCCGGGGTCCCAGAGCGCCCCGAGCGACAACCCGATGCCGGCCATGGTTCGCTGGCTCATGTGCTCGTCCGTGAACTTGAGGTTGACGCCCGCCTTGAGCCGGTCGAGTCCCAACAGGGGCGGAAGCGCGGCGCCCCATCCGATCGTGACGAAGATGTCGTCCGCCGTGGTCGACCCGGCGGGCTCGCCCGGCAGGGTGTCGGGCCGCTCGGGCCGGCGGGGCAGGTCGCCGTAGTCGAGCATGCTCGCGCCGATGGCGAACGTGCCCAGCGGGCCGAAGGGCTGGGCGTATCCGAGCATCTCGTACCGCGTGTCCACCAGGTATTCGGTGTGCAGGGCGCTGATTTCGGCGAAGGGGATGCACGCCAGCCCGGCGGGGTTCCAGAGGAGGGCGTTGATGTCGTCTGCGAGCCCGGTAAACGCGGAGCCCATGGCCGTGGGGCGGGCGCCCGTCGGGATCTTGAGCCCCGTGGCAGCGGCGGTCCCGGGTCCGCCACCGGCCGCCGGTGCGGACACGATGGCCGCGAGCAGGACGAGGGGAAGCCGGAGCCTAACGGGAGACCTCGAACTTGCCGCGGCGGCGTTCCCCGTGGACGGTCTGCATGACGAAGAAGTAGATCCCGGCGGACACGCGGGACCCGGAGGAGTTGCGCGCATCCCAGATTGCGAGCCCGTCGTCGTCGGCCTTGAGTGCCCGGACAAGGTCGCCGGCGTTCGTGTAGATCTTGACCTCCGTGAACGGGGGCATGTGCCGGAACCGGAGCCCTCCCATGAGCGCGGTCGCGGGGTCGAACGGCGTCGGGTAGACGATCGCGTCCTTGAGCGATCCGCCCGCCTCGACGATCCGGACGGGGTTGGCGTCGATCGCGGGGAAGGACGTTCCAGCGGCCAGGACCCCGTCGCGGAAGACGACGGTCCCGCCGCGGATGGACCGAAACGTCCACGCGAAGGTCGCCGACTCGTTGGGAAGCAGGGCGGCCGCCGATGCCGGCTGGGGACCCGTGAGCCCGAGCACGACGCCGTCCCCGGCGATCGCGAGAGGGGCGGGCCGGACGTCCGTCAGCGCGAACCTGCCGGTGTTGGTCATGGCCATCACGAGCGTTATGACGCGGTCCAGCTCGACCTCGGCCGGCGACGCGGCGAGCGAGGAGATGTCGAGCCGCGGTGCCCCGACCTGGAGAGGCAGGAAGGCCGCGCCCGCGACCGTGCGGGCCGAGTTCGCGTCCACGCCGGTCACGGTCGCCGTTATCGTGACCGACCCCTCAATGACCGCCGTCAGCCCCCAGCTCCACGTCACCACCTGGGACCCGTTGAGCGTGACGGGCACCGCCGGGGGGAACGACGTGACGGTCACGGCGCCGTACCCGGAGAACAGGAGGGAAGGCGGCAGGATGCCGGTCGCGGTCGCCTCGCCCGTGTTCGTTACCGTCACCGTGGCGACGAGGGATGCCCCCGGGGATACCGAGGTAGCGGACAACGCGATCGACGGCTGCAGGGCGGCCGCGACCTCGGCGAGTCCGGCGACGGGCTGGGAGGTGAACACGCGCAGGAGGGTGTTCGCGTCGGCGCCCCCGGCCGACAGGCTGAAGGCGATGGCTCCCGCGCCCGCGGGGGACCAGGTCCAGGAGAAGGTCGTGGAGCCCCCGCCCGCGATGGTGAACGGACCGGGGGCGGGCACGGAGGTCACGGCGAGGGTGGCCGACGAGCGGTCCACGATTCCCGGGATGGTGAAGATCGCGGTTGCCTGGCCGGTGTTCGTCACGGTCAGGGTCGTCGTGAACCACTGGCCGGTCGAAACCACGGCCTGCGAGATCGAGACGGCGGAAACGAGGGCGGCCGGCGTCTGGATGAGCTCGGTCGCCGAGACCACGGGGCCCGTGCTGACCGTCTTGCCCGAGTTCGCGTCGGTCCCCGTGAGCGTTGCGGTCAGCCAGACGGCTCCTGCCGACACTCCCGTGAAGGTCCAGGTGAATGCCGCGCGGGCGCCGCTGACAAGGTTCACGGGGAACGGCGCGGAGGGTCCGGCCAGCCAGGCGGCGGCGCCGGGGCCGCTCGGGGTGAACGCGTCGGCCGTGACGTTGAACGCCGTCGCGGCTCCCGTGTTCTGGACCGACATGACGAGGATGAAGGTCTGGCCCGTGTCGCGCGGGGACGGCGTGGCGGCGACGGACGCGACCAGCGCCGCAGGGGACTGGATCGTCGTCGCGATCCAGCCGCGGCCCCGGATCGGGGCGCCGCCGCACGACAGCCCGCTGGCGGTCATCGTGAACGTCGCGGATCCCGTTCCCGCGGCGGAGAACGTCCAGGCGAAGGTCTGCATGGCTCCGGCCGGTATCGAGACCGGGCCCGGGGGAACCGGTCCGGCGACGAGGGCGACCCGGGAGGCGCCCGGGGCGACGGCGACCGTTCCCGACACGAGGTCCGCGAGGTCGTTCCCCGTGTTCGTCACCGTGAGCTTGACGTCGAACCATTGCCCGGTCGAGACGATCGGCTGGACCGAAGCCGAGGCGGCGAGGACGGCGCCCAGGGGGAAGGCGGTGACGTTCCCGGTCTGCGCGGTCATGGAACAGGAGTTGCCCGCAGTGACGAACGGCGTGTTCGACACGACGCCGGGATAGCAGGTCCCGACCGTGCCCGTGATCGTGAAGGTAAGCGACGCCTGCGGCCCGAAGGTGAGGGAGGAGTTGGACCACGCGAATACCGTGCCCGTCGGCGCGGCCTCCGTGATCGCGGCGGGCGCCCATCCCGCGGGCTGGCTCCCGGCCGCGCCCGTCACCGCGGGGCTCACGGTGTCCGTGACCGTGAGGGCCGTGAGCGTCGCCGTCCCGAGGTTGGTGACGACGATCCGGTAGGTCACCGCCTGGCCGCTCGACGGGCCCGCGGGCGTCTGCCGCGCGACGACGGAGATGGCGGCGACGGGGGGAGTCACGAGAGCCGCGACCCCGTTGGTCGCGATCCTGTTCACCGAGCACCCGGCCGCGGTCTCGACGTACGCCGTGTTCGTGACCGTCGTGGGAGCGCATGCCACTCCCATGTTCCCGGTCACGGTGAAGGTGAAGCTCCTGCCCGGAGGGAGCCCGGCGGGCATAGCCGTAGCCGACCAGACGTAGCGGGTGCCCTCCGCCGGGACCCCGGTCACCAGGGGCGGTCCGACCGCGGCGGGCTGGGCCGTGGCCTGGTCGACCACGATCGCGGACACGGTGTCCGTGACGGTGATGTCGCTGATGGTCTCCGACCCCGTGTTGGTCACGACGATCCGGTACGTCACGGGGGAGCCGGAGGAACCGCCCGCGGACTGGAAGAGGTCGGCTTGGATTCCCCCCGACGGCGGGGAGACGTCGAAGGAATCCGGGACGGCCATGGCGTCCGAGCGCGCGCATGCCGCCGCCGCCACGGCGTAGGCGGAATTCGACACGTTCGTGAGCGCGCA
>Ga0315281_10011484_pt1 | contig 12135 bp, 14 predicted proteins | sample YL17G07_0_MG_FD_204540 | JGI IMG/M metagenome (GOLD analysis project Ga0315281, IMG submission 204540) | Sediment microbial communities from Yellowstone Lake, YNP, Wyoming, USA - YL17G07_0 | ecosystem: Environmental > Aquatic > Freshwater > Lake > Sediment | place: USA: Wyoming | collected... | reverse complement strand
CAGGTGAATCTGTTCCGCAGATAGCCCGGAATCTGATGATTCCTAACATAGCACAAATCTATGATTGACCATAATGGAGCAAGCGCAAGCTCCCGACTTTAGTCGAGGAGAGAGTCAATGGTCGCTAGGATTAGGCGTGGCGAGCGCTGAATGTGTATTGGTAGTCACACATGCTTTCAACCGCCTGTAGGGTTTCCTCTCCGAATTGTTGGCTCCATTTGGGTCGGAGTCTCTGGAACTGTGACCGCATCACAGTCTGCAGAATCGTGACGATGTCTCTAAGTTCCTGATCGGACTGGAATCCCCGCGACTTTTAGTCGCGGAGAGCGTCAAGTGGCTCTGCACCCGCTTCCTCAGAAAGCCAACCTGTGCGTGCGTGAGGCACTGAACTTCATCGAGTTGTCTCTTGAGCGACCTGACGGGAAGAAGACCGGTTCTCAGCTGAAGGATATACGGCGAGCCCAAACCCGTGAAGTTCATGCTTGTTGGAGTTGCTGGGCGGGCGCGTCCAGTTCCTCTTGCCCCTTGCCGTTCTCTTTTCTGGGTTGCATGTCGGCTTGGTATTGGTGGACCCCGAAGCCGACGGAGCCGATCAGGGGAATCAATGGGATAAACGGGATGGAGCGGCTTACTCGACGAGTCTCCATGTTCTTGTGATGATTGCTTCCGCTGGAAGTCCGTAGAGAACGTATCTTTGCGCCCTATGTTTGCCCTTGTGTATGAGCACGGGGCCTTTCAGCTTTCGACATTCGCAGACAATCTGTTCTGCGACGAGTTTGTCTCCGACATCTTTGCCGATCATGCGACTTTTCCTTCTTCCCAGAGTTGCTTCAATGCCTTGACGGTGAGGCCTAGGTCGAGTCTGAGGTCGTTCGCTATGTTGAATGTTTCGGCTTTCTTGTGCTTCTTGAGGTATGCAAGAATGTCTGCCGTAGCCTCCTTCAAGGTGACGTCGGAGCGTATTTCGATCACCTTGATGCCGCCTGTGTCGGTAATGTACTTTTGAACTGCGTCTCTGATGAGTGCACTTCTGGACTTAGCTCTCAGTCTCACCACGGCGCCATCCAAGTTCTCGATCTCGTCCGTCGAGAAGCGGACGGGAACCACCGTCTCCCTGCTCACAAGCCTCTGCATATCCGCCCACGCGCATACGTGTAATACATGGTATACAAATTAAGCTATTGGCGATAGAAAACGGGCGAGCATAAACCCCCGAAGTTCATTCAGGGATCACGGACGACCTGTTCCAGCCGTACCTTGATTCTTCGCACAAGCATGTGTCTGCATCGTTTCGGCCACCAGATCAAGCAATAGTTGATGACCATGACTGGGCGAGCGTAAGCTCCCGACTTCAGTCGAGGAGAGAATCAATCTCCCCGCGAGGACCCAAATGTGCCGCCGGGCGGAACTTCTAGGACGTTCTCGTCATTGTATGGTCTTGATGCCGTATCTCTCGCATTTTCTCTTCAGTGGCCCGTCATATGTGAACAGTGGTCGACGGAGCCTCCTTGAGACGGAGAGTATGAGTAGATCATTGTATTCCCTGTGACCAGTCATTGTCTCAGCCGCGAAGAGAATGTCGCTCGGTCCTATAGGGCAGTAGATCGTCTTGGCGCTCAGAAGATATTCATTGATCTTGCTCTTGACGAAATCGAGTTCCATCTTTTCGGCATTCATGAACCACATGTATTCATGGAAGACGATGGATGGAATGATCCATCTTTCGAGCGCGTCAAGTTTCGACCGTGCGTCCTTGTAATGTTCACTGTCCTCGAAGGTGTCGAATATGAGTATGTTTGCATCTAGGACCGCAGACAGTCGCGCATCCCTTCCTGGATCGAGGTCTCGATGTCCTTGGAGGTTAGAGTGCGGCCCAGCTTCCGTGTCTTTCGGGGGCCTCGATGGGGGAGCCTGAGCTTGATCGTGTCCTCCTCCTCAGCGTACTCGATGAGGACAGTGTCGCCTACTTTGACCTCAACCCTTTTCCGTATCTCGGACGGGATCGAAACCTGATAGTTGCGGGTGACCTTGGTAGTAGCCATATAGTATGCCTATGCCTACTAGGCCTATTAGGGATATTAAGGTTTCAACATGGTTCCCGCTATCTTAGACTCTCTCCGCGACTGAAGTCGGGAGCTTACGCTCGCCCAGTCATGGTCAGGATAAGCTAGCTCAGTCCGTCAGCCAGAAACGTCTTCACATGCAAAAGCTGCCAGTAGATCCACGATTGGTCTGATCTTATGAAGCATCTCTTTCGCGTAGTTTTTTGTGAATGCTTCGCTTGCGGGTATCCCTTCGGCTTCATATCCGTAGAGTGCTGGACCGCGCATCCTTGCAAGTTCAGCCAAGAGCGCTTTGATCTCATCGAGCCGTTCTCTCAGGCTATCGCTTAACCGGTCGGCGACAGCGTCCAGCGCTTCGCTGACATCATGTTCATGCGGATACTCTATGCCTAGCCGCCTTAGGGCGGCTTTGGCCGATAGTTCCAATGCCTCTTGCGACCGCCTCACGCAGATGGCATAGTTTGTGGCATCAAGAGCCTCCTTTGCCTCCCTGAGAACCCACTTTGCACGTTCCGCGTAATCCCTCGCCATCGTGGTACTTTTCATATTTCAACGACCTCTGTGGGCCGTAGGTCTGGCTTCAGAATCCAGTAGTAGCCTTTCTTGGCTCCAACTCTTCTTGCGCCCAGTTGCCTCAGTCTCTCTCTTATGTCTGCAAGTACCCCTGAGAGGAAGCCCTCTCTGTCGTACACTATTATTCCATGGTCTGAGATGTCGAGGAGGATCGGCGGGTGAGACCGTACTTCTTCAGGAGTCAGATACACGTCCGATATGAATGCGCTTCTGCCGTTCGACCTGAGCCTCTGGTAGGCTTGCCCCTTCCTGAGAGAGGCGTGAATTCTGTTGGTCTCCCGGATACGCAACCCGTAATCTTTCGGCAGACGCTCGACAATTGTCAGTACGTCTATGTCGCTCTCAGGCGACGCCTCGCCTCTTGCAACTGATCCGAAGAGACATATCGAAACCAAGCGGTCGCCAAAATATGCTTTGACCATCCGGGTATATTCTGCTGCAAGGTCACGGTACTCCGCCTGAAGCATCGCTCGAGTTCGCCACCTAACTCATATCCCAGAGACGTTCACGCTTAAAAAGAGCGAACGGGAAATCCCACACCATTTATGCCCAGAGGAGGGCTGGAGCAGATCACTGTCACGTCGTGACCTCGTCTCTGAAGATGCTTGGACAGGTTGAGGATGTATGTTTCAGCGCCTCCCCTCCAAGGCGGGAAAAAGCTGTTGATCATGGTGATTCTCATGTTCCGACCCGCCCCTGTACGCTTCCGTCCACGTTATTGGATTGCCAAACAGGGACTTGTGTCTAGGTGTCGATGACTCGCCCGTGGTCCAACCAAGCAGCTGTCCACGCCGAGACCGAGCTAATTGAGTCGGTCTGGAAGGGACTGGCTGTGCTCGAAGAATGTGTCGAGGATTCGTCTCAACGTGGTGTGCTCGGCCGGCTGATATCTTCGGATCTTTGGATACATATTGGTCAGTATTTCGATCTCGCTTTTCTTCCTATTCTTCTGGATTCCAAGACGCAGAGAATACGTGTCTCTGAAGTTGAGTAGGTTCCATACGATGGATTTAGCGATAGCGACAGCTTTCCTAGGTTCCAACATGCTGAAGCCAACAGCATCTATCAAGCTGAAGAGAAAACAGTTGCGAAGAGCCCACCCAAGCGAAGATCCACAATTCTTCAGAATCGCGCGTATCAGATTTCTGTGGCATAGGAACAACTTTCGGGCATCGATGATCTTTGCACCGGATCCTGAGAAGAAGTGAGCAACTTTGGCTTCAGGTGCGAATCCAATCCGATATCCTAAGAGCCGAAATCTCCACGAGAGATCAACGTCCTCAGAGTACATGAAGAACTTCTCGTCAAACCCACCGACTTCATCGAATACTGATCGCTTGATCAGGGCGGCTCCGCCGCAGAACGAAAAAGGCTCAAAGTTCGCTACGTCATATTGCCCTTCATCCTGCTCTTCTCGTCCGATATCCACAAAGCCTCTCCAATAGGGGATGCCCATTCCTCCGACTGAGTCCAGATACTCGGGGTGCTCCATAGACACCATCTTACAAGCCACCGCAGCAGTCCTTGAGTCTGCAGAGGCGATCTTGACCAAGGACCTAATCCAATTCGGATTCAAGATCTCCGTATCGTTATTCAAAAACACGACATACTCTGCCTTGACTCTCTCCAATGCACGGTTGTAGCCGGCCGCAAAACCAAGGTTCGTCGAGTGAACGATAGTCTTCACATCGGGGAAATGCTCGCGAACGTATGTGACTGACCCGTCAGTGCTGGCATTGTCCACAAAGTAGACATCAAGGTTCGGGCTCTCTGTTCGTGTGACGCTTGACAGACACTTGGGCAGCCACTTCAAGCCATTAAGATTGAGAACCACTATCGCGACCTTTGGTGAGCCCACCGAGCCCAGAAGCCCCATGCTAGGTCCCGGATGACACTATCACATCTTGCGTATATCGATTGGTGACTTCCTCGCTCGGCCCGAAAGCTCTCATCTCGCCATTTGTTAGATACAGCGCTTTCTCGCAGAAAGCTCTGACAAGATCCATGCCGTGAGAAACAAGTACTATTGACTTCTTCATTTTCTTAAATGCGTGAAACTTATCGAGGCATTTGTTTTGAAACTCTGCATCGCCCACCGCCAGTGCCTCGTCCACCAAGAAAATATCGGCTTCAGTTTGAATCGCGATTGAGAAGGCCAATCGGACCTGCATTCCCGATGATAGGTTCTTGAGTTTGGCATCCTGAAATCTCGTGAGACCTGCAAAGTCTAGAATCGAATCGGTACGTTTCCTCATTTCAGAGCGCGCCAGCCCCATTATGACGCCGTAAATAAGCGCGTTCTCTTTGACAGTTAGGTCGCCGTGGAAGCCGATTCCCAACTCCAAGACCGCCGCGGTGGATCCATTTGTCTTGATGGTACCCTTGTTAGGCCTCATTATGCCGGCGATGAGTTTAAGCAGAGTGCTCTTGCCGCTCCCGTTGGGGCCGATTATGCCGAGGGATTCTCCGTGCTGCAGTGTGAAGCTGACTTGTTTGAGCGCCCAGAACTCTTCATAGCTATACCGTTTGCCCTCGAGAATCGAGAGTGCACCAGCGATGCTATCGAGGACGGTTGCACGTCGCTCATGAGGAATCCTGAATCGTTTCCAGACATCTTCCAGATCTACGACAATGGACATGCCTAGAGTTCCTCCGCGAATCCTCTTTCACGCCGCCGGAAAATGAGGAAACCTATGAGCAGGAAAACCAAGATGCTCGATGCTACTACGCCCGTATCAAATGCAGATGGCAGCTGGCCCAGAAGGAAGATGCTTCTCACAGATTCAATCAGGGCCGTGATGGGATTGAGCGAGTACATGAGTCGAAATCTCTCGGGTATCAAATTCACATTGTAGACTATCGGTGAAAGGAAGAAGCCTAGCTGGAGGGCTATGTCCCACAGTTGGTAGAAGTCTCGATACTTCAAGTTGAGTGAGGAGAGCGACAGAGAGAGCCCGAAGATCAGCAAGAACTCCATGATCATGATTGCTGGCAGGAAGAAGACGTAGGCGGTCAGGCTAACGCCCAGCATAACGAGCAAAGGGAGCAGAGCGACGAATTCCAGTGAAGCACCCAGGAAGTTCGCTACGTTGTTGGATAGGACAATCAAGTGACGTGGAACATACACTTTGCTCACGAGCGAAGGATTGCCTACTATGCTGAAGAGGCCCTGACCTGTCCCAATCGAAAAGAACCTCCAAACTAGGAGGCCGATAAGTGACCAAGCGGCAAAATCTGGGATGTTCACGCGCAGCAGCAATGAAAAGACAAGCGTCAGGACCGCCATGTAAGCGAGCGGATTCAAGAGTGACCAGAGAAATCCGAGAATTGAATTCCTGTAGCGGACCTTGAAATCCTTCTGAGCGAGAACGGTTACTATGTCTAGGTAGTGACGCACTGTGTAGCGCATCTGCCCTCAACCTGTCGTGATGCATCCACGAATCCTGATTGTCGTCTGAGTGCTGGCACTTCCTCTTGAAGTGTTTGGATTTCCGCTTCGGTGGTCTGATTCCTGTTCGACGTTGGGACCGTGTCCAACCTATTTCATGCCGATCTCGGCTAGATATTATTGTTGCTTATGGAACAGTAATCGTATTTGGGCATCATGCCCGGCCCTGGATTGAGGGATGATTTCACTCGTTCTGTATGTCGAACAGTCATCGTCGACTATTAGTCCATTCACGAAATTCGTCTTTTGCATGAACACGCCCTGTAGCGCTTGCTTGATGAAGCGCAAAGGTTGATGGGTATACCAAATTTGCTCTGCACAAAATCGAAACGGAGCGGGTCGATATGGAGTGGAAACGATTATCTACGAGAGAGCGCAGCCGAGCCTCAAATGGACTCAGGCACTGGTTCAAGCGAATCGATGGCAAGGAGGTGGGATAGTCATGGTAGAAGGAGCGACTGGATACTTGCATCCCTCATATGCCGAAGCACTAGCCGAGCTAGGCACCCCTTTGGAGTTGCCTCGTTCTGCAGGGTGGATCCTAAAGCGACAGATACCTGGGTCTCCACACTTCGATGCTATGGGATGCTATCCCCTGTTCGCTTGCCGGGACTGGTCCCAGCTTGGCGCGGATTTGGATGACCTAGGAAATGACTTGGTCAGCCTGTCTGCGGTCTCCGACCCGTTTGGAGGGTACGATGTGGCGCGTCTCCAACAATGCTTTGGTGACGTGGTACGCCCTTACAAGCAGCATTTTGTCGTCGACCTCAGTCGCCCCATGGGTACTATTGTGTCCAATCATCATTGGCGCTATTCGCAGAAGGCGCTTGGAAACGTTGATGTAAGAGAATGCAAGGAGCCAATCAGATTCCTCAGCGAGTGGATTGAGCTCTATGCTACGTTGATTAGGAGACACCACATCAAGGGTATCCCGGCATTTTCCAGATGCTCTTTTGCGAAACAGTTGCAGGTCCCGGGCATAGCAGCCTTCCAAGCCCTGAGGGATGAAGCAATAGTAGGCATGACATTGTGGTATGTTCAAGGAGACGTTGGATATTATCATCTAGGAGCGTACAGCGAACGTGGCTATGAACTGCAAGCGTCTTATGCGCTCTTTTGGTATGCCTTGAGCTATTTCGCGAACAAGCTGAAATGGCTTAACTTGGGGGGAGGCGCAGGCATACGTGCTCGCGCTGCCGATGGTCTGAGTCGATTCAAGCAGGGATGGTCCACAGGTGTCCGTAACGTCTATTTCTGCGGTCGGGTGTTTAACCGAGCCAAGTACGCAGAGATGGTTGAAGTGACAGGCACTTCTGCGACTGACTACTTTCCAGCCTATCGAAGAGGGGAGTTTGGTTAGTTCTTATGGGCAAGGAAGCATTCCGGGGAATTGTTTCGCATTATGAAGCTTGCTTCGAGGAGTTTGGGGATAGCCATCTCGGCGTCGACTGGCCCAACAAGGCAGACGCCGAGACCCGATATAGGGTCATGCTCGAAGTCATAAGAGAGAAGACGGGCAGGGTTACTCTGCTCGACTTTGGGTGCGGCCTCTCCCACCTGTACGAATACATCCTCAAGATCGACATGAATGATGTCGAGTACGCAGGACTAGATGTTTCGGAGAAGTTCGTGCAAGCGTCCAAGACCAAGTTCCCTAAGAACACATACTATTGCGTGGACATCCTGCAAGAAGCCGATAGCATTCCAAACTTCGATTATGTTGTCATGAATGAAATTTTCACAGAGAAACGAGATCTTTCGTTCGATGAAATGTTTTCCTACTTCAAACGAGTTGTACGAAAAATGTTCGAAAAGGCAAACAGAGGTATCGCTTTCAACGTGATGTCAAAGCATGTCGACTGGGAGAGAGCAGACCTATTTCATGTCCCGTTCGACATCATGGCGGCCTTCCTCACGCGCGAATTGACAAGGAAGTTTGTCATTCGAAATGATTACGGGCTCTATGAGTACACAACGTACGTCTACAAGTAGCAGGAACGTACAATGACACGCGTCATCATATTCGGCATCCGCGACTTTGCGTCACTCGCCCATTTCTATCTGAACCACGATAGTGAACATGAGGTAGTTGCCTTTAGCGCTACCAAGGAACATCTGCATGAGGTGAACTCTTTCGAAGGCCTACCAGTTGTACCTTTTGAAACGGTGGAGCAGCTCTTTGCTCCGTCCGAATTCTCCTTCTTTGCTCCGATGTCACCTCGAAGGATGAACAGGCTGCGTGAAACCATATACAATCAGATCAAGGCAAAAGGATACAGCCTCATAAGCTACGTTAGCTCAAGGGCGACCGTGTTTCCTGGAGGTCAGATAGGAGATAATTGCTTCATCTTGGAAGATAATACGATCCAGCCATTCACGACGATCGGAAACAATGTTGTGATGTGGAGCGGAAATCACATTGGGCATCACGGCATCATAAAGAACCACGTGTTTTTTTCTTCGCACGTTGTCCTTTCCGGACACTGTATTGTTGAGCCATACTCGTTTTTTGGCGTGAACTCAACGATCAGAGATGGGATCCACATCGCTGAAGGGTCATTAATCGGAATGTCTGCAGCTGTCACGGAAGATACAGAACCATGGAGTGTCTATAAGGGCGTCCCTGCAAGAAAGCAGGAAGTATCGAGTGATGACCTAGATGATTTCTGAGTGGAGAGAACTGAGCGCCCGCGAGAGTACATTCCTTTGATGGGGTCGCGTTAGCTGATGAGGTGGGAAAAGAAGGGCGTCATTTTCGCGGCAAACAAGAACTTCGACTGGATGGTTTCTCACGCCCAGATTCCAGTTGTGGACCCAATCAGGAGCAACGTGCTGAGAATCTATTTCGGGACCCGAGACAGGAATGGTCGTTCCCATCCAGCGTATGTCGAGGTTGAGCCCAGTGACCCTCAGAGGATATTGCGGATCTGTGAGACCGCCGTGCTTCCTCTAGGAGAGGTAGGTACGTTCGACGATAATGGGATAACGCCATCGTGGATCGTCGATCACAACAACAAGAGATATCTTTACTACATTGGTTGGAGGCCCCAGGTTACAGTTCCATACCACCTGTCAATCGGATTGGCTATAAGTGAGAACCGCGGCGAAAGCTACAGAAAATTCTCCGCAGGGCCAATCCTAGACAGAGATGTTGATGAACCTTACTTTAACACCGCCCCTTGCGTCCTCGTCGATAGAGACATTTGGAGGATGTGGTATGTCTCATGCACAAGATGGCAGACAATTAAGGGTAAGCTCGAACCATTCTATAATGTGAAATACGCCGAGTCCTCAGATGGAATCCACTGGCGAAGAACGGCAAAGACCTGCATAGACTACGACCACTTCGCTGAGGGTATTGGCCGTCCCTGTGTTTTCCTGCAAGATAAACTCTACAAGATGATCTATTCATACCGGAGCGCGACAGACTACCGAACCGACCGAAAGCAAAGCTACAGGCTTGGATACGCGGAGTCATCTGACGGTATCAACTGGGAGAGAAAGGATGATGAAGTTGGCATAGATAGATCCGATGCAGGGTGGGATTCTGAGATGATGGCGTATTCTTATGTATATCATTGTGATGACCGAACATACATGTTCTATAATGGCAACGGATTTGGGAAATCGGGGTTTGGGTATGCGCTTCTCGGATCCTAGGGGGATCTGGCAAGAACCTTGGATGGCTGGGGGAGGCAGGTGCCTTGAAACTCAATATTGATGCAACAACCATCTGGTTGGATACGTGAGTATCCCTAGACGCATACGGGATCAGACTCTGCCGCATCAGTCTCAGAGTGACGCGAGACTGATGAATATCATGCCAAGCCAGAAGCGGACTTCAGCCGCTGACCGATTTCGTCTCCACGTGCAACCACCAGCTTGAGGATGTCGCAGATAGCATCAATACTGTCAATCCTCACACCGGTACCGGTTGGCAGATTCAGGACGCGTCTTGACAACCTCTCTGTCTGCCATAGAGAGTAGCCGGCGCGTCGCTGGCGAGAACGGTACGGTTCCATCTGATGACAGCCAGGATAGAAATAGCGTCGTGCTAGTACGTTTTCCGCCCACAATATGTGCTGCATTTGGTCTCGATTGACTCTGGTTGCCGTCTCTTCAATCTCCAAGGTAACGTACTGATAGTTACACTTCTCGTTTTCGTCGTAAGCTACCATCGAAATCCCTGGTACGTCGGCCAGTTCCCGCCGATATTCCATGTAGTTCCGATAGTTGACGGCAATGAGATCTTCCATGCTCTCCAGAGAAGTCAGTCCCATAGCCGCGGACACCTCACTCATTTTCCCGTTCGTCCCGATACAGACAATGTTATCATATCCGGCAAACCCGAAGTTCTTCATTAGCCGAACCTTGGCTGCCAAATCATCGTCGTTTGTAAGTACTGCCCCCCCTTCGAAAGAGTTCAAGAACTTGGTGGCGTGAAAGCTGAAGATTTCCGCATTGCCAAAGTTGCCGATCATACGCTTCTTGTAGGAACAACCAAAGGCGTGGGCAGCATCAAGTAGCAACTTGAGCTTTCTGCGTTGAGCAATATCCACCAGTGCGTCGATGGCACAGGGTCTTCCCCACAAGTGCACCGGTATGATACCCGTTGTGACAGGCGTGATCAGTTCCTCCACAAGAGAGGGATCCATGTTATGCGTCCGACCATCTATGTCACAAAAAACAGGCTGAACTCCTAGCCAGCTAAGAGCGTGAGCAGTGGCGACGAAGGTGAATGCGGGAACGATGACTTCACCAGTTAGTCCAAGAGCCCGAATGGCAATCTCCAACGCAACAGTCGCATTACACGTCACGATACAATGCTTGACTCCCACCTTGTCAGCAATTCTCTGCTCAAACTCTTGGACGTATGGACCGCCATTAGTTAACCATCGTTTGTCCAGGATGTCGTTGATGCGCTCTAGGAGGCGTTCTCGGTTTCCAAGGTTGGGGCGACCTACATGCAGCTTCTCCTGGAAAGCTGGGGTACCACCGAAGACAGCAAGATCGTGCAACTGTCCCTTCACTTGTCCATTCCTCTAGCAACCTACTCCAAACTGCACCAAGGAGTGTTCCCCTTTTCAAAGTATTCCGCTACCATGATGGCCTCCAAGGTCTTCCGAGGGATCTCCAGGCGACTCACTACTGACTCCTGAGATGATTGGAGAAGCGAACTCGATGAGGTAATCATTTGGCTGCAAGGGATTGGTCATTTGTTCAGCGTAGTGAGCGTTGAAGAACCTCGTCACCCTGTCCAAATCCACCACTTTCCCTGCGGCACCAGCAAAATGAGAGGCAAATACCATCCAATACACGGCCGCACGCGCGCTGTTAGGGGTCACCGTAATCGACAATTGATTGCGCTTGCAGAATTCCTCAACGTAAGTGAGAGTTGGCAACTCGCAGGTGAGATGTTCGGCCGCCCATTCGAGTTTCGTAATATCATATACCAATTGGTCCACCTGCGACTCGATGCCGGTCACAGCAAACGGTTGGAGAAGCAGAACGCGCCCCCTTGATTTTCGGCAAAGCTGCAATAGAACCTCGTCTCGCATCTCCTTACGGATGTGCTCCAGAACGTGGCAGGCGATAACGACATCGAACGAGTTATCAGGCAAATCGGTGGCAGACAGTCCGTTGGTCATCGGCTCCGCCAAAACATATTCCGCCTCGGGCAGGAAGAGGCAAAGCACACCATCGGCTCCGCCAACGTCAAGCACGCGAGGTTGGCTGTTGTAGAGTTCCTTGATGCGCCGGGAAACCGTTTGCAACCTTTGATAGCGCGTTGCATCCAATGCCTGAAGCGGCGACTGATCATGCGACAAAGGACTTGCCGTGGAAGCACCCAGCGCTGCGGATAAGGAAGCCTCGGTCATTCGCGCCAAATCGTTGTATCCAGCTTTCCTATACGCCTCGACCAGCGAAAACAATGTGGTTTCGTTCTTTTCAAAGGCCAAAGCCGTCCGGTACTGGGCAATCGCACTAACTAACGCTCCGCACTGAACGTAGTAGTCGCCCAATTCCCGGTGAGCCTTTGCATTGGTGGGT